>Ga0302322_100005195_pt1 | contig 11410 bp, 5 predicted proteins | sample Fen_T0_2_FD_203757 | JGI IMG/M metagenome (GOLD analysis project Ga0302322, IMG submission 203757) | Peat permafrost microbial communities from Stordalen Mire near Abisko, Sweden - Fen_T0_2 | ecosystem: Environmental > Terrestrial > Soil > Wetlands > Permafrost | place: Sweden: Abisko... | reverse complement strand
GTGGGCCCGATGCCCGGGATCGCCGGCCGCTCGCCGAGTTACCTGTTCCGCCAGCTGTTCGACATCCAAGCGGGCAACCGCCAGGGCAAACGCGTCGAGCTGATGAAGCCGGTTGTCGCCAACCTCACCCCCGACGACATGGTGGCCATCGTGGCTTACTTGGCGTCACGGACGCCCTGAACCGGCGTACGGTTACTTTTTCACGAACCCGTAGCTGTCCAGGATCGTCTGTAACCGGCCGCTGTCTTTCATTTCGCGCAAACCTTGGTCGAAAGTGCGGGCAAGCTTCCGGCCCTCGGTCGTCTTGCTGAAGGCGACGAACAGCGGTTCCGCCGTCTCCGTATAGGCGATGCGGAAATCGGAAAATTTCCGCCCCGTGCTCTTCGCCGTCCAGACAAAGACCAGCACGCTTTCCGGCATCACGTCGATCTGCCCGTTGACCAGATCGGCCATCCCCTCGATCAAGGGGGTATCGCCGGAGTAGGCCTTGATGGCCGGGGGCGTGCTTTTCTTGATGTAGGCGTCCAGGCTGGTCCAGTAGCTGTAGCCGTCGATGGCGCCGAGACGCACGCCTTGCAGCGAGCGCAGCGTTTCATATTTCCACGGGTTGTCCTTGCGGACAAAAAGTGCGAACTGCGGCTCGGCGATGGCCTCGTTGCCGGTCACCAGGTTCTTGGCCTCGGTCGCGTTGGCTCCGATGATGCCGTCGATCTCGGCCGCCTCGGCCGCCTTCACCGCGGCCGCCCAGGGCATGATCTGGTAGTCCACCTTGATGCCTTTCGGTTCGAAAATCTCGCGGAGCACTTCCACGACGTAACCCGGCTGCTTGGCGGCCGGGTCCCCGTTGAATGGCATCCAGGAATCGGCCCGGATATGGATGACGCCGGTCTCGGCATACGCGATGCTGCCTAGACCAAGGCCTAGGCAAACCAAGGAAAAGAAATGACGGAAGGCAGAACGAACTGTATTCATCGTTCAAGGTCATCGGCTTGTTCGGCCAATGACTTAAGGGTTTTTCAGATCCCCCGCGCTAATTAAAGCGGTTCAATAACCCCCTGGAAAGCAAGCCGAAGCCAAGGGTATGATCGCAGGCTCGAGCCTCCCGCCCACCCGGTTGAGCCGCGATCGAATCCGGGAGTCGGTTTGATCAAAAGAGCACCTTGCTCCGCCAACCGGCGATCCGGCCGACGTTGCGGGCCTCGATCGGCTCGGTCTCGGTAAACTCCGGCTGCCAGCGGGCGCCGAGCCGGCCATAGAGGGAGTTGCTGATGACGATCTCATCGCACCCGGCCTGGCCCATCAGGCGCGACGCGAGGTTGAGCCCGTCCCCGACAAAGCCGATATGCGTCCGGCTGTAGGGCCGGAGCGGCAACAGCTCCAGTTCGCCCATGGCCATGCCGATGTGCACCCCGTGCGCCGTCTGCACCCGGTCAATCCGGCGCTGCCACTGGCTGGTGACCGCCTTGCCGATGCTGCAGATCGCCCGCGCCGTCTCGTAGGCCGCGTCGAGGTAGCCTTCCCGCCGATCCGGCAGGCCGAAGATGCCCACGGCCTCGTCCCCGACAAACTGGTACAGGAGGCCGCCGCGATCGATGATCTGGGAACGGACGTTGGCGTAGAACGAGGTCAGGAATTCCCGCACCACCCGGGCATCGGCCGTGTCCCGCACAAAGCTGGAGAAGGAACAGATGTCCGCCATCACGATGACCACATCGGGGTACGTGGCAGGTTGCAGCACGTGGCGGGGGTGTCCGGATTTTTCATACAGTTCCCGGACCCGCCAGAAACCCAGGTGCCACAGCAACTGCGCGCGCAGGGCGTCGTGTTCGTAAGGCTGGCCCGGCGCGGCCCCGAAGGCGTACCGGCCCATGGCGTGCTCGATGGCGGCCCGCACGTCGAGCAGGCGCTCGGGCTCGAAGCGCTCGACCTCGACCTTGAAGTGCAGCCGGATCATCTCCCGCAGCCGGGTCTCGTTCCAGACCTCGAGTTCCAGGCCGGGGTGCAGGCTGGCCCGGGCCGCCGCGATCACGCCCGCGTAGTCGGCCCGGCCGGCTTCGTCCAACACCAGCACCACGCCGTCAGCCGACTTCGTCAGCGCGGTCGGTACCGAGTATTTTCTCCGGAGGGATTTCAGCAGCGCCTCGTTGGTGTAACCGAAATTGACCTCGACGAAACGGGCCGGTCGGCCCTGCGGCTGGATGCGAAAGTCCGCGAACGCCCCGGGATGGCCGACGCTGGCTTCCCGGTCGATGTGGATGGCGTCGGGCCGAAGCCCGCGCGCGATCGTGTGCTCGAAGCGGCAGAGATCGGCGCAGACTTCTTCCAGCAGCAGGCGGAGTTCAACCGCCGAGTGAGAATCGGACATGGCCCGGGATTCAGGCCGCGGTCCCGCGCGGGTCAAAGGCAATTTGGCGGTCTGGAAATCTTGAAAACTGAAAATCGTGAAATCTATAAAATTGAAAATTCAGCAATGGCCTAAATCCATTTTCACGATTTTAGATTTCACGATTTTCAGTTTTCAAGATTCCCCTCCCTGCCCCCCTTCCCGGCTTGCCGCCCGGCCCGCCGCAGGCGATTGTCCCGGCCAGAGTGCCCGGGCCCGGCACCCGCCTAAGAAACGGCTGTCACCGCCGTATGAAGTCCAACTGAACTTCTTCCCCTTCGCACCCCTGCCGCTCCATCCCATGAAGACTCGCCTGCTCCCGGCCCTCCTCGTCCTCCTCGCCTTCGCCACCAGTCTCCTCGCCGCACCTCGCACCGCCCAGTGGCAAAAAGTGGACGAAGCGCAGAAACAGGGCCTGCCGAAGAGCGCCATCGAGGCGCTGGAACCCATCATCGCCGGCGCCCTCGCCGACCACGCCTACGCCGAGGCGATCAAGGCACTCGGCCGCAAGATTGCCCTCGAAGGCAACATCCAGGGCAACAAGCCCGAGGAACAGATCGTCCGGATGAACGCCGCCCTCGACGCCGCACCCGCCGAGATGAAGCCCGTCCTGGAAGCCATCCTCGCGCGCTGGTACTGGCATTATTTCCAGCAGAACCGCTGGCGGTTCATGCAACGCACCCAAACCGCCACCACGCCGGGGGAAGATTTCCAGACCTGGGACCTCGCGCGCATCCTCGCGGAGATTGACCGGCATTTCACCGCCGCGCTCACCGGCGACCAGATCCTGAAGGCCACCCCGGTCAGCGCCTACAACGACCTGCTCGAGGCCGGCTCCGTGCCGGACAATTACCGCCCGACGATGTATGACTTCCTCGCGCATGAGGCGCTGGAGTTCTACCAAGCCGGCGAACACGGCGCGATCCAGGCCGAGGACGCCTTCGAACTCGACGCGGACAGCCCGGTCTTTGCTGATGCCATGGAATTCTCGCCATGGCCGGTGCCGGTCACCGACGCGGTCTCGCCGGCCGCCAAGGCGCTGCGTCTTTACCAACATCTCTTGAAATTTCATCAGGCCGATCGCGACCGGTCCGCTTACCTCGATGTCGACCTGGCCCGCCTCGAATACGGCCACAACACCGCGGTCGGGGAAAACAAGGAAGACCGCTTCAAGATCGCGCTCGAACGCTTCATCGCGGCCACGGCGAGTCATGAAATATCCGCCCGGGCCCTGGCCGCCCTGGCCACCCAGCTCAACGCGCAGGGCGACCCGACCAAGGCGCACGAACTGGCCCGGCAGGGGCTCGCAGCCTTCCCGCACAGCGCGGGCGGCGCGATGTGCTACAACCTCATCCAGCAGATCGAGGCCAAGTCCGCCTCGCTCAACACCGAATATGTCTGGAACGCGCCCTGGCCCACCTTGGATGTCACTTATCGCAATGTGACCCGGGTCTACTTCCGGGCCGTGCCGGTGAACTTCGAGAACTACCTGACCAAGAGCCGCTGGAGCTACGGCCAGATGGGCGATCATGAACAGGTGCGGAAAACCCTGCAGTCCCCGCCCGCCTTGGCCTGGCAGGCCGAGCTGTCCCCGACCCCGGACTTCAAGTCGCGCACGGAGAGCCTGGCTGCGCCCGCCACGCTGCAACCGGGATTCTATTTCATCTTCGCCAGCCACGACCCGGCCTTCGGCGAGCTGAACAACCAGATCAGCGTGACGCCCGTCTGGGTGAGCAACCTCGCCCTGGTGACGCAACCGCGCACCGATGGCCAATCGCACGGCGGCTTCGTGCTCCAAGCCAATGGTGGCGAACCGATCGTCGGCGCGACGGTACAGGTCTGGCAGCGCAACAACGAGGGTTGGCTCAGGCTGGTCGACCGCGTCCAGACCGACCAGGACGGGCGGTTCCGCTATTCCGGCCGGGAGCCCAACCGCAATATCGTCCTGGTTGCGGAACATGACGGACAGGCCGTCGCCACCAGCCGGGAACTCTACAACTACAACTATTACGGCCCCGACCAGGCGGCCGAACAGACGGTGTTCTTCACCGATCGCGCCCTCTACCGGCCGGGTCAAACCATCAGCTACAAGGGCATCAGCCTGCGGCGTGACCCAGCCGCCGCCAGCTATGCGACGCTGGCGGACCGGAAGCTGGTGGTTGTCCTGCGCGATGCCAACAACCGCGAGGTCGCCCGGGCCACCCACACGACCAACGCCTATGGCTCGTTCAGCGGCACGCTCACGGCGCCACGCGACGGCGTCCTGGGCTACATGAACCTGCGCGTGGAAAGCGGGCCGAATGGCGCCGCCAGTTTCCGGATCGAGGAGTACAAGCGCCCGAAATTCCAGGTGGAGATGCCGGCGCCCGCCGAGGCCGCCAGGCTTGGCGCCCCGGCCCGGCTCACGGGCAAGGCCACGGCCTACACCGGCGCCGCCATCGGCGGGGCGATGGTGAAATGGCGCGTCGCGCGGGGCGTGCAGTTCCCCTACTGGTGCTGGTGGTGGCAGCCGCCCGCGAGCAAGGCGATCGCGCATGGCACGGCAGTGACCGAGCCCGACGGCACGTTCAAGGTCGAGTTCACCGCCGAGCCCGACCGCGCCGTGCCCGCCCAGACCGAGCCGGTGTTCGTCTATTCCGTCCATGCCGACGTGACCGACACCACCGGCGAAACGCGCTCCTCCGATCGCACGATCCGCGCCGGATACACTGCCTTGCAAGCGGTGCTGGGAACGGAGGAATGGCAGACGCCCGCCAAGCCGGTCGAGTTCTCCATCGGTACCTCCTCCTTGGACGGACTGCCGCAAGCGGCCCAGGGCATCCTGACCATCCAATCTCTCATCCAACCGGCGTCCGTCCAGCGCGCCCCCTTGCAGAATCGAAATAATTATTGGTGGTCCCGTCGCGCCGAAGAACCAAAAGCCGACCCGGCAAATCCCGACTCGTGGGAACCGGGCGAAGTGGTGACCAGGCTGGACTTCAAGACCGGCTCCACCGGCAAGACGGAGGTCGCCGCGTCCCTGCCGGCCGGCATCTACCGCGCCTCGCTCGAGACCAAGGACCGCTTCGGCAAAAAAGTCACCGCCCGTAGGACCGTGCAGGTGGTCGATCCGTCGGCGAGGCACTACGGGGTGAAACTGCCGAATCATTTTGCCTCGCCCAAGTGGTCGGTCGAACCCGGGGAAAAGTTCTCCGCCCTCTGGGGCACCGGCTACGGCACCGGCCGGGCGTTTGTCGAGGTGGAGCAGGACGGCAAACCACTGCGCAGTTATTGGACCGCGGTCGATCGCACGCAGGAGGTGGTCGAACTGCCCGTCACCGAGGAGATGCGCGGCGGGCTGACGTTGCGCGTCACCTACGTCCGGGAGAATCGCGCCTACTTCAATCAGAGCGTCGTGGAGGTGCCGTGGTCGAACAAGCAACTCGCCCTCAAGTGGGAGAGCTTTCGCTCCAAGCTCATGCCCGGCCAAAAGGAGACTTGGACGGCGGTCGTGACCGGATCCGACGCGAAAAGCACCGCCGCCGAGATGGTCGCCACGCTCTACGATGCCTCGCTCGATCAATTTTCCCCGCATGCTTGGCTGAGTGAGTTCGGCGTGTTCCGCCGCGAATACAGCCGGGTGAACGGCGAATTCCAGAACACCCTGGTCAATTTCAACCATGTTGCCGGCGGCTGGGCGACTGATTCACGGGCTGTAAGATGGACCTATCGCACGTTCCCGAGCGACATCAGCTCCAACCATTGGGGTTGGAGCTATTTTGAAAACGAGGAGAGAGTCATGTTAAAGTCGGCCTATAATTTGGCGGGAGGTAGGCCAGCTGCTGCCATGGAGAAAGATTCCATGGCCGGAAGCCGGATGGTCGGGGCAGTTTCAGCCGACATGGCTAGCGCCCAGTCGGTCCCTTCGATGCCTGATTCTGCTAGACCATCAGCCCCGCCGCCGCCCGACCTCACCAAGGTCACCGCGCGCAAAAACCTCAACGAAACCGCCTTCTTTTTCCCGCATCTCCTCGCCGGCGACGACGGCGTGGTGAGGATCCAGTTCACGATGCCGGAAGCGCTGACCGAGTGGAAATTCCTGGGCTTCGCCCATGACCAGAAACTCCGATCCGGATTCCTGACCGGCAAGGTCGTCACGGCCAAGGACCTGATGGTCGAGCCCAACCCGCCGCGCTTCGTGCGCGAGGGCGACGCCATCGAGTTCACCGTCAAGGTCAGCAACCAGAGCGACAAACCGCAGACCGGCAAGGTCCGGCTGACCTTTGCCGATGCCGCCTCCCTGCAGCCGGTGGACGACGCGCTCGGCAACCGCGCCGCCGAACAGGCCTTCGACGTGCCGGCGAAACAATCCCGCAGCTTCTCCTGGCGCATCGCCGTGCCTGACGGGATGGGTTTCCTGACTTACAAGGCCGTCGGTGCGACTGCACAGGCAAGCGACGGCGAGGAAGGTTTCCTGCCGGTGCTGAGCCGGCGCATCCTCGTGACCGAGTCCCTGCCTCTCCCTATCCGCGGCAAGTCGACCAAAGAGTTCGAGTTCACGAAACTCCTCGACTCCGGCAAATCCGACACGCTCCGCAGCCAGTCGCTGACGGTTCAGATGGTGTCACAGCCCGCGTGGTATGCGGTCATGGCCCTGCCCTACCTGATGGAGTTTCCGTATGAGTGCAGCGAGCAGCTCTTCAGCCGGCTCTACGCGAACACCCTCGCCCGCCATATCGCCAACTCCGACCCGAAGATCCGTCGGATATTTGACCTCTGGAAAAACACGCCCGCCCTCGACAGCCCGCTGGCGAAAAACCAGGACCTGAAGTCGGTGATGATCGAGGAAACCCCCTGGCTCCGCCAGGCGAACCAGGAAAGCGAGTCCCGCCGGAACGTCGGCCTGCTCTTCGACGCCACCCGGCTCGACGCGGAAGCCGTGCGCATCCTCCAGCAGCTCGCCGAACGCCAGCTCAGCGAGGGTCTGTGGCCGTGGTTCCCCGGCGGCCGGCCCAGCGAATACATCAGCCTATACATCACGACCGGCTTCGGCCGCCTGCGGCACCTCGGTGCGAAGGTTGACGTAGCTCCCGCGCTCAAGGCCCTCGGCGCCCTCGATGCGTGGATGGAGCAGAACTATCGCGAAATCCTCCGCCACCCGGCCCCGGAGAAATACGTCCCCAGCTACTCCGATGCGTTCTACCTTTATGGCCGCAGTTTCTTCCTCACGGATCACCCCGTCGCCCCGGAGCACCAGGCGGCGGTGGACTTCTTCCTCGGCCAGTCCCGCAAATTCTGGCTGAAGGTGGACAGCCGCCAAAGCACGGCGCACCTCGCCCTCGCCCTCCAGCGTTTTGGCGACAGGGAAACGCCCACCGCCATCATGAAGTCCATCAAGGAACGCAGCGTCACCTCCGAGGAGTTGGGCATGTTCTGGCGCGATACGGAACTGAGCTGGTGGTGGTACCGGGCCCCGATCGAGACCCAGGCCATGATGATCGAGGCTTTCGACGAGGTGGCCCATGACGCCCAGGCTGTGGAGGACTGCAAGGTCTGGCTCCTGAAACAGAAGCAGACGCAGGACTGGAAGACCACCAAGGCCACGGCCGACGCCATCTACGGCCTGCTGCTGCGCGGCACCAATCTGTTGTCCAGCGACGCCGTCGTCGAGGTCGCACTCGCCGGCGAGACCATCAAGCCGGACAAGGTCGAGGCCGGCACGGGTTTCTACGAGCAGAAGTTCGTCCGCGGCGAGATCAAGCCCGCGATGGGCCAGATAACCGTGAAGAAGGTGGACGACGGCGTGAGCTGGGGCAGCGTCCACTGGCAATACCTCGAGGACATGGCCAAGGTCACACCGCACGAGGGCACGCCCCTGCGGTTAAAAAAGGCCCTCTTCATCAAGGAAACAACCAAGGCCGGCCAGGTGTTGAAGCCCGTTACCGGCCCGGTGTCCGTCGGCGACGAACTGGTCGTCCGGATCGAGCTGCGCACCGACCGCGACATGGAATATGTCCACCTGAAGGACCAGCGCGGCAGCGGCACCGAGCCGGTGAACGTGCTGAGCCAGTACAAATACCAAGACGGCCTCGCCTACTACGAGAGCACGCGCGATACCGCCTCCCACTTCTTCATCGATTACCTGCCGAAGGGCACCTACGTCTTCGAGTACTCCACCCGCATCCAGCTCAAGGGCCGCTATCAGACGGGCATCGCCGAGATCCAGTGCATGTACGCCCCGGAATTCAACAGCCACTCGGAGAGCATTCCCCTGGAAGTGAAATGAAACCAGGCCGATGCCGGCCGATCCGCTCAATCCCGTGGTTTGAGCGGATAATTCGTGGTGCCAGGCAGCGCGCCGCCGATGCGGAGGACTTTCACGTCATCGGTGACCTCGCTGACGAGCATATAGCCGATGGCCGACTTGTTGCCGGAGATGATATGCCTCTCCAAGGCGGCGGATGGGATGGTTTTCGGCGCCGGGTCAATCGACCCGTTGAACTCGCCCAGGCGGAAATAGACCGCCAGATCATCGGCGGTGCTTTTGAAGAGGGATTTCAGGACCGTGCCTTGTTCCGGGGACGCCGCCGGCCGGAGCAGGACAATCCATTTACTCCTGGCCGGAGAAATCACTTTCTCGCAGCGGAAAATGGCCCGCAAGTCAGCGAGGCTTAGCTCCTCCAGCGGACAGTCTTTGGCCACGACAATCGCCACATCGTCGGCCCGCAGGGCGGACGACGCGGCCAGCAACAGGATGGTGAAAAGGAGTTGTTTCATGGGTAGGGGCGGCCTGCGGCCGGATCAGAAGGTCAGGGCGAGTTGGACAGTTAGGTCGTCCATCGTGGGTTTCGTGTCGGATTTGACCCGGTCATACTGCGCCTTGAGGGCGGCGAAGCTGGCAAAGTCCCACCGCACCCCGGCAGCCGTGCCCTCGCGTTGGCCGGTGACTTCCAGCAGGCCAAAGGCCGCGTCGTCCGCCGGCACATCGGTATGCGTGTATCGCACGTAGGGGCGGAAAGGCCCGAATTGCCGCGCGAGCTGCGCAAACCACAGCGTGGAGTGGGTGGCGTCACCGCCGGCGGGCCGGTGGGCAATCGCGTAGAACTCGGCGAGGAATTCCCAGCGCGCGTCCTTGAAAAGGAGGAAATTGTGCCAGATGCCTTCGTTGGTCTGCGGCTGCGCCTCAGGACTCAACCGATCGAGGTAGAAACCGGTGCCGAGCTGCCAGCCCGGCAGCCCTACCGGTCGTGCCGTGAGCGCAAGGTTGACCGCCTTGTGGTCGTTGCCGTCGATGACGTTTTGCACCCCGTTGTTGGCCGACGTCGGGGCGACATAGGCGCGCCCGTTGCCCAGCTCCGCATAGTAGTGCAGGCCGAGGCTGCCGCTGGGAATCTCCCCGTTGACCGTGAGCCCGACATTATGAACCGGCAACAGGCCCCCCTCGTCCTCGAAGGCCAGGAAGCTGGGGCGGCCCACGGCCGTCTGGAACCAGGTGCCATGATGAAAGGCGTTGTTGTAGTAGCCGATCGCGGTGTGGTAGCGGCCAGCCGCCAGATTGAAGAAGGGGCTGGGCTTGTACTCGAAGAGGATGCGTTCGACGTCCAGGCCCCAGGAGTTCGAGTTGTCCGATGCGATGACCGTCTCCGCCAGGAAACTGGCGTGCTCGGAAATGGCAGCCTTGAGAAAGAGGTCGAATTCACCGAGCTCAAACTCCGCGTGCGAACCAGGAAGGTTCGACGCATGATAGTTGAAATCCGCGAAACCATTGAGGCGCACGCGCGGATAGACCGGCGCCTGTTCCTCGGCCGGCGCGGACGCGCCCGCCGGGGCACCAGTCAATTCCTTCACCTGCTGCTCAAGTTGTTCGACGCGGGCCGCCAACCTCCGGATCAAGTCGGGGTCCGTCGGCTCCGCCCCCAACCCAAGGACAGGTAACAACGCAAGCAGGGCGGAATAAAAAAATGCGTGGGAAAACGCCGGGCGGTTGAAAAGAGGGATCGGATTCATGGGGCGCAAGAGGCGGATTGATCAAGGAGAAGGCGCAGGACACGGAGAATTCCCAGGTGCTGCTGAGTGAGAGGACAAAACGGGTGCTTGCCTCATCTCACCTGTCACAAATCCGTCAAATCGCTCGCAGCCGGCCCAAATCGCCCGCAATGGCAGCGACGACGCGGGGACGTCCACCTCGGGATTGCAACCGTAGCCGGATCAGATTTCTCCTCGGGACCAAGCAATGCTTCGCGCTGCCATTGAGCGAGGAGAGAAACCTGGCTCTCCGAATCGGCTCCAGCCAAGACCGGCCGATGCGGATAGCTGGACACTGCAAAGGTAACGCAGGCGAACAGGAGGCAAACACTTCGCGCCAGGGAGCTTTTCCGGACGCGCTTGCCAAGCGAAGGGGCAGCCGGCAGGAAAAATCGTGCCCGAAATCGTCTCCCCCGTCCGCCCGGCGCTGCGCACCGCGCTGCTCTGCGCCTTGCTGTTCGCCGGCACCGTGCTGGTGTTCAGCCGCGCGCGTAATTTCGATTTCCTCGACTACGATGATCCCAGCTATTTGACGGACAACCCGCAGGTCCAGGACGGGCCGACCTGGGAGAGCGTGGTCTGGGCCTTCACGTCGCCGAACGACTACTGGCATCCGGTTTCGTGGATCTCCCACATGGTGGACTGGAGCCTCTATGGCCGCAATGCGAGTGGCCATCACCTGACCAGCCTGTGGTGGCACGGCTTGAACGCCGTGCTCGTCTTCGTGCTCCTGCGGCGCTTCACGGGCGCCGCCTGGATGAGCCTGTTCGGCGCCGCCCTGTTTGCCTGGCACCCGTTGCGGGTGGAGTCGGTCGTCTGGATCACCGAGCGCAAGGATCTCGTGAGCGGATGCTTCTTCCTGCTCACCCTCCTCGCTTACACGGCCTATGCGGACCGGCGGCGCACCGGCCGGCCGGCGGGCGGCTGGTATGGGATCGCGTTGCTGCTGTTTGCCGCCGGCCTGATGAGCAAACCGATGCTGGTCTCCCTGCCCCTCGTCCTGCTGGTGCTGGACTTCTGGCC
>Ga0302322_100005194_pt1 | contig 11410 bp, 6 predicted proteins | sample Fen_T0_2_FD_203757 | JGI IMG/M metagenome (GOLD analysis project Ga0302322, IMG submission 203757) | Peat permafrost microbial communities from Stordalen Mire near Abisko, Sweden - Fen_T0_2 | ecosystem: Environmental > Terrestrial > Soil > Wetlands > Permafrost | place: Sweden: Abisko... | reverse complement strand
CGCTTCACAAAGCTGACCCGCTCATCAATGTCCCGGAAGATCACCCGGAACTCGTAGCGCCTTAAAATCTCGTCATCCGCAAACAGCGGTCGCATGACCGGGGCCGGTGCAGACGCCTGTACGGGTTTGGGCGCAATCTGTTTCCAGAGGCCGCGAATCGCATCCAGCTCCGCCTGCAACTGGGCCGCCGTCAGGCCCAGCGCATCCCGCAGGTCGCCGCGTGTCCAGCTCCGCAGATCTTCCAGCGGGTAGGTCTTGGGCGCCGCCACCGGCATGAGACCGAACAGCCGTCGCAGGATCAGCCAGGGCCGCTCCCGACCCGCCAGCGCCAGTTGCAGCAGCGGCAGGCTGGCCCGCGTCAAAGTGGGCTCCTCCAGCTCCGCGACCAGTAGGTCAAACTTGCTGCACCGCCAGGCGTTGCCATCCACTTGGTACTCGATCAGCGCCGCCGGGGGCACGGCCACCCCGGCCGGCAACAGCTCAGGCGCCACCGCCGCGACTTCGCCCAGCAGCGACTGCACTTCGACGGCCTTGGTTTTGCGGGGGGCCATGATTACCTTTTCAACTGGCTCCGCAGCGCCTTGCCGTCCGCCGGGACCAGCCGCACCCGGCCTTGAAATTCATAAATCTTGCCAGCAGCCTTCAGCTCCTCGCGCAAGGCGGCGCCGATCGGCGCATGATCGTCGTCGAATTCTTCCAGCTTGGGCGAGCCGCCCGTGTTGGTGATATACTCCAGTGCGCGTGCATGTAGGTTTGTCATAAAATTTCGCGGCGATCAGGCGGGACATAGTCCAGTTTCAAGGCGGTGAAGATTTCCTCCTCGGTCCGGCTGGCGATTATCTCGTTCTTGGCATTCAGTATCCCCTGGTAGGGTTGCCAGCGCAGGCCCTGCTCCTTGGCGCGTTCAATCAGGAAAATGTTGTGCTCCTTGCTGCCCGTGCGGCACAGCATCAGCGAGCCGAAGTTGGTGGGACTCGGGGTGAACATGTCGTCCGACTCCGGTGTCGCAATAAAAATATCGAGCTGGAAGCCTTGCACCACCGAAACGTGGCCGCTCAAACGGCAAATGAAATTCTGGGGACCATCCTGGATCACCCGCGCGCGCTGCTGGCAACGCGCCTTAAGGTCCGCCAACGCGTTAGGCTTCGGTAGCACCACCAGATCAACGTCCCCGCACTCCGGCCGCCCCCGCCGAATGCTGCCCGCGATCTCAATCATCGTGCAATACTCGCGGAGGTGCGTCTGGATCTTCTGGGCCAGCGTCAGGGCTTGAGGATGTTTCATGCCAGCTTGAGAATCATGTCCCGGAACTGGGGCAGCAGCCGCTCCGCTGTCATCCCCGCCAGAAACGGATGCGCCCGTTTGAGCGCCACGGCCCGGAGAATGCAATCAATCTCATCGTCCGTCAGCTGCCGGGAGACTACCAGCGCATCTTGGATCAACGCTTCCGTGAAGCCCGGCGACGGCCGCTCACCCTTGAACAGCGCATTGTCGCAGGAGATAATCAGCCGCGTGACCTTCTCCGTTTCCTCACTGGATAGCGGGTTGCCATCCTTGTCCACAAACTTGGTTCCCGAAATGGACAGCACTTGCTGCACGACCCGGCCGCCCAGCCGCTTCTGATCGCCGTAAAATTTCTTCATGTTGCCCCCCACGGCCTCGCGCTTGGCACCGCTGAGGTCGCGGTTCAACAGCGCGAACCGGGCGCAGTAATAGCCGTCCGCCTCCGGCGCGAGCAGCTTGCATGCAACCATGCTGGCCAGCGTGCCCTCGCCCGGCAGACCTTGGTCGGTGAGCGCATTCTGAAACCCCGCCAGCGCCTCGCCCGGCAGTCGGCCAATCAAGTTGCCCTCCTGTGCCCAGTAACCCAGCTCCCGCCACAGCTCCCACCACGCCGAATGAGCAGCGCCCACCCCGCCGAGGGCGGCTTTCAATTCCCGGAACGGGTGGATCTGGGTCAGGTCCAATGGTAGTTTGACAGCGGACATACAATTAATCAGGTTTGAAAATGTTCCACGTGGAACATTATTTGCAACATGCAAAAAATGTAATGCCGCTGCCGGCAGAGTGCAAGCATTAAAGGCGTCTGTACGTCACGGCATGAGCGCCATCAATGCCAATGGGTCATTAAGGTGGGCCGCACAAGGCGGGTAGCTGGCCGCCCGCCCCGACACGTCAACGGCACCCTCGATGGCCGCCGCCTGGATGTCCACCCGCTCACTGCACTGGTATACCAACGCGTCGGAGGTGAAGACCGGCCACAAAACTTGGATCGTCTGCCCGGTGCTCCATGAACCAAAGGCGACGAATGCCCCGTTCCTGATACAGCCAATCGTCACCATCACACCGCCAACGCCGGAAGCGCAACGATTGATGGAGACGCTATAAATCCACCAACCATAAGCCATCCCCCCGGTGGGATTTTCCGCCGAGACATGCCGGGGGTTGGACTGCCACCCCTGATCATCGTACTGACTGGAGTATTGTTCGACCCATTGGTTATAAGACCCCAAGACCGTCAATCCACTCGTAGCTGTCGGCGGCTTCAAACGTGCGAGGGTTTCACTGGCCCAGTAAACCGGATAGCGCCCGACACTTTTAGGTCGATGCACCGCCGGACTGACCGGCACCCGCGCCTCCCAGATGACTGTGCCATCGGTGGTCTTTGACCCAACCGCGACACCCCAGATAGGTTGCACACTGCCAGTTGTGCCTGCTTTGGTGACGACTTGTGTCCGGCCATTGGGGTCGGTAATCGACTCTCCCACATTTTTCCCGGTAGCCGACAGCCAGGTACTGCCGACGGCGGCGGCCAAGACCCGGTAACACTTCCACCCCAGCGTGCCCATGCCGGGTAAAGGCGGGCCGCCATCGTAGGTGATGGCACCCTCAGCGCCCGCCCAGCCCGGCGCGACCAACCCAGAGGTTCCGGCCGCCCCGACAATTTGTAAATTGCCATTGCCATCTTGAATGCAAAACCCCGCCGGGAAATAACGCTTGGGTGCCCACGAGGGCGGTTCAATTTGATACTCAACCGGCAGTGACTGATCATAGCTGCCAGAGACTTGCCCCGTCGACTGACCGAAATCATTGGTGATGTTCGGCGCAAAATCTCCCCGCAGCATCGGATTGACGTAAGCAACGCCACCGGCACCGTATTTGGTCCTGGCCAAATTCCACGGCATGCCCGAGGGCGGCACCATCCGCAGACTGGAAATCATCTCGCACTTTGCCGTCCAGAATCCGGGCGTGGTGGTCGAGATGATGGGGGTAAAGGAACTGTACTGCAACGGGCCGAAAATCGGCTGCGGATAGGGTTCCAATTGATAACACGTTCCCTCCGGCACCGGCGGCGCACCCCCGTTAGTTGGAAATGTATAAACTCCGTAAATCATTGGACCATGTGCCCCAGCGTCTCCCGGCAGATGGATTTTTTTTAGTGCCTTGGTGCCATGCACGCCGTTCGCATTTTCCGCTGCATTATAAATCAGCGAGGCGGTGATGGTTCTACCGTAAAGCTCATTACCCCCACCACCCCAAGCCGTCCTGACAAAATTGACCCGCGTGTGATACGTCTCCACTTGTATCAGGTCCCAGCTTAAATTGTCCAAATAAGGCAGGCCGGGGATATAAGGATATTGCGTTCCGTCGGTGTACGCGGTGACGGGGTGACTTTCAGTACGTTCAACCGTATCAAACGGCTCGTTGGTGATGATCAACTCGATTGTGTAAGTGCCCGGCGACACGTCCTCATCGACACTAAACGTGATGACAAGGTATTCCAACGAGCCGCTGATCATCGTGCTTTTTACCGGCGACCCGGGAAAATTGCCCCTGACTTCCACCAAGCCCCCCGGATCAGATGCATCCGTAGTATAGCCGGTGTCGGTGGAAACCCACCCCGCGTCACTCGGATCCCCATGCTGATGCGTCGTTCGGCTACGCCCTCGAACGACCGCGCCCTCCAATATGAAATCTCCTTTAATGTGAACGGCTCGATCTCCACCCACGATCATGGTGTAATTGGCTTCCGTGGCGAAAATATCTATATGCGTGTGTCGAACTGAATCGTTCGGCCTGATTGAGTATACTACATAACCATTAGCCTCCACCCTCCCCACAACCGTAGAGTATTTATACGTCACCGGGAACGGGGAATCCATCTCTTGTATGGTTTGGCCAATGCTATATCCAGGGTCATTACTCGAATCATAGCGCGACGTCCACCAAGCATCACCCAGCCATTTTTGTTTATAGAGCGATTCTACGTTGATGGTGGCAAAGGTCCCACGGGCGCCCGGGAAACCGCTGGAAATCGTGACGCTCTCTTGCTTCCCAGTATCCGCAAACCAAAACCAAGTATCCTCAAAATTAGCGGTCGGACCGTCCACCGGCCAAGGCCCGGAGACACACATCTTTTCTTTTGAAAATCTTTCGGCAGCATTCAGATTGCCAAAGTAATCCGTCACATCCGACCGCAAGCGGTTTAGCTCCGTCTGCCAGAGCGGGTTCTGGTTCATGATAAAAAGTGCGCCGCACTTTAAACCGGTGCCCGCCCCACCGACGGCAGGCATACTAAGGACCGTCGCCGGCATCTCGGTCGCGGGCGGCAACGACACCACCGACACAGTCAGGACCGCCCCAATGCTGCTAACCGTGTCTGCGTGCAGTTGCGCGCCAGGTAACTCGGCAAAACTAAACAAGTCGCCCACCGCATAGCCGTGCCCGGCGTTCCCGGCGCTCACGATGAATCCGGTCACCTTCCCCCCGGTAACACTGAAGTCGGCAAACCCATAAGCGGCCGTGGGGCCATACTGACTAAAGAACGTATAACCCAATTGGCAGCCAGTGCCATTGCCGCCAGAATTTGAAATTTGCGTGCCGGTAACTCCATCCCACGTCGGATCGTTATATTGGCCGGTCCCATGGTTGATCACACGGATGCCTTGCACCTCACCCGCTCCGGTAATGGCAACCACCTCATACAGCGAGCCGAACCCCAGTGATAAATTTTCACCCAACCCATAGCCGGTGCCACGGTGCAACGGGTCAATCACCACGCCGAAAAATCGCTTATGCCCGAAAGGATGGCTGCTCCCGTCCAGAAAGCACGGCACCACTTTTTTTGCGAGCAGCCCCTTGCCGTTTGCCACCGCCGCCAAGTCTTGGAGGTCTGACCGTTTAATGAGACTGCCAGGTGTTATAGCCATGTGCAAATTGAGTAAATCAGATTCCAGCCAATGCCGCTGTCCGGCATGTTGGCGTTGTTGTCGATCGTGGAGCGATACCCGCCAGCGGACATGCCGGCGCCGAGTTCAACCACATCATTGGTTTGGTAAGGCTCCGTCGGCGCTGCGAGCCATGCCCCCCGCCAGTTCCACCCGACGCCAGCCGTGGGGGCCACCGGACTGCTGCCCAGCTTCACCCGCGTCAGGACCACGCGGTCCGCCAGGTTCGCCGACCAATCATCCATCAACGTCCCCACAATCGTTCCCGGTGAGAGGACCAGGCAGTTGAGCGCTTTTTTATCCACCCCCAAACCGACCACCGCCCCCAGCGGCGGATGTTCTGCCGCGAGCAACCGTACACGCGTCTGTACGATCCCGCCGTCGCCCACCGCCGTGGCCCGCACGCCTCCGGCGCTGGCTTCCCCGTCCACTACGGTGATGCCGATAAAGACCGGCGCCCCCAGCACCGTTGTTCCATTCGGCCAAATGGCCGCGGTGCCCGTCCCTTCCCGGAACAGCGGGGTGCCCACCGGCACCGCCCCAAAGTTGCCCGCCTGGCCGCCCAGGACCAGTGCCGTCACCGCCGTCGCATCCAAACCCATCAGCCGGTGGAACGTATCCACCAGGTTGGCCCGCATCACTGGGTTGCCCCTCAGCATCATCGCCGTCATCCGCAGCTGGTTGGCTTGCTGACGCAATTCCTGCTGGCCGCTGAACAGCGCCGCCAGCTGCGAGCGGCGGTCAAATTCCCGCTCCGGTTCCAGTTGCAGCGTCGGCACCCCGCCGGGGCCAATCGTCACATTCCGCGAGCGCTCGCTGGTAAATTCCACCTCCTCCGTCAAGCCATCTGCCCCCCAGCGAATCGTCACCCGGTCCAGCAGTCCGTCGATCTGCGTCGCGTTGCTGCCCTGCACGGTATAACCCCCGTTGATGTAATAAAATTGTCCGTTCAGCAGCACCCGGGCATAGCTGTCCGCTTTCTGGCTGGCCGTGAGGCCGTTGGCATACGGCAGCTCCACCGGCCGCGCGCCGGGATCCGGCCGGGACCGCGAGGTGCCATTGCCCATCATCATGAACCCGGTGAGGAACTGCCCGTTCAAGCTGGACACATTCACCACGTCATCCCGCGTGCCCGATCCCACCACATAGGAAAATTTGTCGCCCGCGAATACCAGCGAGGCCCGCACCGGCGGCACTACCAAGGTCGCGCCCGCATACACGGCCGCGCACGGCTGGCCGTTCGTCTGCACCTGGACCGCCCCCGCAATCGCCGGCTGGCGAATCAGGTCGCCGCTTTGTATGACCGGCTCATCAAACAAAACGAACTGGTCGCCCGCTCCCGAATCATCAATTTGAAACGGCGTAGCCTGCCAGATCGCCTGGCCGCTCACCCACTGGTTCAAATTGAAATACTCAGGGCGCATGGTCTTGAACGCATCTTGTGCCACTTGAAATCCCTGCACGATGGCGTAACCGTTATGGTCCGAGCTGGGCACATCGTAGTGCCCGTACCCATCGCCCACCGCCGTCATCGCGCCGGTTACCGGGTTATGCGTCACTTCCACCAACGCCTGACCCACGAGGTTGAACGCGTACTTGTCCGCGTATTCCCCGTTGGCCATCCGCACCCGGAACGCATCCGGCAGGCGGAACGCCCGAAACATGATCTGGCTCAGGTACAGCGACACCGGCATGTTCAGCCGCGACCGCCCTTGAAAACGGCGGAAATCCCGCCAGATCGCGCCGCCGTTGGTCAGCCGCCGATCCCGCATCCGCGCGTATTGCGCCACGGTCAGCAATCGCGCCCGGGCGCCAGCCAGACTGTAACCGATGACCTGATCCACATCCCCCGGGATGGCCGAGTAACGGGTGTTCGCCGCAATGCCGCCAATGGTGGCCTCGGTGGATTCATTCCAAAAAATATCGTTGATGAACGCATTGAAGTCCCAAAAGTTCTGCCACGCGGGCAGCCAGTCCGCCTCCAGCGGGCAGTCGAGGCACTGATACACATTGCGATCGCCCAGCACCCTCAGCCGAGTAGGGTTGCCGCTTACCGCGGTACCGAGCCGGCGGTTCTCCGAATTGGCCGGAAAGCCGGGCAGCGTGCCCACCCCCTTCAGCGCCCAGACCAGCCATGTCGGTCCACCCATCAAGGTAAAGACCAGGCCAAGCCGCTCACTGATGTCCACGAGCGCCTGACCCAGCTTCACCCCGCTGGTGAAATCCAGATCATACACCGGATTATCCATCAGCGCATGGTACGTCCGCACCCATGCCGTCTCCACCGTCCGGGCGTTGAACAGCAGATCCATGATCTGGTGGGCGGTGTAGGGCGAGTTGGAGTAGCTCCACCAACCCGCATTGAAGTCCCCCGGCAGGAGATGTTTGAACCGCTGGATATACTGCCCGTCCACAATCTTGTTGTCCTGCAAATTGAAGGCGCAATACACCACATCCCACATCAAGTAATCACGGTTGTCTTTGAATTCCTGCATCAGGGAGAAACCGTCCGAGGCGACACGGGTCACCACGTTGTCCGTGAACCCGTAGAAGGTGTGGCCACCCACATCAATTTGCAGGCTCGACCCCGCCACAATTGCCGGCTGCGCCTGCGCACTGACCCAGTCGATCAACGCCGTGGCCGGCTGCAACCCCCAAGCCCACGTTGCCACCACCTGCGCCGGGACAAAAACCGCTGCCGCTTGGGTGGTGCCCGACGGGTTCCCGCGTGGCGAGCTGCTAATCTTAACAGTGGCTTGTGACATAGTGCTACTCCTTGCTCAAGCAGCTTTCAACCTTCAAGTCAACTGCCGCAGCTGCCGGAGTGAACGTGATCGCCCAGACCAACGGGTTGTCATAGATCTCCATCCGCTTGCCCCGGAATTGACCGGCCGCCATCACTCCCGGATATTTCTCCTCGAAGTCTGCCCGCGACCAAGGGTAACTGACCCAACCCAACACCGGCCGACGGTTGTCTTTCAATTGGCCATAGATGGGGGCCGGGGAAAGATTCAGCGAATTCCACAGCTGCCGGTAAGCCTCCCGAGGATCCTCGCCATCGGTCAAATCCACCCCCTCTGCCAGACAATCCGCCGCCGAGATTTCTTGCAACCGTTCCACCCGTACCTGCGTGTTGATCAGCCGGATACGGCACGCCGCCCGCGGCATGAAGATCGAGGGCGTCCATCCCCGCAATGGTGGCCGGCCGCCGTCCGCTTTGTAAACGTAGCCGCCATCCCGCTCCGTAAAGGTTTCCTTGCCCAGGATGAGCTGCCCCGGTTCGCCATAAGGGCACTGCTGCTCCTTCCACCAGTGAGCGGAACATCCATCACTCGCCCGCACCACAAGCCGGCCGACAACGAGCTCGTCATAGTAGACGGTGCCACCCCCGACTGGCTGCGGCTTGACCAGCCGGCGGGTCTGGGTCTTGCGGCCCGCGCGCTGCGCCCGCACCATCGCGGTGCAGAACAAAAGATATTTATCCGGGGAATGCGTCATAAGCGGGGGTGCAAACGTCTGTACGGTTTTCTATTCATCGCGCTTGGCTTTGGCTTTGATCAGCATTTCAACCAGCTGGAACATGTCGCCCTTGCGCGGATCCGACCAGTCTTCCGAGGGCAGGAAAATGCCTTGATCCTTCTTGCCGGGTTGATACAGGGATTCAGTGAATTCAGCATCCGTCGCCGCTTGAAAACCCAGCTCATGCGCGTCCACGTCAATGGTCCAGCAGGAAGTCTTGGACCGGACTCCTTTGCCAAAGCGTTGCTGATGACCCTTGGTGGACGTTGGCTGCACCCAGTACGGCCGCATCTGCATCTGCGACCGCAAGTCACCCCGCTCCAGCGGCAGTGTTGCGCCGATCCGCCGCACGTGCGCCATCAGCTTCTCAATCACGGGTCCTGGAATGAAGGACAGCCGGTAGCTCGTCCACGCATACCTCGTATCGTTGGCACCATATTCAGCTTGCACCGGGGTCACCGGCGAGACCGCCGGGGTGTAGCTGTCCAGATGGAAGATGGTCAGCAGATCCAACCCGGTTTCCCCGAAGGCATCGCTGCTCAGCGCGTCCAGCAGGTGCCGCCAGAAAATGTTGACGTTCACTTTTTCCCGCACGGCTTGCACCGCCTCACCGCAATGCCCCAGCAGGAATGCCCGAAACTTCGTAAGGTCGTTCGGTTGGTGAGACTTCAGCATCTCCGCCAGCGCCGCAAACGCCCCGTAGCTCGCCCCGTGGACGATGCGCGCCCGCTGGTCGATCGTCGCCATCTCCTGACTCTTAAGCCACTGGTTCATGTGCGCCAGCGCCTTCGTCGCAAACTCCTTGCGGTTCCGCAGGATGTAGCGGCCCAGCAGGTAGAACTTGCTGGAGTTTTCTTCAAACCAGTCGTAGTGGTTGATCTCCCGGTTCTTCGCCGAGACCTGCAAATGGGCATATCGGCTTTTTACCTGCGCGTCCGTGCAGGTGGCAATACCCGTGATGATGGCATTCGCCAGAATTTTCCGGGTGCCCTCATCGAAAGTTTTCTTGATGCCGGACTCCCGGTTGTAAATGTTTTTGATCTTCTCGATCATCCACTTCGGCGCGTCCGGCTGGAATTCCTCCAGCCACACCGGCAGGTTGCCGTACTGTTGCATGGCAATCGAGATACCCACCTTCGTCGAATCCGGCAGCGGCATGCCGCCGTCGATCTTGAAACCCCAGAGTTTCATCAGCCAGCGGGCCACCGAGGACTTGCCTTGGTTCGTTTCGCCGTGCAGCCACAACCCCGGGAAGGCATTGTACTGCTCATAGATCTCCGGCCCCGCCCCATACGCCAGCACCGCCCCCAGTGCCAGACACCCGGCGCTGCCGCCCAACGTCTGGTTCATCGCTGTGGAAATTTCCTGAAACAGCAGCGTCAATTCCTCGTCGGCAATCTTCACCTCGGGGTGCATCTTCGGCGACCGCTGGCAGAAGTTTTCCCGCTCATGATCCTTGTCGCTCAACTTGTACGCCTCTGTCCCGCCCGGGCCGCGCAGCCAGATGATCCCGCTCTTATCGGCGAACAGCTCGCCGCCGTCCGGCGCGTAGACCACGTCATCAAAGAACCAGCACTTGCTGTCCGCGTCATAACCCCGGATGGCAATCTCCGAAACTGACTTGAACGCCACGTCCCGCGCGATGTCCTCTTGCAGATCGTTCAACTCCCGCTCGCCCGCCTTCCATGTGGCCCCCGAGCAGTTGTCCAGCAGCCATTCCCGAAACTTGGAGGGTTGGGCGAAGGGCGCCGATTCCAGCGCCACCAGCTTGGTCTTTACCCCATGGACATTGTGGATCGTCACCAACCGAACCATCTTGCCATTCAGCTTGTTCAACACATAGGCCGCCTTCAAATGGAAGTCGCTCACTGCCTCTGGCAAACCCTTGAGCACAATCTCGCATGCCCGCTTGAGGTCGGAGTCCGACTGGCTCGACGCCTTTTCCGAATTCGCCAGCCATTGTTCTTCCAGCTTGGGCGACAGTTTTTTGAAAATGTAGTACCGGTCTTTCAGCTTCATGTAACGCTTCGCCAGCATGGAAAGAAAGCCACGGGCCTTCGGCGGGATGCTGTCATCGCGCCGGAGCCGTGCCACCAGGCGTTGCAACCGGCGGGCCGCCGCCTCCTCATCATCCCCGCCGATGGGCAGTGACCGCTCAAAGGAAATGCGCTCCAGACCGTTTTTGATCAACCGTTCCTCCTCGTTGTCAAACAGCCGGGCCTGCCACATTTCCCGCACCAGAATTGAGGCGCGCACCACTGCCGTGAACGCCGCCCGGATTGCCGGCTTGGCTTTCACCCACAGCTCCATGCCGCCGCACTCCTTGCCCGCCGCCTTCAGCCGGGCAAACTCGGTATCCAGCATTTTGGCGAGCTGGCCGTCCCAGTCCGCCTTGCCCTTGGCATCGCGCCACTCATCAGGCAGCGTGCAGATCTTGCCCTCAAAACCCTCCTTGGCCAGCCGGGTCGCCAGAAAGCGCGCCCAGATCTGCGCATCAAAGCGCCGCCAATTATCCTCCTGATACCCCGGCAACATCGGGTCGCTCTTGTCTTCGTTGTCATACCCCACGAACACCTGCCTCACGCCCGTGAAACTTTCCAGCCACTCCTCCACATCCCCAAAGAGCATCTTCGCCATCGTGATGCCCGGGAGCCCCGCCACCG
>Ga0302322_100005193_pt1 | contig 11411 bp, 9 predicted proteins | sample Fen_T0_2_FD_203757 | JGI IMG/M metagenome (GOLD analysis project Ga0302322, IMG submission 203757) | Peat permafrost microbial communities from Stordalen Mire near Abisko, Sweden - Fen_T0_2 | ecosystem: Environmental > Terrestrial > Soil > Wetlands > Permafrost | place: Sweden: Abisko... | reverse complement strand
GGCGGGGAACCCGCAAAGGTGTACACGGCGCTCATGGCACGGCTCGAATCGGCGCCGATCACTGTCGCGGGTCTGGGCACCCTCGGTCCGGGCGAGGCGGCGACGGGCGTGCTCACGTCCCTCTACGGCGGCGACCCCCAGACGACGATGCGGGCGCTCGCCGAGGCGCAGCGGGGCGATGGCGAAGCCCTCCTCAGCATGGCGAACGCCTACTACGCGCAGATCCAGCTGGGCTCTTACCTCGCGACGGCGTGCCTCGATGTGGCGCGGGAGCCCACGACCGCGGCGATCGACCAGGTCCTGGCGCACACGAGCGCCGCCGCCCCGCGGTTCGCCGCACAAGTCGTCCTGACCGACGCGTACGGCTGCCTCGACTGGCCTGTCGCCGCCAAGCCCGTGACCGTCGGGGCACCGCCGAGCGGCCTCCCGCCGATCCTCGTGCTCGCGGCCACGTACGACCCCGCCACGCCGCCGTGGGATGCCGCGCCGCTCGCCCGGGCCCTCGGCTCCGGCGTCGTCCTCATGCGGGACGGGCTCGGTCACACGAGCGAGGGCTCCATCCGGACGAACACGTGCCTCGGCGACGCCGCGTCGGCCTACCTGCTGCGCCTGGCGACGCCCAAGGCCGGCACGGTCTGCAAGGACGCGCCGGTCATCTTCGGGCCGTAGCCTCCCCAAGCGGACGGGTGCGCCAGGGCAGCTGGAGCCTCAGGTTCAGGGACCGTGCAGCGCAGAGTGGTGGGCCGATTTGCCCGATCGGTCGTTGACGCCGGTCGCGGGCCTGGAGGAACGTTCGGCCGGTGGTGACGAACGCCGTCCCGGACGTGCGGGCCCACGATGCTGTCCGCAGCGTCGCGCGGACGCCGGTTCGCGGGTCCGCGACCACCGCGGCCGTGACCGGGAGCGCGCTCCGCCTGCCGTTGGGGGTCGCCGATGCGGGTTCGCGCGAGCGGTTCGCGACCTCCGTCCAGGCGTCGGCCGGCAACGCCGCCCTCGGCGCCCTCCTCGCGCGCTCCGTGCAGCGTGACGCGACCGACGACGACATCGCGCCCAACCCGTACGTGCTCTCGACCCCGGGCGGCGGCGCCGTCGCCCAGCTGCCCGCCAACCCGTACTCGAACGAGACGGACCCCGTCACACTCTCCAACCCGCGCTTCACAGGACAGCCGCGCCTCGCGCGGATCGCGCAGGGCCAGGCCGTCCTCTCGCCGGCCGACAACGGGCCGGCCGTGCGCGCGGTCCAGCAGGCCATCCAGGCGCTCGGCTTCGAAATGGTGTTCTACGGCCACGACGGCGAGTTCGGCACGGAGACCCGGCAGGGGATCTCCCAGTTCCGCGCCAGGCGCTCCATGCCGGACGGCGATCTCACCGCCCGTGCCCTTGGCGAGCTGGACCAGACGGCGCCTGGCCCAGGCCGGCAGGAGGAGCACTACTTCGATTACGAGCAGCTCTTTGCGGACGGCTACCTCGATGTGACGATCGCGGTCGGCTTCGACGAGGGCGGGTCGCAGACCGACCAGCTGGCGAGGGCCCACGGCTGGCTCAGGGACCGCGGCTTCGAGCTGCGCGCGGCGCAGCCCGGCCAGCCGGAGCAGCACCGATTGCGGCGCGACGTGACCTACCCGGCCCGCGACGGGAACCGGCTCACCCGCGAGATCGTGGTCCGGGTCAACGTGATCTCGCCCGGCCCCGGAGCGGCGGCCCAGTACGGGCACGCCCTCGCCGAGTCGGAGATCACCATCTACGACGGCCACGCCCGCCGCGGCATCGGGCCGGACTTCGATGCGGACGTGTCGGCCAAGGAGAACTTCGTGATCGGCGTGGCGTCGGCTCTCCACGCCGCGGGCCGCGCCATCGCGCCGTCGGCGGTCGAGCAGAGCCACTACGTCTTCAACCGGGTCAACGACCTCGAGCGCATGACCCAGAGCGGCCAATTCGACCGCGAGCAGTACCGCATCTGGTTCTTCAACGCGTGCACGACCCTGGCTTACTTCGACGAGCTTCGAGGCGGCCTCCTGCCCGGGCACATGGACCGCCACGGTCTCGACCTGATGGGCACCCAGAACCCCATGCCATTGCTGGCCGAGATGCCAGCCACGCTCGCGATGGTGGACGGGATCCTCGCAGCCGAGACCATGGAGCAGGTCTCGAGGGCGATGATCGCCGCTGGCACCGCGGCCATCCTGGCGACCGAGATGTCAGCCGCCGACCGCCGCGCGCTCCTCCAGGCGATGAACGGGATCGTGATCCACGAGGGGGCGGGCGACAACCCGGTCGCGGCCAGCCCCTAAGCCTTGAACGTGGCCCTGCGCCACCCGTCGAACCCCAATCGCAACCCGATTCGGGTTGTCCCGGGCCGCCGGAATCGGTAGCATGAGAAAAACCCCGGAGGACCTGAGCCCATGGCGAAGTATGTCTTTGTGACCGGAGGAGTGACCTCCTCACTCGGCAAGGGCATCACCGCCGCCTCGGTCGGGCGCCTGCTCAAGGCGCGGGGCCTCAAGGTCTCCATCCTCAAGCTGGATCCGTACATCAACGTGGATCCGGGGACCATGTCGCCGTACCAGCACGGCGAGGTCTTCGTCACCGACGACGGCGCCGAGACGGACCTGGACCTGGGCCACTACGAGCGGTTCATCGACGAGAACCTCTCTCAGGCCTCCAACGTGACGACCGGGCGCATCTACAGCGCGGTCATCGCCAAGGAGCGCCGCGGCGACTACCTGGGCGGCACCGTCCAGGTGATCCCGCACATCACCAACGAGATCAAGGAGCGCATCACGCGCGTGGCGCGCGACGGCGAGCCGGACGTGGTCATCGTCGAGGTCGGCGGCACGGTGGGCGACATCGAGAGCCTGCCGTTCCTCGAGGCCATCCGCCAGATGCGCAAGGACGTCGGACGCCACAACGTCCTGTACGTCCACGTGACGCTGCTGCCGGCGCTGGCCGCCACGGGCGAGCTCAAGACCAAGCCCACGCAGCACAGCGTGAAGGAGCTCCGCGGCATCGGCATCCAGCCGGACGTGATCGTCCTGCGCTCGGACCACGAGGTGCCCGACGAGATCCGCGAGAAGATCGCCCTGTTCACGGACGTGGACGTGGACGCCGTCATCCCCGCGCCCACCGCAAGCACCATCTACGAGGTGCCGCTCCAGTTCGAGTCGTTCGGCTTCGGGCGGCTGGTCGTGCGCGAGCTCGGTCTGGGCGATCCGGACGCCGTCCCCGACCTCTCGTCCTGGCGGGCGCTCGTGGCGCGGATCAAGGCGCCCAAGCCCACCCTCGAGGTCGCGCTCGTCGGCAAGTACATCGAGCTGCCCGACGCCTACTTGTCGGTGACCGAGGCCCTGCGCCATGCGTCGTGGGCGAACGGCGTCGACGCCAAGGTCCGCTGGGTGGACAGCGAGGCGCTCGACAAGGACAACGTCGAGGAGCGACTGGCGGGCGTGGCCGCGGTTCTCGTCCCGGGCGGCTTCGGCCACCGCGGCATCGAGGGCAAGGTGCTCGCCGCCCGCTGGGCGCGCACGCACGGCAAGCCGTACCTCGGCCTGTGCCTGGGCCTGCAGTGCGCCGTCATCGAGTTCGCGCGGGACGTGCTCGCCAGCCAGGACGTCAACTCGACCGAGTTCGACATGTTCACCTCGAACCCGGTCATCGACTTCATGCCCGACCAGCGCGAGGTCGAGGACAAGGGCGGCACCATGCGCCTGGGCCTCTACCCGGCCAAGCTGGCCGCAGGCTCGAAGGCCAGGGCCGTCTACGGCGCCGAGGTCATCTACGAGCGGCACCGCCACCGCTTCGAGGTCAACAACCGCTACCGAGCGGCCCTCGAGAGCGCCGGCATGATCCTCTCCGGCACCTCGCCGGACGGGCGCCTCGTGGAGATCGTGGAGCTCCGCGACCACCCGTGGTTCGTGGCCAGCCAGTTCCACCCGGAGTTCAAGTCACGCCCCGAGCGCCCGCATCCGCTGTTCCACGGGTTCGTCGCCACGGCCATCGCCCTGCGCGACGGGGCGGAGCCGCGGCTGAGCGCCGTCGGCCCGGGCATCGCAGACACTGCGGAAGACGACCGCGCCACGGAGACGGCCTCCGCCTCCTGACGGCCGCGCGTCAGCCGCCCGAAGCCCCGGCCCGCGCCGGGGCTTCTCGATTCTCGGCCCGTTCGTCGACTGTCGAGGTGGTCCCGCCAATGAGGCATTCGCCTGAGGTGCCATGGCGCCTTGACTGTTGCAGACTCCCCGCATGGAACTGGAACTCCGCAGGTTCTCGGTCGCAGACGAGCTCCCGGCATCGCGCCGCTGGCCGCGCGAGCTGTGGGCGACGGTCCTCGTCCTGCTCCAGGGCGTCGTCCGGCTTCGTCACTTGGCCGCGATCGTTGCGATCGTGGTCCTGATCGCGCTCATGGGGGCGAGTCCGCAGCTCTAGCGGGCCACGTCTCCCGGCTGCCGGCGACGTTGACGTTGACGGCGCGGCTCGTTGTCCAATATGATTCGGGGCACCCCCACCGGCCGCGCGCGACGTTCCAGCGATTCCGCGCGAACATCGGTCCGTGGCGCCCAATCCCGACCGGTCCGCACCCGCGTCGCACCGCACCCGAGGGAACCCTCTTCCATGCCGAATGGCCCCGACCAGCGCCCGAGCCGCAACCGCCGGACGCGACGTCGCCCCCAGTCCACCAACCGCCTGCCCGTCACCGAGCAGGATGAGGTCGCAGAACTCGAAGCTGCCCGCGAGCGCAATGACCTCGACTTCCGCGACCTGCAGGAAATGTCGGTCAAGGAGCTCCACGAGGTCGGCAAGGGCCTCGAGATCGATGCGCAGGTCGATCGCCGCGAGGAGCTGGTCGAGGCCATCCTCCAGGCCCAGACCGAGCGCGCCGGTCTCGACTACGTCTTCGGCATCCTCGACATCGTGGACGAGGGCTACGGCTTCATGCGCCGCCACGGCCTGTTGCCGAGCCCTGAGGACGTCTACGTCTCCTCGAGCCAGGTCCGCCGCTTCGGCCTGCGGGTCGGCGATCGCGTGATCGGCGCTGTGCGGGCGCCGCGCGAGGGCGAGAAGTACTGGGGCCTGATCCGGGTCGACACCGTCAACGGCGTGGACACGGACACCGCCCGCCGCCGGCCGTTCTTCCAGGACCTGACGCCGATCCACCCGATCGAGCTGATCAACCTCGAGTCGGACCCCAAGAACCTGAGCCAGCGCCTGGTCAACCTCGTGAACCCGCTCGGCAAGGGCCAGCGCGCGCTGATCGTGTCCCCGCCCAAGGCCGGCAAGACGATGCTGCTCAAGAGCATCGCCAACGGCATCACGTCCAACTACCCGGACATCCTCCTGATGGTCGCCCTGATCGGCGAGCGCCCCGAGGAGGTCACCGACATGCGCCGCAACGTCCACGGCGAGGTCATCAGCTCCACGTTCGACGAGCCCACCGAGAACCACACGCACGTCGCGGAGATGGCGCTCGAGATCGCCAAGCGGCAGGTCGAGACCGGGCGCGACGTCGTGATCCTGCTCGACTCCATCACCCGCCTCGCGCGCGCCTACAACCTCGCCCTGCCGCCCAGCGGCAGGACGCTGTCGGGCGGCATCGACCCGATCGCGCTCTACCCGCCCAAGCGGTTCTTCGGGGCCGCGCGGAAGATCGAGGACGACGTCCTCCCGGACGGCACCGTTCGGAAGAACGGCTCGCTCACCATCATCGCCACGTGTCTGGTCGACACCGGCTCGCGCATGGACGACGTGATCTACGAGGAGTTCAAGGGGACCGGCAACTCGGAGCTCATCCTCGACCGCAAGCTCGCCGAGAAGCGCATCTTCCCGGCGATCGACGTCCAGCGGTCCGGCACCCGCCGCGAGGAGCTGCTCCTCGAGGAGGGCACCCTCAAGCTGGTGTGGACGATGCGCCGGATGCTGTCCGCCGTCGGCACGAACGAGGGCATCGAGCTGCTCCTCAACCGGATCGCCAAGACCGAGAGCAACGCGCAGTTCCTGGGCACGCTGAACAAGCCGCTCGACTGACGCAACGCCTCGGGTCCAAACGGGCCGCGCGACGCGCCAAAACCGCATCCGTGTGACGCTGGCTGGGTTAGGAATCGTTTACCTTCGAACAATCTTGGTAGGTTTACCAAGATTTGTGACCGCTGGCCTAGGGGAAAAGTCGTCTCGACACCCCCCTGAACGAGGGTGCGTCGTTTGACCTACCGTTCCGCAACCTGTTAAGGTCCGTGAGTCGGAGCTGGCCGCAAGGACGTATTTTCGGCGGCACCACAGCTCGACGCACGACCAGCACCCCCGTGGGGATCGGCTCAGGCGCCCGGGAACGCTCCCTCGCTCGATCCTCCTCAGGAGGCCGTATTGCAGAACACCACCGACGGCGTCGGTCGCCGGCACATTCGCCCGCGCCCCGCCCGCCGCGTGTCACTCGCGACCCGCGTCAACCGCAGGACCGCCGCCTTCTTCGGGGCGATCGGTTCACGGTTCGGTCGCCGCACCTCCGCTCCCGCCGGCTCGCTGGGCGCTTCGCTCGCGTCGGTGGTTCGCCCGTTCACCACGGCTGAGCGCGCACTCCCGATCGCCGTCGCGGCCATCGTGGCCGTCGCCTCGCTGCTCGCCCTCCTGCCCAGCACCCCCGCGGGATCTGCTGGCGCCGCCCAGGGCGCCTCGTCCGGCCCCCGCCTCGCCATCAACGGCGGCGTGCGCTACATCGACGCGAGCGACGATCCGGGCGCTGTCGCCATGATGGACGCCCAGAAGGCCGCGCAGAACTTCCAGGCCGTGACACTGCCGACGGACGTCGTCACGCAGCCCGCGGTCGAGACGCCTTCAGCCCCGACCGGCACGGTGACCGAGGACGGCACGCTGATCACGGGCTACGCGCCCGAGACCACCGTCGAGGACGGCTCGTCGCTGATCCAGATCTACCGCGTCAAGAAGGGCGACACCCTCTCGACGATCGCCACGAACTTCCACGTGTCGATGATGACGCTGTGGTGGGCGAACAAGAGCGCCATGAAGTCCAAGACCGACCTCCACATCGGTCAGCTCGTCAAGGTGCCGCCGGCCAATGGCCTCGTCGTCACGGTGGGCGCGTCGGACACGCTGGCCTCGGTGGCCGCCAAGTACGACGTCGACCCGCAGAGCATCATGGACATCAACCAGCTGACCGACCCGACGCTCGTCGTCGGCCAGGTCCTCGTGATCCCGGGCGCCCGCGGCGCGCCCATCGCGACGCCCAAGCCGGTCAAGCACACGACGTCACCGGCCAGCTCGCATCCCACCACGGTCACGCACCGCACCAGCGGCGGTTCAAGCTCTGGTGTCGGCGGCCACTACGCCGGCGGCCGGCTGTCCTGGCCCGTCATCGGCGGCAACAACTACATCAGCCAGTACTACCACTACGGCCACTGGGCGCTCGACATCGCCGCCGACTACGGCTCGACCGTCGTTGCAGCCGCGAGCGGCAAGGTGACCTTCGCCGGCTGGAAGAACAACGGCGGCGGCTGGCAGGTGTGGATCAGCCACGGCAGCAACCTCTACACCACGTACAACCACATGTCCGCCATCACGGTCGGCACCGGCGAATCCGTCGGGCGCGGCCACCAGGTGGGCCGGATCGGCCAGAGTGGCGACGCCACGGGCCCCCACCTCCACTTCGAGGTGTGGGACGGGCCGGTCTGGAACGGCGGACAGCGGATGAACCCGCTCAACTACCTCTAGCCAAGTCCGCGCCGCACTGACCGCCCCCGGTCCGCCCGGGGGCGTTGTCGTTGTCGCGCGGAGCCCGTGCGAGAATGCCTGCCATGTTCCTCGATGAAGTTCGCATCGTCGTGCGCGCCGGCGCTGGTGGCGATGGGGCGGCGACGATGCGCCGCGAAGCCCACGTCCCCCGCGGCGGTCCCGACGGCGGCGACGGCGGCCGTGGCGGCTCGGTGTACCTGCGCGTCGACGCCGGCCAGACGACCCTGCGCGACTTCCGCTACAAGTCGCACTTCTCGGCCACGCCCGGCGGATCGGGCGAACGGCAGAAGCGCCACGGCAAGGCCGGCGACGACCTGTACCTGGTGGTCCCGCCCGGCACCGCGGTGATTGACGAGGAGACGGGCGGCCTGATCGCCGACCTCGTGGCCGTCGGCCAGACGGCGATGGTGGGCCGCGGCGGCCGTGGTGGTCTGGGCAACGTGCACTTCGCGACGTCGACGCACCAGGCGCCCAAGCACGCCCAGCGCGGCGAGCCCGGCGAGGAGAAGACGCTGCGCCTGGAGCTTCGGCTGATCGCCGACGTGGGGCTCGTGGGGCTGCCCAACGCGGGCAAGTCCACGCTGCTCGCGGCCCTGACATCGGCCACGCCCAAGATCGCGGCTTACCCGTTCACCACCCTCGAGCCCAATCTCGGCGTGCTCGACATGGGCATCGAGGACGGGCGGCGCCCCACCATCGCCGACGTGCCGGGCCTGATCGAGGGCGCCTCGGACGGCGCCGGTCTGGGCCATGCGTTCCTGCGTCACGTGGAGCGGACGCGCGTCCTGCTGCACATCGTGGACGGCGCGGCGCGGGACGCGACGTGGGACCACGACGTGATCCGCGACGAGCTCGAGGCGCACGACCCGGCGCTGCTCGCCAAGCCCATCCTCATCGTGTTCAACAAGATGGACCTGCCCGCAGCGCGCGAGGCCTGGCCCGACTTCGAGGCGATCCAGCGCCAAGCCGGACGGGGCGTCGTGGCGATCTCGGCGGACACGGGCGAGGGGCTCGATGAACTGCGAGCCGCGGTGGGCGACCTGCTCCCCGACGCCGCGGAGCTCGCCGAGCCGCCGGATCCCGCGGGCGTGGTGGTGCACAGGCTCGAGGCGGCCGGCGACGGCTTCACCATCGAGAAGGACGAGGAGGGCTACATCGTCCGCGGCAAGCGGATCGAGCGGCTCGCCGTCCAGACGAACTTCGACAACGAGGAGTCGGCCGAGCGCTTCCAGCGCGAACTGCTGCGCCTCGGGGTCGACGGCGCCCTCCGCAAGGCGGGCGTGCGCCGGGGCGACGACGTCCGCATCGGCATCGTCGCGCTGGCCTGGGATCCGCCCGAGGACGGCTCGTGACCGACGCTCCCGGCGTCACGGCGACGCAGGCGGTCCCGGCCGTCCTGCCCCCGGCGTCCGTTCAGCCAGGCTCGGTCGGGATCCTCGGCGGCACCTTCGACCCCATCCACCACGGCCACCTCGCCATTGCGGAGGAGGCTCGCGAGGCGCTCGGGCTCGAGCGCGTGCTGTTCATGCCGGCCTCGTCGCCGCCGCACAAGCCGGGGCAGCCGGTGACCGATCCGGCCCATCGGCTCGCGATGGTCCGCCTTGCGGTGGCCGGCAACCCGGCCTTCGAGGCCTCCGAGCTCGAGGTCCTCCGCGGCGGCGCCTCGTACACGGTGGACACGCTCGAGGCTCTGCGGGTCAACGGCCTCGTGACGCCCTGGCTGATTCTCTCGTCCGAGGCGCTGGCCCTGCTGCCGACCTGGCGCGAGCCCCGGCGGATCCTCGAGCTCGCGCGCATCGCGGTCGTGCCCCGCGCCGGGTTCGACCCGCTCGGGCCGGCCTGGCTCGAGGGCGCCTTTCCCGGGGCCGCTGACCGCGTGACCTTCCTCACGGGGCCCCTCTTGCCCATCTCAGGTAGCGTGGTGCGACGCAGAGCGCGCGCTGGCCGCTCGGTTCGCTACCTCGTGCCGGACGCCGTCGCCGCCTATATCGCCGCCCACCGCCTCTACGCCTGACCGCCCGAATCCATCTGGAGGATCCCGACCAACGTGACCGAGCCCACCCCGACCGCCCCGCGCCCGGACGGCCTGCCCCACCGCGACGCCGTGTCGCCGAAGACCGGCCCCGTCCCGCTCGACCTCGCGCGCAGGATCGTCGAGCTCGCGGAGGACAAGAAGGCCGCCGACATCGTGCTGCTCGACCTGTTCGAGCTCACCACGCTCGCCGACGCGTTCGTCATCTGCTCCGGCGGCTCGGAGCGGCAGATCGCCGCGATCGCCGACGGGATTGTGGAAAGTCTGCGCGACGAGGGCGTCAAGCCGATCGGCCGGGAGGGCACGCCCGCGTCGCACTGGGTGCTCGTGGACTTCGGCTCGGTGATCGTCCATGTGTTCACGCCGCCGGAGCGCGATTACTACAGCCTCGAGAAGCACTGGTCGGCCGCGAGGGTGGTCGTTCGGGTCCAGTAAGGCAGGGGGCGTCCCTCCCGCATCGAGGGGGTACCGCTCGGGGCGGTACCGCTGGGTCATTTCTGGTCAGGTCCGGGGTGCATAGCATCCGTGGCAGGTCGTTGACCACTGGGGTCGGCGCCACCGGAGAAGCCCCGATGTCGGGCCTGCGAGATCGCTGCCCCAGCTGCAGCCGGCGTCTCATCATCACGCGCTTCGACACGACGTTTCGGCTCCCGGACCGGACCGAGCGGCTGTGCTTCGGCATCCCCGGCGGGCTCTGCGAGGACTGCCACCAGCTGTACATCGATCCCGAGCTGATCGAGCTCCTCGACCTCGGCGAGGGCCGCTGCGTCTTCGCGATCGAGAGCGACGTCGTGCTCCAGGAGCAGGCCTGGTCGTCGGCCGACTGATCGGCGACTCTCCCTGCCGGGTCGGCCAGCCGGCGCGAGGCGTTCTCCGGCGCCACGGGACCTGGGTGCTCATGGAGCCGTGACCGCGCACGACGCGCGGTCATTTGCATTAACGGCCGCTACTGCGGCTTCCGGGCCCGCGACCGGCGATGGTCGGGCGACCGGCGCTGGCCGCCCGATCCGCGCCGCGGACTACGCTCGTCGGCCTGCCCGCGCCCGCTGGCGCCCGCTGGGCCACCCGCTCGGCGACCCAGGTCACCCAGGCCATGCGTCGCTGGCCGTCGGTGCTGAACACGGCGTCCGCACGCTTGGACATGCGGTCGAGCTCGAGGAGGCCGTCGAGCGCCGCCTCGAGCTCGAGGACCGACCAGCGGACAGCCTGCTCGACGCGCCGCTGCGCCACGAACGGGCTGCCCCCCACGAGCTTCACGATGTCGGGCGGCTTGGTGCCCGCAGCACGCGCGTCGGCGGCGATGAGCAGCTCGCGGATGCGCCGGTGGAGCATCACCAGGAGGACTTGCTCCGGCACCGACTCCAGCGCGTGGTCGAGCGCGGGGCCGGCGGCATCGGCACGGCGGAGGGCCACGGCATCCGAGAGCGCCCAGATGGAGTCGGGGACCACCTCGGCCACGAGCGCCTTCACGTCGTCCACCGTCACGGGCTCCGTGCCCCGGTACAGCGCGAGCTTGCCGAGCTCGCCCATGGCGATCGCGCTGAGCTGGCGACGGTCCACGTCGCCCTCGCTGACCTGCGAGCCGATCCGCCGGGCGATCTCGCGCGCAGCGTCCTGCTCCAGCTGCACGCCGAGATCGGCT
>Ga0302322_100005191_pt1 | contig 11412 bp, 9 predicted proteins | sample Fen_T0_2_FD_203757 | JGI IMG/M metagenome (GOLD analysis project Ga0302322, IMG submission 203757) | Peat permafrost microbial communities from Stordalen Mire near Abisko, Sweden - Fen_T0_2 | ecosystem: Environmental > Terrestrial > Soil > Wetlands > Permafrost | place: Sweden: Abisko... | reverse complement strand
ACGCTCCGAGCCGAGCAAATGAAACAATGGCAGATTATCCGTCCCAACGGCATGTCCGAAATTGAAGGGCAGCGTAAGTACGGCACCAGCAGCAGCAACTATACGTCTGCCCATAGCGGCGACAGCCCGGTCAAGAACTGGGGCGGTATCGGTGTTATTGATTTTCCCGACCGTGAAGGCGTTCATCAGGATAAATTCCTGGCCCGGGTGGAGAAAGGGCACGCCTGCTGGCATTGCCCGGTCGCCTGTAAAGCCGTATTGAAAGCAGGGGAAGGCGAATATAAATACGCCGCCGGCTGCCACCGTCCCGAATATGAAACGGCGGCGGCTTTCGGTTGTAATTGCCTGAATAACGATACAGAATCGATTTCGATGGCCAATGATATCTGCAACCGCGGCGGTCTGGATACGATTTCCGGCGGCAGCGTTATCGCTTTTGCCATGGAATTATACGAAAACGGCATTATCACGATGGAAGATACCGGCGGTATCGACCTGAAATGGGGCAACCATCAGGGCATCATCGCTCTAACCGATAAAGTCGTTAAAAGGGAAGGCCTGGGCGATATCCTGGCGGACGGCGTTAAGAAAGCCGCTGAAAAAATCGGTAAAGGCGCGGAGAAATATGCCGTCCATGTCGGCGGACAGGAACCCGGCATGCACGACCCGCGGCTGCCCCGCGGCAACGGTTACCCGATGTCCGCCGCCCGTTACCAGATGGACGCCACGCCGGGGCGCCATATGCTCAGTTTCGGCACATTTGTTATTTTCCGGCATTGCGTAAATATGACCGGGATGTGTTTCCAGGGCGGATGGTCCGGCAGCCGGGAAAGATTGTTAGGCTTCCTGAATGCCGTCACCGGCTGGAACATGACCATGGACCAGATGCTGCTGGCGGGTGAAAGGACGGCCAACATCAGGCACGCCTTCAACCTGCGCGAAGGCATCTGTGAATTGAACTGGACGCCGCACCCGCGGATTGTGGGCAAGCCGCCGCAGGAAGACGGCCCGCTGAAAGGTTCCACCGCCGATATCGAAGCCCAGATTTACTGGGGATTGGGTTCCCTGGACTGGGACCGCTTCACCACCAAGCCCAGTAAAGCCAAGCTGCTGGCTCTCGGCGGACTCGACGATGTCGCCAAAGATTTATGGCCGTAAAAACATGATAAAATAGGTTGTGCGAATCAAATAAAATTTCCACAACCGCAATATTCCGTTATTTGACATGACACAATAAAATTTAGGGGGAACGTAATGGATTTAGGGTTAAAAGGTAAAGTCGCCGTCGTTACCGGCAGCGCCAGTCAGGTCGGTATGGGGAATGCTATTTGCCTGCTGCTGGCCAAAGAAGGCTGCGATATCGTCTCGGCAGATATGGATCTGGAAGGGGCAGTTAAAACAGTCGAAGCAGTAAAGGCGCTTGGCCGCAGAGCCATCGCCGTCAAAGTCAATATCACCGTTTTCGCCGAAGCCGAAGAAATGGCCAAAGCGGCGCTGAAAGAATTCGGCAAAATCGATATTCTGGTCAATACAGCCGGGTTGAACGCCGGTATGGGCTCGCAATTCTTGCAGCAGAAACAGGAAATCTGGGAAAAAGATTTCGCCGTCAACCTTTACGGCACGATGAATTGCTCCAAAGCAGTCCTCCCAACCATGATGGAAAAGAAATATGGTAAAATCATTAATTTCTCATCGATTGTCGCCAAAATGGCCGGCGGCCCCGGTTCTTATGCGGCCGCCAAAGCGGCTGTGCTGGCCTTCAACCGCGGTCTCGCCGCCCAGTACGGGGCGAACAACATCAATGTCAATGCCATCGCCCCGGGCATGGTCCAGACCAAGTTCTTCGCTGCCATGGCGCAGGACCGCCAGGATAAAATGTTCGATGCCATGGCCAACATGGCCCCGCTGAAGCGGAATCAGACCACGGATGATATCGCCAATGCCGTCGCCTTTTTAGCCTCGGATGTTTCCAGGAACATCACCGGCCAGTGTCTCCAGGTGGACTCCGGCATGATTATGCAGTAAAACCCTTGATTGTTTGATTGAAAAAGTCCAGACAATAAAAAAGAGATTCCGTTAAAACCGGAATCTCTTTTTTTAACCGAAGTGGAAACGCCCTCGCGCAGCCCAAAAAAAGAAATTATTTTCCCCGGCGTCATTAATATGAGAGGGACGCCGGTGGTTGGTTGGTTACCATTAAAAATAGCCCCAACATTCTGAGTGCATCAGCAAAGTCAAGGAATATGACCGGTTTAGAAACAAAGGAAATGACACCCAGCAAGTAACTGGCGACCATTTCATCTTCTTCCCGGGAAGTGGACATCACGATAACAGGAACTAATTTCGTGTCTTCGCAAGCCCGTATTTTACGAAGTATTTCAATGCCGTCAATTTTCGGCAGATGTAAATCTAACAGAATGACCAGAGGCAGGTCATGACCATCATTTTTAATTTTGCATTCATTTACATCTTCAAACAAGTATTTAAGAGCCTGCTCGCCATCTCCCACAGCGATTATTTCATTGGCAATCTTTGATTTTGTGAACATGCGCCGGGTTAATATCACGTCATTGGTATTGTCTTCGATTAATAGAATCTTTCTGTTATCCAAGCTTTGCTCCGCGGCTGCGAATACAGATAAGGATAATATATATAGTGAATCTAGTCAATATTCGGGAAACTGGCGGTGCTACGCAAACTAATAGGTATCATTGTATTATTTTTAGGAGCAATTACTTATAGACATCCCCGGAGCGCAAAGTATAATAAGAATAGAGACGGTCAGCGAAGAAGAGGAAGAAGTTATGCAAAGCAAGAAAATACTTCTGGTGGACGATAACGCTGATGATATTATGCTTACCACCAGGGCATTCCGGAAGTTAAACCTGCTTGAGGAGTTAATCACCGCCAGTGACGGTGTCGAAGCACTGAAATACCTGTTTGGCGATAAGCGGAGTGTGATGGTGCGCAAATTGGAGGCGTTACCCGCTTTAGTCCTGCTTGATATTAATATGCCCAGAATCAATGGCCTCGATGTACTACGGGAAATACGGGCAGATGAAAAGACCAAAACTGTTCCGGTCGTGATATTTACATCTTCCGGCGAGGAGAGAGATATAATTGCCAGCCGCAAATTAGGCGCAAACAATTATATCCAAAAACCGGTAAATTTTTCTGATTTGATTGAAGTTATCAGACAATTATTATTTTCTATGAACCTGCATCTCCCGTCGGCGACAGAATAATTTCATCCCTGCGCAATTGCCCCTACGTATTGACACCGGTAAAAGTTGAAGTAAAGTAAAATTACAAGTATTGAAAAACTACAAGCAGATAGTCGAAATTATGCGGTCATCAAATGTGAGGGAAATAATTGGAAATATATTGTACTAAATGCCATTCTAAAAAAGAACTTCAAGATGGCGTAGACATAGTTACTACTAACGGTAAATCAGCGACTCAAATTATGTGCGACAATTGCGGGGGTGTTTTATTCTGGGACGGCGGTCCGAACAGTAAGTTTTGGAGTTACCTCCGGTGAAAAATATTTATCATATTTAAAATATAACCTGAATAACCGAAAAACGGGAGAAAAAAGATGGAAGGTTATTGTGTAAGATGCCGCGCCCAACGGGAAATTAAAAACGGCAAAGCGGTCACCATGAAAAACGGCAAACTGGCAACCAAGGGTACATGTCTAACCTGCGGGGCCGGCATGTACCGCATCGGCGCCAGCAAATAACTGATAAATTACACGGGCTACCCAAAAAAAGACTTTCTGATGATGTCCGAAGATAAGCTTTTGAAGAGATTGTTTATGGACTCCCGATCAGGTCTTGTACATTTTGGCTGAAGGCCAAAAGTATTTCAGCCTACGGGCCTCAAGAATGACAAGTAGTTTTTGTCATTGTCGGGCGCTTGTCCTTCAGCTGAAGGATGACCCGACAATCCGGAGATTTCGGGCAGCGTCATTAACGTTGCAAAAAAATTCAAAATGATTCTATTTATAGCCCTGCGTAAACTTTTTATTGTTTACGAATAATTCCTCCACCATCTGCCGTGTCTCATCGATGGTCAGCATCGCCGCCGTAATCGGGTCGAGCAGAATCGACTGGAAAATCTTGGTTTTATCTTTTTCCATAATTCCCCTGACCGCCAGTTCCTGCACGGCGACGTTGCTCATATTTAAAGCGGCCAATTGCGGCGGCAGGTTCCCCACCGGGCAGGGGTGAATCCCTTCTTTATCCACCAGGCACGGTACTTCCGCGCAGCATCCCTGAGGCAGGTTACCGATCAAACCGGTGTTTTTCACGTCGCCGTAAATTACGGCCGGTTCGCCTGTTTCGATTGAATGAATGATTATCGACCCGAATTCCGTGCTGTGGTCCAGCGGGAATTTGTAATTCGTCCGCAGCTGTTCCGCCAGTTTGTCGTCCTTATCGTAATCCTGCGACATCCACATTTTGGCGTTGCTCTGATATTGCGCGCCGGTATTTATCCCGTAATGCTTCATCGTTTCCGGTTTCTTGCGGAAATAAGGCGTATAAGAGGCGATGTGGCCGCTGGACTCCGTGACATAATAGCCGAAAGTTTTGCAGATTTCCGCCCGCACGATATCCGGCCCGCCGTAATGCGACTGCGGGTCGGCATAAACCGCCGCGTCTTTCAGTTTTTCTTTCAGCAGCGGATAGACGTCTTTACCGTGCCGTTTCAGCTCCAGGAACCAGGCGAAATGATTGATGCCCGCTACCAGATATGATAATTCTTCAAATGGGATACCCATATATCGTGCCAGCGTGCGGGCCGTATTCGGCACGCTGTGGCATAACCCGACATTTTTAATCCGCCTATAATCGCTGACCGCCCACGAAATCATTGCCATCGGGTTAGTGTAATTCATCAGCCATGCATCCGGGCAGAGTTGTTCCATGTCGCGGCAGATATCCAGCACGGCCGGCACGTGACGCGCACCGTTGAAAACCCCGCACGGCCCCATCGTGGCCGTGTCACCCTGGTCGACGCCGTACTTCAAGGTCACTGCCCGGTCGGCTTCTTTCCATTTATATCCGGCATTCAGAGTAATAAAAACATAATCCGCGCCGTCCACCGCTTTCCGGCGGTCTGTGGTAGCCTCGATTTTTGTCTGGAATTTATTTTGGGCGACAATCCTATTGGCGAACGCCGCGGTCAGTTCCAGCGGTTCTGCCGAGATATCCATCAGCGTAATCGTGCTGTCCCTCAATTCCGGATAATAAATAATGTCTGTGATAAAGCGGCTGGCAAAAACGTGGCTGCCCGCCCCGATGATGACAATTTTCGCCATTGAATTTCTCCTGCTGTTTTAGTCTTTAGCCCAGCCGCCCATCACCGCGCCTTCGTTGCAGGCGGCAATACGCAGCACTTTGGCCGTGGTTTTCCCGACATTGAGGATAGCATGTTTTATGTTGGAAGGACAATAGATTAACGAATCGGCGCCGACGGTCCTGATTTCATCTCCGACCGTCGCCTGGATGCGTCCGGAAATTACGTAATAGGCGTGGTCGAAAATCGGCGCTTCGGCGCTGAAGACGTGAGAATGCGCGTTGATGCCGCCGCCCGGCGGAAACATGTCCAGTCCCAGCATCAGGTTAGTAGCCAGTTCTTTCCCGACCATGCGGTGTGTTTTCATTTCGCTGGCTACCGTCAGGAAGCCGAAGCCTTGCATGTTGTGGTGGCCTTCGGCATCGGCGCTGTGTTCGATGCGCCACTCCTTTTCCACCTCTTTTTTCGATAAAATAAACCCTTTGCGTGTTTCTTCCATTATTACACTCCTTTTAGTATCCCATCGATTTCTTTAGTTTTTGGTCTATCCAGAACCTTGCCATGTAGAACGAGAGATTTGGGGGGCTCCATCCGGTCGAGCCGAATTGCGCGTTGTAGCCTTTCAGCCACGGTTGACAGAGCGAGTAGCGCCTGGGTTTGGGGAGCAGCGATATCGCGAAGTGCTGCCGCGCGACATATTCGTTGGCTTCCCGGAAAATCTTCCTGGTTTCTTCGAGCGTGGCCGCGGTCTTGGCCCGGGGGAAGAAAGTATCGTATACCGGGTCGCTGACTTTCAGATGGGTATTAAGCGCGTAGCCGGTCATCATCCTGGGGAGCATCCGGAACGGCTCGACGTCCAACCCCAGCGACCCGCCGGGATAATACAACTGGTCGAACTTATTGGCGACCGCAGGCCGGATTTCCATCTGGATGCCGACATCGGCAAAATACGCTTTTACGATTTGCAGCAGATTCAAATCTGAGGTAAAATCTGCCGCGACATTGGTCTTGAATCCGTGGGGATAACCGGCCGCGGCCAGCAGCTTTTTGGCTGCCGCCGGGTTGTAGCTATATTCATCTTTTAAATCCTGCGGCCAGTCCTCATAGGCGAAAGCCCAGCCGTCACCCCATTCCTTCACGCATTCTGAACTTAATGTGGAGGGATGTGGTTCTACCGCGCCCTTGTAATAGTTTTTGGCGATGTCCGGCAGGTTGATTGCCATCTGCACCGCCTTGCGGACTCTCAAGTCGTTGAAGGGAGGGGTGTCATTTCTTGGGTCGACTGTTATTGTGTTCGACCACGGCATCGGTATCTGTAAAATTTCAGGATACGATTTTTTTATCGTCTCAGCCTGCCGCCCCGATATTCCTTCTATGGCATCGATCTTACCGGCAAGGAACATCTCCAGTGCTTTCTCTTTATCCGGGACTATCAGGATTTTCACTTTATCGACGTAAGGCAACTGATTCTGCGGGTAACGTTCATCGTGCCCCCAGTAATTCGGATTTTTTGCCATCGTTGCTGCGCTGCCGGCAGCAAAATCCTGCAAAATAAATGGCCCAGTTCCGACTGCATGATGCCAGTCGCCGAGGTCACCCCATTTTTCTACCGCTTCCCGCGCCTCGATTCCCAGCGCCGGATTATGATTCGTGACCAGAAATTGCAGGATAAATTCAGGGTTGGCGTTTTTCCATTCAAAAGCGACGGTGTACCTGTCAATTGCTGTCACGGAGACCAGGTCCTGATACATCAGCACTTTATCCTGGGCGGGAGAAGATCTGGTGAAGCCGCTGCCCAGACCGTACAATCGGTGGAAATGATAGACGACATCATCGGCGGTAAATTCGCGGCCGTTGACCGGCGGAATGTTTTGCCAATGGATTTTGCGCAGATGGAAAACCAGCGTTTGCGGTGAGGTAAACTCCCAGCTTTCGGCCAGGTGGCCGGTCAGATACCGGTGAGGAGATACTGTTTTAAAGTCGAATACAGCCGGGTCTAATGTCCAGTCCTCAGCTTGCATCGTTTCCAGCCAACCGGTATATATCTGGGTCAGGTGTTCGCTGCGGTACGGGTCAAAATTTTCGATATTCGCCTGGCTGGAAATGACTATTTCCCCGCCGTATTGCGGTTCGCCGAATTTATCCCACCACATGGCCTGCTTTTTCAAAAAATCTCCTTCGTATTGATGTCCTCTTCGGCTGCTTTTTATGGTTCTGAGAACATTTATAACTATATCTTCTGGATTGTCGGATCAAGTCCGACAATGACAAAGAAACATGAAAGATTCAAGCTTCTGCTTGAATCTTTCATCGCCGGCTTGTAATTCCCGCGAAGGCCGAAGGTACTGAACGAAGTGTATGTACGGGAATCCATATTTTCTGTTGTAAATATCATTTTGGTACCAATTCCAATTACCCCCAGGTCAGTCGCAGGTAGTTACCCGCAGCACGCCGATATCGGCTTCCACCCACAGGCCATTGGAAACATTATCCCCGTTGCGGCGGCGGTCGGCGACAAATTCGCCACTATCGTCAAAATGTCCCTCATCCACACGCAGCGGCCGGCCGTGAACGTCGTTGTAAGTGGTTGACTGCTTGACGCCTTTGGCAAATTTAGGCCGCAGGAATAGCCGGTAATTTGCTCCTGCCAGATAGAATTCGTGCCTGCCCGTCTGGATGACAAGTCCGCGCCCTCGGTTGGCATCGAGTTGCCACATAAACGCCGATTCCCCGGGCATATGCCGCCAGTCCGTTCCGCCGGTCGTTTTCCGTCCGGTGCCGAATTGGATGCGCCCCAGGTAGCCGTCCAGGTTCAGCCACTGCTGCGACATGAATTCTTCCTGAATCACGGCGTGAATTTTACCGGTGCCCTGATATTTCAACAGCAGCGGGACTACGGATGCGATGCAGCGGACCGTGTCCACGCCGATCCGGGACTCCGAGTTCACCGAGCCGTCTTTAGCGGCGATGGCTTCAAGGCCTCCCATCCGGTGGAATCCCAGCAGGTTATATTTGGCAATCGCCTGGAAGACATATAAAAGGGGAGGTGTTTCCGGCATGAACAGGGGATTATCTTCCCGGGCATAAACTGCGCAGAGTTCTTCGTACGTCCGGTAATCAACGTGTTTGATATCCGGCGCCACCAGGGCGATGTGCGGTGTAAACCATTTGTAAATATCCAGTACTTTGGGCACCGGCATGCCGTTACCCGGGATTTCATCCGGCACCGGTTCGCGCCAGCCGTTGACGATGCTGACGGCGGCATTAATGTACATGGGGATATCGTAAAATGCCTGCCCGGCTTCGGCCACGCGGTCCACGTACTGAGCGATGCTCCAGGCGGTCACCAGTTCGCCGGCCGCCGTGCCGAACACCTCCGGCCATGTGCCCGATTTTTTCGCGCCTTCCCGTTTCCAGATATCGTAGACGGAGCCTTTGCCGGCGGTTTTAATAGCGTTTAATAATTTGGCAGGGACGGGATTTTCAAAGACTGCTTCGGCTTCCGCACTGTAATCGCGGTCGCCGCCGGTAATCCCGACTTCATTCTCCACTTGCAGGCCGATCACGGTCTGATCTGCGCTGTCCTTGACTTTCAGGTATTTGCAGAGCGCCGCGAACGCTTTTTTATCAGCTTCGAGATTTGCCTTGCAGTACGAAGAAAGCACCCACAAATCGCCGCCGTCAGGTGCGAGCACCCGTTTGAAACGTTTCGAATTGGATTTTACCCAAGCCGGAGCGTAGTCCATATTCCCGTTCTTCCAGGTTGCAAACCACAACAATATCAATTTGATTCCATATCGCTTAGCGTTCGCAATCAGCCGGTCGATGCTGGAAAAATCAAATTTGCCCTCTTCCGGTTCAATCACCTCCCAGTAAACATCGGTCAGGAGGGTGTTGCCGTGCAGCAGTTTCACCGCTTCGAAAGCGGGAATTGATTCCGTATCGTTGTAAGCGCTGGAAGATGAAGATTGGCCGCCTACCGGGAAGAACGGCTTGCCGTTCACTTTGAATACCCTTTTCACTTCTGTCATTTAATTTCTCCTTTTGCAAACTGTTTGGTCGTGATTCTGATGCTGGCTGATTTCAACCCCGGCGAGGCCGCCGCAAGTTGAATTATTCCGGTTTTATCTGTTGATTGTATGATTGCCAGGCATAAGCCGTTAAATGCCTTTCTGCGGTTTGCCTGATAATCCTCGTGACTGACCGGGTTCCCGTTGTCCACTCCGATTATTTTGCCTTCGCCTTTAGTTCCGAAGGTAATTTCATTATCAGCAACCGGCACCACTCTGCCTTGTGCATCGAGTATTTTACAGGTGACATGCGCGATATCCCGCCGGTCGTCCGTTAATACCTTCCTGTCGGCGTAAAGTCCGATCGCGGCCGGTTTCCCGGTCGTCGAAATTTCTTCAGTGACTACTACTTTTCCGTCTTTTATGCCCACGGCTTTCAGTTTGCCCGGTTGATAAGGCACTGTCCAGGTCAGGTGTAAATCTGCGGTGGTGCGGGAGACGCTGTTACGCGACGGAAAATTCTCATATTCTTCCCGCATCCCCGATCGCGGGAACCAGTAGCTTTGAATCCCCAGTGATTTACCGTTCAGAAATAATTCCACGCTGTCGCAGTTGGTATAGCAGAGCACCGGGATGAATTCGCCCTCCATGCCCGGCCAGTTCCAGTGCGGGAATATGTGCAGCACCGGTTTGTCCGTCCACTGGCTCTGACAAAAATACCAGGTGTCTTTTTCGAAACCGCAGGTATCGATTACTCCCGATGTGTTGGCTTTTCGAGGCCAGTTGGACTCGCCAAGATAGTCGATTCCGGTCCACATAAAATCGCCGGAAACGTAGTCATATGTGCTGACGAATTTCCACATCTGTTCGAAATCGATCCAGCGGTTGTTGTTTCTGCGCGAAATCGTGCCTGTGGTTTGAGGGAACAGATATGAATAGTCGCCGCGGATACCGCCCAGCGACCCGTTTTCAGTTCCGATAAATTTTCTTTTCGGAAAAACCTGCCGGTCGATGCTGTAGTATTTCTCGTATCTGTCCCGCCACCGGTCGACATAGTTGTAGCCGACTACATCCAGCAGCTTCAGGAATTTCAGCGGCACTGCTTCAGGTTCGGCAATGATGCGGTCGCAGCCCACCGTGACCGGTCTTGTCGGGTCTTCACGGTGAAAAATACCAATCAGTCTTTTTAGCGTAGCAGTGCCTTCCGGCACTACCTGGTCGACGACTTCATTGCCGGCGCTCCAGATTACGACGCAGGGATGGTTCCGATCGCGGCGGATGAAATCAGTGACATCGCGCTCTGACCATTCGTCAAAGTAAATCCTGTATCCATAATCCGGCGTTTGCGGTTTCGGTTCTTTCCATTCGTCGTAGATTTCATCCATTATTAGGAATCCCATTTTATCGCATAAATCCATGAATTCCGGAGAATAAGGATTGTGCGATGTGCGGATAGCGTTGCAGCCCATCGCTTTCAGTTTTTCCAGCCGTCGTTCCCAAACCCGTTCCGGTACCGCCGCGCCCACGGCGCCGGCCTCGTGGTGCAAGCATACACCGTGCAGCTTCACCTGCCGTCCGTTTAACAGGAATCCGTTATCGGCATTGAATTCAATTTCTCGAATCCCAAACGCCGTATCATATTCATCTGCGGTTCTGTCCTGTTTTATCACCGTGCTACGCACCGTGTAAAGATAGGGATTTTCCGGCGACCACAGCACCGGTTTAGCTATCTTTATTTTCTGGGTGAATTCAAATTCCGCGCCCGCCGCAATGCTTTGCATCGCTTCCGCCGTCACGACTGTTTTCCCGTCACTGTCCAGGAAAACGATGGTCAAAATAAATTCCGCATTACTCTTATCTTCGTTCTGCACCCGTGTTTTTATTAGCACGGTTGCCGATTTTTCATTGACTTTCTCGCTGGTTATAAATGTGCCCCAATGGGCGATGTGCAATTTATCGGTGACTGTCAGCCGGATATGCCTGTAGATTCCGGAGCCGGAATACCAGCGGCAATTCGGCTGGCGGGAATTATCGACTCTGACTGCCATCACATTTTCGCCGCCAAAATTCAAATACGGGGTGATGTCGTAATAAAAACTGA
>Ga0302322_100005190_pt1 | contig 11413 bp, 9 predicted proteins | sample Fen_T0_2_FD_203757 | JGI IMG/M metagenome (GOLD analysis project Ga0302322, IMG submission 203757) | Peat permafrost microbial communities from Stordalen Mire near Abisko, Sweden - Fen_T0_2 | ecosystem: Environmental > Terrestrial > Soil > Wetlands > Permafrost | place: Sweden: Abisko... | reverse complement strand
CCGCCAATGCCATCCGCCAATACAAAGTCGAAGAACTCGTCGAACTCGGCGTCTCCTGGATCTGGATGGGCCTCGAGTCTCCACTCTCGAATTACGAAAAGCTCAAAGGCATGGACTCCCACCAGCTCACACGCGAACTTCGCGAGCACGGTATCCGCGTGCAGGGCTCCACCATCATCGGCCTCGAGCATCACACGCCCGACAACATCCGCGAAGAAATCGAATACGCCGTCGGCCACAACACCGACTTCCACCAGTTCATGCTCTACACCCCGGTTCCGGGCACGCCTCTCCACAAAGAGATGAGCGAGCAAGGCCGCATGCTTGATGGCATCAACCTCGCCGACATTCACGGACAGGACAAATTCAATTTCCGCCACGCCGCCATTTCGCGTGACGACTCCAAACGCTTTCTCGACTGGGCCTTCTGGCGCGATTTCGAACGCAACGGCCCCAGCCTCTACCGCATGTGCCAAACCATGTTGCAAGGCTGGCAGCGTTACAAGAACTATCCCGACCTCCGCGTGCGCGAACGTTTCGAACGCGAGAACGTAAAACTGCGCACTGCCTACAGCGCCGCTCTCTGGGCAGCCGAACGTTATTTTCGCCGCGTCAACAAAGACGTCAGCCAACAGATTCACGAACTACGTCGCGAGATCAGCCATGAATTCGGCGGCATGTCGCGCCTGGTCGCAAACGTCGTGGGTCCGTATCTTCTCTGGTCCACACGCCGCGAAGACCGCCGCCTAGCCAAAGGCGTAACCTACGAGCCACCAACCATCCTGGAACGCCGCAATTGGCTCCCCGCAACAGAACAAGTGTAGAGACGGGGCTTGCCCCGTCTCCGCCGAACCACAGCCCCAGCCCATGAGACGCGGCAAGCCGCGTCTCCACGACGAACCGCCGCGCGGAATCCACGGCCCGCCCAACGTGTCCCCCGCCCCTCTCTCTGTGACTACGGTCACATTGCATTCCTTTTCGACAGGTATAAAGTTTTCCCCATACCCCGATTTCCGTATTTGCATGGGCCCCGAATCGGGATTTCCTCCTCGTGTTCTAATGAGGTAGGAGCTTTCTTATCCGTAGCCCCTATGGCGCGGAGCTCCCACTTTGATTCGTAGGAGGGTCCACTTGCATCCAATGACTCAAGACCCTCTTTTAAGGGTCGAAGGCTTAACCAAAAAGTTTCGCTCAGGCGAAACCGATCTCGTGCTCTTTGAGAATCTGTCGTTCCAGGTCGAGAAAGGGACGATGCTTGGGATTGTGGGTCAATCCGGTGCTGGAAAGAGCACCTTGTTGCACATCCTGGGCGCGCTGGAACGTCCTTCAGCCGGAGCTGTTTACTGCGCAAATTTGCACGTGAACGCTCTCTCCGAAGAAGCCGCCGCCGAGTTTCGTAACCGCGAAGTCGGCTACGTCTGGCAGTTTCACTACCTGCTGCCGGAATTTACGGCGCTGGAGAACGTCGCCATGCCCTTGCTCACACGTGGCCAGGCGCTCGCTTCCGCAACAAAAGAAGCCGCCCGCTGGTTGCAGCAAGTCGGCCTCGAAGCCCGCGCACAGCATCGCTCCGGCGAACTTTCCGGCGGCGAGCAACAGCGGCTGGCTTTGGCCAGGGCATTGATTACGCAGCCCCAGTTGCTGTTGGCAGATGAGCCAACAGGCGATCTGGACGGCGCAACCGCGGAAGTGGTTTTTGAACTGGTGGCGCGGCTTCATCGCGAGCATCAGTTAACCTCTTTAATTGCCACGCACAACCTGGCCTTTGCACGTCGGTGCCATAGAGTCATCAGGCTGGACCGGGGCAAAATAGAAGAGGTGGCGCCGGATTCACTTCCAGCGTGAGGACGGCAGCAAAACTGAGGTACCCGGTGGCGCACACCGGGAGTCACGATTGGGCGAATATCGCTTGGGAGTTTGGGCGATAAAAATGCATAATTAGATGTTGGGTCACGGGTTCTTCGCGGAAGTGTCCAGTTTTCGTACAGAACCGGGGAGATCGGTAAATATATGTTCGAACGCTATACGGAAAAAGCCAGGCGCGTCATCTTCTTCGCGCGGTACGAGGCCAGCCAGTTCGGCTCTCCTTATATAGAGACCGAACACCTGCTCCTCGGACTGCTCCGCGAAGATAAGGCCCTGACCAACCGTTTCCTGCGCTCTCATGCGTCCGTAGAATCCATCCGTAAACAGATCGAAGGCCACACCACGATCCGTGAGAAGGTTTCGACCTCGGTCGACCTTCCGCTGAGCAACGAGTGCAAGCGCGTCCTGGCCTATGCCGCCGAGGAAGCCGAACGCCTGTCGCACAAGCACATTGGCACCGAACATTTGCTGTTGGGTCTACTCCGGGAAGAGAAGTGCTTCGCCGCCGAAATCTTGCATGAGCGTGGCCTGCGTCTTTCTACCATTCGCGAAGAACTCGCCCGCACCAGTCAGGAGAAAGCAACTCCGCAGCGCGGCGGTCAACGCGAGTCCTCATTATTGAGTGAATTTTCCCGCGACCTGACTCAGTCCGCCATGGACAGCCAGCTTGATCCGCTGGTTGGCCGCGACGGCGAAGTCGAGCGCGTAGTCCAGATTCTTTGCCGCCGCACGAAAAACAACCCAGTTCTCATCGGCGAGCCCGGCGTTGGCAAAACCGCCATCGTCGAAGGCCTTGCCCAGCGCATCGCCGACGGCGAAGTCCCGTCGTTTCTCGCCGACAAACGCATCCTCGCTCTCGATCTTTCGCTGATCGTTGCCGGCACCAAGTATCGCGGCCAGTTCGAAGAGCGCCTCAAGACCATCATGAAGGAACTGATGGAGAATCAGAATTCCATCATCTTCATTGACGAGCTTCATACGCTGGTTGGCGCGGGCTCAGCGGAAGGTTCGCTCGACGCGGCCAACATCCTGAAGCCGGCTCTCTCGCGCGGCGAAATTCAGTGCATCGGCGCAACCACGCCCGCCGAATATCGCAAGTCGATCGAAAAAGATCGTTCACTCGAGCGCCGCTTCCAGGCCGTGAAAGTTCCGCCGCCGAATGAAGCCGACGCCATTAAGATTCTGTTCGGTATCAAAGAGCGCTACGAGAAGTTCCACGCCGTCACCTACACCGACGACGCCATCAACTTCTCGGTCTCGCACTCCAATCGCTATATCCCGGACCGTTTCCTTCCGGACAAGGCGATTGATCTGATCGACGAAGCGGGCGCCAGAGTGAAGCTGCGCCAGACCACGCTTCCCGAAGAGTTGACCGAAGTCCAGAAACGCATCAAGTTCATCGTTCACCGTATGGAGAACGCCATCGCGAACCACGAGTTCGAGAAGGCGCGCTTCTACTCCGACGAAGAACGCAAGGAGCGCGAGAACCTGCGTGCCCTTCGCGAAAAATACCACCTCGATGAATCCTCCACCGGCGTTGTCGGCCGCGAGGACATCGAGGATGTGGTCAGCCGCTGGACCGGCGTCCCCATCACTTCGATCAAAGAAGAAGAGACGCAGAAACTTCTGCGCATCGAAGAAGAACTACACAAGCGCATCATCTCGCAAGACAAAGCAATCAGCGCCCTCGCGAGAGCGATCCGTCGCAGCCGCGCCGGCCTCAAGAGCCCGAACCGCCCCATCGGCAGTTTCCTGTTCCTGGGTCCCACGGGCGTAGGCAAAACCGAAGTAGCCCGCACGCTGGCCAGCTTCATGTTCGGCAGCGATAAGGCGCTAGTCCGCTTCGATATGTCCGAATTCATGGAGAAGCATTCCGTCTCCAAGCTGATCGGTTCGCCTCCGGGATACGTCGGCTACGAAGAAGGTGGCCAGCTCACCGAACGTGTGAAGCGCGCTCCGTACTCCGTAGTGTTGCTGGACGAAGTCGAGAAAGCCCATCCGGATGTCTTCAACATCCTGTTGCAGGTTTTCGAAGATGGCCAGCTTACCGACGGTCTGGGCAATACGGTTGACTTCAAGAACGTGATCCTGATCATGACCTCGAACATCGGCGCACGTCACTTGATGAAGCGCGAAGGTCTCGGCTTCCAGTCGTCAAAAGAAGACATGGTTTCCGAAAAGGTCGAGGATCTGGTAAAGAGCGAAGTCAAGCGCACGTTCAACCCGGAATTCCTCAACCGCCTGGACGAAATCATTCTCTTCACGGCGCTGAGCGAGCAAGACCTGATCCAGATTCTCGAACTGCTGGTCAACCAGCTCAACCAGAACCTGGCGCAGCGCTCGATCACAGTCACAGTAGCCGACGACGCCAAGAAGTGGATCCTGAATCAGACGCTAACCGACCGCAGCTACGGAGCAAGACCGCTCCGCCGTGCGTTGCAAAAATACATCGAAGACCCGCTATCCGAAGCGCTGATCCAGGGCACGATCACGACGAGGCCAGCCTTCATCGAGGTCTTCTTAGAAGCGAACAAGCTGTACTACAAACCAGTAGACGCAGAAAAAGCCGAAGGCGTCCTGCTCTACGAAAGCTAATTTGTTCGCGGAGTGATGTGGGGACGGAGTGATGTGGGGACGGGCGACTCGCCCGTCCAAGCCGAGCAAAACTCGGTAAGATTAGAAGCCGTCAGCAAAATCTGGCGGCTTTTGTTTCTGTAGGGCGGACACTCCTGTCCGCCGCCGTTGGTGTTGGTGTTTGCTGTTGCCGTTGGTGTTGCCTCTGGTGTTGCCGTTGCCGTTGCCGTTGCGTGTGTTGTCCGCGAGTCAGGCCTTCTTGGCCCTACTTCAAAATCCCGATAGTCTGATCCGATTGCCGAACAACCGATACTTCAGGCTCCCCCAGCTTGACCCGCACAGCAAAATTGCCACTTGCTCGCTCAACGAACTCAGCCCTTCTTTTTTATCGCCCGAATCTGTATAGTGAAACCGCTATGAAACGCCTGTTATGGGTGCTATTGCTCTGCACCCCGCTCGCCGCCTCTTCATACCAAACAGGAAAGCTGCTCTCCATCACAGATTCCAGCTCTAACAGAGTGGTTGGAAATTCGCAGACTGGTTCCGTGACCTCCGTGACGGATGTTGAATATAGACTCAGCGTTCAGATAGGAGACATGGTTTACGTGGGTTCCTATTGGCCGCGATGGCGTTGGAGCTATGGTCCGACGGATTTTGTTGAGAACGGTCCTGTGGATGTCAGGCTAGACGGTAAGCACATGTACATTAAACGCCCCGGTGGGAAGGAACTTAAGACGGAGATCATTCGAAGAGTCCACACGGACACGAACGATAGACATTAGATCAACAACTCCCTAATCCCCCGCCATTTCCTTCCGCCGTGGCCGCCCGCCCTTCAGCCCATTCACCCGCGATGCTGCCTTCTTAGCCCGGCTTCGCGACTGCCCTCCGGCCTGCCCAAGCCGCGCCGCCATCCATTTCTTCGATCCCATGAACCCTTCCAGCAGCCCCGGAATATACAGGTCCGCATCAAGTTTCGGAAAGTGCACTCCAAAGCCTGAAGGACTCAACTCAATTTCCCCAAGCTGTGCGGGCGTGGCATTTTCCAGACCTTGCGCATCCTGCGGTGAAAAGCTCAAGGTCAATTTCGAACTTAGCTCAACCACAATCTTCCCGCTGGCCCGGTCATACCGCGCTGCGACTGCATGAGGAAATTCCCTCCGCAACTGCTCTCCTCTTTTGCTTGCCAACTCGACGCTATTGCGCGACACCATGAATATCTCCCCATGCTCGACAGAGCTCGTTCACGTTCGCATTGATCAAACGTTCAATTGTTGCCAGCGCCCGCCGCTTGAGTCCAAAGTTCTCCCGTAACTCACTCGGACCCACCGGGCAGTTGAGATTGAACACCGCCTCACCATCCGGTCCGATTGCGTGGACGTGAGCTGGCCGGTGATCCGCTGGATAAATCACGATTCGCAGCCGTCCGCGCCGGAACACTGTCGGCATTGCACTATCTTAGCATAAACCTAATCGCTTAGGTTATGTAATTGAAAACCACGCACTGGTCCAATCCTCCGCCCTCAGACCCTCAATACGAAACCCGTGATCATGTGTAAGCAAGCCTTTCCGTTCGGATACCCCTTCCCCCAGCCACCAAAAGTCAAGCTCCGTTATCACTGACAATCCAATTTTTCCGTGCGATTCTTGAACAGGAGCTTTTTCGAGGTGTGTCCCACTCTTTTTCAAGACACCCCAGAAATCGCTCCAAAGCCATTTTGGGGAGAAATCGGGGACGTAAGTCCATATTCTTGAAGACTTTGCCTGTAACTCTCATCAGTTCAATACTTTGGCAGGATTTCCCCGTAAAGTCTTGATTCCAATAGACCGTGGGGGGAGGGGGGCACCTTCTGAAATCGCAAGAAAGTACGTGATCTCCCCTTAGAACTTCTCCGCGGCCTCAGCGAACTCCGCGGTAAAAGAACTTCGCCGGGAAAGCTGGAAAGAACTGGAAGGCCGAAAGCCCTAAGCCCTAAGCCCTAAGCCCAAAGCCGAGAGCCGAGAGCCGAAAGCCGAGAGCCGAGAGCCCAAACCAAACAATTGACCCTCACCCTCACTTATGTTTTACTGGCTTGCAATCGGGACTGGCTCTTCGCAGTTGCTTGGGGAAACGTACCAAAAATTTGGGGCGTAAAACCGAGGTGAACTGTGAAGTCCTGTTCGTTATTTGTTCTTGCCGTCTCCCTTCTTTTTTCATCCCTGAGTGCCAGCGCGCGCGAACTCGTTCTGCCCGCTGGAACGCTTTTGCAGTGCACTCTTAACGAGCCCAATCTTTCTTCCGCATCGGTCGCAGTTGGCGATCCTGTGCTGTGTCATCTCCGATCCATGACTTCGTTTGGCCAGCAGGCGTTTCCGCGAGGAAGCTATCTTGTCGGTCATCTCGAATCCGCGCAGGAACCAGGACATTTCTGGGGCAAAGGCAATCTGAAACTGCAGTTCGATCGCATCGGCTTGCCGAATGGAGATCTTCCACTCGAAGCCAAAGTAGTTGGAACTCGCGGCTACAAGGTAAACAAAGACGGAGACATTCGCGGCAAAGGTCACGCCAAGCGTGACATCGTCGAATGGATGCTTCCTCCGCTCTGGCCGTGGAAGATCATGATGTTGCCAGCGCGCGGTCCGCGTCCAACACTCAAAGGCGAAAGCCAGCTTACGCTCCGATTGATGGACGACGTGCAGATTCCGCAAGTCGCCCAAACCTTCGGTCCTGACTGGCATTTCTTCGGACGTCCGCAAAGCGGTTCTCAGAACGATGTACAAAACGATGCATCGTTGCAGAACAGTTCCTACAACGAATCGGTCGCAGCGAACGCAACACCACGTTTAGTTCGCCGCGATCTCACTCCCGTTTCCAGCGAGCCTACAGCACAGGAAGTTCCGAGAGTCACCTACGCTCGCTACACACCAACCAAAACGCCAGCAATCACACGCGTATCCGCAACTGATGCGCGCTTCGCCGGCACAGCGCCCGGAGTTCCCGTCTTCGTCCTGAAGACAGGAATGGTTCTGAGCGTTGGCAACTACACGTATCAGGAAGGCCGTATCAGTTACGAACTAGCTGGAGGCGGAAACGGCGTGATCAGTTCCGACGAGGTTGATTGGACGACGACCACGCAAGTGAACCAGCAACGCGGCGTTCGTGTTACGTTGCGCAGCGGGCATTCAAACGCTGGAGCAGCCGGTTTCTAATACATGATGCAAGGGAAGCGAGAAAGCCGTCAGCGCAAGCTGGCGGCTTTTCTTTGCGACCAACCCTCAGCCGATACAATCAAATTGCCCTGTAGATCGATTCCGAGGCTGACATGTCCAAAGTCAACATTGCTGCCAAGTTCGCGAACATTCACGAGTGCTACCAACCACGCATCGCCGCCGAACTTAATGGCCAGCAGGTGAAGTTCGTCAAGTTCGACAGCCCCTTCGTGTTTCACCATCACGACCACGAAGACGAGATGTTTCTGGTGGTGAAAGGCCGTTTCCGCATGGACTTCCGCGACCGCCAGGAATGGATTGAGACGGGCGAGTTCATCGTCGTGCCGCGCGGAGTCGAGCATTGTCCTGTGGCCGAGGAAGAATGTTGGGTCGTGCTCTTCGAACCCGCTTCGACGCTCAACACAGGCAACGTGGAGAACGAGCGCACAGTTCGCCAGTTAGAGCGCGTATAACGTTTAGATTGCTGGTAAGGTTCTATCGGAATGACGGATGCATCTCAGTTGATCGATCTGAGCCACACTGTCGAGCATGGGCTGATCACCTACAAGGGACTGCCCGCGCCGATTATCTGCGACTACCTGAGCCGCGAAGACTCGCGCAAGTTCTATGCGCCCGGAACGGAATTCCAGATTGGCAAGATCGAGATGGTCGCGAACACTGGAACCTATCTCGATTCTCCCTTCCATCGCTACGCGGATGGCAAGGACTTGTCGCAACTAGAACTGTCGCAACTCGCCGACCTGCCCGCGATCAAGCTGAACTGCGAAGGCAAGCAGTCGGTCAACGCGTCATGCTTTCCACCGCCTGCGGATCTTGTGGGTAAAGCTGTATTGGTGCAGACGGGTTGGTCGCGCCACTGGAACACGCCGCAGTATTTTGAGGGCCATCCGTTTCTCACGGAAGATGCTGCCCGGCTTCTATCCGATTTCGGCGTGATTCTGGTTGGTATTGATTCCCACAATATCGACGATGTGCAGGACATGCGTCGACCAGTGCACAGCATCCTGCTGGGCAACAACATCCCAATCGTGGAACACATGACGAACCTGAGTGCCCTGCCAGCAGCGGGATTCCGCTTCTTTGCCGTACCAGTCCAGGTCAAAGGCTTCGGCACGTTTCCGGTGCGCGCATTCGCCAAGCTGTGATGCCCCGTAACTTGTGGCTTCGAGAGATCCAGGCTCTGCGACTAATTCCCATCTGGAGCATCTACTCATCAGCATGCAATTGACTGTCTATTCCGCAACCTGGTGTCCCGACTGCCGCGAGGCCAAACGTTTCCTCGACCAGAACAAGGTTCCCTACACGGAAATCAATATTGAAACCACTCCTGGCGCGGCCGAAGAAGTGATCAAACGCACAGGAAAGCGCGCCATCCCTCAGTTCGTGATTGATGGCGAGTGGATTCAGCCCTATCGCCCCGGCGAAGGCTTCCTGTACGAAGAAATGTCGAAGCGTCTCGGCGTTTCCTGACACGCGGCTCGTCACAACCCGCAGATTTATTCCCCTAGCGATAGTTACCTTCGTTGAGAGTCCTGCCCCGACTTCGGTACCCTGTTCGTAGTCCTTTGATTCGGTCAGGATAGTACCTGCCAACCGGATCTCCCTCCTTGCCGGGCTGACGAACGGATCCTATTCTTCCATCGTCAGAACAGGCCAATCTTTCATGCGGAAGCAGTAGGAATTGCAGTCGGTGAGCTGAATTCCATGTTTGATTCCGATCACAGGGACGAGCCAGTCGTAGAACTCTGGCAGAAGTTTGCCCAGGGCTTGTTGGGTGCGTTGGCCCTGGTAGGCGCGCTGATGATGGCGCACTACTATGCTCCGCCCGAAACGGCCAGCCTGGAGCAGCAAGTGCACCAGCTTACGCGCCAGGTGGCACAGCTCGAGCAGCAGCAGAATGTCACGGCAGCGGCGGTTGACGACGCCCGCGATTCCGTCGCCTACATTTACGGCATCTATCACGTTTCCGGCAAAGCGCATTTCCGCGCACGGATTGCCGGCACGGGCTTCGTGGTTGCGCCCGGACTCGTTGCCACCAATCGTCACGTTGCTGAGCCATGGTACGGAGATCGCGAAGTCGAAGCTGCATTGCGGCAGGGAGCCTCTCCGGTACTGGAAAAGCTTGTCGCATATTTCCCGGGCTCGCCGCTTCCGGTCGAACTGCACCAGGCAGTCCTGGCCAAACACCGGGATCTCGCCATTCTTCGCATGGAACACACGGCCTTCACGGAGAAGCTGCACCCGCTAGTTCTGTCAGCCGTCCAGCCGCACATTGGCGAATCGATCAGCGTATTGGCCTATCCGATGGGCGTGACCGGAATGGTGGCAAAGTCGCCAGCAATCGTCTATGAACGGCTCTCGTCCCATCCCGATAACGCGGAGACGGCGGGAGAACTCGCAGCACTTTCATTGATTCGCCCTTCCGCGACGTTCGGCCACATTGGCGATGTCACTGGTGACAAACTGATCTATGACGCGCCAACAGCTCGTGGAGGCAGCGGCGGCCCGGTCCTGAACCTGCGTGGCCAGGTTGTGGGCGTCAACTCCGCATACATTGACGGCTTCTCAGGCGGGACGCTCGGCATTACCGCCACAGAATTACGCCCTCTCATTGTTGAAGCCAAGCAGACTCTAGCCGAACCCAGCTCGACCACTCGCTAGCCCCGTTGTTTGCCACACACCGAAGCGGTGCTGCCGGCAGAACCTTCCGAACACATAAAACGCAAGCCCGGCAGGTGCAATTCCTTGCGCACTCACTGGTGCATTGAGCCCGTCCGTAGCCGCGCCGAACCCGGACAAAGTGCTGTGAATTGAGTTACATTTGTAAGCTGCTGATTTGAAATGCGAATTGGCATTTCGCCTGCACTGAATCCAGCACGTCCCAGACAGCGCAGCTTGATTCAGAAAGAGTTTCGGGCCACGAACCCAGGGCAACGTCGTCCTTACCGAAGGATTCAAAGACCAGATGAATATGAAAACGATGATTCGCAGTTCTGTGTTTGCAGCGGCGATCTTGACGTTGGCCCTGTTGAGCGGTTGCGCCAAGGGTGGGAATGGCCCCTGCCAGACGAATTGCCCCGAGATTGATGTGGCCGGCGTGAGCAATGGCATTCCGGTCAACGGAGGACCGACGGGGCTGAATCTACCGATCACATTCACAGCCACGTTTAAGAATACGACCCAAGCCCCGGTCAACTGGACGATCACAGGAAGTTCATGTTCTGGAAGTGGAAATCCCTGCGGCTCTTTTACGTCTACAACGGACTCCACTGCAAACTACGTTGGGCCTTCTTCCGTACCTGCGAATCAGAGTGTAACCATCACAGCGACCTCGAAATCCGATAGCAGTCTCTCCGGGGCAGTGAATTTGACCATTACCCCGATCACCACTCAGGTTTCGCCAGCGACTTTGAGCGTGAGTATCGGGGAAACCCAGAAGTTTACCGCCGTTGCGCTGCCTGACAACTCGCCCCAGACTTTTACTTGGACCTGTACCGCGAACGGGGCGGGTTGCGCGAATTTTGTACAGGACCCGAACGTGTCGGGACTGGCCAGCTACACGCCGGCCGCGGGTGAAGCGTGCGGCGCGAATTGCGTGTCGATCTCGGCGTTTCCGACCAGCGATCCGACTGGTTCCGGATGCTCCTACAATCCCAAGAAGTATCCCTGCGTGATCGGTAACCCGACCGTAGTGACATCCCGTGTAACCGGGACGTATGTATTCCGATTTTCCGGCTTTGATAACTCGGGTAGCCCGGTATTC
>Ga0302322_100005189_pt1 | contig 11415 bp, 13 predicted proteins | sample Fen_T0_2_FD_203757 | JGI IMG/M metagenome (GOLD analysis project Ga0302322, IMG submission 203757) | Peat permafrost microbial communities from Stordalen Mire near Abisko, Sweden - Fen_T0_2 | ecosystem: Environmental > Terrestrial > Soil > Wetlands > Permafrost | place: Sweden: Abisko... | reverse complement strand
CAGCAGCGCCTTGTCCGTAATGCGATAATGGGTGAAGTGCCGGATGATCTGAAGTGCGAGGATAATGATGGCCGGACCGGCGGTAAAAGCGGAGGCCAGAAAACGCGGACCGACGATCGAGGCGTTCCAGAAAGGACGGCCGCCCAGGCCGACGTAGAGAAACGCCGTGACCGTGTGAATCGAAACCGCCCAGAGGATGGCCGTGAAAACAAACGGAATGTAGAACCACCGCGCCGGTTTCCGATTCTGATAGCGGCAATACAGCAGGTAGCCGCAAATATGAACGTTCAGCAAAAGGTATCCGTTCAACACCAGGACGTCCCAGCTGAGCATCGACCGCGGGAAATTCATTTGCCCGATGCCCGGGATCAAATGCCAGAAACGGTCGGGCCGGCCGAGGTCCACCGTTACAAACGCGAGGCACATGATGATGGCGGCCACCGCCAGCAGCTCACCGAATATCACCAGATCGTGGAGTTCCTCGTTGTCGTAGATGTAGACGGGTATGACCATCATCACCGCCGCCGCCGCGACGCCGACCAGAAAGGTGAAGTTCGCGATGTACACGCCCCAAGAGACCTCGTCGCTCATGCCGGTGACCACCAGCCCGTGCACCAATTGCTTCGCGTAGGCGTTCAACCCGAGGAGACTGATCACGGTGAGCAACCCCATCCACGCATAGTAGCGCCAATCGCCCACGAACGCGATGCGGGCGCACCGCCGGAGAAACACGAGGTAATTGGAGGCCGCGGTGATCATTTGTCGAAATAGTAGAAAAATCGCGGGGAAGTTCCCATTTCCTCCTTCAGTTGGATGAAGACGCGCTTCTCGCGCAGGATGTAGGAGACCTCACTTTCCGGATCGAGGATGTTACCAAACTTCCTCGCGCCGACCGGGCAAACCTCCAGGCAGGCCGGGTAACGACCGTCGCGCGTGCGCTGAATGCAGAAATGACATTTCTCCATCACCCCCTGCTTGCGCGGCCGGTTGCCGAGGTAGGCCATGTTGGGATTGATTCTTTCCTTCGGAATCTGCGGCTTGGTGAAGTTGAACCGGCGGGCCCAATAGGGACACGCAGCCTCGCAGTAGCGGCAGCCGATGCACCAGTCGTAGTCGATGACCGTGATGCCGTCCTTCTCCTGCCAGGTCGCATTGACGGGGCAGACCTTGACGCAGGGCGGGTTCTTGCACTGCTGGCACTGGATCGGCATGTAGAAAAATCCCTTCTCCGGCACCTGCTTGTCGTCGTAGTTGTGGTTGCCCTTCTCGACGTCCATTGACCCATGGGGCATCTTGAGTACGCGAATGTACTGGATCTCGGGGCTGCGCGACTGGTTGTTTTCCGCCACGCAGGCATGGACGCATTTGCGACAGCCGATGCAGCGCGTCAAATTCAGGCAATAGACGAATTCCACCCCGTCCATGGGGCGGAGATCCCGGACATGCGGACGAACGCCGTACTGGCGCTGCACCTCGCCCTCGATTCGGGCGATCACCTTGGTCATGTCGTCCGGCGTCAGCTCCTTGTAGTATTTCTGGAGAAATTGTTCCGTCGAGGTGTAGTCGCCCAATTCCCGCAGGGGCGCGAGGCTTGCCGCCAGGGCGGTCAATCCGCCGAACGCGGCGCAGCCGCGCAGGAAACTGCGGCGCGACATGGCGGCATCGGAGGTGCGGTCGGGCATGGCGGCGGGCGTGGACATGGCGGGGAGAGGTTAGTCCTCAGGATGATGCGACTCGGCGGCGGCGCGAAGCTGATGCGGGCCCGGCGCCGGCTCCCGCGTGGGGATGCGAGGGGCATGTGGATTGTGGCAATTGGCACAACTGAGCCGACGAATGTCGCCTAGGCTGCGATTCCAATAGCCGCTCGTGCGACCATGGGCACCGGCTTCCCAGTCGCGCAGCGTCGGACCGTGGCAGCTGCCACAAAGCGGGGGAATATTATCGAAGGTCACTTCCCGCCCGTCGCGCACCTGGAGAGTCACCAAGTTTTGCTCGTTGTGGCAGTTGTAACAGAGATTATTTCGGTCGTGGTTGCCGTGACCCATGACGATGTCGGAGTGTTCCTTGGGAACAATGATCTTGTGCGCCTCATCATAGCGGATGGGCGGTGGCTTGTTCTTTTCGTGACAGCCATAGCAATCGTAGTCCGAGAGATCTTCCTTGGCCTTGACCAGGTCAGCGTAGGTCTCGCGCCAAGGTGTTGTCGCAAGAAACTTGGGATCCACCAGCGGGATGTTTGCCCGAGGCGACGGATGGCCGGTCGCGGTCGCGAGAAAAAAGGCGCCGAGGCCGAGAAAACCAAACGTCAAACCGGCCAGCCAAAGGTTTGTCCTCGACCCGCTGCTCGCCGACTCGCGTGCGCGAAGGGGTTCCATGGCGGTAGGCCGAAGTTCAGCGAATACGGTGGAGCGGCGGGGAAGGCTATTTCTTCAGGGTCCGAACGAAAGCAACCAGCGCCTTCATGTCCTCCTCGGACAAACCCTCGATCGCTTTCATCGTGGTCTTGCCGTTGGCATCGGTCAGCCCGACCTTGATCGCCTTGAAGGCCTCGTCATCCGTGAACTTGGCCTGCATCTTCGCGTCAGTCAGATCGCCGATGCTAAGCTTGTGGCCCATTTTGGTGTCGCCTTTGCCGTCAGCCCCGTGGCACTTGGCGCAGTGGTCGGTCCAGTTGGTGGCGGTATCCGCGCCAAAGGCGGTAAGGGCGAAGGTGGCAAGGGCGATGACGGCTAGCTGGTGGATCGATTTCATGGGAGGTAATCCTAGCGGAACGCGGGGTTGAGGGATGCAGCACGGGCTCTTTCAAAGTATGCTCAATTATCGAGGTGGCTGCTCGGCAGATCTTGTCAGTCATGTCGCATCTATTGTTCAACGGTATCGACGATGCCGCATTTCTTGTGCATCGACCGCAAACGTCATTGAATCAATTGACCCATTCGGCAATCACCCGCTCCGAAAAAATCGACCCAACTCCGCCCCCGCAAACCCATCGACACCCTTGCGTTGGGATTGCCGGTGTAAGTTTTTCTTGTCGGGTGCAGAACATTACCTTCGGACATACTAGCCGACCCCCGGTTGGGAGTTGCCAGCGGAATTGTCGCCAGTACAAATCTTTCCCATGTCAGCCCGTGTCGCCTCAACGCAAAGCAATCGTTCATTCGTCGACCAGCTGAAGAAGTCGGAAATCTTTCGGGACTACCAGGAGGCGTTTCGCGAGACCACCGGACTGCCTCTCACTCTTCGAGCCACGGAGGCATTTGACCTGCCGCATCATGGCGATCCCAAGGAGAATCCGTTTTGCGCCCTGCTGGCCACGACCAATCACTCGTGTGCCGCCTGCCTCCAATTGCAAAAGCGGGTCGAGGAAGAGGCCCGCCTGGAGCCGAAGACGCTGAAGTGCTTTGCCGGATTGTGCGATTCCGCCGTGCCGATTCGGGTCGGTGAAAACCTCATCGCGTTCCTCCAGACCGGCCAAATTCTGCTGCATCATCCGACGAAGGCGGATTTCGCCAAGTCGACCCGCCAGCTGCTCGAGTGGGGAGTCCAAACCGACCTGAAGCGCCTGGAAGAGGCCTATTTTCAAACGCGGGTAGTCTCGAAAAAACATTACGAATCAATCGTCCGCCTGCTGACCATCTTTGCCCAACACCTTTCGGCGCTGAGCAATCAACTCATGGTGAAGCAGGCCGCGTCGGAATCGCCGGCGGTCACCAAATCCCGGCTGTACATCGCCGAACACCAGGCGGAGGAGCTTTCGCTCAATCAAGTGGCTCGCTCGGTCAACATGAGCGCCTTTTATTTCTGCAAGGTCTTCAAGAAGACCACGGGCATGACCTTCACCGATTATCTGGCGCGCGTCCGCGTGGAGAAGGTAAAGAATCTCCTCCTCAATCCGCACAAGCGCGTCAGTGAGGCGGCCTTTGAAGCCGGCTTTCAATCACTCTCGCAGTTCAACCGCGTGTTTCACCGGATCGCCGGCGAGTCTCCCTCGGTCTACCGGGAAAAATTGCACGGCCCCGAAAACGCTTGAGCCTGGTTGATCGGAAACGGGATGGTGGTGTGCGTCTCTTCGTGGCGATGCTGGCAGACGGCGCAGAACGCCTTGATTTCGCGGCGGGCAATCGAGCGGACCAAGGTGAGTAGTTCGCCCATCGCGGCGTCGCGCTCGGCCGGCTGCAGTCCCGGAGTCGAGGCCTGGATCAAAATCAACGCCTCGAGCATGACCTGTTCGCCCGCGACAAAATAGGCCAGCAGTGGATTGCGACCGCACGGGCACTCAAACGCGGAGCGCTGGTTGCGGTGCCGCGCTCCATCGCCGTGCAGGGCGGCGAAAATCTCGGTCAAGGTCGAATCGATCAGGAAAACCAAGGTATCCGGATTGGCCATGGGCGACGTGACGCGCTCCGTGCGCAGCAGCGTTTCCCAATGGGCATGAATTTGTGCCCGCTGGGCACACAGCGCATGAACGATTTGATCCTGCATAACTTAGCTTAGCCGGGATCGTTAGCGGTGGCTCCTCAGCGTTTGCCAAAGCGTGCGCATGCATTGGTGCGCGCATTTTGTTCAGGGCCGGAAACAGATGTGTCTCTACCGGGAAAGATTTTGAAGGACTCGGGCCCGCCACGGTGTTATGATGGTTGCGTCAATTTAGCGCACCGTCACCACCATGAACCCGCCGCCCGATCCCTTGGACTCCTTGCTTGACCGTTGGTCAGATCCCCCGGAACCGCCGCCCCACCTCTCCCATGAGGTTTGGCACCGCATCGCCCTCACCGAGGGTGCGGAGAACGAATCAGCCGGCTGGTGGCAGATGGTCGAGGCCTGGTTCGCCCGACCCTCATTTGCCGTGATGTTCTTTGCCAGTTGCGCGCTGCTGGGCTTGTTTGTCGCCGAATTGCGGGTCAGCCGCCTGCAGCGGGAACGCAGCGAGCAGCTCGCCCGCAGTTACCTGCAGCTGATCGACCCGCTGATTACGGCCCAAAACGAGGATCACCGGCCATGAATCGATCCTTCCTTTGTCTGACTCTGGGCCTGGTCATCGCTCTGGGCTCACACTTCGCCTATTTCCGCATCAACGAGCCGGCCCCAACCAACACCCTGGACGGCCAGCTGGCCTGGATGCGCAGCGAACTTCAGCTCACCGATGCTCAGTTCGCCCGGATCAAGGAACTACACCAGGCCTCGAGTCCGCGATTGCGTGCCATGGCGGCCCAGGTCGCCTCGCTCCAGGCGGAATTCGGCGCTTTTGAAAGGATGCGCCAGAGCAGCGACCAGGTCGATTTCCTGGAGTTCGCGCGGTTTGTGGAAACACGACGCCACTTGAATCGAGAGTGTCACGATTCCACCCGGCAGCTGGTGCTGGCGTCGGCCGAGGTAATGAACCCGCAACAACGCCAACGCTACATTCAGTTGGTCGCGAGCGCCGAGTCCCTCATGCCGTCATCATTGAATTGACTCACCGGCGTCGCGCCCCGTGCCCACTACCCCTGACCACGCCGCAGACCGTGCCAGCCTCGCCGCCCTCCAACAGGGCGACACGATGGCGTTGAACCGTCTGATCGAGCGATGGCAGCGACCGCTGCACCATTTCGCCTACCGCTACGTGCAAAATGGCGCCGACGCGCAGGATCTGGTCGGCGAAACTTTTGTGCGGCTCTACCAGCAAAGGTTTAAATTTCGGCCCGATACGCGACTGAGCGCCTGGCTGTTCACTACCCTGTCCAACCTCTGCCACAACCACCATCGCTGGAAGCGACGGCACCCAACCGTACCCCTTGAGCGTTCCCTCGGTGGCGCAGACCACGACCATTCCTCACCCGCCTTCGAGCCGGCCAGCGAGCAGCCAGGACCCAGCGCCCTACTCGAACAGAACGAGGTTCTTCAGGCAGTGCGGGCCGCCATCGAACGGCTGCCGCACGACCTGAAAGTAACCTTGCTCCTGCATCACTATGACCGCCTCTCGTATCGCGAGATCGGCGAGATCATCCACTGTTCGGAGCGAGGCGTTGAGACCAGGCTATATCGCGCCCGCCAACAATTGAAGGAAACCCTGAGCAGCCACCTGGCCGATCCGCTGCGGCACTGAGCACCGCGACCTTTGACCGGTTACCGCCGCCGCCGACTAGAGCGGTTTGATTTCGATCGTAGCCGCAAAAGAACACAGAGGACGCAAAAAACGGAGGCAGGATTTGTGGCCTTTACCTTACTTGGCCGCCAATCCACCCGTTCTGGGTTGCTCGTTTGCTGGAAACTTCCAAGTCACCCCGGCTACAGTTTTTTTGAAACGCTCCAGACCAGCTCACCAGTCGCCGAACGACCGCCCAAGCCCCATCCTGAACCAAACCAGTCGTCTCAGGGCTTCGGCACAAAAGTGAAATCCTGCTTCGCCAGCACCAGCACTGGTCGACCCTTGCGCAACGGGGGCTCGAACTGCCATTGCTCGACGGCGCTGACCGCCGCTGCGGCGTAGGCATCATTTGCCTCGTCGCGCCCAATGGCCGGAACGCGCACGTGTCCTTCTTCATCAATGTAGAATTCCACGGTCACGGTGTGCCGGGCCCCGCGCAATCCGCTCTTGGACGAAACCGGAGGCACCACGCGTACGGGAATCGGAATCCGATCCAGGTCACGCAATTGGCAGGCCAGGTACGCATAGTGATCATTCTTCGACTGTGCGAGTGACGAATATGCCAAGCCGGACAGGCGCTCCACCGTGACGCCCGTCGTGTTTTTGAAAATAAAGAGCACATTCGCCCGGGACGCGAGGGGTTGGCCGTTGACCAACGCAGGAGTGAAGCTCCAGCGTTTCAAGGCCGACACCGCCGCCTCGGCAAACCGGACGTTGGTGTAACCCACCACCAAGGCGTCGCTCAGTTTCCCGTTCACATCGACGCTTACCACCACGCGCACTTCGCCGGCCAAAACCCCTGAATTGGTCATTTCGAACGGATAGACCAAGACGTCGGTTTGGTTGATCCCGATGCCTTCGTTCTCGGGCGACGGATCGGTCGGAAGCGCCGCAAGGCACGCCGGAGCGAACCAGGCCAGAGAAACGGCCAGAAACAGAGAATACAAAGTTTTCATCGATCAGCCTGCATAACACCATATCCGACCCTATCCCTTCCAGCATTTCTGGATGTTTGCCGCGTTTATGCCCGCCGGCGCCCGTTCGCGACCAACCTCGGCTATTTCCGGTTGAACTTGGCCGTGCTCCCCCAATCCTGCGTTCCCCATGCCTGCCGCACCCAACCACCGTACCATGGCCGAATATTACATTCGCGGCCTCACCGAAGGATTTGTCACCGCCGCCGAAGTCATCCGCTGGTCGGATGAGGTCGTGGTTGCCTCGCCCAAAACCGAGGATTGGATGCTCGATATCTCAACCGCGAGTGAGGACGACCGAATGGGCGTACTCCACCACCTGCACGCGGTGCAGGGTGAAGTCGACCAAGCGGCCCTGGCGGTGCTCCTGGCCGGGAAATAGAGTCGGACCCGGCAGGGCGTCCTACTTCTTGAGCCAGCGACCCGCTTCATCCTGAACCCAGACCCCCGCGCGGCTATTGGCCGCGATCTGCTTCGCGCGGGCCCGGGCCACCGAATCCGGTGTCGCTCCCGTTTCCTTCGCAATAAAGGCGTACACGGCCTCCCGATCCTTGTTCTCATCGGCCACCACTGCCGCCGCGGTGGCGACGCCCGCCTTGCGCTCCTCGAGAAGTCCGCGATTTGTCTCTCCCACCGCTTCCTGCGCTTTCAGCGCGTCAATCTGCGGCAGACGCTGCTCCATCCGGCGCCGAATCTCGGTCGCGTTCTCGGCGAACGCGGCAACCGTTAGAACGCAGACGCTGGCAAACAAGGCAAAGGGACGGGCTTTCATGGCGTGGTGGGCTTCGAGGTTTCAATCGTGGCAGACTTCTTGTCGAGGTCTCCGAAAAAGTCCTCAAGGGCGCGCTCAACCTTCACGTTCACGTCCACCGTGATGTGGATCGGCTTCACCTCGATTGGCGCGGTCTTGACGTTCAAGCACCCGCCCAGGAGCAGCGGCAGCAAGGCGGTGGATAAAAGAGGGCGGCGGTTCATGTGAGAATGGAAGGAAATTACGAAGGCCTGGGCGCAAAATGGCAACGTGGTTTTGGGTGTTGCCAGCCGACCGAAAAGCGGCGTTCGGAAGCGACACCTCTTGCGACCGAACCGGTCTGCGCCGGTTCCATCGAAAACGCCCCTGGAATCCAGCGCCCCCAGGGAAACCCGCCGCGACGACAAAAATTCATTTGAAACTCAGACGCGAGTCGAGGCCGAGGTTGAGCAACTTTTCCAGGGGCCCATTTACATTCAGGTCCAAGGTGACGGGCGCCTTCACACTGGTGTCAACCGGGGATCCTGAAATCCGCAGTTGAGCAGACCGTCCCGGCGGCGCGTTGGGCGGTCGAATGTCCAGCCGCAGTTCGCTGATCTTCAGCTTCAACAGCCCGGATTCGACCTTTTTCAACACCGCGTAGCTTGGGTTGCTCTCGTTCAGGGTGCCCGTGAGCAATCCGTTCGCCTGCAGCTGCAGTTCGGCATATACCCCGGGTTTCAGTTCGAGCCAACCCGTGCCGAGGCGGACGCCGCTCTCATCGATTCGCACCGGGAAGCGTCCGTTCACCTGCCCCGTGGCCTTGGCCGGAAGGTCCTTGGTCAGGCCCATCACTTCCTCAACATTGATGCCATCCACCAGGACGACCGCCTCCAATTCGCGGAGATTCGGAAAATACTTGAACGGTTCGGTCGCGGCGCGGCCACCGAGCGCCTGCAGGGAGAGCGACGAAACCAGCACCTTGTCGCTGCCAGCCAGGGCCAGTTCAGCCGAGAGGTTGCGCAGGGGAAACGTGCCGACGCGGAGTTCCCTCACCCGCAAGGTTCCCGGTTTTGTCGTCAGTTGATCAAAATCGATGAAGTCAATATCAGCCTCGATCCCCTCGGCGGTGACGTCCTTGGCTTCGTAGCGAATGCGGCCTTCGCGCAGGTGGACTGCGCCTCCCGCCTTCAATGTCTTGCCCACCATCCGTCCTTCCGCATGTCCGGTGAATTTCCCTTCCATATCCCACGCGCCTCCCGGCAGGGTCACCAGGCGCTGAATGAAACCCTGCCACGATTTCAAGTCGAGCGACACCTCGGACAAATTGAAATCCAACTGCGCCTTCGCGAGGTCATACCCACCTTCGCCTTTTGCACCCAGACCCGGTCCGTCCAGCTGGAAAGCACCGCGCCAGGTGTTCTTGGCCGTCAGGTGCGCTTCCAGCTTAACGGCCAGGGCCTGATCCGGCATCTCCGCCGCCCGGATGATCACCTGTCCGTCGACAAAAACTTCCTCCACCGGCACCGACCCCGGAGCAGCGCCGGCTGCAACATTCTTGTACGAGCGCGTCGCGATGTCCGAACCGTCGATCACCACCGGCAACCGGGCCTCTTCGACGCGCACCACGCTCAGGGACGGCGTCCACCAATGCACGCGGTCCACGACGACGCGCTTCGCGGCGAACGGCTGCGCCTTCAGCTGAAAATCAATATCCTCCAGGACGACCCGCCAGGGCGAAGCCTGGGAAACATTGAACCTCACGTCGGACGCACCGGCCATGCGCAAGAGCGAGCTGACCGCCATTTCGGTCAGGGTGAGCCGCGCCAACAAGGCGCCAATCAATCCGGCGAGTCCCATAACCAGCAGGAAGACGAGAAGCCGGCGTTTGTTTAGGGCGTGGGTCATGCGGATGGCGGCGTCTCCGGCATAGCCGCCTCGCCGGAGAAATTACCCAGCCATGTGTACAAAGACCCGGCGGCTGCGCCATGAAAAAATGGCCGCACGCCGCGGTCCAAGGCCACGCGACATTTTGATTCCAGACCGTCGGGTGCCGTCCGTCCCGGGGCCGCCCCCGGGATTCGCCGCGACCCGCTTAAACGCCCACCGGTTGCAGCCGCCAGATGTCGCGGGCGTACTCGCGAATCGTCCGGTCGCTGGAAAACTTGCCCATGCGGGCGGTGTTCAGAATTGCCATCCGCGCCCATTTTTTCTGATCGCGGTAAGCGCGATCGACCTTCGCCTGGGCCTCGCTGTAGCTGCGGAAATCCGCCAACAGGAGATATGGATCGCCGCCGTGCAGCAGGCTGTGGTGCACAAGAGAAAAGGCGCCCTGCTGCCCCGGCGTGAAATAATCACTGCCGAGCCAGTCCACCACGGCGCGGAGTTCCTCGTCGGCGTTGTAGTAGTCCCAGGGATTATAGCCCTTGGCCCACAGCGCCTCGACTTCCTCGACGGTCAAACCGAAGATGAAAATGTTGTCCGCGCCCACCTCCTCGCCGATTTCCACGTTGGCCCCGTCGAGGGTTCCGATCGTCAGTGAGCCGTTGAGGGCGAGTTTCATGTTGCCCGTGCCCGAGGCTTCCTTGCCCGCCGTCGAGATCTGCTCGGACAGGTCGGAAGCGGGAATGATCTTCTCCGCCAGCGACACGCGGTAATTGGGCAGGAAGGCCACCTTGATCTTTCCGCCAATCCGCGGGTCCGCGTTGATGTGCGCCCCGATCACGTTGATCGCGCGAATGATGTTTTTGGCCAGATCGTAACCAGGCGCCGCCTTGGCACCGAAGACAAATACCCGCGGTATCACGTCGAGTCCCGGGTTTTGCAGGAGGCGGCGGTAGAGGGCGAGGATGTGCAGCAGATTCAAGTGCTGGCGCTTGTACTCATGGAGCCGCTTGATCTGGACGTCGAACAGCGCATCGGGCGAAACCTCGATGCCGCACTCGGCCTTGATCACCGCGGCCAGGTCCACCTTGTTCGCGCGCTTGATCGCCATGAATTCGCGCTGGAACGCCGGATCGTCGGCATACTTTTCGAGACCGCGGAGCAACTCGAGGTCGCGCACCCAGGCGAGACTGCCGAGCTTTTGCGTGATCAGCGCGGAGAGGCGCAGGTTGCTCTTGAGCAGCCAGCGGCGCGGCGTGATGCCGTTGGTCTTGTTTTGGAATTTGCCCGGAAACAACGCGTCGAATTCCGGAAAGAGATCCTTTTTCAGCAGGGCCGTGTGCAAGGCGGCCACGCCGTTGACCGCGTGCGAGCCGGCCACCGCGAGATTTGCCATCCGCACCTGGCGATGGCCGTTCTCCTCGATGAGCGAACAGGTTCGTTTCTTGTCATTGTCGCCGGGCCATTTCGCCTCGACGATCTGCAGCAGACGGGAATTGATGTCGTAGATGATCTGCAGGTGGCGCGGCAGGAGACGCTCAAAAAGTCCGACGCTCCACTTTTCCAACGCTTCCGGCAGGAGCGTATGGTTCGTATAGGCAAAAGTCCGGCTGGTGATGGCCCAGGCCGCGTCCCACGCCATGTTTTGCTCGTCAATGAGGATGCGGATTAATTCGACCACCGCAATCGCCGGGTGGGTG
>Ga0302322_100005188_pt1 | contig 11419 bp, 5 predicted proteins | sample Fen_T0_2_FD_203757 | JGI IMG/M metagenome (GOLD analysis project Ga0302322, IMG submission 203757) | Peat permafrost microbial communities from Stordalen Mire near Abisko, Sweden - Fen_T0_2 | ecosystem: Environmental > Terrestrial > Soil > Wetlands > Permafrost | place: Sweden: Abisko... | reverse complement strand
ATCAGTGCCTCGGGCAGCACGCCCATGTCGCGGAAGTTCGCAATCGATGTCGCACCGTGACGTTTCGACAAGCGCGCTCCGTCGCTGCCCACGATGGTAGAAAGATGGGCAAACTCCGGGATCGGCCAGCCCAACGCTTCATACAACGCGACCTGCTTGGGGGTGTTCGAGAGATGGTCGTCGCCGCGAATGACGTGGGTGATCTCCATCAGCGCGTCGTCGACCACCACGACGTAGTTGTAGACGGGAATGCCGCTCGAACGCAGGATGACGGGATCGCTGACCGCTTCGTTGGAGAACTCGACCATGCCGCGAACAATGTCGTGGAACTTGATGGGACGCTCGGGAATCGCGAGGCGAATGGCCGCCGCGTCGCCAGCGGCGCGACGCCGCTGAGACTCAGCCGGATCGAGGCCGCGACATTTGCCGGAGTACAACGGCGAGCGCTGCTCGGCCATGGCCGCTTCGCGCTCACGCTCGAGCTCTTCCTGCGAGCAAAAGCACAGGTAAGCCTTGCCTTCCTTCACCAGCCGCTCGGCGTGTTCGCGGTAGATCTCCAGCCGGTCGCTCTGGCGGTACGGCGTGAACGGTCCGCCCACGTCGGGGCCTTCGTCCCAATCGATGCCGAACCACTTCAGGTCTTCGAGAAGCTGGCCTTCGTAGCGGGCCTCACTGCGCTCGAGGTCGGTGTCTTCGATGCGCAAGACCATGGTGCCCATGCGGTTGCGGGCGAACAGCCAGTTGTAGAGCGCGGTGCGGGCGTTGCCGACGTGCAACTGCCCGGTAGGAGAAGGGGCAAAACGGACGCGTACTTTGGCAGGGGTGCTCACACTCTGATGTTAGCAAGAGCGCGCGGCAGGAGCCATCGGGTGCCCGCCTGGGAGCGCCTAGTTCGACGGCGAGGTTCCTTCGTCGGGCAGCGTGGGTCCGCAGGGACGATGCATTTCTTCGCGCAGGTCCTTCATGACTTCGTCGCGGTCCTCACCGTTGTGCATGCGGCGTTCCATCTCCTGCAGGGCGACGTTCAGAACGTGGTAGTGGTGGAGCTCGCGGAAGTTCGGATCAACGGTGGCCTCGCGCCACAAGCTGTGCAGCAGGTCCACATCTTCCTTGCGGACGCGTGGCCGATGCGGGCCCAGTTGGTATTCGTGGCGGTCGCCTTCCTGCCCCACTACCACCAGACTCAGGCGCGGACGCGGCTCGGGCAAGCGTTCCCAGGCGTCGCCAGTGAGCTTGCCTTGCTCGTCAGCCGTGAGTTTGCGCGAGAGCCCGCAGACCACGGTTGTCGAATTCAGCCGCTGCGCCGTAGCGACAATACCCTCGAAAACGTCGGTTGTGGGCACGACGACCAGCGAAACGTGCTTGCCTTCTTTTTCGGCGGCCGACACCACGGCGGTGAACAGCTCTTGTTCATACCTCTCGAATACCTCGGAGCTTTCCATTTCGACGCTGCCGCTGAAAGAATGCTCGCGGTGGTAAATGCGCGCGGTCATCACCACAACGTCGGTGCGGGTGGTATCGACCCGCGACAGGACATCGCGAAGATAGGCAAGGTTGTGGGGATCGCGGACCGCGACCAGGACGTTGCCGGGACGCACCTCCATGTCTTCTGCGGAGAGTTCGGCATTGGAAGCGACGTTGAACTGCTCAAGCCCCGACTCGCCCGTGGCATGCTTGGCGGCAACCTTGCGCTCGGAGATGGTGAACACCAGGAACAGCAAGAGACTGAAACTCACGCCCGCTATCGTTGCCATTTGCTTGGTAAATAAGTTCACCAGAGCCGTGGCGAATAGCACGACCGAGATTACTCCCAATCCGACCGGAATTTCGACGCCCCGGATGTGAAAATTACCCGGCACCTTCCATTCACGCTTTTCGGGCAGCTTGTAGCGCAGAACCAGGACCGCCAGCGACATGAACGAAAAGCTCCAGATCACGCCGAAGGCGTACAGCGAAGCCAACAGATACACATTGCCGCCGCTGGCGACAATGGTCAGCACCTGCAGCACAGCGATCATGTTGATGACACGGAAGCTGGTGCCGTACTTCTTCTGCGGCTTTTTGAACCACGTGGTAAGGACGCCGTCTTCGACCATGCGGCTCAACACGCCGTTGGCGCCCACGATGGCGGTGTTCACCGCGCCCGACAAAATCAGCGCGCCCACCAGCACAACGAAGCCCTGGAAGACCAGCCGCAGGGTATAGGGACCAACTACGTTCATGGCCAGACCACCGATGAGGTTGGCGAAGTAGTTGTGGCGCTCGTGGTCAGGAATGATCATGACCGCGAAGAACGATACCAGCGAGGTGAAGAACAGACTGTAGAGGAAGATCACCAGTCCGGTCTTCTCCAGGTTCTTCAGCTTGGGATGTTCGATCTCGCGATTGACCTGCGCGAGTGACTCTTCGCCGCTCATGGCCAGCACCGAGTGACCGAAACCGACGAGGAGCATGATCAGCGGAATCTTGGAAGCCCATGTGCCGAGGAGCCATCCCAGAGACTCTTGATCGCGGTGCATGTCGGCGGGCGATGGCAACGGAGGAAGGTGCGCGCCTGTCTTCACGATGGTGATCAGGCACCAGACTATGAGCACCACGACCATGACGGTGGTGATCTTCATGATCTGCAGGGCGCGCTCGCTGGACTCGTGAATGCCCTGGATGTTCTTCCACCAGAAATACACTGTGACCACGACCGCAAATACCGCGCTGAAGGAGTTCTCGGGGATGTGAACTTCGTACCCGATGTGATGCAGCGTATCGGTGAGGAAACCGGCGAAGTACTGGCCCGCGGCGACGGCGCTGATGGGCCCGGTGAGCACATAGTCGAACAGCAGGGCCGATACCGATAGTTTAGCGAGAGTCCCGCCCAGCGCCTGCTTGACCACGCGGTAGACACCGCCGCGGACAAACATGGCGCTCGACTCAATGTAGAGCGCCCGCACGGCGTAACTGAAGATCATCACGGCCAGCACGAACCAGGGGGCGCTCTTGCCGATGACCTTTTCGGCGTCGCCACCGACGTAGTAGGCCGACGAGGCCAGGTCGGCGAGCACAATGGCGGCCGCGCGCCAGAAAGAAATGAAGGTCAGCATCACCGTAGTGGCGACGAAGACCTTTACAGCTGGGCGTTGCAGATTTTCGGCTGGCTCGGACATGCGGCTCGCAGATTCCGGGGCCGGGCGCTGCTCTGGTACCCCGAGTAGATTCCGATACGCTTGAAAACTCGTATTTCAGAAATCTACACGGTTTGCCGCCCTGTTGTCAGCTGGCAAGAAAATCGATTGGGTGATTCATCCGCGCTGCGAGAGGTAGGTACGGCTGAGCCGGTCATGCCAGCAGAGTCCGTCCACATCGACGAATGCCCACAGCAGCCCCATGCCCAGCGACAGGGACGACAGATAGAATCCGAGGACCCGATTCCTGCGCTGGCGGAGGCTGGGAGCTTTGCCCCGAAACGTGCGGAGGCGAATGCGAGCTGCCACCATGCCGAGGGTCTTGCCCGCATGCACTAGGAATAGATACTGATACGCTGCCCAGAGGACGACCGCCCCTGCCGCCAGCCCCAGCAGGAGATACTTCGATTGAGCCGGGCGGTGCAATACTTGATACGCGATCGCAGAACACCACGCGGTCGCGGTCCCGGTCACGGCCATGTCCACCGCGCCCGCCAGCATCCGTTGCGATCGTTTGACCGCGTGAAATGGCAATTCGACGTGCTCATCACATTGCTGGGCCGCTGCGTGCGTCGGCAGCCCCAGTTGCAAGCCTTCCAGAAATGGCGTCGCGGGGATCGCTTCCAGTTCTTCGGGCACATCGAGGATGCGAGGCACTTTGGAGGTGACCGGATCGGCCAGGCCATAGCTCATTTCGCTGATCACGGATGACTGTTTGGGAAATGCGATGACCTTGCGCTTGGGACGGGGACGGCGAAAGGGGTCCACGAAGGGTTTATCGTCTTCATCCACCAGCGGCGGAGGGGCCAAATCGAGTGGGGCCAAGTTGTCTTCTATCGCCTCGGGGGCTTCGGACGGATGGACCTCCAGCCACGGGGCCGTCGGTTCGTGTTCGCCTTCTCCAACCGCTACCACCGGCGGCTGTTCGTCGGCGGTATCGATCGCAGTGTCGACTGCTGGCTCCGGTGATGCCCCAAACTCAACAGGCTCTGGCGATGGTTCCATGGCCGGAAACGGAAAGCGCATGGTATAGGCGCCTTCGATGCGGCGGCCGCGGCGACGCTTGTAATGCGCCAACCGGTCCTGAACTTCATTGCGCCAGAGGTCGGTTGGTTCGGCGGAACCGGTTACGGCTTCGTACTGAGAAAGCTGCTGTTCTGTCATGTCGTGGCGCGACTATTCCTTTTCGGATGCGGGCGCTGCCGTCCGGGTTGAGGTTGTGTGCAAGCTGGATACGAAGGACAGGAGGCCGTAACCGCGCACGGCGGCGTTGCGGCATAGTCGGGCGTCGGCTCGTTCGCCATGGGCGGCGCAACCAGTCATGGACATGCGGGTTTAGAGAAGCACCAGAGCAGCGTGAATTCGGAGGCAGCGCTGCGCGTTTGGCCTGAGTCCCTGCAACGTGCTAAGTTGCAAGGTTCTGCTATTTGTATCTTCCCCGGCGAAGGAACGCACAGCTTGCAATGAACTCCCGCACTCGATTGATTATCACGGCGTTGCTGGGATGTCATCTGTTTCTCGTACCGCCGCTAGTAACCAGCCAGTTACGGAGCCCTGTGGCGACCGAGACTCCGGGCCAGAAGCCGACTCTGCCGTCTGCCGGCAAACAACAGGATCCCGCATCGCCCAGCCCTGGTAATGCCGCGAGCCCTTCGGCTCCAGTGCCGGAAGACGAGGGCATGAAGGTGGTCGAGGAGGTGGTACAGCAGCAGATGCAGAACTCGGGGGAGCAGGAGTCGCCGCCGCCCACCGGAAATGTAGTGCTGAATCGCGATGAAGTCCTAATCCGGGCCGATCATCAGGAAAAGTCTCAGGACGTCTACAAAGTCCGCGGCAATGTAGTCATCCGCTTCCGTAACAACACCATCCATTCCGACGAAGCGACCTACGACTCGACCACCGGCAAGCTCACTGCCACCGGCAACGTGGTGTACGACGGCGGCACGCACAGCGAGCACCTGACGGGGTCGCACGTCGATTACGATGTCAGCCGCGAAACCGGGACCTTTTATGACGTTGTCGGATCGACCGGTATCATGGTGAAGAACCAAGCCATGTTTCTGAAGTCCTCGACGCCGTTCTTCTTCACAGGGAAGTTCGTCGATAAACTGGGCCCCGACTTGTACCGCGTCCGTCAGGGCACGGTTACATCGTGCAAGCTCCCCAAGCCCAAGTGGGAATACCACCCGGCAACGGCGACGGTGGAAGTCGGCGGTGACGCCAAGCTCTATCATTCAACCCTGCGGATCAAGGGCGTACCGGTCTTCTATTTTCCGTACGTCCAACACCCGGCTGACAACCTGGGCCGGCACAGCGGTTTCCTGATCCCGACGATCGGGCAATCCAATACCAAAGGGTTCATCTTCGGCGACTCATTCTACTGGGCAATTAACCGCAGTTCCGACGCTGAGATAGGCGGGTACTACTTTTCCTCGCGAGGATGGGCGCAGGTGGGAAACTACCGTGCCGTGGGCTGGCGCTACCAGTTTCATGCCGAGTATTTCGGAGTCATCGATGAACAGGGCAATCCCACCACCAAGCAGAACCAGGGCGGGCAGGAACTCAAGGCCAACGGTTTCGTTCTTCTCCCCTATGGATTTCGCGGAGTTGTTGCGGTCGACTACCTGAGTTCGTACGTATTCCGTCTCGCCTTCGGCCAGAGCTTTACCGACGCCATCAACTCCGAAGTGCGCTCGTCGGGTTTTGTCAGCAAGAGCTGGTCAGGTAACTTCCTGGGACTGTGGATGGCGCGGTACCAGAACTACCAGAGCACCATCCATGGCGACGTCATCGATATCGCTCACATTCCCAGCTTCCAGATGGCGGGCGTGGACAACCCCATCGCCGGCTCCAAGTTCATGTACAACTACGACCTTGCGGGAGAAGGCGTTTCGCGTCACGAGCCGGGCTTCCAGACCCAGAATGTCGTGGGACGCTTCGACATCTTTCCGGCCATCTCGCTGCCAACGCTGTTCAAGGGATGGACATTCCGGCCGGAAGTCGGGGTACGCGAAACCGTCTATAGCGAGCGGCTGATTCCAACGCAGAACAATACCGGCGTGATCGGTTTGGCGGTGGCCCAGGCACTGAATCGCAACGTCGCGATGGCCTCGATGGAGATGCGTCCACCGACCGTCGCCCGCATCTTTGACACGAAGATAAAGGGCTACGCGCTGAAGCATACGGTGGAACCCTACGCCGTCTATCGCTATGAGTCAGGGGTCAGCAATTTCGCCAACATCATCCGCTTTGACTATCGCGATATCGTGGCTGATTCCAGCAGCGTAGAGTACGGCGTTGTGAATCGCCTGTTTTCGAAGAAATCGAAGTCGGCCGCCTCCTGCTACCTGCATCCGAAATACCTGTCGGCGGTGGCCACGGACCCGGACAAGCGCAGGCAGTCCGATGACTCGGGTTGCGATGACCAGAGCGGCGGGGCGAAAGAAATCATCACTTGGACCATCGCCCAGAAATACTTCTTTAACCCGACGTTTGGCGGGGCGCTGGTGCCGAACCAGCGCAATGTATTCGATAGCTCGGTAGATTTCTCCGGAATTGCTTTCCTCACCCAGCCCCGTAACGCGTCGCCCATTGTTTCAAGGTTGCTGGTCCGCAATGGCTCCACCGATTTTCAGTGGTCCCTCGATTACGATCCCGTTTTCGATCAGGTGAACGCCAGCACAATTTTTGTCGGGCAACGACTGTCGCCGAAGTGGTACGTCCTCGGTGCGCAGACTTATCTCCATGTCCCCGGCGAGGTGATCCCCAGCACCATCAACCAGCTCCTGGCCCCCGACATCACCAACCAGTTCCGCGCCGAGGCGATTTATGGCAACTTGAACAATCGCGGCTTGAGTGCCGCGGTGTCCATGGCATTCGACGTCAAGAACGCCTACCTCCAAGGCGCCACGGTGCAGAGCACGTACAACTGGGACTGCTGTGGCCTTACGTTCGAATACGCGCGCTGGGCGTTGGGCACAGTTCGGAACGAAAACGCCTACCGCTTCGCCTTCAGCCTTACCAACGTAGGCACCTTCGGCAACCTCAAGCGTCTGCAGAGAATCTACTGATCGCCGGCTTCTGCGGTTCGGCCGGCGGCTACAATAGGACGATGCCCCCGTCGGACCAATTGTTGGCCAGCGCCCTGTCCTCCAAATCGGATGGACTGCGCCGCTCTCTAAGGTCGTTAGGCCGCGTTCTGGTCGCGTATTCCGGAGGAACCGACTCCGCCTTTCTCGCCTGGGCTGCACACAGCGAACTGGGTGAGAACATGCTGGCGGTACTGGCCGATTCCCCCAGCCTGGCCCGGTCGCAGATGCAGGACGCGGTCGCGTTCGCCGAAGAGCAGGGCATCCCGCTCACGATCATTCAGACTGGCGAGATGGAGCGCGCCGACTATCGCAAGAACGACGCCGCCCGCTGCTTCCACTGTAAGGACGAGCTGTTTACCGTGATGGAAGACTTTCGCACCCGGCACGGTTTTGACGTCATCGCCTATGGTGTGAACTCCGATGATCAAGGCGATTATCGCCCCGGCCAGCAGGCCGCGAACCAGCATGGCGTGGCCGCTCCTCTGCTTGCAGCCAGCCTCACGAAGCAGGAAATCCGCGAACTGGCACGAGCAGCCGGCCTGCGGATCTGGGACAAGGCCGCCTCAGCCTGCCTCTCGTCTCGCATCGAATATGGCCGTCCCGTTACTCCAGAAGCGCTGCGGGCGGTTGAGCAGGGCGAAGAGGCGCTCCGCCAGATGGGCTTTCGGCAATTCCGGGTCCGCCATCACGGAGACATCGTCCGTATCGAAATCGCCCGCGGGGAGTTGACCCGCGCCATGACCACAGAGATGGCCTCGGAGTTCACCCGCATCTTCAAAGCGCTCGGGTTTTCTTACGTAACGCTCGACCTAGAAGGGTTCCGCTCGGGCTCGATGAACGCCGTTCTGCCGCTCGAAGCCCTGACCAAGTCCTGAGCGGTTTACGCCGGCTCGGGTGGCCCGCCTGTGCTTTCTACTCCGTGCGCAATGCTTCCATGGGCTCGATGCTGGCCGCCCGCCGCGCGGGAATGAATCCCGCCACCCCCGCCGCGCCCATCAGCACCAGGATCGCGATTCCCATGCTCACGGGATCGTAGGGCTTCACACCATACAGCTGGTCGGCCATGTAGCGTCCGCCCACCAGAGCGACCGGGATGCCAATCAGCAGCCCGAGGCCGACCTGGGTAAACGCTCCCCGCATGACCATGCGTACTACACTTCGGCGGTCGGCACCCAGCGCCATGCGCAGGCCGATTTCACTGGTCCGCCGTGCCACTGCATATGAAGTGATGCCATACAGCCCAACCGCCGCCAGAATCAGTGCCAGCAGCCCAAACAACACAGTCAGCCGCGCAATGATCCGCTCCCCGTTGAAGTTGCCCGCCACCTGGTAGTCGAGCGAGTGCAGGTCTTCGATCGTGAGATTGGGATCAACCTCAGCGAGCGTGCGTCGCACCATCGCATCGACATTCTGCGGCGGTACCTTGAAATGCAGCGTGATCGAGTTGATGTAGAGCGAAGCGCCCTCCGCCCTCGACTCAGATTCTGCGTCGACCTTCTGTCGCTGGGTCAGCGGCCGGAAGTACATCGGCCTGACCAGGTCGCGCGGATCGGTGTACTTGGCATCCGCCACGATGCCTACAATTTCAAATGATCCCGAGTATTTCTGCTCGAAGACGCCGAAGTGGCGCCCAAGGGGATCCTCGTGGGGAAAGAACTTCTTCACGAAGGCCTGGTTCACGACCGCAACCAGCTGGGAAGTCGCAGTGTCAGCGTCGGTGAATCCACGCCCGCGTATCACCGGTTGTCCTACGGCTTCGAAGAACTTCGGGTTCACGCGGTCCCACGACGAATTGTTGTGGGCATTCGGCCCGGGAACGGGGCCGCCCTCGACGAAGATCCCTTCCCCCCAGTTATTCCCCTCGAGCGTGCTGTAGAGCGCCAGTCCTACGTTCTGCACGCCTGGAACTGCGCCAAATTGTTGTTCCAGTCGCTGGTAGAGCACAGGCAACTTCCCCGGCGTGTAACCCGCACCTGCCGGATCAATATGGACCACGTAACGGTTCTCTGTTTGCAGCCCGAAATCCTGGTGCTCAAGGTTGCGCAAGGTCTTGGTTAGCAACCCTGCGCTTACCAGCATCGCCAGCGACAGCGCTGCCTGGAACACGATGAGGCCCTTCTGTGGGAGGGCTCCGCGATCGCGCGTCGAGCGGTTCGCGCCCCGCAATGCTTCCGCCGGATCGGCGTGCGACGTGATCCACGCCGGGACGATGCCGAACACGATCCCAGTTACAAGCGAAAGCAAGAAAGCAAAGCCCAGCACTGGCAACGATGGGCTGGCGTCAATCGGCAGATTGATGGCATCGGGAAACGCCAGCGATAAGATGACGCGGGTTCCCGCGTAAGCCACCCCCAAGCCCGCCAAACCGCCCAGGCACGCCAGCAGAATGCTCTCCGTCAGCATCTGCCGGATGAGGCGGCCGCGGGCCGCGCCCAACGCCATGCGAATGGAGGTCTCCGCCTCGCGGGTCGTGCCCCGCGCCAGCAGCAGGTTGGCGATATTGGCGCAGGCCACCAGCAGCACCAGCGCCGAAATAATCATCAGCAGGTACAACCCCTTGCCCGTTTCCTGTTGCAGGTTCTGGATACCGGCTCCTCCCGGCACAATTACAACGTGTTGGTTCGCAATCTCCTTGGAGCCGCCGTTGCGGGTGTATTCGTCGACTGTACCCAGCCATAGCCGAACATTGTTGGAAATCTTGGCCTGCAGAGGTCCGATCGCCGTGCCCGGCTTCACACGCCCGATAGCGTAAAGCCAATTTGCCGGCTTCACGTGCAGGAGGGTCTTCTCGCCCTCAATCAGCGGCTCAACATTCACTGGAATCCACAACGCGGGTGGGTTCTCGCGGATCCGGTCGCCGAAAAACCCGGGAGGCGCGATCCCCACAATCGTGACCGGCTGGGTCTGGAGGTACATCGTCGAGCCCACAATCGACGGGTCGCCCCCGTATTCCGACTGCCAAGCCTGGTAGCTGATCACTGCCGCCGGGGCAGCCCCCGGGGTGTCGTCGGCGTCCGAGAGCATCCTGCCCGCATACGGCCCGATTCCGAAGGTCGTGAAGAAATTTCCCGAAATAAACTGCGTTCGTAGCGACTTGGCTGGTTCCGACCCGCGCCGCACGCTCATACTGTTGCCGCCCGACTGCATGGCGGCGAGCTGCTCGAACTCCGGCGCCGTGTCGCGAATGTGCAGATACAGGTCGTACGAGAACAGGTCGAAGTCGCCGTCGTCATTCATGAAACCGCCGTTGACGCAGCAGTCGTCCCTGTCACCAATCCGGTAGAGGGCCTGCGGATCGGCTACCGGCAACGACTTCAGCAGCACCGCGTGCACCAGCGTAAAGATGGCCGTGTTGGCCCCGATCCCCAGCGCAATCGTCAGGATGACCGTTAGGGCAAAGCCGGGAGACTTGCGCAACTGCCGGAAGGCGACGCGGATGTCATGCATGGGTCGGTTACCTGCCTCTCCAAGTGTCTGAAGCAGATACGCTGCCATTCCCTCCGCGGTTCAACTGCAAGAAACTACGGGCGGTTGCGGCCTCATTCGGATCTTGGGACCATCCGTGCCTGCGCCGCAGTGACCGGACTAGGACACCCTAAACAGCGGGGTTTCGGCCTCGCCGTTGGGTGTCGCACAGCGATTCCGCGTGCGATAATTAGGAGTCCAGGCTTAATTCCAAAGGTGGTTAGTATTTTGTTGATGAAACGCGTTGCGGTGCTTTTTCTGCTGATGTCCGCCGGCTGTTCGGCGCAGAACGTCTCCCCCGAATTGAAGGCCAAGATCCAGCGGCAGATCCAGGCCCAGTACGACCTGCCGGCGGACGTAAAGATCGACGTTGGCCCCCGTCGGCCGAGCGACTTTCCAACCTACGACACCGTAACCATCACCCTGAGCGGCAGGGAGCACGAGCAGAAGGTTGACTTCCTGCTCTCGCAGGACGGCAAGACCCTGGCCAAGGTCACCAAGCTCGACCTGACCAAGGACGTTTACGCTGAGCGGATGAGCAAGATCGACGTGGCCGGCCGACCAGTGCGCGGTAACCCGAACGCCAAGGTCGTCATCGTCAACTACGACGATCTGCAGTGTCCGTTCTGCTCGCGGATGCACACAACGCTGATGCAGGAGATCCTCCCGGAATACGGCGACCGCATC
>Ga0302322_100005185_pt1 | contig 11422 bp, 7 predicted proteins | sample Fen_T0_2_FD_203757 | JGI IMG/M metagenome (GOLD analysis project Ga0302322, IMG submission 203757) | Peat permafrost microbial communities from Stordalen Mire near Abisko, Sweden - Fen_T0_2 | ecosystem: Environmental > Terrestrial > Soil > Wetlands > Permafrost | place: Sweden: Abisko... | reverse complement strand
CGACGACGTCATGGACGGCTCGGCCGTGCGCCGCGGGGCCCGCACGGCCCACCTCGAGTTCGCCGACCACCACGAGCGCGAGGGCTGGCGCGGCGAGGGCCGCCGGTTCGGCGAGGGCCTGGCGGTGCTGGTGGGCGACCTCGCCCATGTCTACGCCGACCGCCTGCTCGCCGACGCGCCCGTCGAGGCGAAGCTGGTGTGGTCAGAGCTGCGCATCGAGCTGAACATCGGGCAGTGCCTCGACGTGTTCGGCACCGCCCGCGCCGACACCGACCTGCCCACCGCCCGCCGCATCGCGCGCTACAAGTCGGGCAAGTACACCGTCGAGCGGCCACTCCACCTGGGCGCGGCGTTCGCCGGGCGGCTCGACCGCTACCAGGAGGCGCTGTCGGCGTACGGCGACCCGCTCGGCGAGGCGTTCCAACTGCGCGACGACCTCCTCGGTGCCTTCGGCGACACGGTCCGCACCGGCAAGCCGGTGGGCGACGACCTCCGCGAGGGGAAGCCCACGCCGCTGCTGGCCCTCGCCGTCAGCCGGGCCGAGCCGCACCACCGTGAGCTGCTCGGACGCGTCGGCGCGGCCGATCTCACGGCCGACGAGATCGCCGCGCTGCAGCAGCTCCTCGAGGACACCGGCGCCCGCGCCGAGGTCGAGGCCGACGTCGAGCGGCTCGCGCAGCAGGCCGTCGAGGCCATCGAAGCCGCGCCGGTCCCGGCGCCGGCGTGCGACGCGCTGGTGGAGCTGGCCGCGTTCATCGCCGGCCGCGACAGCTGAGACCCGGTTCGAGCCAGCACCGGCGGGGCGCAGGTCGTACCCTTGACGGCCAGACGCAGGGATCACCCAGCCAGCTCGGGAGCGTCAGCCAGGGAGGAGGCGAGGCTTGACCAGCGCGGACGACGTTGACCTGCAGGGGCTCGCCCCGGGGCCCGGCACCGCCGCGCTCATCGTGAGCCGCCACGCGCTCATCGAGCGCGCCACCCCCTCCGTCAAGGAGCTCGTGGGTCGCAGCGCCGAGGAGCTGCTCGGCACCGACGCGTTCTCGTTCATGCACCCCGCCGACATCACCGTGACCGTGCTGATGATGTCGGGCGTGCTCGAGACCCCGGGAAGCTCGTGCCGCCTCCGCCTGCGCGCCCGCAACAGCTCGGGTGAGTGGGCCTGGCTGTCCGCGGAGGTCACGAACCACCTCGACGACCCCGCCATCCAGGGCGTCCTGGTGCAGCTCAGCCCGTCGGCCTCCGGCGTCGAGCCCCTCCCGTCCGAGGTGACCGGCGGGGTGGCCGAGACGTCGGGCGACAACCCCCTGGCCAAGATCTTCCAGACGACACAGGACATCATCACCATCTCCGGCGCCGACCTGCAGCTGACCTACGTCAGCCCGTCGACCCGCGACGTCCTCGGCTGGGAGCCGGAGGTGCTGGCCGAGCGCTACGCCGAGCTGGTGCACCCCGACGACATCGGGTCCACCATCGAGTTCGCGGCCCGCCTGGCCCGGGCCACCGACACCCGGCCGGTCCGCTCCGAGGGTCGCATGCTCCACGCCGACGGCTCGTGGCGGCTGATCGAGGCCTGGGCGGTCAACCTGCTCGCCGACCCCGACTACCGCGGCTGCTACACGGTGCTGCGCGACATCACCGACCGCCCGACCGAGGCGCTCGCCAAGTCGCCGCACGACCTCCGCTTCCAGGCCGCGGTGAACATGGCCTCCGACCCCGTCGTGGTGGTCGACGTCGAGGGTCGCATCGTCTACGTCACCCCGGCCACCGGCGACCTGCTCGGCGCCCGGCCCGAGTCGCTCGTGGGCGGCATGGCGGCCGACCTGGCGCTGCCGAAGGACATCGACCGGCTCAGCGAGTGGTTCTTCGGCAGCCTGCGCGACGAGGGGAAGTCCGAGGCGATCCGCTTCCAGCTGTCCCTCGACGCCGACAACCCGCGCTGGGTCGAGGCCCGCCTGCTCAACCTCCTCGAAGGCGACGTGCAGGCGATCCTGGTGATGCTGCGCGAGATCACCGACCAGGTGGTCGCCGAGGAGGCCCTCCTCGCCAGCGAGGCGCGCTGGAAGACCCTGGTGCAGAACGCGCCCGACTGCGTGCTGCTGTTCGACGAGCAGCGTCGCTGCAGCTTCGCCAGCCCGGCCCTCAAGGGTGCCCTCGGCGTGGAGCCCGACGACTGCCTGGGGCTCGACATCACCACGTCGATCCACCGCGACGACGTCGAGGCGCTCCTCGAGGCCTGGGACGCCGCCCGGGCCGACCCCACCGAGTCGGTCCGCCTCCAGCTGCGCATCTGCGACGCGAGCCACGAGTGGAACTGGTTCGAGGCGACGCTCCAGGACCACCTGGCCGTTCCCGAGGTGCACGGGGTCGTCGTCAACTTCCGCAACATCACCGACCGGGTCATCGCCCAGCAGGCGCTGTCGGCCAGCGAGCGACGCTTCCGGGCGTTGGTGCAGCACAGCTTCGAGGTCACCACCGTCGTCGACGAGGACCTCACGCTGCTGTGGGTGAGCCCGTCGGTCACCGAGCTGCTCGAGTGGGACGCCGACGAGCTGGTCGGCGTCCACGCCCTCGACTTCGTCCACGCCGACGACCACGCCATGGCGCTCGACCACCTCGCCCGGGTGCTCACCGGCCTCGCCGCCCGGCCGGCCACCACGGTGCGGGTGCGCATCAAGTCGGGCGGCTGGCGCAACGTCGACGTGTCGGCCTCCGACCGCCTCAACGACCCCGACGTCGGCGGCTTCATCTTCAACCTCCGCGACGCCGAGGAGCGGGTGGCGGCCGAGCACGCCCTGCAGGCGAGCGAGCGCCGCTACCGCGCGCTGGTCCAGAACTCCACCGACGTGGTGCAGGTGATCGGGCTCGACGGGAAGGTCACCTGGGTGAGCCCGGCGGTCGAGCGCCTCCAGGGCTACCTCCCCGACGACCTGCTCGCCATCGAGGGCGCGGGTGAGGCCGAGGAGCACGGCGAGCTGGCCACCGCGTTCCGCTCGGTGCTCGGCAAGCCGGGGAGCTCCTCGCGCTGCGTCACCCGCCTCACCCACCGCGACGGCTCCACGCGCTGGATCGACGCGGTGCTGGTCAACCACCTCGACGAGCCCGGCATCGCGGGCGTCGTGGCGACGTACCGCGACATCACCGATCGCGTCGGCATCGAGGAGGCCCGGCGCGTCAGCGAGGAGCGGTTCCGGTCGCTGGCCGAGTCGTCGCCGTCGGGCATCTTCCAGCTCGACCTCGACGGCAGCTGCACCTACGTGAACGACCGGTGGTGCGAGATCACGAGCGGCACGCCCGAGCAGGCGCTGGGCGAGGCCTGGCGCTCGATCTTCGTGCCCGGGCAGCCCTCGCTCGCCGACATCGTGCCCGACACCGTTCCGGAGGGCCCCGACGGCACCCTGCAGAGCGTCACCAGCACCCGCACCCAGATCCGGCGCGCCGACGGCGTGACCCGCTGGGTCGACATCCGCACCGCCACGCTCACCGACGACAAGGGCCTCCCGGTGGGCACGGTCGGCACCATCGACGACGTCACCGAGCACGTGGAGGTGCTGCGCGAGGCCGAGCGCCTCACCACCATCCTCGAGGCCACCCCCGACCTGGTGGGCATCTCCAACCGCGACCGCAGCCTCGTCTACCTCAACGAGGCCGGTCGGGCCTTCTTCGGCATGACGCCCGACTCCGACCTCTCGGGGCTCGACCTGCTGGCCTGGTTCCCGCCCGCCACCCTCGAGCGCTGGAAGAACGAGATCAACCCCTCGCTCGCCTCCCGCAACATCTGGCAGGGCGAGGTGGGCATCCTCGGCGGCGACGGTCGGGAGATCGACGTGTCGGCGGTGCTCGTGGCCCACCGCAGCGCCGACGGCACCATGGAGCTGGTTTCGGGCACGGCCCGCGACATCTCCGACCGCAAGGCGCTCGAGGCCCGGCTCGAGCACGAGGCCACCCACGACCCCCTCACCGGCCTGCCCAACCGCACCCTGCTGCTCGACCGCCTCGAGATGGCCATGGGCCGCGCCCACCGTCAGCACCGGCCGCTGGCGGTCCTGTTCCTCGACCTCGACCACTTCAAGGTCGTCAACGACAGCCTCGGGCACAGCACCGGCGACCAGCTCCTGACCGCCATCGCCGCCCGCCTCACCGACCGCCTCCGTCCCGGCGACACCGTGGCCCGCTTCGGTGGCGACGAGTTCGTCATCATCTGCGAGGAGCTCACCGGGCCCGAGGAGGCCGAGGAGATCGCGTCGCGCATCGCGGCGTCGGTGGCCGAGTCGCTCTGGATCGGCGACTCCGAGGTCTACGTCACGGCCAGCGTCGGCATCGCCCTCGCCAGCGAGCTGCACCACACGCCCGAGCAGGTGCTGCGCGACGCCGACGCGGCGATGTACCAGGCCAAGGCCCGCGGCCGGTCCCGCCACGAGGTCTTCGACTCACGGCTGCGCACCCGGGCCCTCGACCGGCTCGAGGTCGAGAGCGCGCTGCGGCGGGCCCTCGTCCGCCACGAGCTGCGGGTGCACTACCAGCCGGTCTTCGACCTCGCGACGGGTGGGGTCACCGGCGTCGAGGCGCTGCTGCGCTGGGAGCACCCCCAGCGCGGCCTGCTGCTGCCCGCCGAGTTCCTGCGCGTGGCCGAGGAGAGCGGTCTGGTGGTGCCGGTGGGCTCGTGGGTCATGCGCCAGGCGTGCCGCCAGATCCAGCGGCTGCGCGTGGAGGTCCCCGGCTACGACAAGCTGCAGGTCGCCGTGAACCTCTCGGCCCGCCAGATCGGCCACCCCTACCTGGTCGACGAGCTGGCCAAGGTGCTGGCCGACACCAACGTGGGCCCCGACACCCTGGTGCTGGAGATCACCGAGAGCGTGCTGATGGACGACGTGCCGGCCAACGGCGAGACCCTGCGGCGGCTCAAGGACCTGGGCGTGCGGCTGGCCATCGACGACTTCGGCACCGGCTACTCGTCGCTCGCCTACCTGCGCCGCTTCCCGGTCGACGTGCTCAAGGTCGACCGGTCGTTCGTGTCGGGCCTCGGCGTCGACCCCGAGGACGCGGCCATCACCAACGCGGTCATCACCCTGAGCCACACGCTGGGGCTGGTGGCCATCGCCGAGGGCGTCGAGAGCCCGTTGCAGCGCGACGAGCTCATCCGCCTGGGGTGCGACCAGGCCCAGGGCTTCCTGCTGGGCCGGCCCATGAACCCGGCCGACCTCGCCGACTTCCTCATCCGCCAGGGCCCGCCCCCGATCGGCTGACCCACCCGCGTTCTGGGTCGATCTTCGGTCGCCCTGGCGGCCAGAAGTCGACCCAAAACGCGGGTCAGGGGTCAGGGGTCAGGGGGTGGCGTAGCGGGCGAGGGCCTCGTCGGCCGGGCCCGTCCAGACCCCGGGCTCGCCCTCGACCGCGTCGAGCCACGGCGGGCGGACGACGCCACAGATGCTGATCGGCTCCGACAGTTCCGAGAGCTGCACGGCCTGGTGCAGGTAGGTGGTGGCGTAGTCGGGCGGGCGGACGTCGACGGTGAGCTCGGCCAGGGCGAAGGGGTCGGGCGTGGTGCCGAGCGCCGGGGCCACGGTGATGCGCGGCGCACCGGGGCCGATGCCGCCGCCCACGATGCCCGGACCGTCGGTGAGGACCACGCCGTGCACGAGCGTCGGCCGGGCGCCGGCCAGCAGCAGCGCCACGTAGGCGCCGAGCCCCCGACCGAACACGGTGCAGCGGCCCAGGTGGGCCAAGGCCGCGTCGGCGTCGGCCATGAGCAGCTCGACGGTGTAGCCGCCACCCCGCGGCACCGACGACCAGCCGTGCCCGGTGAAGTCGAGGCCCCACACGGGACCCGGCCAGTCGGCGGCCGCCGCGGGCACGACCGCCAGGGTGCGCTCCCCGAGGCCGTGCAGGAGCAGCAGGGGCCGGGCGGCGGCGGCGCCGGAGCCCGTCGCCTCACGGACGAGGTGCAGTGCCAGCTCGATGCGGTTGTGGCGCAGCCGCACGGTGGGCGCCGGCGCGGCCGGGTGCTCGTCGGCGCGACCCGGGCCCCGCACCGCGTCGGGCGACACCTTCACGGCCGCGGGGTCGACCGGGTTCACCGGACGGTCGAGGTCGAAGGCGCCGCGGGTGCCGCTGGAGGAGGCCTCGGGCTCGCTCACGAGAGGAACTCCAGGACCAGGTCGGCGATGAGGCGGGGCTGCTCGATGTGCACGAAGTGGCCCACGCCCTCGAGGGGCACGAAGCGGGCGCCCGCGGGCAGGTTGGGCACGACGTCCTCCGGGAGCGTGCCCCAGCCCATGACCTCGCGCTCGAGGCCCAGCACCCCCAGCACCGGCATGCCGAGGCCGGGCAGCCGCATCATCGACCACTCGGGGCGCCACGGGCCGAAGCCACCCAGGCGCATGCTCGGATCGATCTTCCAGCGCCAGCCGTCGTCGGACTCCCAGGCGCCGATCGGCACGAGGTAGCGCAGCCACTCGACGGACATGCGGGGGTTCATCCGGCCGCGGCGCTCGGCGAGGGCCTCGATGGTGCCGGGCTTGCGGATGGCGTCGGCCGCGCGGCGCCGGTGGTCGAGCCAGGCGGTGAGCTCGCTGGCGAGGAGCCGCGTGCGGTCGTGCTCGGAGACGTCGGGCCAGCTGCGGCGCGATGGCAGGCCGTCGAGGTTGATGAGGTGGCTCACGCGGTGCGGCAGCGCGTCGGCCACGTTGAGCAGCAGGCCCCCGCCCTTCGAGTGGCCGAGCACGGGGATGGGCTCGCGCCCGATCGAGTCGAGCACCGCCAGGGCGTCGCGCTGGTCGGCCTCCCAGCTGTACAGCTCGGCGTGGTCGGAGTCGCCGTGGCCGCGCTGGTCCCAGCTCACGACGCGCCAGCCGCCGTCGGCCACCAGGGGGGCCAGCGTGTCGTAGGTGCCGGCGAAGTCGAAGCCGCCGTGGGCGAACAGGATCGGTGGGGCACCCTCGTCGCCCCACTCGTAGACGGCCAGGCGGAGGCCGTGGGCGTCGACCGAGCGGGTGCGGTCGGGACGGCGTGCTCCCGGGAACGACGGCGCCGCCGTGGGGGGCTGCGTCACGGGGGGCGTCGACACCATGGCCGCAGGCTAGGACGCTGCTTGACCGCAGGGTCAAGTCCCCTGCCGCGGGCTGAGCCGGCCGCGCCCCCACCGGGCCGCGTCGGGCGGCCCGGTGCCCGTGGGTGAGGTCCCCCCGGCCGGACCGGTACGCTCGCCGTCTTGTGATCCTGGACGCGATTCGGCGCCGAGCCCGCCCCGCCGACCACCACCACCTGATCACCGGTTCCACGGTGCTGGTGGTCGGTGCTGCCGTGCAGGCGCTGGGTGGGTCCATCTTCTGGCTCATCGCCGCCAAGCTCGACCCGCAGCGGCAGGTCGGTGCCGCCACCGCGCTGTTCACGTCGGTCCAGTTCGTCACCTACCTGGCGGGCCTGGGCCTGCCCGTCTCGCTCGCCCGCTACTCGGTCGGGCGGGGCGACGACGCCGACACCACCTTCACCTGGGCGGTCATCGCCACCTCGATCGCGAGCGTGCTGGCCAGCATCGGCTACCTGATCTTCCTGGCGGTCGACAAGCCGCCGTCGACGGAAGCGCTCTCTCAGGGCCCGTTCGGCTGGACCGTGGTGTTCACCGTCGCGGTCATCGGTTCGGCGTTCTCGCTCATCGTCGACGTCCGGTGCATGACCATCCGCCGGTGGAACCTGGTGCTCGCCCGCATCACCATCGTGGCCATCGTGCGGCTGCCCCTCGTCTTCCTCATCCGTCCCGACCAGAACCCGGCGCTGTGGCTGTTCCTGTTCTCGGTGCTCCCGGTCGCCGTCACGGGCGTCATCGGGGCGCTGGCCGTGAGCCGCGTGGCCGGCGGGCGCCTGCGCCTCGGCCCTCGTCCCGCCACCGCCGGGGCCGCCGTGCGCTACTCGGCCGTCAACTACCTGTCGACGCTCGGCTACCAGGCGCCCTACTTCGCCCTGCCGGTGATCGTGCTGGCCAACGTGACCGCCCGCGTCAACGCCTCGTTCTACGTCGCGTGGGGCATCGTGGCCGTGGCCTTCTACGTGCCGAGCGCCATCGGCCAGGCGCTGCTCGCCGAAGGCGGGAAGGACGGCGTGAACGTCGAGGCCCAGCTCCGCCTCGCCATGCTCCTGGCCGGCGGGCTCATGCTGCTCGGCACCATCGCCACGTTCGTGGGCAGCAGCCTGGTGACCGCCGTCTACGGCGTGCAGTACCGCGATGCCGCGCGCATCCTGCCGGCGATGATGGCCGCGGGCATCCCCTGGGCCATCACCTCGCTCTACCTCACCGAGGCGCGCGTGCTGCACCGCCATGTCTCCACGGTGATCATCACGCTCACGCTGACCATCGCCATCGTCATCCCGGCGCTCGTCCTGGTGCCCGACGACGGCATCTACGGCGCCCGCGACGCCTGGGTGATCGGCAACATCATCGCCGCGGTGGTGGCCATCACCGCCCACGCGATCGGGACGCAGCGCATGCGGTCGGGCCGCCAGCGCGAGGTGGTCGATGCGGTGGCGGTGGTGCCCCGCTCACCGGTCTCGCCCGTCTGAGGAGGATCGCTCAGATCTGGACGAAGTCGAAGGTGACCCAGATGGTGCCGTTGGCCACCACCACGCCGACGCCGACCCGGGTGTAGCCGGGCTTCACGATGTTGCTGTAGTGCTCGGGTGAGTGGTCGAACGCCACGTTGAGGGCGTTGACCGAGGGGCCGAAGCCCACGTTCTCGCCACCGGCACCCCAGCCGGGGTCGGCCGACGAGAGCACGCCCGAGAGGTCGGGGTTGTGATGGAGGCCGGACGTCGACATGGTGGCCGACCAGCCGCGGGCCAGCGAGCCGAGGCCGCCGTCCCAGGCCAGCGGCGGCAGCCCGACGCCGGCGCGCGTCTGGTTGAGCAGCGAGAGGAACTGGGCCTCGAGGCCGCTCGGGCCGCCGCCCGTGACGCGGGGCGCGACGGGGACGGGCGCCGGCGCGGCCGTGACCGGTGGCGCGACCGGTGCGGGTGGCGGCGGGGGCGGGGGAGCGGGCGCCGGCGGCGGCGCGGCAGCCGCAGTGGTGGGCGGCACCGTGGGCGCGGGCCTGCGGCGGGCGTGGTGGCGCTTCTTGGCCGCGACGTGGTGCTTCTTCTTGCGGGGCACCGTGGTGGTTGGCGCCAGCGTGGTGACGTGACCAGCCACGTCGCCGATCGGCGCGGCCCCGGACGCGAGCGTCCGGGACGACACCCGGGGCGGGTCGACACCCGTGGTGGCGGCCACCGTGAGGGCGGTGCCGCCGACCACGAGGGCCAGGCTGAGCACCAGCGAGCGGGCGCGGGAAGTCGTTGGTGACAACGACCTGGGGAGGTTCACAACAACACCTGCGGGTCGGGGGGCCGGGGGAGCGGCCGGTGCACCCAAGACAACGGCCGGATGGACCGGTGCCTTGAGGGAAGCTTTTGCCCGTCAAGGAATACCACGTTTCAAGGCGATTGTGTGACGATTCCCGCAACACGTTCGTCACATTCGGCGGATCGGCTCCCAACCAGCCGGTTTGGCGCCGCACCCGGCCCCCGCCCCAGACTGCAGCGTGGACTTCGACACCATGATCGCCCTCGAGCCGCACGGCCCCGACACGTTCGTCGGCCGCGGCCCCCGCTACCCGTGGGGTGGGCTCTACGGCGGCCAGATCGTGGCGCAGGGCCTCCGGGCCGCCGCGGCCACGGTCGACCCGGGCTACCGGGTGCACTCGCTGCACGCCTACTTCATCCGACGCGGCGACCACGACGAACCGGTGCGCTTCGAGGTCGACCGGCTGCGCAACGGCCGCTCGTTCGTGACCCGGCGGGTGGTGGCCCGGCAGGCCGTCGGCGCCATCCTCAACCTCGACGCCTCGTTCCAGGTCGACGAGAGCGGCCCCGAGGTCGAGACCGCGGTGGCGCCCGACGTCCCCCACCCCGACCAGCTCGAGCCCACCCGGTGGACCCCGATGTTCGAGCGGGTCGTGGTGCCGAGCCGCACGCCGGGCCGGGTGCAGACCTGGCTGCGGATGAGCCGGCCGCTCGGCGACGATCCGCTCGCCAACGCCTGCGCGCTCGCCTACCTGTCCGACGACGTGCCCACCGAGACCGTCTCCACGCAGCACCCCGACCACTCCTGGGAGGGCGGCGACGACGACCCCGGGTGGTTCGCCGCCAGCCTGGACCACGCCATCTGGTTCCACCGACCCGTGGCCGCCGACCGCTGGCTGCTGTTCGACACCACCTGCCACGGCTACATGAGCGCGCGGGGCCTCGCCATCGCGCACGTCTTCACCGACGAGGGCATGCACGTCGCCACCGTCGCCCAGGAGGTCCTGCTCCGGCACGACCCCGCCGCCCGCGCCTGACGTCGGCCCGCCCGCACCACACCCCGCTACGGGGTGGGGGCGACGGTCACGGGGTCGCCGACGTGGACCTCGCCGGGGGTGACGATGCGCGCGTAGACGCCCAGGTTCGTGTCGTGCTGCTCGCGGAGGGCCCGGTACACGCCCTTGTCGCGGGCGAGGGGCACCCGTGCGGCCAGGGCCGGCTGGGGTTGGGTGGTCATGCCGCAGCGCTCGCACGGCTGCTGCACCTCCACCTCGACCGCCCCGAGGCGGACCCGGTGACCGACCCAGCCCTCCTCGGCGAACCCCTCGTCGCCATCGGCGATGAGCGCGGTGGGACGGAAGCGCCGCACGTCCCAACCGGCGTCGGGCTCGAGACGCGCCATCGCCTCGAGGCTGGCGGTGGTGAGGAGGTGCGCGGCGGCGAGGTCGACGAAGGCACCGACCTCGGGCCAGATGCTGTCGCGACCCAGGTCGATCTCGCCCTCGGGCACGGGGGTGACGCGTGCGGGTCGTCCCAGCCAGGCCGACACCACGGCGTGCACCCGCTCGTCGCCGGCCGCGATGTCGCCGTGGCCGGGCACGCCGAGCACCACCTCGCCGTCGACCCAGCGCGCCGAGCCGGCGAACAGCGCGGGCACCCGCTTGGCGCTGAGCACGGTGTCGTCGTCGGCGTTGCGCACCGCGTAGCGACGGTCGCCCGCCACGTTCTGCGGCCCGAACGTGAGCCGCCCGAGCTGCTCCCCCTGGAGCGACTTCACCGGGTACCGCCACAGCTCGGCCACGGTCGGTGAGGTCGTCATGGGCCCAGTCTGGCCCTGCGGAACCACCGGCGGAGCCGACCGGCAGGGAGCTGTGCCGGGGAGAGGTAGAAAGCTAGAACGTGTTCCACTACGGTCGGGGAACCACGGCCAGGCATTCCCAGGGGGTAGCGCCATGCACGAACACGACAAGCTCTACATCGGCGGCGAGTGGGTCAAGCCCGCCGGCACCGGCACCATCGAGGTGGTGTCGCCCCACACCGAAGAGGTGATCGGCCGCGTCCCCGACGGCACCAACGACGACATCGACCGCGCGGT
>Ga0302322_100005183_pt1 | contig 11422 bp, 6 predicted proteins | sample Fen_T0_2_FD_203757 | JGI IMG/M metagenome (GOLD analysis project Ga0302322, IMG submission 203757) | Peat permafrost microbial communities from Stordalen Mire near Abisko, Sweden - Fen_T0_2 | ecosystem: Environmental > Terrestrial > Soil > Wetlands > Permafrost | place: Sweden: Abisko... | reverse complement strand
GGCCGGCATGGGTGTCCTGTTGGGTTTGGGGATGGCACTGGTGTGGCTCTCGGCGGAGTTCCGCACGGACGGGGGCCAGCCGGGACAGCCGGTCGCTCTCGTGGCTAGTCGCGTGGGAAGCCGTCTTGCCACCGCAGTCGCCAGCGCAGGCGTCGCTGGCCTTGCGCTTGCGTCCATCGTGCTACTGCCGGCCGCACTCGCACTCTCAGGCACCGAGCGTCGCGGCGGGCTCGATACCACGGTGGCGCAAGCCGGTTCCTTGCATATTGGTCGCTTCATCGATTTCGTCGCTGCCGGAGCAACCGGCAAGGCGTGGGTGGAGGCCCCGGATGCGCCCTGGGTGCGCACGCTGCTCGACGGTCGGCCGCTGAGCATGAGCCTCTATCTTGGTGGCAGCGTCTTGGCCCTTGTTCTGCTGGCCTTCGTGAGGCGGCGCGATCGCCTGTCGTACCAAGTGTGGGGCGTGGCTCTGCTGGCCTTGCTTTCACTGCTGCTCGCCTTGGGGCGACACACGCCGATCTACGCCCTAGCGCGGGTTCTGTTTCCGCCTCTGGGCTACATGCGAGCCCCCGAGAAATTCCTATTGATGCTGGTACCCTGTCTGGCGCTCCTCGCGGGTTTCGGGGCCCAGCGATTGCTCTCCGGTTCAGCCGAGCACGCCCGCCCGCGGGTCGCCGTGTTGCTCGCCCTCTTGCTTGCAGCCGCGGTGCTGGCACCTATCATCCTGGATGCGAACCTCGGTGGCTTCGTGCGCAGCGGTTCGTTGCATGCCATGGCCGCAGCCGCCGGTGTTTTCGCAATCTTTGCGCTGCGGATGCGCTCTGATCGCATCGCCAGGACCGCCCTTGTCGTGCTGGTGACAGCCGATCTGGCGCTGGGTTCAGCCTTTCTGCTTCGCTTCGGAGATCCATCACTGCTCACCGTCGCGCCGCCACTGGCGCGCGCCATCTACGACGATTTTCAGCGCACGGGGCGGCCTTCCCCGCGCCTGTTTCGCGGCAGCATGGTTCAGGAGAGCGCCACGAGCGCGGGCCAACAGCCTACCGATCGTGTGACCTACGAAACCCTTCGCGACAACGTCAGCGTTCCCTTGGGAATCGCCATCCTGCCGGGATACGAGGTAGCCGCGCCGCCTGCTCTGGGACGTCTGCTCCGCAGCGGCCGCCGGCAGGCGCTCAGGCTTTTGGGCGTCGACTACGCCCTGCTCTCTGATCGCGGCGACGACAGCGCGCCGCCGGTCGGCCTGCGAACGCTCGCATCCCCGGTTCCTGGGGTGCGCTTGTTCAGCGTCGCGGCTCGCTTGCCGCGGGTATTTCTCAGTTTCCATGCCGTGAGATTGCCGGCCGGCCAGCTTCAGTACCACTTGCTCGATGAAGATGTCCTAACCGGACGGGAGATTCTCGTGGATGAGTCGGGCCCCGACCTCCCCGCGCCCGCCACCAACGCGGAGCCAGTCCCTTGCACCGTCGAAACCTACACGCCCACGCAGTTATCCGCTCGCTGCGTGGCCGACCGGCCGGCCGTGGCGGTGTTTGTCGAACAGCAGCTCGGCGGGTGGTCGGCCTCGGTCGATGGCGTCCCGGCACCCCTGCTGACCGCTAACACCCTGATGAGGGCCGTACCGGTGCCGCCCGGTGCACATTCAGTTGCGCTCACATTCACGCCGCCGGGACTGCTGGCTGGCCTGGCGTTGTCGCTCGCCGGGCTGTGTGTTCTTGCGTGGCTCGCCCTTTCTCGCGGCAAGACGGGGCCGCAGGCCGCGTCTCTGATGGCGAGAGGTCCAGAGATACCTGCCTCAGGTCTTGCGTGCGAAGGTCCCCAAGACGGCGGCACGCCAGCTTGACCAGGCGGGGCGGAGGATCACCGCAACCGAATGGGCGATTTGGTAGAGCAGCACCCAGGCGAGTGTCTGTTTGAAGACCACACGGAGAAAGGTGCCTTCACCCGCGACCAGGAACCAGTACAGGTAGATGATCAGGCAAGCAAGACCGACCCTGAATCCCGACGCGAGCGGACCGCGGCCCGCCCCCAGCCGCAACCACAGCGGCACGCAGAAGAGCCCGAACACCCAGCGGTAGTCGAAACTCGTACCGAGCAAGAACGTACCGATCATGATGGGGGCGCCGATGAGGAACGCGGTCACTTCTCGTTCATACGTCGCCTCGATGGCGGGCTTGCGGCGGGCCCGCACCCCCGCCAGCGTGCACACAGCCAAAGCTGCAAGCCAACCCACGCCCAGCGACTCGACGAACGAAATCCCCAGGCCGAGCTTGACCTGGATGAGCCCGACCAGGATCGCGCATCCGTAGGAAAACGAGGCGTTTCGCAATGTGGACCGCCCAATGTGGGAAAAATCGTCCCGCGTGACATACAGATAAACCGCAAAGACCAGCAGAGACGCCCCAACAATGAGCAAGGTGCGCCGGGCGGGACGGTTCGCGAATGCCAGAAACGACGCGGCCGGAAAAAGTTTGCCCAGGCTGGCTGCCAGGATCAACCCGGCGGCAAGTGGAGGCCGACGGCGCGACAACAGTGCCAACGCCAAGAGGCAGAATATGACCAGGTCGACGTTGCCGCGCTCGACTCCCAGCATGGTCGCGGGTGCACACACGAATGCGGCCCACAGACAACCCTGGATCAGCGTCAAGGGACCCATCACCGCGAAGGTCAACCCAAGGAATGCCGCCGCGATGCCGATGCCCACGATCTCCACCCGATCCGATGTCAGGCCCATGCTGTATGTCGACAGCCATAGGCGTGGGTAGTTGAATCGTCGCCTGAGGTGATCGCGGATGTCGTCCCCGTATGGGTCGCGTCCCTCAGCAGCGGCCTTGCCTGCGGCAGGGATGATCCTGAGATCGCCGAACACAGGATCGCGCGCGGAAACGCCGGCCGCACTCCAGGCCCGGCGAAGGGATCGCCCTTCCCCTCCGGCGTGGATGAACAGCGTCGCGAAATACACCACCATGAGCGCGGCGGCCAACCAGCGACCGTCGAGGCGACGCCAGCCAATAGCCGTGTGAGGGGCGGCGCCCGCCTGCGGGACATCCGCGTCGTCGCCGCCGGTAGCCGGTTTCTCTGTGCTGCTGGTGTCCACGCCAGTGTCGGAAATTGTCGACGAAGACTCCACGGCTCGCAAGACAATCTCTGCGCGGCGCGCGCCTGCACGAAATCCGTAGGCGGGCTACACTGCCGGTCGTGCCGGCAGCCCCAGACCCAAACGCCCCCTCCTCGCGAGCCTCGCGGTCGACCTTTCGGGTCGCGTTTTCGCTGACTCTCTGCTGCTTGCTCGCAGCACCGGCGTGCAAACCGAAGCCCCGGCCGCCCTCCCGACGGTCGCTGCCGGCCAGTGTCTGCGAGGGACAGGGCGGCGCGGCCACCGCGGCCTGGCTGGTTGCCAACGCGCCGCTTGCCCATACCGCACGAGCCCGCGCCCGGGCCTGGCTCGACAAGATTACACTCGACCTGCGGGACCTGGACCAACACGACATTCCCGGCAAGCGCAAGCTGGCAGAGTTGCTGGGCATCTACGTCGAACTCTACGACACAGCTGGTGCCGCTGACCGCACCGCAATCCTGACTCGCGTGCGGGCGATCGCCACCGTCACAGCCGAGCCCCAGTATCACGACCTGGACAAGGTCGACGACGCGATCTTCAAGCGCGATTCGACGTCCTATCTGCGCGTCGCGTTCCTGATGGGTCACGCTGGGCTAGACACGACTGCCTATCGCAAGCACATCGAAGTTCTCCGCGAACGTCTCGACCGGCAGATGTCCACTCGCGGGTACAACCAACAGATGATATTTCACGCCTACTATCGCTATTTCGGCCTCAAGGAGCCTTACCCACTGGTGGAGGCGAAGACCGTCGGCGTGATTCCCGGCCGGAAGAGCCCGTACAAGCTGACCCAGAGTGAAGTCTACGACCTGGCGCATGAGGTGGGAGCCCGGTACGATCTCGAAGAACTGGCGCCGGACGCGGCGTTTCTTCCCGCGGATCTGGCCTATCTTCGCTGGGCGCTCGACCGACTGACGGTGCGCTATCTCATGGCCGACAACCGAGATCTGGCGGGCGAATTGGCGATCTCCATGGCCTACCTGGGTTTCACGGACCTAGCCGTGTTCCGGGAAGCCATTGACTTCCTTCTGCAGTCGCAGAATCCCGACGGAAGCTGGGGCGCCTACCAAGAAGCGCTCGCGACCTACGGCACCAGGCTCGATGTAGCGATGTACCTGCACACGACCGTCATCGCTACGCGAGCGCTCATCCTGACGTTTGCCAAACTTTGAGGATCCGCGGCACAACCTCCGCGCGGTCCTCTTGTGAAGTCCTCCCTCGGTTGCTCCTCTGCTATCGCTCCTTCTTCTGCTTCCGCAAGATCGCCAGGCGCTCCGCGATGTCGCGCTCGCGGCCGCTATTTGACGGCTGGTAATAGTGCCGCCCTTTCAGTTCGTCAGGCAGGTAGTCCTCGACGACAAAGTGGCCATCGTAGTTGTGCGGGTACTTGTAGTCCTTGCCAAAGCCCATGGACCGGCCCAGCGCCGAACTGGGGTTGCGCAGGTGCAACGGCACTGGCAAAGCGCCGTGCTCTTCCACGTCGGCCTTGGCATCCGCGTAGGTGGTCACCGCGGTGTTGCTTTTCGGGGCGACCGCAAGATAGATCGCCGCCTGCGTGAGCGGGAGGTGGCCCTCGGGCATGCCCACGAAACGAACCGCATCGGTCGCTGCCATGGCTACCCGCAGGGCATTGGGATCCGCGTTGCCGACGTCCTCGGCGGCAAAGATCACCATCCGGCGCGCCACGAAAAGCGGATCCTCGCCCGCCTCCAGCATGCGCGCCATCCAGTACACGGCCGCGTCCGGATCGCTGCCGCGCATGCTCTTGATGAAGGCGCTCACCACTTCGTAGTGCTGGTCGCCGGCCTTGTCATAGAGCAACGCGCGTCGCTGCAAGGCCTCCTCGATGGTCGTGGCATCGATGGACTTGCGGCCCTCCGGGTCGGGCTGGGCGATGGCCGTGGCCGCCTCCAGCGTGGCCAGGGCCTGGCGCGCATCGCCCCCGGCCTGGGCTGCCATAAGGTCGCGGGTGGCCTCCGAACACTCGATGGACTCAGCGCCCAGGCCCCGCCTGGGATCGGCGAGGGCGCGGTCGATGATGGTGTGCAGGTCTTCCTGGGAGAGTGGCTTCAGCACCACCACCTTGGCGCGCGAGAGCAGCGGCGCATTCACCTCGAAGGAAGGATTCTCGGTCGTGGCCCCGACGAGAATCACCGTGCCTGCCTCAACATGGGGCAGAAGCGCGTCCTGCTGGGCCTTGTTGAAGCGGTGGATCTCGTCGATGAACAGCAGAGTTCTCTGCCCGCGCACGTCCCGCCGCTCGGCTGCCTCGGCCACTGCCTCGCGCACTTCTTTCACGCCGGACATCACCCCCGACAGCGCCACGAAACTGGCGTTGGTTTCCGCGGCCAGAAGGCGCCCCAGGGTGGTCTTGCCTGTGCCCGGCGGCCCCCACAGGATAAGCGAGGTCAGCTCCTTGCCGTCGAGCGCACGCCGCAGCCAGCGCCCTGGGCCGAGCAGGTGGTCCTGGCCAACAAACTCGGCCAGCGAGATGGGCCGCATGCGCTCGGCCAGCGGCTGGCCACGCCGGTCCTTGCCTGCGGCATGGGCGAAAAGATCCACGCCCCATAGTATAGCCGTCACCATCAAAAGCCCATTGTCGGCGCGTCGTGGCGGGCGAATCCTGCGGGCAGATGCGCGGGCGCTGTCCCGGGTCGACCCATGTTTCGCAGGGTTCTATCGTGGGCTACACTGACGAACTGGCCGAATCCTCACTACCCTGCCTCCACGCGGAAACCGTGTTCGATTGCACTGCCCTCACGTCATAAAGGCGCTCCGCCGGCTTGCTGTGCCCCTGCCGCTCTGCCTGATTGCCTCGGCCGCGCTGCTCGCGCTCTCGGACATGGCGTTCCTCAAGGCCTCGTTCGTGTCGGAACGCCAACACGCAGGGTTGGCGGCAGCGTGGTTTGCCACCGTGGCGGATATCCTCGCGGTCGGACTGGCCTATTTCGCCCTGTTTCGGATCGCGTGGCGCTGGCGGTGGCTGTCTTCCTTGCTGCTGATCATCGGATTCGCGCTTCTGCCGCTGCCAGCCTATTTTGCGAATCTCTTTCGCATAGACCTGCAGTTGGTCATGGTCGGCTTCTTCCAGTCGAACCCAGCGGAGGAGCTTTCGTTCATCGATGCCTCGCTGCTCGCGCGAGTCGCGTGCAATGTCTCGGTGGGCGTCGCGATTGCGGCGCTGTCGTTCCTCCAAACCCCAAAGCCTCTTGCCCCGCGCGGCTGGCGCAAGATTCTCTGGTTGGCGACCGCGTTGGCCCTGGCGATCCCCATCGCGTACGGAGCCACTACCCGCGACCCGCTCCGGCCGCTGCGCACGTATCTGCCGTTCGCGCTCGGGTACTATGCGTATGACACCGCTGCCCAGACGTTGGAGTTCGGGTTACGCTTCCGCCACAAGCGCGACATCTCTGCCGGAACCCTGGTGATCGAGCCGCAGAATCGCGATCTGCACGTCGTGATAATCTTGGGCGAGGCGGAACGCGCACAGTCATTCTCCCTCGACGGCTACCGCCGCAACACGAATCCGTACACCGCGAAGATATCGGGGCTAGTCAACTTCACCAATGCGTGGGCGTGCGCCAACCTCACCTACCTGGCGGTGCCTTGCCTGCTCACCCGCGCCACCGCCGAAGACCACACCGAACTGTACGGGCGCGAAACGTCGATCATCTCCATTTATCGCCGACTCGGTTTCTTCACTTCGTGGCTCAGCACACAGTCAGACTGGCGCTTCGGTGTGCGCGGCTATCAGGGAGCGCGAGAGATAACCCGCGAAGCCGAGAACCGGCGTTTCGGCTGGTCCAGCACTACCGAGGAGGTGAGCGCGCTGACGAACGTGAAGACGGATCCCAATGTGCTGCTCCCGCTTCTCGACAAGGCGGTGCGCACGCACGCCGCTACATTCACAGTGCTGCACAGTTGGGGCAGCCACGCGCCCTACCACCGCGACTACATCGGGCCCGAACAGCAGGTGTTCCAGCCGGCGTGCGATCGTCCGCTTGACCGGTGCACGCCGCAGGAAGTGGTCAATGCCTACGACAACACGATCGTTCACACCGACCAGTTCATCGCGCGCGTGATCCAGGCCCTGCGCGACAAGAACGCGCTGCTGGTATACGTCTCGGACCACGGCGAATCGGTGTACGACGACGAGAATGGCCGATTCGTCGGTCGGCCCGATGGCACGCTCGCCCACGGCAGCAGCCCCGAAAGGTTTCGCGTGCTCATCGCCCAGGGACTGCGCCCGGAGCAGCGCTGGATCCCCATGATGTGGTGGGCCTCGCCTCGCTTCCTCTCTGAGCCGCGCAACGCCGCGCGGTTCGCACGCCTGGTCACCAAGCAGCACGACAAAGTGTCACACGACAATCTGTTTCATTCGCTGCTCGACTGTGCCGGCATATCGGCCGCTGCACTCGATCGCGATCTCAGCCTGTGCCGCGAAGGGCAGGTTCCCGAGTACGACGCATTCATTCGCCGCCCGGGTGCTGTGCCCTCCGAAGCCGTGGTGCGTGCAGCGGGATCACCGGGCGCACCATCTCCGGGCGTTGCTGACCCAGGCCTGCGTTGACCCGGTCACGTAAGCACCGCACGGCAAGCTGCAATACCATGACCAACGCCGCCCGAGCATCCCTATACCTCCATGAGCCCGGGCCATCACGGTGTGAGTGCCCGCGAATCCGAGCACGCCCGCTGCTGAGTGCACAGACAGGCGCTCGTCCCGTTGTCCCAGCAAGAATAGTACTGCTGGAAGGCGCTCCCCGAGGGGGCGAGAGTCCGGGGGTAGGTCCGCGTGCCGTTGAAGCAGGGGTTGCTGGAATCGAAGCTGTGGGTCAGCGAACATGTGGCGACCGCGAATGTGTACGGGCCGTCGGCGTCCTGCCAGGTTCCCCCGTTCGTGGCAATGTCCGGGCTGATGGTGAAAGCGGTGTCGTAGCTTGGAATGGTGCACCCGCCCGCGCAGCCGGCTGCTCCCGATTCGCAATGGGTGTTCCAAGCACCGACGACGCCGCAGGGGTCGGGTAAGCTTCCGTCTTTCGACTGGCTCCCGTCCCTTTGGGGCAGAACCTCGGGTGCGCCGCTGTCCGGGCCACTGGCGGGTCCGCCGCCTTCCTGCTGCGGGCAGCTTGCCGCCGGAATCACGATCTCGCCGACGTCGTAGCACGGGCCGGAGATCTTCGGGGTCATGCAGTTTCCCTGCGTGGCCGGCATGTCGATCTGCTGAGTCACTCCGCCGAGGACCAGCATCGAGGGAATGCCCGGGGCGCCGTTGACGCAGAAACTCCCATCCTGGCCAGCCGCATCGAACGCAGAGATGCCTCCGGCCAGACTGTCGGCGCGCACCCGTTTGCCAGCACAGGCCCCGCCGGCATCCGAGCGAACGTGACCGCGCGCGCAGGCGCTGGTGAAGTGACGATCGAAGTTGGTCGGCAGCCAGCGGCGGAGGCCATCGAACGTCAATCCGACGCTCGGGTCGCCCGCGGCCGACGGTTGCGCCCAGCGTCCGCTGTCGTCGATCTGCCAGCCCAGCACCGGTCCCGCCCCGCGCACGTCCGCGGGGGTGAACGGCGCCGAGACCAACGAGACTCCCGCGCCGGTTGGCGTGACGGTTGCTCCGTTGACATCGATGATGTCGACATAGACCATGCCGAAAGACTGCACCGACACGGGGTCACCGCCGTCGAGAGTATCGAGAATGCCGGGGCCGCTCTCGGGCTGGTAACTGGCCACGCGCAGGGTGTAGTTTCCGCCCGCGGGCACGATGCCTGGCGGAACGACGACGTCGATGCTCAAGTCGGCCGAGACGATGATGCCAATGGCGGCGTCGAAGGGCGATTCGTCGAAGGGAACCACGGCAATGTCCAGATCGTAGCTCTGTACGTTGGTCTTGCCGGGAATGACGGACACCTGTGGGCCGTAGCCGGCGACCTGCGTGCGCAGGACGAGGCGGTCACTGGACGGCACGTCCAAACGGTAGCGGCCATCGACCCCGGTCTTGGTCGATGTCCCCTGGGCGCTGACCGTCGCCCCTGGCACGGGTTGCCCGTCGAACGATTGGACCTGACCCGAGACCGAAACGCGGGACGTGCTCGGCGAGCTGCAGCTGACGAGCGACAGGATCGCGGCGCCAAGAAGGGAAGCGGAACTCCTCATACGATAAGTCTGGCGGAAAGCTCGAAAAGATACTAGGGCTGCGATCTTCAACGGCGCCCGCGTCCCGCTCGTATCGTGTGCGCTCGCCAGCGACACGAGAGCACCCGGGCTAAACCGACAAGACGCGCACGTAGCCCTGATCGTCGATGTCGACCAGCCGCTCTCTCAGCAGTCTTCCGATGGCTCGCTTGAACGCCTTCTTGCTCAGGCCGAACAGGGTACGAATCTGCTCGGGGTCGGAGCGATCGCCGAGTCTGGGTGCGCCCGGGCGTTTGAGCAGCAGCAGGATCTTCCGCGCGTCACCCTCCAGTTCTTCGTGCGCGTGCGCGCGCAACGACAGCTCAATCTTGCCGTCCGGGTGCACCTGGGTCACGCGAAAGCGTGCCGCTTGACCGCGCGACAGCGTGTGCGGTTCGCGCCTGGGCACCAGCCCGACAAAGCGGCGTTCGACGATCACGAACAGACCAACCTCGGGGTCGTCGCGCCATGCTTCGCCCTCGACCCATTGTCCGAGCAAGAAAGCACTACTCGTGTCCAGCAGCTCACTCACCCGCATGGTTCCAGCCAGACGGCCGCTCTGGTCGACGTACAGGCCTATCGCATAGCGCTCGCCGACGCGCACCTTCGTGGTCTGCTCCGCAAACGGCACCAACAATTCCTTGGGCAGTCCCCAGTCCACGAAGGCGCCAAAATCCGTACACGCCGTCACCGTGAGAAACGCCACCTCGCCGAGCGCCAGCTTGGGCGTCGCTGTCGTGGCCAGCGGGCGCCCTTCCGAATCCAACGCGACAAAGACAGCAACCTCGTCGCCCACACGTGCCCCGGCGGGAATCTCTGGTCCGAGGAGCAGCAACGCGGGGGCATCGAGGCCCGCGCCCTTCTCCGCGAGAAAAGCGCCCGGGCTGGCAAAACGCCGAATCTCAAGGGTGGCAAAACGGCCGAGAATGCTATGGAACGGTTGTGCTGTAAGCGGCATCGGATGCCAGTCTGCCATGGATGCGGCGGCCGGTTGCAGTCACCATCCCCTTCACGGTAGATCCGCAGCCAAGATCCAATGTTGCGCCACAAGTTCACCCTGATCTGCGCTTTCTGCTTCGGCCCCCTCACTGTCGCCGCGCAGCCCAACCGGCCGGCGAGCGACAGCGGCGCCACCACATTGTCCACGGCCCCTGCCCCGCCGGCGTTCGTGCCGCCACCGCCGGCCAACCCGGCGGAACGCCCAGCGTGGCTCAAGACGCGACTAGATGCGGTCTTCGCCTCGCCTGCCCTTGCCGGCGCCAAGGTGTCGGTGATGGTCCTCGACGCGGAAAGTGGCAAGCCCATCTACGGACGCAACGAGAAGAACGGCCTCAATGCCGCATCCAACGTGAAGCTGGTGACCACGGCCGCGGCGCTGGCTCTGCTGGGTCCCGAGTTCCGCTGGAAAACCGCGGTCCTCGGCCTGGCGCCGGCCGAGGGTGGACGCGCGGTCAACCCCGCCGGCGAGTTGCAGGGGGATCTCTTTCTGCGCGCCTCCGGTGATCCCACCCTCACCGCGCAGGATCTGGCCGAGCTGGCCAGCGAGCTTGGTGCTATCGGCCTGCGCAAGGTGCGCGGCGGCTTGGTTGTCGATGCCACTGCCTTTGACAGCGCCACAGTGGGACCATCCTATGATGAGAAAAGCGATTCCGCCGCGTTCCGCGCACCCTCGTCCGCGGCGTCGTTGAACGGCAACGCGGTCGCGGTGACCGTCACGCCCGGGCCGACTGCGGGCGCACCAGCGCGCGTGGTCCTCGACCCGCCGTCATCCAATCTGGTTTTGACTGGCCGGGTGATGACCGCAGCCAAGGGACCCGCCGCACCTGTCGTGCAGACCAGCGACGCTGGCAACGGTCAAACCCGCGTGACCGTGTCGGGTCGCGTTCGCCTGGGCAGCGAGCCGCGCATCGTACTGCGCCGGATCGTCCAGCCGGATCTGTTCCTCGGCCAAACCTTCAAGCAGCTCTTGCAGAAACGCGGCATCACCATCGACAAGCCCCTGCGCGCGGCGGCTGCTCCCAAGGATGGCCTGCGCACCCTGGCCACCCACGACTCGCCCACCCTGGCTGTGGTCGTGCACGAACTCGGCAAGCGTTCGAACAACTTCGTTGCCGAACAGATCCTGCGCACTCT
>Ga0302322_100005181_pt1 | contig 11423 bp, 5 predicted proteins | sample Fen_T0_2_FD_203757 | JGI IMG/M metagenome (GOLD analysis project Ga0302322, IMG submission 203757) | Peat permafrost microbial communities from Stordalen Mire near Abisko, Sweden - Fen_T0_2 | ecosystem: Environmental > Terrestrial > Soil > Wetlands > Permafrost | place: Sweden: Abisko... | reverse complement strand
TTGGGTACCTCCAACGGCTGAAGCGGTTAGCAGCAAGACAAACATGTGGGCAAAACACTTTTTTTGTACCGATGGAGCCATGGGTGGCGGTTCCGACCCTGTTCGTTATATTAATGATATCACCAGCCGTTACGGCCCTTCTGCAACTATCGATGATTTTTGTAAGAAGGCACAACTGATGAATTTAGAAACCCTCAAAGCCATGTACGAGGCATGGAATGACCATATGTGGAATGACGCCTCGGGCATGCTCATCTGGATGAGTCAATCGGCTTATCCTACCATGATATGGCAAACGTATGATTATTATTATGATCTGACAGGAGCTTATTTCGGAAGCAAAAGTGCGTGCGAGCCGATCCATATACAATGGAATGCCGCAACAAACTCCATAAAAGTTATTAATAATAAACCCTATGATATAAAAAATGCAACAGCCGTAGCTGAGGTCTATAATAATGATGGGAAGATAGTTCCGGAATATTCACAGCAAGCTATACTCAGCGTTAATGCTATATCGGTAAAAGAAGCATTTGTTGCATTTGAAAGAGACACGCATAAACCAGCTTTGTCAGCTGTACACTTTTTAAAATTAAAACTAACAGACTCAAAAGGGAAATTGTTATCCGAAAACTTTTACTGGATCGGCAATTCTTACCTTGATTATACGGCATTAAATAAACTTCCTTCGGCAGAAGCGGACCTTCTGATAAACAAACCAGTTATATCCAAAGCTATTGACAATAAACATACCTTGCTTACCTATACTTTAACAAACAAGTCTCACACTGTAGCAGTATTTGGTGTGAGGGCTCAATTGCTGAATGACAAAGGTGAACAAATACTACCGGCGATATTCGACGATGGTTATTTCTCTTTAATGCAGGGAGAAATAAAAGAATTACATATTGAAGTCGACACGCAGTTATTGGGTGATAAATATACCTTAAGCCTGAAGGCTTATAACGACCGCTAAGGATATAGCTTCAAAAGGGCAGTACTTTGATATACCGGATGATAAAATTAATTTGTTCATGGAGCTTCAAATCCACTAAATTTATTCAATACAATATGAAAAAATGCTTACTGATTTTATCAGTCACTTGTTGGTTTATGATCGGAAAGAGTTACGGTCAGATTCCTGACACGCTCCGTATTAACCGGCCGTGGAATGCGCAATGGATAGGACTTAACAAGGCTTTTGACAGGGGCACTGGTTACGGCGTTTATTATTTCCGCAAAAGCATACAGCTTAAGAATAAACCATCGAAATTCATGATACACGTATCTGCAGATAATCATTATAAATTATATGTCAACAACAAACTGGCATCTATCGGTCCCACACGGGGAGACTTTCATAATTGGCACTATGAAACGGTAGATATAGCCGGTTTACTGGTTGCTGGTAAGAATACAGTGGGGGCGATGGTATGGAATGAAGCGGAATACCGTCCCGAATATCAGGTTAGTCTCCGGACAAGTTTTATTATCCAGGGAAACACCACTACGGAGGAAACTCTGAATACCAACAATAACTGGAAGTGCATAGAGGACAAAGCCTTTTCTCCCGTTTGGGGGTACTTTGTTTCCGTTAACGGCCAATATGTTGATATGAACAAAACCATCGGCAACTGGAATTCGTCAGAACTTGACGACAGCTCGTGGCCAAATGCACTAAATCTCTGGGGAGGACAACCAAAAGGGCTGTCTGACGGATTTGGCTATATGCTTGTTCCATCGTCGTTACCTCCCATGGAAATGACCTATCAACCTATCACAGTTGTCCGAAAGGTACAAGGAATGGATAGTTTTTCAGCGCTTCGCCTGCCATTGACAGTACAGGCTAATAAAAAGGTCGTTATCCTGCTGGACCAAACCCAGGAGACCAATGTCTATCCGACAATAAAGTTCAGTGGCGGAAAGGGTGCAGGATTCTCTTTAGGATATGCCGAGTCTCTTTATGAGAAAGGCAGCAATTTTAAGCGTAAAGGTAACCGGAATAAGGTCGAGGGTATGGATTTCAGAGGGATGAAAGACAGTATTACCTCCAATGGTCAGCCCGGACAATCATATACCCCATTTAACTTTCGCACTTTCCGTTATATTCAGCTGAATATACAAACTGCAAATGAACCGTTGGTGATCGATAGCTTATACGGTACTTTTACTGCATATCCATTCAGGGCAGAGGCGGTATTTAATTCGGAAAATACGGAGATAAAACAAATACTTAATATAGGATGGCACACTGCAAGACTTGATGCATATGACAATTATTTTACCGGTCAGTATTATGAGCGGCTGCAATATATTGGCGATGCCCGCATACAGGCGATGATCAACTATTTTTATAGCAGTGACGACCGTTTGACCCGGAATGCACTCGAACAAATAGACGAATCGCGATTGCCGGAGGGTATTACACTAAGCCGTTACCCTACTCAATCCACTCAGATCATACCTACATTCTCATTGCTCTACATAGGGATGTTACACGACTATTGGATGTACCGGAACGATAGCTCATTTATCAAAGACAAGCTGACAGGTGTAAGAGCGATTCTCGGCTTTTTTAGCAAATACCAGCAAGCCGATGGTTCATTGCATAACACACCGTACTGGAATTTTGTCGACTGGGCGGATGGTAAGAACTGGGATTTTGGTGCGCCACCGAAAAGTGTCGATGGAGAATCGGCTCTTATCGACATGCATTTGCTATGGGCGTACGAATGGGCTGCTGATATGGAAAGTCAGGCTGGCCTGTCAATGTATGCTGACCTGTATCGCAGAAAAACTGATCGGTTAAAGCAAACTATCCAGGAAAAATATTGGGTGGAAGAAAAAGGACTTTATGCTGACACCAGGGATAAGGTAACATTTTCGCAGCATGGTAATGCACTTGCCTTGTTAGTGGGTGTGGTAAGTGATGAGAATAAGCTGACATTCAGTAAACGCCTTGTCAGTGAAAGTACGCTGACGAAATGCAGCATGTATTTTAGCTATTATTTGCATCAGGCTCTGATAAAAGGCGGATTAGGCGACGATTATATAAACTGGTTAGCCCCTTGGCGGGAAAGCATAAAGATAGGCCTGACAACCTGGGCAGAGGAGCCTAATCTCTTTACTACACGCTCCGACTGCCACGCATGGGCAAGTGGCCCTAATGTAGAATTCTTCAGGACGGTGTTAGGTATTGATAGTTATTCACCGGGATTTAGTAAAATCAGGATTGAACCACATTTGGGCAAATTGACCAAAATTAGTGGTGAGATGCCACACCCAAATGGTAAAATTAGTGTAAGTTATGTCTTAAAACATAGCAAATGGAACATCAGCGTTAGTATTCCTCAAAATACAATGGGAATATTTATCTGGAAGGGAATAATGTACGAACTAAAAGGTGGAAATAATTTACTGGTAATGTGAGCTGATTTGCTTACAAATAAAGCTAAGTCCATCTGGAAAAGAACAAAAATCGACATCACTAATACTAATTTGCATTTATCATGAGACACAAATTTGTTTTACTTCTTTCAGGCCTTTTATTCACTATAACAGGTAGTGTTACTTTTGCTCAATTAACCATTGGCTTTAATCCTGATCTTCTCAACAAGGAATGGACAGCCAGGTGGATCACCTGCCCTGGTATTTCCGGCAAGGAATATGGGGTTTACCTGTTTCGGAAGGATTTTACATCGGATTCCGAACCCAAACAATTTATCGTTCATGTTTCGGCAGACAACCGGTATAAGTTATACGTGAACGGGAAACAGGTGTGCAATGGCCCGGCCAGGGGGGATCTCCTGAAGTGGTATTTCGAAAGTATTGATATTGCTTCCTTTTTAAAGAAGGGCAAGAATGTCATCACAGCTCAGGTCTGGAACTTTGCCGAGCACCGTCCTGGTGCACAGGTAACAGCGATGACAGGGTTTATCCTTCAGGGAAATACCGGAGTGGAAAGCCTCCTCAATACGGACAAAAGCTGGTTTGTTTTTAAAGATCCCGCCTATTCACCGCTCGTAGGTCAATTGTGGATCATTGGTCCACAGGAGAGAATAGATGGCGAATTGCATCCCTGGAACTGGATGCAACCTGATTTTGATTGTTCCGGCTGGAGTAAGGCAGCAGAACTGGAGAAGGGTAAACCCCTAAGTAGTCTTGGGCCATTTGGCGGACCATCCACTTGGGTACTTCAACCACGAACTATTCCTGCGATGGAGCAAAAGATGCAACGGTTCTCAAGCATCCGGCGCTCCGATTTACCTAAAATTTCAGATTCCTTTTTGCGGGGTGAAAAAGCATTGACCATTCCTGCCCATACCAAAACCAAAATACTGATTGACCAGAAGGTTCTGACCAATGCTTATCCTATTCTCATTTTTTCAAAGGGTAAAATGAGCGAAATAAGAATTACGTATGCTGAAGCCCTTATCAAAGACAAGAAGGATAAGGAAGAAAAAGGAAACAGGGATGAGATTGACCAAAAAGATATAGATGACTATTATTATGACATCATTATGGCAGACGGTGGCGATAAACGGACCTTTGAATCCTTATGGTTTCGTCCATTCAGATATGTCGAACTGGCTGTTGAAACCAAAGATGAACCATTGACCATCCATGACTTTTATAGCATATTTACAGGATATCCTTTTGAGGAGAAAGCTTCTTTTAAATGTGATGATTCGATGTTTGCCAATATTTGGAATGTGGGTTGGCGAACTCAGCGTTTATGCGCTATGGAAACCTATTTTGATTGTCCGTATTACGAACAGCAACAATATGTGGGCGATACCCGCATCCAGGCTTTTGTTTCAACCTATGTGTCCGGCGATCCAAGGCTTGTAAAACAGGCCATATCATGTTTGCACGATTCCCGTTTGCCGTGCGGTATCACACGGAGCAGTTATCCGGGATCCGGGATTCAGGTGATTCCACCATTTTCACTGGTATGGAATACCATGGTCTATGATTACTGGATGTTAAACAATGATAAGGCGTTTGTAAGGTCCATGATACCCGGTATGATGGAATCATTGAACTGGTTCGAATCTAAAATAGATACCACCACGGGAATGATTGGACGAACGGAATGGTGGAATTTTGTGGATTGGGTTAATTTCAAGAATTGGTTCCTGGGATGTGCTCCGGGACAATTCGATGGCAACTCAGCCATCATCAGCCTCCAATTTGTCTACACGGTACAAAAGACAGCCATTCTTTTCAATGCTTTTGGTATGCAGGAAGAGGCGGCCCGTTATTTAAAAATAGCGGAAGGAGTAAAGGCAGCTGTTTACAAAAGATGTTGGGATGGGTCCAAAGGTTTACTTGCCGATACGCCTGGAAAAGATTGTTTTAGCCAGCATGGCAATTCATTAGCCATCCTTACCAATACCATTCCCCAGGAAAAGCAAACAGAGGTGGCTAAGAGAATTTTGAACAACAAAGATATAGCAGCGTGCACCCTCTATTTTAGTTTTTATCTAACCGAAGCCATTGAAAAGGCAGGATTGGCTGATGAATATCCGGATATATTGGGTCCCTGGAAAAAGATGCTTGGCGATGGCCTGACTACTTTTGCAGAAGTTCCCGAACACACCCGTTCTGATTGTCACGCATGGAGCGCCTCGCCCGTATATTATTTTCTGTCCCTTGTTTGTGGAATCAAGCCCAATGAACCTGGTTTTAAATCGGTACGAATTGAACCTCATCTCGGCCGTTTAAACTGGATAGAAGGTTCCATGCCGCACCCATTGGGAATAATAAAGGTGAGTTTGAAAAAGGACAAACAGAACAATATAACAGGAATTATAACCCTGCCCGAAAAACTAACCGGAACTTTTGTTTTGAATGGGAAAAGCAGTTCGTTGAAAGGGGGGATGAATCAAATTCAGCCCTGACAAGTTTTATGATCAGGAATAACAGCAAAGAGCAATGATGAAGGCATCAGGCTCAAACTGATTAGCCAGAACTTTATCCTGACTACTACAAAGTATTGGGGATTTCAACGGAACCTCCAGCGAGTTAGCAAAAACTTTCAGCGACGTCAGTGAAACTTTCAGCGAGTTCCCGGAAACATTTTGCGAACTCGTTGGAACTTATTGCGAGCTCTCTGAAACATTTTGCGAACTCTCTGAAACATTTTGCGAGATCTCTGAAACATTTTGCGAACTCGCTGAAACTTTTTGCGAGGCAGCTGGAACATCTTGCGATGTCGCAAAATCTATCAGCGAGGTCGCTGAAAATTTTTGCCATATCCCATTTGATTATATTGGATTCCTCGCTTCGCGTACCAATGACAGACTTACTTAATGGAAAGAGGTTTCTCATTTCGCATGCTGCTAATGACAGCCGCTTTGGGGGTTATGAAGGGGGGAAGAAGGCGGCGAAGCTGCCTTCCTTTTCCCTTGGCAATGAAGAGAAGCATCCAAAATGTTCATATTCATTGCCGTCTGCCTTAGCGGATGGATTCGAATAGTAAATTATTAAGGCCAGAGGCGAAGGATTTATTTTCTAAAATTGTATAACTTATCTGTTTCAGCATAAAAAATATAAATCAATGTTTTCAAAGATGTTTTTAAGAGGACTATTCACAACAACAGCTATGCTTTTATCTATAAGTGGTATAACCCAATCAAAGGTAATCCCACTTTATGTGGAACAACCAAATGGAGTTACGCTGACAGTTTATACCCCCGCCTTGCTTGCAAGTGGCACCGGTACATCGGTAATCCTATATAACGCAGATGGCTTTGGCCGAACGGATAGTACCATCATTACTTCATTAACAAAAAAGGGCGGAACAGCATTTGTGCTTAAGAACAAACAGGCTGCTGTCAATCAAGGCGACATGTCCAAGGCATTGGAATATCTACAAAAAAATGTAAGCTCACTCCAAATATCTTCTGATAGAGCAGGTATTATTATTTTAAACTCCCCAGTTAGCTTAATTTCTGACCTACGCACAGCTGCTTTTATCGGAATGGTGGATCCGGTATCTTTGTCCAAAATTACACTGAAGGCAACCATTCCTTTATTGGTAGTTGCCTGTGATGACAAAAATGGTGACATAATAAAAACATACAGCAGTTGGGTCAAAAGCGGAAGAAACGCAGAAATACATTTGCACCAACAAAATGTAAAGGACAGTATAAAAACTGCCGAAGTAATAAACTGGATGGGATGCCTCGGGTTTATGAACCCCCTAAGTAGTGAAAAAACCGAAGCTCAAAAAAACAATGAGAACTGGGCCAACCTTCACAAGTATTATGATGACCTGTTTCATAGAGATTGGGCCTGGATAACCCGTTATGAAGTTGATAATGAAAAAATGCAGGCTTCTGTTGCAGGAGAAAAAAGAGTCGTTTTTCTTGGCAATTCCATTACCGAAGGCTGGATCAAAACCGACCCGGATTTCTTTAAAAACAATAATTACATTAACCGTGGTATAGGAGGACAAACTACACCACAAATGCTTGTCCGTTTCAGAGAAGATGTCATTAACCTTCACCCTCAGGTTGTGATTATACTTGCTGGTATTAACGATATAGCTGAAAATACCGGTCCTTCAAAAATAGAGAATATAGCAGGTAACTTATTTTCAATGGCCGAACTTGCCAGAGTCAATGGTATAAAAGTGGTTTTATGTTCCGTATTACCGGCATTATCATTTCCATGGCACCCGGGTATTAACCCTGTTGAATCAATTATCAGATTAAATACCTTACTTAAAAATTATGCCGATAAGAATAATGTTGGATATGTAGACTATTATTCAGCAATGGCAGACGAGAATAAAGGCATGAAAGAAGGACTTGCTACGGACGGAGTACATCCGACATCCCAAGGATACAAAATCATGGAGCCATTGGCTAAGGCCGCTATAAACAATATTTTATCAAAATAGGTTGTTACAGGGGAGGTCACCCTGAGTCTTACCAACTTTTTAATTATAACCCATAGATGTATTTTCTCTTTGTTTACTCTTTAGGAGTGTAAATATTAACTAACATTTTTTATATGAGAACTAAATTATTTCTATGTGGACTGGCTACTGCTTTCGTATGTATGCAAAGCTGCCAAAAGAATGTAAGTGAAGGTGATTCTTCCATTTCAGTGGGTAACAAATTAAAATCAACGGTTTCAGATTATGGCAATTTTACGATTAAGAATGTTGTTAGTAATTTGCCTATGCAGGTTTCAGGCAATGAGCTGTACAACCAAAAGTTCGACAATTCGGCAAAGTCAGAGCAATTTGTTGCTACAGCAACGGGTAATTTGTGGCAGGAATGGCAGGTCATTTACAAAACAACCGTAAATAGTGTAAAGTATTATGCCCTGATGAACCATCACAGCGGAAAAGTTTTGGATGTACCAGGCAGTGCAACTACGAATGATCTGCAATTGCAACAGTATCAATACAACGGTAGTAACGCCCAGCTGTGGGAATTACGGGCAACAGGCAGTTATTATTATATTATTAATAAAGGTAACGGTCTTGCTGTAACTAACCTTAACGGTTCAACTTCCGCTGGTACTGCCATAGTTCAGGAAACATTCAGTTCTGCCACAAAACAACAATGGCTGTTTACATCCGTTGCCGCCGATAGTTATCGTGATGATGAGGTAACACGGTATTTCCAGCGTGATAATGCCTCTTTGGGTTCTGTTGCCTGGGACCAGGGAAATTCAATTCCTCTTACATGGAGCAGCAATAATGGTAAAGTGCTGTGGGTTACTCAGGATGCATGGGACGGGTCTTCGTTACAGTCTAGCATGAAATTCCCTTGTAACTATTTCTTTAGCTATAATAACTCTATTATTATACAACAATCTAAAACAGACTGGACACCTGATGATCCTAATATGACCATTAACAGCCCAATGGGACGTCCAAAACAAATTTGCAGCAATCAATCAGGAACCGATTGGAGCTGGCCAGGTCCCGGTGTCGAAATAAGTGATAAAGTTTATATCCAATGCGGAGAAGGTAACGGACTTAACGCTACAAACCAGTCTTTATATGTTTTAACGCAAAGTACAGGAACTCTTTGGACCTCTCAACGTACTACTCCAGCCGGAATGTCTGGTCAGACAAGGATTAATTACGCGCTTGGTATGATAAAAGGCATCGATGGGTATGTGTATGTTTATGGAGCCGAAGGTACAAGCTTTGGATATGCTTCCAATATTTATATTGCACGCTTTCCTCAAAGCAATCCCCAATCGTGGACATTTTGGAATGGATCTGGCTGGGGAACTGATATTAATACCAGTGCTATAATTGCTACTTCACTTGCCAATACCTCAGTTGTTTACTGTAATGGTAAGTATGTATTGGCAACGATGGATTGTGCTTTTAACTGCGATGCTACACGTAATATTTACACATCAACGGCCACAAATATAACAGGTCCTTTTACTTCGAGAGTGCAGGTTTATAAACTCAATGACAATTTTTACGGGCAATACACAAGAGCTTATACACTTATTTGTCATCCGGAGTTTGATAATGGTCGCAGCGAACTGCTGATATCTTATGCAGTTAATTATTCTGCATGTGGCCTCGACGCTTGTCAGGGTGGCTGGATTGATCCTAATTATTATCGCATCAGAGCTTTGCGCATACCTTATTCAAAAATGGGAATGTAAAAAACATACATGCATTTTGCTTCTCCCATTTGGAAAATATTATGAAAAGGCGCTATGGTTAGCATGGCGCCTTTTTTTATTAAAGAAACATAGTTTGAATTTCTCTGGATTTGTCAGTTAACGGGTAAAATCGCGAAGCCTGATAAGTGTTGCATAACGCTTGTGCTGTAGGTTATTTTCTGAAAATCTTGCAAATTTCTAATGCAGCCCATAGATGTATATGCTGTTTGAGTGCTCTTAATATAAATAGTAACTAACGATTATTTATGAAAATAAATTACTGTAAACCATTCATAACACATTCTTATAATTCACTCTTATGAAGACAAAATTCATGATTGTTGGTGCTTTTGCTCTATTATTTATGGTGCAAAGCTGTACCAAGAAAAAAATTGAAGCACCGCTGCCCCCAGTAATTGTTACTCCGGTTGATACTACACATAGAACACCTCCAACACCAACTCCCCCGGTAAGTGATTATGGAACATATGTGATTAAATGCTTTACAGAAACTAAATATATTGAAGCTACGGGTGATTTGACTTATAACCAAAAGTATAATGACCATGCAAAATTGGTAAAAGGAGTCTTTTCCTTCGGGGTGTTATGGCAAAAATGGCAGGTGGAATACCGAAAAACCGTTGATAGTGTTAAATACTATACCATCATGAACCTGCATAGTGGCAAGGTAATGAATGTGGTGGGAGGAGTAACAGCCAGTGATCAAAAACTTGAACAACTATATTATTCCGGAGAAGATCAGCAACTATGGAAAATAGTACCAGTAGACACAAGTGGATATTATCATATTGTCAATAAAAAATCAGGTCTTGCAGTTACCTATTTGAATTCTTCAGTTTCGGATACACTCGTACAACAACCTCTTGGCAAAGGTGATAATCAGAAATGGGTATTTGGATCTATTCCGGCTGATAGTTATCGTGATGATGAAATAACAAGATATTTTCAACGGGATAACAAAGCATTGGGTTCTGTTGCCTGGGACCAGGGAAATTCAATTCCTCTTACCTGGAGCAGCAATGATGGTAAAGTGCTGTGGGTTACTCAGGATGCCTGGGATGGTTCTTCGTTCCAGTCTAACATGAAATTCCCCTGTAACTATTTCTTCAGCTATAATAACTCTATTATCATACAACAATCTAAAACAGACTGGACACCTGATGATCCTAATATGACCATTAACAGCCCGATGGGACGTCCAAAACAAATTTGCAGTAATCAAGCTGGAACCGACTGGAGCTGGCCGGGTCCCGGCGTCGAAATTACCGATAAGGTTTATATCCAATGCGGAGAAGGTAACGGGCTTACTGCTACAAACCAGTCTTTGTACGTTTTAACCCAGAGTACAGGAACTCTTTGGACATCTCAACGTACTGCTCCAGCTGGAATGTCTGGTCAGGCAAGGATTAATTATGCGGTTGGTATGATAAAAGACAGCGATGGGTATGTATATGCATATGGAGCCGAAGGTACAAGTTTCGGATATGCTTCCAATATTTACGTAGCACGCTTTCCTCAAAGCAATCCACAATCATGGACATTTTGGAATGGATCCGGATGGGGAACAGATATTAATACCAGTGCTATAATCACTACTTCACTTGCCAATACTTCAGTTGTTTACTGTAATGGTAAGTATGTATTGGCAACGATGGATTGTGCTTTTAACTGTGATGTTACACGTAATATTTACACATCAACAGCCACAAATTTAACCGGTCCTTTCTCTTCTAAAGTGCAGATTTATA
>Ga0302322_100005180_pt1 | contig 11423 bp, 12 predicted proteins | sample Fen_T0_2_FD_203757 | JGI IMG/M metagenome (GOLD analysis project Ga0302322, IMG submission 203757) | Peat permafrost microbial communities from Stordalen Mire near Abisko, Sweden - Fen_T0_2 | ecosystem: Environmental > Terrestrial > Soil > Wetlands > Permafrost | place: Sweden: Abisko... | reverse complement strand
CTTGGCTTTGGCAGGAACCAAAGCCGCGCCCAAAGTGATGGGCGGTTGGCGATGCGCAGATGTTGCTGGCGTGGGGCGGTACATAGGCCGGTGCAGTTGGCCGTGCAAGACATTTTCGCTGCGTGGCCGAATTTTCTTGAACGCGCCATATCGCATCCGCATCGGCGGTTCCGAAGCTGCTGGGGCTATTGTGTTTTTCGAAAACACCCATGTGGTTCGCGACGCCATTGGTGAGCTGTGCGATCGTCCCTGCCCGCGCTCAGATCGCAAAAACTCATTGCACATTTTCTCGGGTCTCCTCGTCCAAGCGACCACTGCCATGCTCAGTCGATGTCGCAGGCCATCGAGATTGTCGCTAGGATCGGTACGAGCCAATGAGCACGATGGGCTCGCAGGAGTACGCACGTGACTGACGCCTCTTCGCCGATCGCGACCTCCGCTTCGAACGATCCCCGGCAGGATTGGCAGCTGCGCTCGCAGACCGAGCGCGATGCGGCCTATGACAACAACAAAGCCGTGGCCGACAGCCCGGCCCTGATTGCCGCGCGCAATGAAGCGGCCGCGCAATATCGCGCGGCGCATGGGGCTGCGCTGGATATCCCTTACGGACCGCGCGACAGAACCAAGATCGATCTCTACCCGGCCGACAACAGCGCGGCGCCGTGCCTGGTCTTCATTCACGGCGGCTACTGGCAACGCAATTCGCGTGAGCTGTTCGCGCATCTCACTGAGGGCGTCGCCGCCCACGGATGGTCGGTCGCAATCCCCGGCTACTCGCTGGCTCCGGAGGCAACGCTGACCGAGATCGCGCAGGAGATCAATCTGGCGTTGGACTGGCTTGCCACGAATGGCTCGGCCCATGGCATTGCTGGCCCGCTCGTGCTGTCCGGCTGGTCGGCCGGCGGCCACCTGACGGCGCTCGCACTTGGCCACCCCGCGGTCACGGCGGGGCTCGCAATATCCGGTGTCTACGACCTGGCACCGATCCGCGACACCGCGCTGAATGTTGCGCTGGAGCTGACCGATCAGGAGATCGAGCGGCTGTCGCCGTTGCGGCTCCCCGTCGTCCAGAAGCCGCTGGCGATCGCCTATGGATCGGACGAATTGCCGGCGCTGGTCTGGGATTCAAAACACCTCTACGACGCCCGCCAAGCTAACAACGCGCCGGGCCAACTCCTCGAGATCGAGGGCGCTAACCATTTCAGCATCCTGGAGCGGCTGCGGCGGCCCGACGGTGCGCTGGTGAAACTCGCGCGCGAGATCCTCGCATCCGGCACCTGAGATCCTGCGGCAGCCGAACAGCAATTCGGCGCGCTGTCGCGCGCCCTGCCCGGTCTCACACCGCAGGCGCATCCCAGATCACGACGCGGATCGGGGTCGGATCGAAACCGTTGCAGGGATTGTTGACCTGCGGGCAGTTCGAGACGACGAAGATCACGTCGCATTCCGCCGTGATGTCGACGTGACTCCCCGGCGCCGAGACGCCGTCAGCCACGGTGAAATGCCCCTTTGGGTCGATCGGAACATTCATGAAGAAGTTCAGGTTGGCGACGATATCACGCTTGCCCAAGCCATATTTCGACAGTTCGAGGATGAAATTCTCACGACAGGCGTGCTGATATCGGGTCGCTTCGCCGAACCTGACCGCGTTGCTTTCGCAGGAACAGCAACCAGCCGACGTATCATGCCGGCCGCAGGTATCGGCGGTGATGACAGCCATCACCCGCCCGCGGTTCGACACCAGCTGCGTGCCAAGCTCGATATAGGCCGAGCCCTGCACCCGCAGCGTGTCCTGTGCGCTGTAGCGTTCGGCCGGGTCATCGCGGCAATAAAGCAAGGCATCGACGGCCTGCTGGCCTTCGCTGTCGATGATCCGGAGCGTCTGTCCGCGCTTGAGAACGCGAGACCAGGGCCGCTCGGCCGCGACATCCATCATGTAGGAGGCGCTGGACGGGTCGCGATGGGACTTAGCTGTGAGACTGGTCATGCTGAGCGGTCCCTATGCAAACAGTTGGTCGGTGAACACGAAAGCGCGCGCAGCCTCCGGCGACAACGTCCGACACAGATCGTCGGGAGCCGCGGCGCGTGGCCGATGGCGGATCAGCGTGACGGGTGCGGATGCCGCCGGACCGCCGGGATCGAGCGGATGGGCGCAATTGGACAGCACCACGACGAGGTTCATTTCGGCGCGCAGATCGACGAAATCACGCGGCCGCTTGCGACTGCCGTCCCAGTGAAAGCGGCCATCGGCATCGAGCGCAACCGGCGCAAAGAAGGTCACGCAGGGCGGAATGTCGCGCAGGCCGAGTCCGAGCTTGGCCGCGGCGGCGACGAAATTCTCATGGGTGTTACGCGACGTCTCGCCACCGGCGGCACGCGTGGACGCCGGCGTCGAGCCGCCGATCAATACGTCATGCGCGCCGCTGGTGTCTTCCAGCAGCGACATGAAGACCCGGCCCATGTCGGTGAGGATCACTCGGCCCTTCGACAGCGCCGCGCTCCATTGCACCTTGATGGTGTCGGCACAGTTGATGCGCTCGGACATCTCCTCCTCGCGCCAGCCGATCAACGCGACGCTGGCGCGGCCGGTGGTATCGACGATCCGGAGGGCCTCGCCGCGACGCAGCCGGATCGTCGCATACCAGCCGGCCGGAACCTCCTCACTGCGGATCATGGCATCCGCCGCGATCGGCGCCGCATCGGGCGCGGTCAATTCCGGCAGGCTCCTGCTGAGGCCCTCCTGCCCCGCCGCGCGCAGTTCCTCGTAGCGGCGTCGGTTGGCGTCGGCGATCTGACGCCGCGTTTCTGCAACTGTCATGCTCATCGCTCCCTGCATTCTCGGCATCGCGCCGCGCCGTGTCATGTGATGATGAAATGCGCCTCGACCGGCTGTCCGGCCGTGCCGTTGATCGGCAGGATGTCCTGCGGACAGGCCGAGAATGCGATCACCAGGTCCATCTCGGCGCGCAGCCGGACGTGGCCTCCGGGCACCGGGCGCGGCGGCGCCGCGAAGCCCAGCGTGCCGTCGGCGGACCACGGAATGTTCATGAAAAGATTGAGCGGACTCGGCACTTCCGGCGGCGTCAGGCCGAGTTCGGCCATCCCGGCAAACAGATTGTCGGTGCAATTGTCGTGATGGCCCTCGACGCCGAGAAAGTGATAACGATAGCGGTCGCAGGCCGCGATCAGGGTGTCGTGGATGCCGCCTGAGGTGTCCTCGGTCAGCGTCAGGATCGGGCGGCGTTTGTTGGTGCGCAGGATATCGCCGGGCCTGGGCACCAGGTGCAGGCTGTGCGCACGGGTGTGTTCGTTCGACATGAACTCGCCGAGATCGGCGCGGCTGAAGGCCCAGGTATCGACCACCTGTTCGCCATGGGTGTTGATGACCGTGACGGTCTGGCCCGCTACGACAAAGGCGGCCTTGCCGCGGCGCGCCGGGATTTCGATGGTCGTTTCGGTCATGCCGGCACCTTCGTCGCCCTGAAAGCGATCAGATCGATCTCGACGATGCCGCCGCGGGCCAGCGCGGTCACACCCACGGTGGTCCGAGCCGGACGCCTTCCATCGGCAAAATGGGTCGAGAAGATCGCGTTCATCGCGGCGTAGTCGCGCTCGAACTGGGTCAGGAAAATCCGCACGCAGACGACGTCCGCGAAGCTGAGGCCGCAGCCACTGAGCACGCGGGCGAGATTGTCCATCACCTTGTGCGTCTGGGCCTCGATGCCGTCCGGGATCGGACGGGAATCATCGTCGGGATCGGTGGCAAGCTGCCCGGTCACGAAGATGAAGGGGCCGGCCTCGACCGCATGGCTGTAGGGCGCAACCGGCTTTGGCGCATCCGCCAACAGATAAAAGATCGGGTCCATGTCGTACCTCCCTGTCGCTCGTTTCAACGCCTGTCGATTGCAGTGCTTCCCGCATAGCGCTGCAGGAACTGCCGCGCCCGATCGGTCTCCGGATTGGAAAAGAACCGTTCCGGCGCTCCGGTTTCGACGGCACGGCCATGGTCCATGAACAGCACGCGGGTCGCGGCCTCGCGCGCAAAGCCCATTTCGTGGGTCACAATCACCATGGTCATGCCCTCATGGGCGAGTTCGCGCATCACCACCAGCACCTCGCCAACCAGTTCCGGATCGAGTGCGCTGGTCGGCTCATCGAACAGCAGCAGATCAGGCCGCATTGCGAGTGCGCGGGCAATGCCGACGCGCTGCTTCTGTCCGCCCGACAATTTCGCCGGGAACGCATCGCGCTTCTCGCTCAGCCCGACCTTGGCGAGCAGGGCCAGCGCTTCGTCGCGGACCTCGGCCTTCGGCCGCCGCTGCACCTGCAGCGGCGCTTCCATCAGATTTTGCAGCACCGTGAGATGCGGCCACAGCGCGAAATGTTGGAATACCATGCCGATCCGGGTCCTGATCTCGGAGAGATCGCGATCGTTCATGACGGCGCCGCCGCTGTTGATGCCGACCCTGGCGCCGTTCAGATAGATCTGTCCTGCATCCGGCTGTTCCAGCCAGTTGATACAGCGCAGCAGGGTCGACTTTCCCGAGCCTGACGGACCGAGCACGCAGACGGTCTCGCCCTTGTCGACCGTAAAGCTGACGTCCGACAGCACCTCGACGGCGCCGAACCGCTTGGAGACTCCGGCGACGTCGAGAACCTTGTGGGATATCGCCATGGCCTATCCTATCGCCTGATGTCGGCGACGCGGCCGATCGTGGTGACCCCCGCTTCGATCACGAGGCAGAGTCCCCAATACAGAAACACCGCAGTGATGAATGCCGCGAAGGGGACGTAGTGCCGCGACTGGATCGAACTGGCGGCATGGGTGAGCTCAGGCAGCGCGATGACGGTGAGAAAGGCGCTGTCCTTAATGATCTGGATCATCTGGTTGCCGAGCACCGGTCCCGCTGCCAGCAACAATGGTGGCAGGATGATGCGACGAAACAGCCGGAGCTCGGGAAAGCCGAAGGCGACACCCGCCTCGATCGGTTCGCGCGGCTGCGCCGCCCAGGCTCCGCGCAGGATCTCCGCCATGTAGGCGGCATTGTAGAGCGTCAAGGCCGCGAGCCCGCTGGTCCAGTTGTCGAGCCGGATGCCGAAGCTCGGAAGGCCGTAATAGACGATATAGGCGAACAGCAGGAACGGCACGCAGCGCATGGTGTCGACGAAGCCGCGCGCCGGCCACGACACCGCCGCATGCCTGGCCATCAAGGCCGGCGTCAGGGCGGCACCGAGCAAAAGTGCTGCAACAGCCGAGAGCGCCGACAGGATCGCGGTGTTGGCCAATCCCGACAGCAACAGCGCCCGTTCGCTCCAGACGATGCCAAAATCATGGATCATGCGGCAGCCTCATTGGCGCGCTGGCGCCGCTCGATCCAGCGCTGCAGCGACACCAGCGCATAGACGATCGGCACATAGAGCGCGATGGCGACCAGGAACGGCGGCAGCGGCTCATAGGTCTCCGCCCCGATACGGACCGCGGCGCGGGTGATATCGACCACGCCGACCACCGCCAGCACGGGGGTCACCTTGATCAGCAGCGACATCTCGTTGACCAGCCCGGGAAGACTGACCGGGATGATCTGGGGCAGCACGATTCTGCGAAAGCGCTGGCCGGCGCGCATGCCGACCGCCTGCGCGGCTTCGTATTGGTCCTTCGGAAAATTCATCAACGAGGAGCGCCAGACCTCGCAGTTGAACGCCGAGGTGTTCATGACCAGCCCCAGGATCGCCGCCGACACCGGGTCGACCGGCACCCCGATATTGGGCAGCGCGAAGAACAGCAGCAGCAGCAGCGTGACCAGCGGCGTCGCCCTGAGCATGCTGACATAGATCGTCACGAGTCTGGCGGCGACCGGAACATTGGCCCAGCGGATCAACGCGAGGCCCAGCCCGATCGGCAGCCCGATCAGGATGCCGATCAGTGACAGCGACACCGTCACGATGGCACCCTGGAAGATGGCCGCGATATCGGCGCCGCTCATGATGGAGCTTGCCGGCCCAAACCGTCAGAATTCCGGTTCGAAGGTGACCGGCAGATCGGGAAAGGCTTCACCGAACCATTTTGTCTGCAGCTCAGCAAACCGCCCGCTGGCCTTTTCCTTGGCGATGAACTCGTTCAGGAAGGCAACCAGTTCCGGACTGTCCTTGCCGACCGCCCAGGCCGGAAAGGATTTGCCGGACACCGCCTGACCGATTTCGAACACCTTGGGCTTCTCGGCAACGAGCGTCTTCAGGTTGATGATGGTATTGACGACGTAGTCGACCCGGCCAAGCGCGAGATCCTGATAGGCCTCGGGATAGGAGGTATATTCGACCACCTTGCCGAGCTTGCCGCCATCCTTCTCCAGCATGCCGCCGAGTTCCGGAAGCCGCCCCAACAGCGCGCTGCCGGCCTGGACGCCGACGGTCTTGCCGTTCAGATCCTTGATCTTGGTGATCGACGCATCGTCCTTGCGCTTGACGTAGTAATGCGTGGCGTCGGCGATCGGGCTGGTGAAGTCCAGCGACTTCCTGCGCTCCTTGGTGATGATGGCAGCCGTGATGGCGACGTCGTATTTGCCGGTCGAGACGCCGGCCAGAATGCCGGTCCAGGGCAGGATCTGCTGCTTGATCTCGAACGGCGCATATTTGCGCAGGTCCTCGATCAGCTCGTTGTCAAAACCGGTCGGCTTGCCGTCCTTGACGAACTCGAAAGGACGGAAATCATCCTCAGTCGCGACGATCAGGCCGCGCTTCTTGATCTCGTCGAGAGTGGCAGCCTTCGCGCCGCCCAGCAGCGGCAGTGCGACGAGACCCGTCAGCATGGCCATCGTCAGGCGTCTCGACAGGAGTTTGGTGTCCGCGAAGCAAGGCTTTGTCATCATGCTACTCCGTTGGCGTTTTGAAATGGTCTCTTCCTGCGAAGGGTAACGTCACGGTCCTCAATCGAAACTGAAGCCGTGGCGACGCAGATAGGGCGGGAACGCCGCGCCTTCGGCCTTTGCGGCCTGCCGCGCCTTGTCTTCTGACCAGCCATAGAAACCCGCCTCGCCAAACTCGGCATTGGCGCGCTGCTGTTCTTTTGCAATCGCGTGAATCGCATCCCGCCTCCGGTCGTAATCGTCGATCGCCGCAGCCAATCCGCTGTCATCGTAGCGGTCGCGGTGGGTCGTCAGGCTGCGCGGCAACCGCAGGCTGACATGCCCCTCCCCTTGCGGATAACCGAGACAGAGACCTGCGACCGGGAATACCAGATCGGGCAATTCCAGAATGGCCGCGACCTTGTCGATCTCGTTGCGAATGACGCTGATCGGACAGCTGCCGAGGCCCGCCGCCTCGGCGCACAGGATCATGGTCTGAAGTGCCAGCGCGGCATCGACACTGGCGTTGAAGAAGCCCTCCAACGTGCCGTTGCGAACCGGCTTGCCGCGCAATTCGCCGATCTGCTGCAGCCGCCGGGCGTCGCCGAGAAAGACATAGAACACCGGAGAAGCACCGATCCAGGGCATGCTCGGAAACAGGCTGCCGATCGCGGCGCGACGGCTGGGATCATCGACACGCAGGATCGAGGCCTGCTGGAAATCCGATTTGGCCGAACTGCTCAGGGCTGCCGCAACCAGAACATCGAGCAGGGCATTGTCCGGGACCGCATCACTGTAACGGCGCACCGTTTTTCGCGATATCACCCTTTGCAGAACATCGTTGTCGGCGGCGCCCTCGCCGGCAGGCCCGTCATCTCCAAAGCGCTGCCCGATCGGCTCCCGGTAGGACATCAGCTGGTTTCCCGTTCGGATCGTAGGCTCATCCAGGCGTTCCCCGGCGTGCTGCGGAGCGAAACCGCCAACAGCGACTGACGGCAACTCAGCAAGGGACATGCCAGAGTTGGAACTAACTCCATCGCGAGAGGAACTGCAGCATCCCCGGCCCAACTCTCGCACTATCCGAGCAAATTGTTCCTCCAGCCTGCTCCGCGCCAACCAAAATGCGAAGTGTACTTCGCATTGACGCGATGCAACGAGGCGGCACCGGCCGGTCTGCTCACTGACGATGCTGCTTCTTTTGCAGCAACCTTGCACAGATTATAGCCGTCGATGGCCGGCTGCGCTCCGGCCATGCTCCACTATTCAGTCGGCGCGATGCCAGGCTCCTCCTCGCTCTTGGAGCGCGCGGCTACGATGCGCTGCATCATGACGATGAAGTGCTTCTGGTCGGCCTTGCTCAGATCGGATATCGTCTGGAGGTGAGCGAGCTGCGCCGACCGCTCTATCTTCTTGAGCAGCGCGGCGCCTTTCCTGGTCAGCCGGCAGATTTGCGCCCGGCGATCCCGATCGCGCACGGCGCGCTCGATAAAGCCCCGTTGTTGCAGCCGCTTGAGAGCACCGGTGGTGGTGGTGCGGTCGAGCGCGACATCCGCCGCCAGGGTCGTCTGGTCGGCAGTTCCGCGCGCCGCCAGCGCCGTCAGCAGACTATATTGCAGCGGCGTGATGTCGAAATCAGCGCATTCCTTCTGGAACAAGGCGACATGGATCTGGTGCAGCCGCCGGATCAGGAATCCCGGGCGCTGGTCGAGCGGCCATATGAGAGGAGATTTGCGCGCAGGTCTCTTCGCCATCGGACTGCTCTTTGATCAGGTCGCTTTTTGACAGTGCGAGGCGCCGCCGCTTCGCGCCGATGTGATGCAGGGTATGGCACGATAGTTGCTGAACCAACCTGAAATACGAAGCATGCTTCGCAATTGATCATTGCCACCTCTGACCGGCGCATCCTGAGGACACCGACCATGTCTCTGACTGCACCATTCGACCTGCTGTTGCGTGGGGGCCGCGTCATCGATCCGGCTTCGGGTGTCGACGGGATCAAGGACGTCGCGATCCGCGGCGGCAAGATTGCCACCATTCAATCCGACATCATGCCGGCCAGCGCGCGCGAGGTCGTCGACGTCACCAGGCAGATCGTGCTGCCCGGACTGATCGACACCCATGCCCATGTCTATCAATATGTCACCGGCCGGTTCGGCATGAACGCGGACATGGTGGGCGTTCAGTCGGGCGTCACGACTCTGGTCGACCAGGGCGGCCCCTCTTGCATGACCTTGCCGGGGTTCCGGCATTTCATTGCGGAGCCCGCGCAGTCCCGCGTCTATGCATTCCTGTCGGCCTATCTGGTCGGCGGGCTGGAAGGCCATTATTACCCCAACCTCTATAGCCCCGATTGCGTCGACATCGATGCTACCGTCAAGGCCGCGATCGCCAATCGCGATCTGGTGCGCGGCATCAAGGCCCATGCCGAGATCGGCGGCTTCGCGCGCTGGGGCATTCGCGTCATCGAGATGGCCGCCGAGATCGGGCGCCGCGCGGAGCTGCCGGTCTATGTGCATTTCGGCCAGCTCTGGGGCCTGCCCGAGAGCGGCACCAACGGCGAGGATGTCGACACCATCCTCACGCGCGTGATTCCGCTGCTGCGCCCCGGCGACGTGCTGGCCCATCCGTTCACGCGGCATCCCGGCGGGTTCGTCAATCGCGAGGGCGAGGTGCATCCGGTGATCAGGGCCGCGCTCGACCGCGGCCTGCGCGTCGATGTCGGCCATGGCAGCCACTTCTCTTATCGCCTTGCGCGCAAGGCGATCGCGGCCGGCATCGTTCCGACCACGCTCGGCGCCGATATCCATGGCTACAACACCCACGTGCCGGCACCGGCGGGAACGCCGGGCGAACATGCCGATGACGAGAACCATCCGTTCGCGGGTCAGGCAAAATTCAGCCTGGTGCAGGCGATGAGTTCGATGATGGCGCTCGGCCTCACGCTCGAGCAGGTGGTGCCGATGGTGACGTCGAATCCGGCCGCCATGCTCGGCCTGTCGGAGACGATCGGCGCGCTGAAGCCCGGCATGGACGCCGACGTCAGCGTGCTCACCGAGCGACTCGGCCGCCATATCCTGCGCGACAATGAAAAGACCGAGGTGGTGGCCGACAGCCTGTTGCAGCCGGTGTTCTGCCTGCGCGCGGGTGTCCGTCATGATGCAGTCGCGCCGATCCTGCCGCAGGCGGTCGCGGCGTAAACGGAGACGGCTGATGTCGCAGGGGGTCGGCGCCAGACTCGCCCGCAAGGAGGACGACCGCTTCCTGCGCGGGCGCGGCCAATACGTCGCCGATATCCGCATCCCCGGGCTCAAGGATGTCGCGTTCGTCCGCAGTCCGCTGGCCCATGCCCGCATCAAGGCGATCCACGTCCCGGAGCAATATCGCGACGTCGTCTTCACCGCGGCGGACCTGACCGGCGTGACGCCGATCCGCGCGGTGTCGGGCCTGCCCGGCTTCAAGGTCTCGGAACAGCCGGTGCTCGCAACCGGCAAGGTCCGCCATGTCGGCGAACTCGTCGCGATGTGCCTGGCGGCGACGCGCGCCGAGGCCGAGGATATTGCGGCGGCGGTGACGCTCGAACTCGACGAGTTGCCGGCGGTGTACGACATGCGAAAGGCGCGCGAGCAAGGCAGCGCGCTGGTGCACGAGCATTGGGGCGACAACGTCTTTCTCGAAAGCGCTTACGAGGTGGATATCGCCTCTGCCTTCGACGCGCCTATTAAGGTGACACGGGAAATCACGACCGCGCGGCAATGCATGTCGCCGCTGGAAGGACGCGGCGTGGTCGCCAGCTTCGACCACCGCCTTGATCAGCTGACAATGTGGACCGGCGCGCAGATGCCGCATATCGTCCGCAACGGGCTGTCCGATTGCCTCGGCATCGAACAGGCCCAGATCCGCATCATATCGCCCGACATCGGCGGCGGCTTTGGCCACAAGGGCATCCTGCTCCCCGAGGAAGTTTGCCTCGCCTGGCTGGCGATGAACAAGGGCCTCGCGGTGCGCTGGATCGAGGACCGGCGCGAGCATCTGACGGCCAGCGCCAACTGCCGCGAACATCACTACACCATCACAGTCCATGCCGATCGTGACGGCCGGCTGCGCGCGATCGATTGCGAAGCGATCGTCGACTCCGGCGCCTATTCGTCCTATCCGTTTTCAGCCTGTCTGGAAGCCGCCCAAGTCGCGAGCATCCTGCCGGGGCCGTACCGGATGCCGGCCTATCGCTGCCGCACCTTCTCGGTCGCCACCAACAAATGTCCGATCCTGCCCTATCGCGGCGTCGCCCGCACCGGCGTCTGCTTCGCGCTCGAAATCATGCTGGATGCGGTGGCGGTCGCGGCCGGGATAGAGCCCGGCGAGGTGCGGCTGCGCAACCTGGTCGGGCCTGACGAGATGCCGTTCGACAAAATCACCAGAAAGCATTTCGACAGTGGCGACTATCCGCAGGCGCTTCACCGCGCGCTGGCGGCGATCGACGTTGCCGCGGTCCGGGTGCGCCAGCGGACGCCAGAGCCGGATGGACGATTGATCGGCACTGGCGTCTCGATCTATTGCGAGCAGGCCGCGCATGGCACCTCG
>Ga0302322_100005179_pt1 | contig 11425 bp, 8 predicted proteins | sample Fen_T0_2_FD_203757 | JGI IMG/M metagenome (GOLD analysis project Ga0302322, IMG submission 203757) | Peat permafrost microbial communities from Stordalen Mire near Abisko, Sweden - Fen_T0_2 | ecosystem: Environmental > Terrestrial > Soil > Wetlands > Permafrost | place: Sweden: Abisko... | reverse complement strand
TAGGGGTCCTGGAAGACGATCTGCATGTCCTTGCGCAGCGTGATCATCTGGCTGCGCGAGGCCTTCATCACGTCGATGTCCTCGAACGAGACGTCGCCGCCGGTCGCCTCGGTGAGGCGCAGCACCGTGCGGCCGACGGTGGACTTTCCGCCGCCGCTCTCCCCCACCAGGCCCATGGTCTCGCCCTTCTCCACAGTGAAGCTGACGCCGTCCACGGCGTAGACGTAGCCCGTGGTGCGCTTGAACACGCCGGTGCGGATCGGGAAGTGCTTCTTGAGGTCGCGGACTTCGAGGAGGCTCATGCCGCCGGCTCCTTGAACTGCCGGAGGTCGCCGCGGATGGTCAGGCGTTCCTCCACGGGGATCCAACAATGCACGCCGTGGTCCGGGCCGACGTTCTCGTGGTCGGGCCAGTTGTCGCGGCATTGCTGGCGCCGGTAGGGGCAGCGCGCCGTGAACGGGCACCCCGGCGGCAGCGTGATGAGGTTCGGCGGCTGGCCCAGAATGGGCGTGAGCCGCTTCTTCACCGACTCGTCGAGCCGCGGCAGCGAAGCCAGCAGGCCCCACGTGTACGGGTGGTGGGCGTTGTAGAAGATCTCGTCCACGGGGCCGTACTCCACGGTGCGGCCGCCGTACATCACCATGACCTTGTCGGAGATCTCGGCGATGACGCCGAGGTCGTGCGTGATGAGGATCACGCCGGAGTCGAACTGGGCCTGCATCTCGCGCACGACGTCGATGATCTGCGCCTGGATGGTCACGTCGAGCGCGGTCGTCGGCTCGTCGGCGATCAGGACATCGGGGTTGCAGCTGATCGCCATGGCGATCATCACGCGCTGGCGCATGCCGCCCGAGAACTCGAACGGGTACTGGTTGATGCGCTTGTCGGCGTCGGGGATGCCCACGCGGGCGAGCAGGTCGGCGGCCATCTGCCACGCCTCGGTCTTGCCCTTATGCTGGTGCAGCATGACCGCCTCGGCGATCTGCTTGCCGACCTTCATCACCGGGTTCAGGCTCGTCATGGGATCCTGGAAGATCATCGCGATGTCGTTGCCGCGCACGGCGCGCATCTCGTCGTCATCGATCGTCCGCAGGTTCTTCTCGCCGAGCATGAGCGACCCCTCGACCACCTTGCCGGGAGGGTCGGGGATGAGGCGCATGAGCGACATGGCGGCGACGGTCTTGCCGGAGCCGGACTCGCCGACGATGCCGATGGTCTCGCCGCGGTCGAGCGTGAAGCTCACGCCGTTGACCGCCTTCACCACACCGGCGTGCGTGAAGAAGTGGGTCGAGAGGTCCTTGACGGTGAGAAGGCGCTCAGCCATGCCTATTCCTTGAGCTTCGGGTCGGTGGCGTCACGCAGGCCGTTGCCGAACGAGATGAAGCCGAAGACCGTGGTCACGAGCGCGAGGCTGGGGAACAGCAGCCACCACCAGTTGCCGCCGGCGAGGTAGTTGACCGCGTCGGAGATCATCAGGCCCCATGAAGAACCCGGCGGCTGGATGCCGATGCCGAGATAGCTCAGGGCGGCCTCCGTGGCGATGGCGCCGCCGATGGCCATGGCAACGGCCACGTAGACAGGCGCCATGCTGTTGGGCAGCACGTGTCGGAAGATGATGCGCAGGTCCGAGGCCCCCTGGGCGCGCGCCGCCTCGACGTACTCCATGGACTTCACGCTGAGGATCTGCCCGCGCACGACGCGCGCGAAGGTCGCCCAGCCGAGCACGCCGATGGCGATGAACACGTTCTGGAACCCCTGGCCGAGCACGCTCATGATGAGCAGCACGAACAGGATGTAGGGGAAGGCGAAGAAGATGTCGGCGGCGCGCATGATGACGGAGTCGATCGCGCCGCCGTAATAGCCGGACACCGGCCCAAGCAGCAGGCCGAGCGTGAGCGCGATGGCCACGGCGATGATGCCGACGAGCATGGCGACGCGCGTGGCGACGAGCGTCCGCGAGAAGATGTCTCGGCCGAGGTAGTCGGTGCCGAACGGGTGCGACCAGGACGGCGGCGAGCCGAGGCCCTGCGGCGACAGCGCGTAGTTCACCGCATTGGGGTCATAGGGCGCGAGGTAGCCGGCAGAATGGGACGCAGTCGCCTCCGAGCTGGCACGGACGTGCCAGTGTGCCTGGTAGAAGATGGTCTCGACCATGCCGACGGTGAGGAAGACGATGATGATCCCGAGGCCGACAAGAGCGACACGGTTGCGCTTGAGGCGCCGCCAGGTGTCGGCCCAGAGGCCGAGAGGCTTGGTCTGCTCCTCGACGACCTCTTCGGCGAACTCCTCGGTGCGGCGCGCGTCGACCGTGTCGGCCTCGGTGACCCAGGCCGACCCGTACGACTCCCGATCTTCCTGCTTGTGCTCGTCCCAGTCCGGCATCTCTAGTCTTCCAGACGGACGCGTGGGTCGACCCAGGCGTAGCCGAGGTCGACGAGCAGGTTGGCGAAGACGAAGAAGAAGGTCGCGAACAGGACACCGCCGGCGATGACCGCGATGTCACGCTGGCCGATGGCGTGGTAGATCATGAGGCCGATGCCGGGGCGGCTGAACACCGTCTCCGTGATGATGGCTCCGCCGATGAGCGCCCCGAGGTCGATGCCGGCGATGGTCATGACCGGGATGACGGCATTCTTGAAGCCGTGGCCCCAGATGACCTTGCGCTCGCTCAGCCCCTTGGCGCGCGCGGTGCGGATGAAGTCCGAGCGCGACACCTCGAGCATGGAGGCTCGCTGCATGTAGGAGATGTAGGCGACCTCGATGATGCCCAGTGTGAGCGCCGGCAGGATCAGGTAGGTGAAGCTGTTCCAGCTCGACGGGAAGATCCCGAGCACGTAAGGCAGGCCGGCGCCGCCGATGGGTAACAGGTTCAGCTTGAGGCCGAAGATGTACATGGCGAAGTAGCCGAGCACGAACACCGGGATGCCCCAGATGATGAGCGCGAGCGTGGTGAGCGTCGTGTCCCAGAACGAGTACTGGCGCAGGGCCGAGTACACGCCCAGGGGAATACCGAGGAGCTCGATGAGTACGGCGGCGACAGCGAGCTGGATGGTGACCGGCGCCGCCTCACGGATCATGTCCGCGACGGGCCGCGCCGTGTACAGCGACTCGCCGAGGTCGCCATGGAGCAGCCGCTCCACGTACTTGACGTACTGGATGTAGAAGGGCCGGTCGAGGCCGCGCTCGTGGCGCACGTAGGCGATCTTCTCGGGCGTGGCGTTCTTGCCGGCGAGGGCGACGGCGGGGTCGCCGGGTACGAGCTTGAGCATGCCGAATGTGATTAGCGTGACGCCGAACAGCACGATGACGAGCTGGAGCAGGCGTCGGACGATGTACGCGATCAACGTTCCGCTCTCACGTGAAGGTACCCCTTGCCCCGGCGGTGGCGCATAGTGGCTCGAGTGGCGAGACGGTCCGCGGCACCGCCGCGGACCGTCTCGCCTGTATCACTGGGTGGAGTTTACTCAGGCGCCCCTGTGCAGGCAACCTCCAGTGGGCTACTTGACCCACACGCTCCACATGTTGACCAGACCGAACGAGTTGTACGAGAACCCGCCCATCCGGTTGTTGGTCGCGCGCGCGTCCCGGTACGTGTACACGGGAACGCAAGGAGCGTCGGCCAAGATCAGCTTCTGCGCCTCGTTGTAGAGGTTGAAACGCTGCGTCTGGTCGATCGTGCTCCGCGCCTGCTTGAAGAGCTTGTCGACCTGCGGGTTGCTGTACCAGCTGTAGGAGCCGTACTTGCCGCCCTCGGTCGTGAACAGGTAGATGAAGTTGTCGATCGACGGATAGTCCGCGATCCAGCCCATGCGCAGCAGCGCGGGGGCCTTGTTCTGACCGGCCTGCGTCCAGTAGCTGTTAGTCTCGATACCGTTCAGCTTGAACGTGAGCGACGGCATGGCTTTCTGCCAGCCGGCGATGAGCGCCTGGGCGATCTTGTCGTGGCCGGCGCCCGAGTTGAACCAGTACGGGATGTTCTGCGGCAGGGTGCCGGTGAACTTGTCGAGTTCGGCCTGCGCCTGGTCGGGAGCATACGGATACGGGTTCAGGTTCGGGACGTAGCCCGGGATGGTGATCGGGACGATCTCGTCAGACGGGATCGAGATGCCCTCGTTGACGATCTGGCTCACGGCCGTGCGGTCGGCGGACATGTTGAGGGCCGCGCGGATGGGCAGGTTGGCGCTGCCGCCGAGCATCGGCTTGTTCATCGAGACGCTGATGAAGTAGACCGCGGTGCTCGGGTAGGCCTTGACCGTCCACGTGCCGTCCTTGGTGCTCGGGTTGTTCTGGGCGGCGCGGAAGTTGCCGGTCGGGATGGTGGAGTAGTCGATGGTGCCCTTCTGGAACGCGAGCCACTCGGTGTTGGTGTCGGTGTAGATCGGCATGTTGATGGTGCTGACATAGCCGGCGGTGGCTGAGTTCGGCGAGGCGCCGTCCTTGTTCCAGTAGTCGGGGTTCTGGACGAGCGTGACCGACTGGTTGTGCTTCCAGTCCGAGACCATATACGGGCCCGTGCCAACCGGCTTGTTGAAGAAGGCGTTGCGGCCGATCTTCTTGGCGTAGTCGACGGGGAACACGTGCGTGATCGGGTGCACCAGCGTCGCCGGGAAATCGGCGAATGGGTACTGAAGGGTGACCTGGAGGGTGTACTTGTCCAGGGCCTTGACGCCGCTCAACGTAGGACCGGCGGAGTAGCCAGTGCCCGGGTCCATGCCCTTGATCGGCGCGATGATGTACGTGGTCGCCGACTTGTTGGCGGCCTGCGCGTTGTAACTCCACGAGTCGACGAAGTCCTGCGCCGTCACTTCGCGGCTGACCGGCGCCTGGAACATGACTCCCTTGCGGATGGTGAAGGTGAACACGGTGGCGTCGGCGTTCACTTCGGTCTTCTCGGCGAGGTCCGGAACGGCCTTGGTGGTGCCGTCGGGCTGCAACTGGAGGACATACAGGCCCTGGAAGATCTGGTGCTCGGCCTCCGCGCCCTCAGACTCCTGGGTGTTCAGCGGCTCGATGCTGATCGGCTCGGAGCCAAGCGCGAAATTGTACGTGCCGCCGGCCTTCGGCGTGCCCCCGGAGCTCGGACTGCTGCTGCTGGACGAACTGCTGCTGCCGCACGCGCCCAACAGCAGCGCAGCGACGATGAGGACAGCGGCCACGATCAACAGGCCGCTCCACCTCCCCATGGGTTTCTTCACGGTGACCTCCTTGATGACTGACAAAGCCAGACTCCCCCCGGAGTCTCTTGCGGCCGCCATACACTCACCCGGCGGCGGCCATGGTTCCCTCTGCGACGCACCTCCCCGTACCTCCGTGGGCACTGTGCCGTCCCCAGCGCCGACTTGTCAACTTTACTCCCATATGCAATCGCCTGCAGGCAGTCGGCCCCTACTGCAGCCAGACCGCGCGCATGTCGGTGGTGCCCATGGGGTCCACGGTGAACCCGTGCACCTTACCCGAAGCGACCCGGAAGTAGCGGTAGTAATAGAGCGGGTCGGCGGGCATGTCGGCGAGGATCAGCTTCTCGGCCTGGGCGTACAGGTTGTACCGCTGCTGGGCGTCCACGGTGGCGCGGGCCTTCTGCAGCACGTCGTCCACGCCCTTGTTGGAGTAGAACGTGTAGCTGCCGGTAGGCGACTGGTCCGACTCGAACAACGGATAGAGGAACGCGTCCATCGCCGGGTAGTCGGCGATCCACGCCACGCGGAACAGCTGGCTGCCGCTGCCCTTGTTACCGCGGGAGAGCTTGTCGAGGAACGTGCCCCACTCGTAGTCGGTGGCGTTGACCGTGAGGCCGGCCTGACCCCAGCCGGCCACCAGGGTGTCGGCGATCTGCCGGTGGTCCTCGCCGGTGTCGTACCAGTAGTTGAGGGTCGGCACGGGCGCCGGGCTCGAGGCCGTGACCAGCGCGGTGGCGGCCTTCACGTCGTAGGAGTACGGGTTCTGGCCGGCCTTGAATCCCGGAATGCCCGTGGGCACGTAGCCGCCGGCGACCTGGGCGACGCCCTGGCTGACGTCGTCGACCACCGTCTGCGCGTCAGCCGACTGCGAGACGGCCTTGCGCAGGTCGAGGCTGGGGCCGAGCGTGGGATCGGTCATGTTCATGCCGACGAAGTACAGGGCGGCCGCCGGCCACGAGCCGGCCGTCCAGGTGCCGTTCGCCACCTCGCTGCCGGCCGTGATGGCAGCCACCTGGTCAGTCGGCGCCTGCGAACAGTCGAGCCTGCCGCGCTGGAAGGCGGCCCACATGGTCGCCACGTCGTCGTACACAGGCAGGTCGACCTCGTCCACCCAGGCCGCGTGCTCGGCGTCCCAGAACGTGGGGTTCTTGACGAGCCTGAGATCGCGGCCCCGCCGCCATGATTTGACCACGAAGGGGCCCGTGCCGACCGGCCTCCTCGCGTAGACCTTGGCGCCGACCTTGTCGATGTAGTCGACCGGCGTCACCGCCGCGACCGGGTGGCCGACGATCGCCGGGAAGTCGGCCAGGGGGTAGCGCAGGGTGACCTGGAGCGTCGAGGCGTCGATGGCCTTGACACCCGTGAGACCCTGCGCCGGATCTGTCTGGTAGCCGCGGTCGTCGCAGCCCTCGATGGGCGCGAGGATGTACGCCACGTAAGACAGGTTGGCGGGATCGGTGACCCGCGTCCACGAGTCCACGAAGTCCTGGGCCGTGACCGGCCGGCTCACCGGCGCTTGGAACGTCACGCCCTTCTTGAGGTGGAAGATCCAGGTCTGCGCATCCTTGGACTCCCAGGACTCGGCGATGTCCGGCTGAGTGGTGAGCACACCGTCGCCGTTGCGGACCCAGCGCGTGAGCCCCTGGAACACCTGATGGGCGACCTGCAGGCCTGACGAATCCTGGGCGTCGAGCGGCTCGATGGAGACCGGCTCGCCGGGCAGCGGGAAGACGAACGTCCCCCCGGGCGAGGGCGTGCCCTTGTCGCTCGGCGTGATGCCACCGCCGGAGGATCCGGAGCCGCAGGCAGACAGCGCGGCCGCCCCGGCGAAGAGCAGGGCGGACGCCGCCAGCAGTGCGACCAGCCTGGGCGGGCGCGTCCGCATCAGGGGATGAGGGCGGCCGCACCTCCGCCCGCGGGTGTGATCGTCCGCGTCTCGGCGCGGCGGCGACCCGCTGTCGGCGCGTGCGCCCCCGGACGGGAAGCGCTGCCCGCGGTCGGCGTCAGCCCAGCCTCCAAATGAGGACGAACGTGTTCAGGAAGAAGACAACCGCCACGATGATGGTGTACCGCGTGAGGTTGCGCTCCATGACGCTCGCCGACGAGGCGAACGAGAAACCCGTGACGCTGGCCATGCCGGCATCCTTGCCGGTGTGCAGCAGGATGAGGACGATCACGAGGACAGCGAGGACGATCTGGATGGCTACAAGGATGGCGTTGAGCAAGTCTTCTCCCCTTGGAGGCGGGCGTGGACGCGTGCGAGCATATCATTCTTGCACCAAGGCCCGCCGCCGCCAAACGCGAGCGCTGGTCGGACTGACGGGCGGGCGATGCGGTCAAACGGTCCGTCGGCCTCGCCCGAGGTCAGGAGACGGGTTCGAGCAGGTCCCCGCCGGTCATCTCGGCCGGCTGCTCGACACCGAGCAGCGCCAGGATAGTCGGCGCGAGGTCGCACAGGCGGCCGCCCTCGCGCACCTCGGCACCGTGGACCGTGGCGACGAACGGCACCAGGTTGGTGCTGTGCGCCGTGTTGGGGCTGCCGTCCGGCTCGAGCATGTGGTCGGAGTTGCCGTGGTCGGCGGTGACGACGCAGGCGCCGCCGCGAGCGCGGACGGCGTCGACGACCCGCCCGAGGCACACGTCGACGGTCTCGACCGCCTTGACCGCGGCGGGGATCACGCCCGTGTGCCCGACCATGTCGGCGTTGGCGTAGTTCACGACGATGAAGTCGTAGCTGTCCGCCTCGATGCGCGTCACGAGCTCGTCGGTGACGCCGAGGGCGCTCATCTCGGGCATGTGGTCGTAAGTGGGCACGTCGCGAGGGCTCGGCACGAGCACCCGATCCTCCCCCTCGACCTCCTTCTCGACGCCGCCGTTGAAGAAGAACGTCACGTGGGCGTACTTCTCGGTCTCGGCGATGTGCAACTGCCTGAGGCCGTGCTCGGCGAGCACATCGGCCAGCACGTGCTGCGGGTGGTCCGGCGGGAACGCGACCGGCAGCGGGAACTCCTTCTTGTACTGCGTCATGGTGACGAAATCGGCGGACGGCGGATGGGCGCCGCGGTCGAACTCGGTGAACCCATGCTCGGTGAACGCGCGCGTGAGCTCGCGGGCGCGGTCCGGGCGGAAGTTGAAGAACAGGCAGACATCACCGTCGCGCACGCGCGAGTCGTGCTCGGGCGCGACGATCGTGGGCCGCACGAACTCGTCGTTCTCCCCGCGGGCGTAGGCGGCGTCGACGGCCGACTGGGCGTCGGCGGCGAAGAAGCCCTGCGCGTAGGCGAGCGCGTCGTAGGCCAGCTTGACGCGGTCCCAGCGGGTGTCGCGGTCCATGGCGTAGTAGCGGCCGCTGATGACGCCGTACCGCCCCGTGCCGATGCGGTCCATCGCCGCCTGGATGGTGGCGAGGTACCCTTTGGCACTCTGGGGCGGCGTGTCCCGGCCGTCCAGGAACGCGTGCACGACGACGTCGTGGACCTTCTCGCGCGCCGCCAGTTCGATGCAGGCCTCGAGGTGGCCCAGGTCGGCGTGCACGCCGCCGCCGGAGACGAGACCCAGGAAATGCAGGCGGCTGCCCCTCCCCGCCGCCTTGGCGCAGGCCTGACGGAGCACGCGGTTCTCGAAGAAGCTGCCGTCCTCGATGGCGAGGTTGATCCGCGTGAGGTCCTGGTAGACGACGCGGCCGGCGCCGACGTTGAGGTGGCCGACCTCGGAGTTGCCCATCTGGCCCGGCGGCAGTCCCACAGCCGGGCCGGATGCGTCGAGGACGCCGTGCGGATACTCGGCCAGCAGCCGGTCGAAGACCGGCGTGTCGGCCAGGCTCACGGCGTTGTCCGGACCCGGCGGGGCGACACCCCAGCCGTCCATGACGATCAGGACGACCGGGCGATACGTCGCCCCGCCGGCGTCCGGAACTGTCACGCGGGATCCGTGAAGCGGACGATGCGGCTGAACTCCTGCGGGTCGAGGCTCGCGCCGCCGACCAACACGCCGTCGATGTCCGGCAGGGCCATGAGGGTGTCGATATTGGCGGCCTTGACGCTGCCGCCGTACAGGATGCGCACGCCGTCGGCGGCGTCGCCGAAGCGCTCGCGCACCTTGCGCCGGCAGAACGCCACCGTCTCCTGCGCCTGCTCGGGCGTGGCCGTGACGCCGGTACCGATCGCCCAGATAGGCTCGTAGGCGATGGCCACGGTCGCGAGCTCGGCCGGGGAGATCTCGGCGAGGCCCGCGTCGAGCTGCCCGCCCACCTTGGTCTCCGTCTTGCCTCCTTCGCGCTCTTCGAGCGTCTCGCCGCAGCACAGGATGGGCCGCAGACCGGCGTCGAGCGCCGCGCGCACCTTGCGCGCGAGGTCGGCGTCGTTCTCGTTGTAGTACTGCCGGCGCTCGGAGTGACCGAGGATCACAAAAGGCACGCCCATCTCGGCCAGCATGGCGGGTGACGTCTCGCCGGTGTAGGCGCCCTCTGCCGCGTAATGCATCGTCTGGGCGCCGACCTTGATCTCGGTGTCGACAGCGCAGGACTTGGCCGTCTGCAGGTCGACGGTGGGCGGGCAGATGAGCACGTCTCGGTCCTGCACCCCGGCGATCAGCGGCCGGAACGCGGTGAAGAAGTCCTTGGTCTGCGCCGGCGTCTTGTACATCTTCCAGTTGCCCGCCATGAGCGGGCGGCGGCCCGCAGTGGTCGCGGCCGTCGTGGGATCCATGAGCGCCTCCACGCCGGGCAGAGCCCGGCCCTCCAGGAATTCCATGGAAGCGCCGCCGCCCGTGGACACGTGCGTGAGACGGCCCTCCAGACCGAAGCTGCGAACGGCCGACACGGTGTCGCCGCCGCCGGCGACCGTCACGGCGACGCCGCCGGCGATGGCCTCGCCGATGGCTTTGGTGCCCGCCGCGAACTCGCCGATCTCGAACAGGCCCATGGGCCCGTTCCAGTAGATGGTCCCAGCCCCGCGCAGCTGGCGCACAAACTCGGCCGTGGTCTGTGGGCCGATGTCGAGCGCCATCTCGTCGGCGGCGATGCCGTCTGCGAACGCGACACGCGAGGGCGCACCGGCGGCGGTCTCGCGCGCCACCACGACGTCCGTGGGGACCACGAGCGCGCCGTTAGACTCGCCGGCCCCGGCGAGGATCTCCCGCGCGACCGTGACCTCGTCTCCGGCGCCCTTGGACGCACCGACCTCGTAGCCCTTGGCCGCCAGGAACGCGTTGGCCATGGCGCCGCCGATGAGCACCGTGTCGGCGATCGTGAGCATGTGCCGGATGAGGCTGATCTTGTCCGAGACCTTGAGGCCGCCGAGGACCACGACGAACGGCCGCGCCGGGTCGCGGAGCAGACGGCCGAGCACCTGGAGCTCCTTGGTCATGAGCAGCCCGGCCACCGAGGGCAGGTAGTGCGTGACGCCCTCGGTGGAGGCATGCGCGCGGTGCGCCGTGCCGAACGCGTCGTTGACGTACACGTCGCCGAGCGCCGCCAACTGCTTGGAGAACCCGGCGTCGTTGCCCGTCTCCTCCGCGTGGAAGCGGAGGTTCTCGAGCAGGAGGACGTCGCCGGGCTTAAGCGCGGCCGCGGCCTGCGCGGCCGCGGGGCCGACGCACTCGGCCGCGGTCGCGACCGGGCGGCCGAGCAGCTCGGAGAGCCGGGCGGCCACGGGCGCCATACGCAGCCCGTCCACGACCTGCCCCTTGGGGCGGCCGAGATGGGACATGAGCACGACCGAACAGCCCTGGTCGAGCAGGTATGCGATCGTCGGCAGGGCGGCGCGGATGCGCGTGTCGTCGACGACACGGCCGTCTTCGAGCGGAACGTTGAAGTCGACGCGTACGAGCGCGCGCTTGCCCGCAAGCGGGTAGTCGGTGAGCGACCGCTTCATGGCGATGTCAGCCTCCAGGGGGTGTGAGTGACTGTCAGAGGACCAGCTGCACGAGGTCCACGAGGCGGCACGAGTAGCCCCACTCGTTGTCGTACCAGGAGATGACCTTGACCAGCTTGCCCTTGGCCATGGTGAGCGCCGGGTCGAAGATCGACGAGTGGCTGTTGCCGACGATGTCGATGCTGACGATGGGGTCTTCCTGGTACTCCAGGATGCCCTTCATGGGACCCTCGGCGGCGGCCTTCATCGCGGCGTTGACCTCGTCCGCGGTGACCTCGGTCTGAAGCTCGGCGACGAGGTCGGTGGCCGAGCCGTCCGGCGTCGGCACGCGCAGGGCGAAGCCGTCGAGCCGGCCGTCGAGCTCGGGGATCACCA
>Ga0302322_100005177_pt1 | contig 11427 bp, 9 predicted proteins | sample Fen_T0_2_FD_203757 | JGI IMG/M metagenome (GOLD analysis project Ga0302322, IMG submission 203757) | Peat permafrost microbial communities from Stordalen Mire near Abisko, Sweden - Fen_T0_2 | ecosystem: Environmental > Terrestrial > Soil > Wetlands > Permafrost | place: Sweden: Abisko... | reverse complement strand
GCACTGAGTTACCCCGCCGATGATCACGCACGCCTGATTCGCGGTGCAGGTATTGCAAATTGCAGGAATGCCAGTGGGAGCTGAGCCGGCACCGCCCATTCCGGTCGGCGGCGGAGAGGTCGTGCAACCGTTCGGGTCCCAGGTCCAACCTTGCGGGTAGGTCGCACATTCCGTGAGCGGTTGCGCCGAGCAAAAGCCGCCTGTGTAGGCCGATCCCGGGGTGCCGCCGCACCAGCCGCAGCCAACCTGCAACGTGCAGGCGCCGCACGACGCGAACGGAGAGCAATCGATTGCCGACGTTGAGTCACCCCCGGCTCCCCCGCTGCTCGAGGCACAGGCTGCCGACAGAATCGCGACAGCAGCACCGACCGTGAGCATCCGGCACAAGGCCCCCAATACGCGAGCGAAACCTGGAAGCGTGCTATTCACAACAACTCTCTGAGCGAAGGCTTGTTGAAGCGCGCGCGATCGATTCTGTTTCACGCCGCGTCTTCATCGAATCGAATATCGCATGCCCCGGTGGTGCTTAGCCATATAGGAAAGCCAATAGATGCTCGGGACTCTGAACTGAAAAAGAGCAGCCTACTGGCGTAGGCAGTTTCCCATATGGACCGCGCCCTTCGCAGCGAGTTAGGTTCCGCGTGTGATCGCGCCTTCACGCTTCGCAACCTGGTTGGCTCGTGCGACGGGCTACGCCACGGTTCTTTACGTTGTGTGTGCTGTCGGCTGCGGCGATGCCTCAGACGGCGGAACCAGCAAAACGACAGCTGCGCCCGCCGATAAGTGCGCTGCGCTCGAACGCCCTCCAAGCTGTATCGCGGTGGCCGGAGAGGACACCGCGTGTCGGCAAAGGGGCTTTTGTTTCGGCTGTACGAACCTATCACTACCGGAAGAATGCCAGCTTCAGCCGGACCTTTCGGGCCAGGCTCCCGTCGGCTGCTGTGGGCAGCCGTGAGAGCGGTGCTGCTCCGTTCGATTTGTCGTTGCCTGACAGTGGTGCAAGTGTGCCTAGCGCTCATTGGCTGCGGCAATGGTGGGCAATCCCAACAGCCAGCGCGGCCCGTCCGAACCCGACGCGAGCCCTCGCGGACGCATGAGTCGCATAAAAACCCCCATGTTAACCAATGGTTAGCGTAGCCCTGACGGTTCCGAGATGCTCTCATCACCCGTGGCAGCCGGCAAGTTCACGAGCTCGGCTCCGACCGCCACACCGTTTGGTCTTCCTATCCCCCGACGGAAGCCGCGGCCTGTTCGCGAGCTTGATCGAGGCTCAAGACGAGGATGGCCGTCGCTTAACCGACGACCAGATCCGCGACGAGGTGGTCACGAAGTTCCTGGCTGGGCACGAGACGACGGCCTCGTTGATCGCCGTCACGCTCCACTTCCTCGCCTCTCACCCCGCCGCCCTGGCGAAGGTTCAGCGTGAGGCAGACAAGCTGTTGGGCGAACAGGAGCTGAGCATGGACTCATTGCGCCGCTCGCCATATTTGGTCTTCCTATCGCCCGACGGACGCCGCGGCCTGCTCGCGAGCTTGATCGAGGATCAAGACGAGGATGGCCGTCGCTTAACCGACGACCAGATCCGCGACGAGGTGGTCACGAAGTTCCTGGCTGGGCACGAGACGACGGCCTCGTTGATCGCCGTCACGCGCGTGAGTCGCACGGTAATCAAGGACACGAAGATCGGCCACTACGACATTGAAGCCGGGTCCGAGGTGAACATTCCGCAGTGGGCCGTGCATCGCCGGATTTTCACTCATGCCTCGAGACGGCGTCCTGAACCTCGTGGTCGAGTCCAGAAAGCCTGGCAGCGCCTAGCTCGCAAACGTCTTGGCGCGGCGTCGGCTTAGAACACCCCGCGTGCTGCGTTGAAAGTCAGCGCCATCGGGATGAAGGACGAGAGCACGAACAGGGCGAAGCGCGTCGTGACGCTGTTCTACAGCGCCTGAAGCAGGCTGTGCAGAACACGCAACCCGACATATGGTGACCATCAACACCAAGCCGCCACGAATACGCGGACCCTTCAAGGCGCGCTGGGTGCATACACGCGCCGGCGGTGGCCGTCGGGATCGAGCGCTACGAAGGTGTCGCCGAAGTCCAGCCTCGTGGGCGTTTGCGCGATCGGAAGGCTCCGCGCCGCCCAATTCTCGTGTGTCGCGCGAACCGCGTCAGCGTCGGCGACGGTGGCGTTGGGAGTCCTTGAGTGTGCGTTTATCGCGCTCCCGGGTCGCGCTACTGCGCGAGTGGCGTGAACGCGAAGGCGTCGCCGAACTGGTCTAGCGGTCGGCAGCGCGGCCCGTCAAGAGCGCTCTAAACATTTGTTAACGTAAGGTTTTTTTACGCGAACAAGCCGCGATGGGGGCGTTCGCGCCGGTTTCGGACGGGCCGTGCTGGGCTCCTACTCCTCGTTATGCCGGAGCCGTTGGAGTCACGTTTCGGCTGAGGCGGGACACATCAACGGTGGGAAGCCCCAAGAGCAAAGCGGCTGTCGCGCCCATGCGCTGTGACCCTGCTGACCTACCGCGGAGGGTGTCTGAGCTCAAAGCGATTGCCGTCACCTCGGGAGCCGCCCGATGAAGCTTGACGGGCTCGCAGCATACGCTCCGACGAAGTAGACGTATTGAGCATCGAGATACAACGAGAAATATTGCGACAGGAACGGTGCTACTCCAAGCTTTTCAACAACCCCGTTCTTCCAGGATTGCAAGGCGCCGCCGACGAGAGACTGACCGCTTTGGGAAACGACGTAGTTGCCGTCGAGATCTGCGGCTAGTGGCACGATGCTCGGGCCGAGCGACTTGGTTTCGCCCGTTTGCAGATCCAGCTGCGAGAGCTCGATGGTGCCGGCCTGAGTGCCTCTATAGGCGAATTGACCCCAAATGCTCCAATTGAATTGCGGTTGAGGTGGCGCGACTTCGACCACTGGGCCACCGGCGAGAGGGATGCGCATCAACGACAGTGTGCCGTCGCCATGATCGACAGCCCAGTAAACGTTCGTGCCGTCAGTCTCGATGCGGTCAAGGGCGTGTGGTGTCAAATCGGTCGCGACGACAGAAAGCTGTCTGCTCGCGAGGTGGTATGCATACAACGTGTTCGCGGGGTTGCTCGGCGCGGCAGAGCCTTCAAAGATCAAGGTGTCCGAGGTGCCGATGACCTCTCCCGCGGGCGCGGACGGTAGGTTCACGAAACCACTGCCATAGGCAGTAACGTAGTGAATCGAACTGCCACTGAAGCCAAAGACGCCGAAGGAATTGCCCCATTGGTATTCCAGATCCGCCTTCTGGACGCGGCTGGCAATGTCCATTGATTTGGCCTCGCTACCGTTCGGTGATTCTTTCCAGTATATCCGTCCGCCAAACAGGTTAAAGAGCGTGATTTCGCCGCTCTGCGGAGTGACGAGGACGAGCGGGGAGCAGCCCAGCGAAGTGCATGCAGTCTCGCTGCACACGCGGCCACAATGCCCACAGTTGTCCTTGTCGCTGTTGGGATTCACGCAAGTGCCTGCGCACTTGATTGCCGACGCGACGCAGTCGCAGACCGACCGGTCGCAGGATTCGAGCGCAGCGCAGGCGTGGCCGCAAGCACCGCAATTGGCGCTGTCAGAAGTCAGGTTCTTGCAGGCTTCGGGCGATCCGCTGCAGCGCGTTGCCTCGGGCTGGTCGTCGCAAATCTCTGCGTACCCTTGTGCGTTCGTGATCGCCGCGCCGCCGCACTCGTTCTGTTGCTTGCAAAAGCTCACGCACGTTCCGGACGCCGCGTTGCACGACGCGGTGCGGTCGTCACATGCGCCGCAACCAAGGCCGCCGCAGCTCAACGAGCGCGTGGCTGTCGTGCACGCGGCGGAAAAAGCGTCCGCCGTACAGCCCGGTCCAAAGCCACTCGCCGAAAACTGATAAGACGCACTCCCCTGATTGTCTGAGCCGACAACCGCGACGGAAACCGTATGCAGCCCAGCACGCTTGGGTGAACAATAACCGAGCAAATACGTTCGGGTCACCTGACCCGCAATTCGCGCAGCCAGCGCCTGAAAGTCACGGGCAAGCGTCGTCGGATCGTCGGAGCTGATCAGGCCGTTATTGGCGAGCTGCGCGAGGGCGCTCTGTGCACTCGCGCTGTAGTCTGGCGACGATTGCAGACCGACGGCCAGCACCTGGTCGGCGCCGTCTGCTGTCTCCGCGGTCAGCGCTTGTTGAAGCGTCTGCAACCCCGCGGTATCGGCGCCGTCCGTGAACAGCACGACGTAGCCGCTGGTAAGAGCGCCACCGTAGTTGCGCTGCTCGAAGGCGACCTCTGCGGCGTGGAGCGTCGACAAGCCTTGAATCACCGCCCCGTACAAGTTCGTGGACGAAGGATCGCTCGGGGTATAAGTGGTCAGGGCGTCGAGTCGCGAGAGAAGCTTCGCCGTGTCGAGAGTAGGAGCTTGCCACGCGGTGGACGTAGACCCGCCCGAAAATAGCTCGATGCTGATTTGAACGTTCAGCTGGTTGTTGTTCGCCTGCAAGCGCTTGACGAAGGCCCTGGCCCCGTCGATCATCGGCTGCAGCTCATTTTTTGTTGAGCTCGACATATCGAGCAGCAGGGTTGCGAAGATTGTCAGACCCGGTTTTGGCAAGACCGTGGGGACGGCTTCCGACGAGAGAGCGGTTCCGTCCTCTTGCACCGCAAAGTCAGAATTCCCGAGCCCGGTGACGGGCCGCCCCTGGCAATCATCGACCGTATAGAACATCGCCACGGAGGATTGCAGCGCCGTATTGACGGTGGTCCCCGGAGAGACGTTGGAAGAGTAACCCGACGTCCGCCCCTCGATGAGCTTCGACACCACGCAGCTCTTGTCCGGAGGGTCCGTGTAGTCGACGCCGTCGGCGATGAACCCCTTGCTGAAATGGCTCGCGGGGCCGGTCAGGGTCGTGCCGAGTGGGATCCCGCCGACTCGCTCGTAGCCGGTCGTGCCCTCTCTGGACCAAAACAGCGTCGCGAGGTGTGCGTCGCCGTCGAAGGGCAACGTGACGCTGATGGGTTTGGCGAAGGCGGTTCCTTCTGGCTCGAATTTGTACACGGGGGAATATGTTGTGTAGCCTGTGGGCGGCGCGTCAGTGGTTTCGGTAATCGTGATCGAAGTGGTCGCGGCAACGGCACCCGCCGGGATTGCGATTGTGACGGTTCCGGCTACGCCTCCCGTCAATGTGATGGATCCGCCATCAACGCCGATGGTCTTCGTGATCTTCGCGCCGTTACCGGTGAGGCCTGCAGAGCCGGCGCTTGTTGAGCTCCCTGCATCCCCGCTGGCACCACCGGCACCGCCGCTATCCCCGGGGCTCATGCCAGCTGCGCCGCTCGCATCGTTCTTGCGACTCCCGTCCCCCGCCTCAGCGCCAGCGCCAGCGCCAACCCCGCCCCCGCTTCCGGTGGCGCCCCCCGTTCCGCCTCCGCCTTCGCCTCCGCCACAGCTGGCTGCACCGACGAGACACAGAGCAACTAGCCACGCCGTCGCGCGCGAGATCGCGCGGAGGCGCGCTTGCGCAAGGGGGGAATTTGTCATGATCGCTCCAGGCTTCGAGGGCACGATACGCCGCGAGCTCAGCAAGGATCTATATAGGGTTCCCCATATGGATTTGGCTTCGACCGAAGGTTTACCGTTCGGCCAGAGCCTCGACCGCGCAAAAACTATGTCGGAGAGCCGCTCGATCCACGTCCGCTCCAGAGTCAGCCAGCGGCCCAGACCGCGGCGATCAACCGCGTGCGGCTTTCGAGCTTGGCCTTCGCCAGAATAGCACTAACGTGGAGTTCGACGGTTCCCATGGCGCAGCCGAGCTTGTTGGCAATCTCCTTGTTGCCGTCACCGGCGACGACCAGGGCCAGAACGTCGGTTTGCCGCCGCGTTAGGCGCCAACGCTGCTGGGCGTGGCGGATGCGCTCCGCGAACGTTGGACTCTCCGCGGACAAGACCACGAGCAGCAAATACGGTAGCCCGGGCAAGCTGACCGTGAGTGGCTCGTGGCTGAGCTCGCGGAGCACGCTCAGGACTGCGGAGCCCTTTCGTTCGATGAGCGCGCGACCCGTGTCGTTGGCGTGTACACAAACGCCGTTGAGGCGAAGCAGAAAAGCGGGAACGGACAGGCGATTCAGGCGCTCGACATGGACACCCAGGCGGTCGTCGACTCGTTGTTCCAGACGTAACCGCTTGAGCAGCGCTGGAAGGCTGCGCGAGAATTCAGCTACCTCGTCTGGTTGGAAGGCATTTTCGCGGAATGCTCCAACCCACGAGAGGAGCAGCGGACCGTCGCACGCGAGCACCCGCATTTGGTCGTGGCCCAGCAGCCCTGCGGGACGGTACACCTCCTCGATCAGGGGCAGCGGTTCGGGTCGGCGTTGGAGTTCCTGCATCCAGGCACCGTCCATGACTACGTTGCGGTGCGCATCCGGGGGTCGCAACGGGCTATAGGCGGTCCATTCGCTCCCGGTCTGCTGGGCCAGGAAGCGCTCGTAGGCGCCGTGGGTCCGTTCGACCAGATTTCGACCTTTGCCGGCGGTGTGGAAGAACTCGAGCAGCCAGCCTCGCTCGCCGAGTGCCGGGCGATGGGCGTGCGCCGTGCAGCTCCAAGTCTCAGAAAATACTGTCAAGCACGCCGCCAGAGCACTGCCCTCGGATACCGTGCGGCAGATCGAAGTTACCTCGCGCACGACATCGGTCAACGGCGGACTCCTCAAGTGGAGCGTCTGTCGGACCTATCGGCGCGTCAACGCGGCGCTCAGCCGGGCTTGAGCGCGCGCTCGATAAAGGCAATCGTGCCCGCTTCGTCCTCGTACAGCTGACTGTGGCCAAGTCCCGGGATACATTCGAATTTGCCGTGCGGCACAGCGGCAATCAGCTCTTCGCTCCGCGCCAGCGGCATCGCGGCGTCGGCCCCACCCGCACGCGCCACGACTCGCGTTGGGAGGGCGCAGAGCAGGGGACGCAAGTCGGCGCATGCGGCGCATGCCTCGAGATCTTCAGCCAACGCCTCGGGGGCGATAGCGGCGAGCCACGACGTGACCCACGCACGCCCTTCGGCAGTTGCTGCGAAGGTGGGCGACAGCATCGCGTTCGTAGCCGGCTCGCTCACGTCGACACCACAGCGCAACGCCGCGGCCAACGCGCGCAGGCCCGCTCGTTGCTCTAAGGGCAAGTCGGCAAAGCCAGCGAGCGAGATCAACGTTCGAACACGCATGCGGCCTTCGAGCGCGAGCCAAAGGCCGCGATAGGCACCGCCGGAGATCCCGACGATGGCGCAGTCGTCGACGCCTAATTCTTGCAAATCGTCGCTCAGCCGCCGGCAGCCGAGCGCAAGGGCGTCTGAAGCGCCGCCGAGCCGCGGAGTCCGGCCGTAACCGGGCATGTGCGGCACAAGCACGCGAAAGCTGTCGGACAGGTAGCGCGCCAAATTCGAAAACTGCGCCACACCGGCTCCCGTTCCGTGGAGCAGAAGCACACACGGCCCATTTCCAGATTCGCTGAAGTCGTGAAACACGCAAATCACTACACGCTACACCCCGGGAAAGCGCAATAGCAATCCGATCACGCGCCTGCGCATTGGCACTTGCCCGCATACTGACCATTGAGACAACAGAGGTCTGCGCAACAGTCGCTATCCTTGCCGCACGGTCCGCCGAACGGATAACAGAGGGTCTGTTTGCACATGCCGGAAATGCACGAAGATAGCGCGTCGCAAGAGCCGCACGTGCCGCCGCAGCCATTGTCCCCGCACGTCTTCCCGCTACACTTCGGCACGCACTGACACGCTCCGCCATGGCACGCTTGACCCGCCGGACAGGTGCCGCTCTGACAGATCCCTCCGCAGCCATCGGACGCCCCGCACGTACCGTTGCACGAGGGCGTGCACTTACAAACACCGCCGACGCAATCTTGGTTTCCGGGGCACGAGCCCGTCTGGCACACAGTTCCGCAACCGTCATCGCTACCGCATGCCTTGCCCGAACAATTCGGTGCGCACTTGCACACGCCCGCGTGACACGTGAGGCTGCTCGGGCACGAGCCTGTCTGGCAGAGTCCGCCGCAGCCGTCCGGCGCGCCGCAGCTGGCTCCGCCACATTGCGGCGCGCACTGACATTGGCCCTGTACGCACGCCTTCCCGGTTGGGCAGCTGCCCGTCTTGCACTGGCCGCCGCAACCATCCGATGCGCCACAGGGCCCGGAGCAGGAAGGCACGCATTTACAAACGCCTCCGGCACAGGTGCTTCCGGCAGCACATTGATGCGGGCAGAGCGTGCCACAGGAATCGTCGCCACACTGGTTGGCCGCGCATTGAGCGACGCAGCCAACCTGCCGGCAAGTCCAACTCTGGGCGTTGCTCGAGCAACTAGACCCGCTGCATGGCGTACCATCACACAGCGCCGTGGCAAAGCCCGGCTGGCAAGTGCACGAAGTGCGCGTGCCGTCGCAGGCGCTGTTTGCAGGACACGTTACGCCGTTGGTGCATTCTACGCCCGGCACCGAGGTGAGTCCGCACGAACCGACGCACTGCGCGTTGCCGTTGCAGGTGAAGCCTGCCGCGCAACCTCCACATATCCCTCCGCATCCGTCGGGGCCGCATTGCTTCCCGTTGCATTCGGGGATGCAGCTGCACCTACCGTTGCTCGTGTCACACGTCGCCTTCCTGCCGTAGCTGCTGCAGTACGCATCGTCGGCGCAACCGCAGACTCCGGTTACCCTGCACTGACCGCCGGCTCCGCAACTCGCGTCAGACGAGCACGGCGGCAAGCACACATTGCCCGAGTGTGCTACGTTTACTGCCGGCGCGCACACGCTGCCGTCGGGACAGGGCACCGTAGGCGGGATGCAACCAATCACGCACGTCGCGACCAGTGAACCACCGGTTGCGTCCCAGAGCGGAGCGCAGCTAGCGCTGTTGCAAGTCCCGCCAACGCACGAGCCGTCGGGATTGTTCGCTCCGCACATCCCTCGCGCAAAGATCGGGTCGCGGTAGCATTCGAGGCCTGCCGCGCAGTCGTCGGTCGAATGACAATGGCTGCCTAGTTTTCCCGGAGCCGAGCTGCAGGCCCCGTCGACGCAGCGACCGCTTCCACAGCAGTCGGCGTCCGAGCTGCAGCCTGCTGAGCAGACACCAGCCGCGCACACCGATCCGCACGCGCAGCCAGCGTCGCTGACGCATTGTTTCTCGCAAGCGCCGTCAACACACTTGAATTGTTCGCCGCCGACACTCACGGCCTTGGCGAGGGACTGACAGTCCGCGTCGCCGGAACAGATGCAATTCCCGTCCTTCCCGCAACTCAGGCCGCCAGCGCATTCTGAGTCAGCGTGACACTTCGGTCGGCAAAACATACGCGCGGGATCCAGCAGGTAGGGCGCGCGATACTCGTCGTCCGCGCACGCCGAGATACCAACGCCCGCTGTGGAACCGGCGCCCCCTGGCTCGGCTAAGCCGGCCGCGCCTCCCTCGCTACTCCAACCCGCCGCGCCGGACGAGCCCGCAGCACCCGCCTCGCCATGGATTGACTTCGGCAACAGACACAGGGTGCGACACGTCGTCACCGTGGATTTCCCGATCGGGAAGGTGGAGCACGCGGATCCCACCGGGCAGCCTTCGGACGGACACGGCGGAAACTGGGGCTGCCGTGTTCAGCGCACCGGCGTCGCCTCCGATGGCGTTCGGCGTTCCGGGGATGAGGCCCCCGCCTGGCGCTCCCGCTGCGCCGGCTCGGCCCGGGATGCCCGCGCCGCCCAGGAGGTCACCACCGAAGCCACCTGCCTCCTCGCTCGCGCCGGGGTTGACTGGATCACCGCCCGAGTCACAACCAAGAAAGCACGCACCTACCAAGAACAGAATCAGCGAAGCCACACGACGCGCCATGTTCGAACACTACGTTCGCCACGAAGAGGCGTATATATAGGGAACCCCATAAGACCCTCGGTATATGCGTCCGGGCAAGCCTCGCCGTCCACGGCCGCGATCCGAGCATGGTCGTCAATCCATATAGGGTTTCCGGTATGGACGCCTCCCTGACTGCACCGGACTTTGCCGGCGTGCGAGCTTCTCACGACAGCGCCATTACATCGATTCGCTCTCTTGGCTGTGGCGTACTCATTGCTCTGACCTTTGGTTGCGGTGGCGCCTCGGGCGATTCCGATGCGACGAAGGGCGGTGCGGGTGGTTCGGCGGGGATCATCAATGACGCTGCGGCCAGTGGTGACAGCGGCGATGCTTCCGCCAGCCTCGCCGGTCACGGTGGAGAAGACGGCGCGAAAGAGCCGTCGAACGGTGGAACCGGCGATGACACCAGCTCGGCTGGCGCGCCCGCCGGAAAAGCCGGCGCGCTAGACACAACCGCCGGACCGCGCCTCGTGCTCGGCGTTCAACCGCCCCTCAACGCAGGCTCATTCCGGCTCAGTTCAGCAGGCATCGTCGTGCAGCGGCGCTCCTGCGTGGGCAAGCTGTGCGTGCGGGGATTTCCGGGACGGCGATAGTGGTGCTCCTTTGGAGGTTTGAGTCATGACGAGAACAGGAAAATATCTGGCGGCCTCAGCCCTGGCCCTGGTTGCTTGGGTGGCAGGCTACCGCGGAAGCGCCGCGCAGAGCCTGCCTGCTGTCCCGAGCGTGGCGTATTCAGGCTATCTAGAGGGATTCGGGAGTACCGATCGCCGGTACACGCAGCGTGGGTCTAAACAGCGACGCAGATCCCAACCACCGGCAGGTGAAAGAGCTCGCAGCGTCCTCAGCTTTCGGTGATGGCGAGATGTCCTTCGTCGGACTTGCGGTCTGTTTTGTGTTGGCGCTGGTTGTGCCCTCGGCATGTACAAGGGCGCGAGGCAATGCCACGCCGAAGTAACTGCGCTCGCTCAAGTCGCCAAGCACCATCGGTGGGTATTTTCGAGCGCGCCATTTTCGGGCACGCGGACCAGTGAAATCGACGACTACGTCGTTCGCGATTGCGCTCAGCCAAGCGTGAGGACGTGGCACGGTCTCGCTCCCGTCCAACACGAATCCTTCCACGTAGTGAAATTGATCGAGCACGTCAAACTCGAGAGCGCGCCGCGTGTTCCAGAAGGGCCGCCCAAATCGAAATCCGTTGCGCTCAGCGCGACACCAGCGGGCAATGCGCTGCGCGCCGTGTCGCTCGGCGTCGCCGAGGCGACCTGTTTCGAACGCCCGCCCGCGGTCGAGCACCAACTCGGCGACACTCGCGTAGAGCAAATGCTGGTCCGCTGTGACTGTTCGCGCTCTCGCGCTCTCCAATTCCAGCCACTGCCGAAGCGTGTTGTCTCTCGCGACCGCCTTTCGTTCTGACAAGATCACCAAGCTGTTCATGCGACGAGCGCCCTCTCAAACTCCAACAATTCGCCGCATCCGGGCTTCGGCGTTGCCACCCGGGTGCTCAATCTTGAGCACGCCGATGGCTCGGCAGAGGGCG
>Ga0302322_100005176_pt1 | contig 11427 bp, 10 predicted proteins | sample Fen_T0_2_FD_203757 | JGI IMG/M metagenome (GOLD analysis project Ga0302322, IMG submission 203757) | Peat permafrost microbial communities from Stordalen Mire near Abisko, Sweden - Fen_T0_2 | ecosystem: Environmental > Terrestrial > Soil > Wetlands > Permafrost | place: Sweden: Abisko... | reverse complement strand
CCGCGATGTCGACCACGGTGAGCATCGGGTTGGTGGGTGACTCCACCCACACGATCTTCGTCTCGTCGCGCATTGCCGACGCGAGCGCGTCGACCGAAGTGAGGTCGACCGCGGTCCAGGCGATCCCAGCCGGGGCCAGCACCTTCGACACCAGGCGGTAGGTGCCGCCGTAGGCGTCGTCGGGGATCACGACATGGTCGCCGGGAACGAGTCGGCGCAGGATCGCGTCCTCCGCGGCCATCCCACTCGCGAACGCGAATCCGTGCGCGGCCCGTTCGAGCGAGGCGAGGCACTGCTCGAGCGCACGACGCGTGGGGTTGCCGGTGCGTGCGTACTCGAAGCCGGTGTGCACCCCGACCTCGCGCTGGGCGAACGTCGTGGCGAGACTGATCGGGGTGACCACTGCGCCGGTGAGGGGATCGGGGTCCTGGCCGGCGTGGATGGCGCGGGTCTCGAACCCACCGGCGGTGCCGCGCGTGTCCGTCATCGGTGCTGCTCCTCGGTCCGCGGTCTCAGCCGGTGGTGCGCTGCACGAGGAAGCTCAGGACGTCCTGGCGGGTGAGCACGCCAACGGGATGGCCACCGTCGAGGACGAGCACCGACGGGCCGCGGTCGAGCGCCTCGACGACGTCGGTGACGGTCTCGCCGATGCCCACCATCGGCATCGGCGGCTCCATCACCTCGCCCGCGGGGCGATCGAGCACCCCGGGGTCGCGGAACGCGCGGTCCATCAGCGCGAGCTCCGACAGCGCGCCGCTCACCTCCTTCGCGGCGAGCGGCAGCGCGTCGGTGACCGCGACGACCACCTGCGACACACCCAGGTCGCGCATGAGCGAGAACGCGCGGCCCGCGGGCTCTTCCTTCGTGACGATGACGAGGTCCGGGATCGGGTCGGCGCCCGCGGCCGCGTGCTTCGCGTCGAGCACGTCGCCCGCCGTCGGACCTTCGGCGCGGAGGAAGCCGAACCGGGTCATCCACTCGTCGTTGTAGATCTTCGACAGGTAGCCGCGCCCGGAGTCGGGCAGCAGCACCACCCCGAGGTCGTCGGGGCCGAGCTCGGCGCCCACCAGGAGGGCGGCGTGGATCGCGGTGCCGCACGAGCCGCCGATGAGCAGCCCTTCCTCGCGGGTGACGCGTCGCGCCGCCGCGAACGACTCGGCGTCGCTCACCTCGACGACCCGGTCGACGAGGGCCGGGTCGAACGTGGTCGGCCAGAAGTCCTCGCCAACGCCCTCGACGAGGTACGGCCGGCCGGTGCCACCCGAGTACACCGAGCCCGCGGGATCGGCCCCGATGATCTGGACGTCGGGGTTCTGGGCCTTGAGGTGGCGGGCGACTCCGGTGATCGTGCCGCCGGTGCCCACGCCGGCCACGAAGTGGGTGACCCGGCCGTCGGTCTGGCGCCAGATCTCGGGGCCGGTGGAGCGTTCGTGCTCGGCGGGGTTGTGCGGGTTGGAGTACTGGTCGGGCCGGAACGCATTGGGGGTCTCGCGGGTGAGTCGGTCGGCCACGGAGTAGTAGGAGTCGGGGTGCTCGGGCGGCACGGCCGTGGGGCACACCACCACCTCGGCGCCGTAGGCCCGCAGCAGCGCGACCTTCTCGTCGCTCATCTTGTCGGACATGACGAAGATGCATTGGTACCCGCGCTGGGCCGCCACGATCGCGAGCCCCACCCCGGTGTTGCCCGACGTGGGCTCGACGATGGTGCCGCCCGGCAACAGGTGCCCGTCGCGCTCGGCGGCGTCGATCATCGCCACCGCCGGACGGTCCTTGACCGAGCCGCCCGGGTTGAACAGCTCGACCTTGGCCACGAGGTCGCAGCGCAACCCCGCGCCGACGCGACCGAGCCGCACCAGGGGCGTGTTGCCCACGAGATCCAGCAGGCTGTCGGCCACCTCCACGCCGTCACCGTAGCGGGGGTCGGGCGGCGGCCTAGGCTCCCGGTCCGCGCGGTCCGCACGGTCGCGCGGTGCACCAGGGGGACCGATGCAGGAGCACCACTACTCGTTCACGGTCGACGGCACCCCCGAGGAGGTGTGGGAGGTCTTCTGGTACCACGGGCCCGACAAGCCCATGACCCCCGGCGTCACGATCGAGATCCTGCACCCCGGCGACGACACCGGCGAGGGCCTCGTGCGTCACTGCTCCTTCCCCGTGCCGAAGATCCTCGGCTCGGGCGGCGTCGCCCAGTCGTGGGAGTGGGTGACCCGGGTGCAGCCCTACACGTCGTGGAAGTACGACGCGATCGGCAAGCCCATCTGGTCGCGGGCCGAGGGGTTCGTGACCCTCACACCGGTCACCGACACCCGGACGAAGATCGACTTCATCGAGAAGTACTGGGCGTTCAACCCCTGGATGCGCCGGCTGGGCATGGAGAAGTGGGTCCACGACAAGCTCTCCCGCGACAACGACGCGTTCTTCCGCGCGGTGACCCGGGGACTCGAGTTCCACCGCGAGCGCAAGGCCGAGCCGGCCACGAGCGAGTAGCCGGCGCTACCTCGCGTTCGAGTACTCGGCCCGCAGCGCCGGCGCGTCGAAGCGGAGGTCGGGCTCGACCTCGCGCACCGCGTTCATCCCCCACGCGGCGGCCATCTCGTCGGGGGACACGCCGTGCAGCACCGCGGCGGCCTGCATCGCCGCACCCAGGCACACGGCGTCGGCCTGCCGGGGCACCGATACCGGTCGCTGTGCGAGGTCGGCCACCACGCGCTGGAACGCGTTCGACCGTGCCGCGGAGCCCACCACCCACAGCCGCCCCGACGTGGGCACGCCCGCGGCGTCCAGCGCGTCGAGGCCCTCGAGCAGTCCGCACACGATCCCCTCCACCAGCGCGCGGGCCACGTGCTCCTGGGCGATCCCCGGGCCGAGCCCGGTGAGGTTGCCGGGCGCGGGCGGTCGGCCGGAGGCGTCGTCGAGCTCGCGGTAGGGCACCCAGCGCACGCCGCCCGCCCCCGCGGGCGCCGACAGCGCCATCTGGTCGACGTAGCTGATGTCGAGGCCGACCTGCGCGGCCATCGTCTCCATCACGTCGCGGGCGCGAAACGTGCGCGTCGTGGGCAGGAACTTGCCCGCGGCGTCGGCGCGGTCGGCCACCCGGCCAGTGGGATCCTCCGTGAGCCGCTCCCGCGCCGCGAAGCAGATCCCGGACCGGTCGAGCGCGAGCACGACGTCGCCGGCCCGCATCCCGATGCCGAGCGCGGCGGCCTGCTGCGATCCGGTGCCCGGCGCGACCAGCACGCCTTCCCGGTCACCCGCGGGCTCCCCGGGCTGGAGCACCTCGGGCAGGCAGCGCCCCCACTCGAGCGTGTCGTCGACGACTCGCAGGACGTCGGGACGCCACCGGTTCTCACGGGGCGACCAGTAGCCGGTGGTGGACGCGTCCCCCCGGTCGGTCACATACCGCCGCACCATCCGATGGGTGAGGTAGTCGTGCGGGAGCAGCACCTTGCCGATCCGGGCGAACAGGTCGGGCTCGTGGTAGCGCAGGTGCGCGAGCTTCACGACCGCGTGAGTCGGGTCGGGAACGGCGCCGCAGGCCGCGGCCCACATCTGCGCGCCACCGAAGTCGCGCACGAGCCAGTCGGCGTCGATCTGCATGGCGGCGTCGCCACCGAGCAGCGCCGGGCGCAGCAGGCGACCCTCGCCGTCGAGCAGCACGATCCCGTCGGACTGCGCGGCCACCGCGATCGCGTTCACCCCGAGGGCGCCGCCGGCGTCCTTGCGCGCGTCGACCACGGCCTGCCACCACAACCGCGGGTCGAAGTCGCCGCGGCCGGCCTTCGCGCCTTCGTGCGCCGCCTGGCCGGACACGAGCAGGCGTCCGTCGTCGGCGTCGCGCACTTCGACCTTGGTGGACAGCGCCGACATCTCGACGCCGAGCACCAACGCCATAGTCCCCTCCGGTGCACCGAGTCGAATCGCCCCGCGGGCACCCTAACCGCCCGAACCGGCCACGGATGGCATAGGTTGCGGGTATGACGACGCCTCCGGAACCTCCCGCACCGGCACCCCCGCCCGAGCCCCCGGCCCCCGGCCCGGCGGTCCCGCCGGCCGCGTGGTCCGCGCCGGTGCTCCCTCCGGCCGAGCGCGTGCGCGTCGCGTGGCAGGACCGCGCCCGGAGCGACTACCGGTTCGAGAACCCGTGGCTCAACGTGTTCCTCATCCTGATCACGTGCGGCATCTTCGGGCTCTACCTCTTCTACCAGCTCGTCCGCCGCAGCCGTGACCACAACCGGCGCCGGCTCGAGCTGCTCGACGGCGCGACGACGTTCGCCTGGGACGAGGCCTACAAGCGCGGCATCGCCGAGGAGCTCCGCCCCAACTTCGAGCGCATCGCGGTGCAGCTCCAGACCATGCGTCAGATGACCACCGAGTTCCGTGACCCCGCGATCTGGCTGCTCATCGCGCTCGTCGCGAACGGCATCGCCCAGATCGTGGCGTTCGTGCTGCTCGACCAGGACCTGATCAAGCACGACCGCGCCGAAGGCGCGGTCGAGGCCGAGCTCGCGGCCATCTACGCCCGACTGGGACAGCCGCTGCCCGACAGCAACCCGGCCCGGGTGAAGCACGAGGACAACTACGTCGGCCGGATCGTCGCGACGATCCTCACCTGCGGCGTCTACTCGTTCTGGTGGTGGGTCGACCAGCAGCGCGACGGCGACGCCCACTACGCCGAGAACTGGCCGTGGGAGGACTCTCTCGCCCAGGCCGTGCAGGCCCTCCAGGCCCCCTAACCCCGATCGTGCGTCCCTGAGCGTCGTTCTCCGGCGAGAGCGACGCTCAGGGATGCACGTCAGAACGAGTCGTCGGTTTCGTCGGGGTCGTCGGGGTCGTCGGTGTCGAAGTCCTCGAGATCGGCGACGATGCGGGCGACGTCGTCCTGCGCGCGCGTGATACGGCTGCGACACAGCTTGATGAGCTCGCTGGCACGCCGGACCCGCTCGGCGAGCACGTCGACGTCGAGCTCGTCGCCCTCCAGCTCGTCGAGGATCGCCTCGAGCTCCTGCATCGCGTCGGCGTAGCCGATCGCTTCCTCGTTCTCGCTCACGCGCTCACTCGCTCCCGGGCTCGGTGACGCGGCTCGTGACGGTGCCGTCGGCCACTTCGGTGACCAGCATGCCACCCGGCTCGGCGTCGGCGGCCGAGCGAAGCACCGCGCCGTCGACGGTGCGGGTGATCGAGTAGCCGCGCTCGAGCACGCGACGCGGATCCAGCGACCGGACCCGGGCCTCGATCCCGTCGAGCGTGCGCTCGGCGTCACGCGTCGTGCGCCGGGCCGCCGGCGGCACTCGGGACGCACGCGCGTCGAGCGCCCGGGCGGCGTCGCGGGTTCCGGCCCGGGCGAGGTCGACCACCCGGCGCCGCCGGCCGTCGAGCACGCGCTGCTCACGCCGCGTCGCCCCCGGCGCGACCCGACCGAGCCGGCGGTTCGCCGCGCCGAGCTGTTGCTCGACCAGACCGCACGACGCGCGTGCCCGCGCCACCACCCGGTGGGACAGCCGCTGGAGCTCGCTGTCGAACCCGGCCACGAGGTCCACCAGCACCCCGGCCGCGGCCGTCGGTGTCTTCGCGTACGTGTGCGCGACCTCGTCGGCCACGGTGCGGTCGACCTCGTGGCCGATACCCGTGATCACCGGGACCGGCATCGCGACGATCGCACGCGCCACCGCCTCGGTGTCGAACGCGCTGAGATCACTCCGCGACCCTCCCCCGCGCACGAGCACCACGACGTCGAGGTCGAGGGCCGCGAGCCGCCGCAGCGCGTACGCGATGCGCTTCTCGGCCGCCGCACCCTGGACCCGCGCGTGGGCATGCGCGACGCGGAACGCGTACCCGCTCGTCTCCAGCGACTGCACGAAGTCGTGGTACGCGGCGCTGCCACCCGACGTGACCAGTCCCACCCGCAGCGGGACCGGCGGCATCGGGAACGCGGCATTCGCCCGCAGCACGCCCTCGTCAGCGAGCAGCCGCACCACCCGCGCTCGGTCGGCGGCCATCTGCCCGACGGTGAACACGGGGTCGACCCCGTTCATGATGAGCTGCAGCCGCCCCTGGGGCGGGTAGAAGTCGACGCGGGCCCGGATTCGCAGCTCCACGCCGTCGACCATCCGCACCCCGGCGTCGCGCAGCGCGCGGTTCACCGCCACCCGGTCGTTGCGGAACAGCGCCACGCTGAGCACGGCACGGACGGCGTCGCGACGGCCTTCCTTCTCCACCAGCTGGAAGTACGCGTGTCCGTTCGACGACGCGCGCAGCTGCGACACCTCGCCGCGCACCCACACCGACCGTGGCACGACGGCGTCGAGCGCCTCGCCGATGAGCGTGCCGAGCTGGCCGACCGTGAACGTCGGCTCGTCGTCGAACGGGAGCGCGAGCGCGTCCATCGAGCGGAGGCTACCGGGCGCGGTTCCGGTAGCCTCGGGGGTCATGCCGGCTTCGAACGCCTCGCTGCGAGCCACTCGTGCGCCGACCATCGCCCCGACGATGGCGCCGCCCGACACCGACGTGCTCCCCGAGCGCCCCGACACCGACGACGGCGATCACGACCGGTTCGCGCACTACTGCAAGAAGGCCGACATCACGCGCGCCCATGTCACCGGCGAGGCGATCATCGCGTTGTGCGGGAAGAAGTGGGTGCCCACGCGCGACCCCAGCCGCTACCCGGTGTGCCCCACCTGCAAGGAGCTCAAGGAAGCGGGGTACACCCTGCGCTGAGCCCCGCGCCCGGGCCGATCAGGGCGGGGTGCCGGTGGCGATCCCTAGGCTGGGGGAATGATCACCGTGGAGAAGGTGGCGGGCGCGTGCGGCGCTCTGGTGTCCGGCGTCGACCTCGCGGCCGACCTCGACGACACCGAGGTCGAGACGATCCGCAGGGCCCTGCTCGAGCACCAGGTCGTGTTCTTCCGGGGCCAACGGCTCGAACCCGACCGCCAGGTCGCGTTCAGCCGCCGGCTCGGGCCGGCGAGCCCGGTGCCGTTCGTGCAGGCGATCCCCGAGCACCCCGAGGTGATCGCCGTGGTGCGCGAAGCCACCGAGGCGCACGGCTACACCTTCGGCGGGCTCTGGCACTCCGACTTCTCGTTCCTGCCCGAGCCGCCGTTCGCGTCGATGCTCCACGCGCTCGAGGTCCCGCCCTACGGCGGCGACACGATCTGGGCGAGTCAGACGCTCGCGTACGAGCGCTGCTCGGTCGGGATGCGGGCGATGCTCGACCACCTCGACGGCGTGCACAGCGCAATCAACGCGTACTCGCCGAAGATGCAGGCGGTGCACGACACGTTCGCGGGCATGTCGGTGCAGACCGACGACACCGCGAACCGCACGCAGGTACACCCGGTGGTGCGCATCCACGGCGAGACGGGACTCCCCGCGCTGTTCGTGAACGCGCAGTACACGGTCGGGCTGCGCGGCTTCGCGCCGCACGAGGCGAAGCCACTGCTCGACTTCCTGTTCGCGCACGCGACCCGCACCGACTTCACCTGCCGCTGGCAGTGGCAGGCGGGCGACGTCGCGATCTGGGACAACCGCTCGGTGCAGCACATGGCCATGGCCGACTTCACGGGCCACCGGCGCGCGATGCACCGCACCACAGTCGCGGGCGAAGCCCCGATCACCCCGCCTCGCTGAGCCGGCGCCCACACCGCGATCACGCGGCGGCCGACGACTCCACTTCGGCGAAGCGGCGGATCGTGCTCGCGGCGTCGCGGTCGCGGATGAGGAACGCCGAAAACGCGGCCACCGCCACCAGGCACGCAGCCACGAAGAACGCGACGTGGTACGCGTCCATCGCCGCGTTGGCCGGGTTCACGGTGCCGCCGAGGAAGTGCGTGGTCGCCTCCACCAGCACGGTGGCGAGGATCGCCACCCCCAGCGACGCGGCGATCTGGCGCTGGGCCGAGTAGATGGCCGAGGCGCGGCCGGTGTCGACGGGCTCCACGTTCGCGTAGCTCGCGGCCTGGATCGGCACGAACGCGAACGCCATGCACACGCCGCGGGCGAACATGATCAGCCGGATGAGCCACAGGCTGGTTCCGAAGCCCACCGCCGCCAGCGGGAACGTCACGATCGACAGCGCGATCAGCCCGCCGATGATGAGCCGTCGCGGCCCCACCGTGTGGTAGAGCCGCCCCGCAACCTGGCTGGCGAGGATCATCCCCACGGCCTGCGGGAACGTGGTGAGGCCGGACTGGATCGCGGTGAGGCCGAGCAGCTCCTGGAGGAACAGCGGCAGCAGGAACAGCACGCCGGCGAAGCTGCCGAACGCGAGGCCGGTGACGATGTTCGCATTGCGGAACATCCGTTCCTTGAACAGTCGCAGCGCGAGCATCGGCTCGTCGATGTGCGTCTCCACGTAGACGAGCGCGGTGAACGCGAGCACGCCGTAGACCATCGGGACCACCACGATCGGCGAGCCCCAGCCGTCGGCCGGCCCGCGCGAGAGCGCGAAGAGGATCGCCGCGAGGCCCGACCCGGAGAGCACGAAGCCCACGAGGTCGAACCGGCCCGCATTCGGCTCCTTGTGCTCGCGGAGGCCGACGAGCCCGAAGGCGAACGCGACGATGCCGATCGGGACGTTGAGGTAGAAGATCCAACGCCACGAGTGGTAGGTGACGAACCAGCCGCCGATGACCGGGCCGAGCGCGGGCGCGAGCACCGTGGGGATGATCAGCACCGTCGACGCCTTCGCCCGTTCGATCGGCGGGAACGCGCGGAACAGCATGGCGGTGCCGACCGGGACGAGCATCCCACCGCCCACGCCCTGGAGGATCCGGAACGCGGTGAGCTCGTTGAGCGAGGTGGCGGTCCCGCAGAGCACCGACGCCCCGGTGAACATCACGAGGGCGAACAGGTACACCTTCTTCGTGCCGAAGCGGTCGCCGATCCAGCCCGAGGCCGGGATCCACACGGCCAGCGAGAGCAGGTAGCCGAGGACCACCCATTCGATCTGGGAGGTCGTGGCGTCGAACTCCCGGGCCAGGGTGGGCAGGGCCACGTTGACGCTCGTGGTGTCGAGGATGTCCATGAAGACGCCCGACACGAACACGATCGCGACGATCCACTTGTAGGGAATCCGGCTCATCCACGCTCCCCGAGCACCCGTGCACCCTAGGCACGGAACCCGGACACCGACCAAACCTCCCCCCGGCCCCCGAGCCCGGGCACCGACGGCATGACCCCGATCCGGAGCCGGAGTCGGCGATACTCGGCAGATGACCGTCCGGCGCGTCGCCCTCCTCACCGTCGTGGTCGCCCTCGTCGCGGTGCTGGCCACCGCGTGTGGCGGCAACGACGAGAAGACGGTGCAGTCCACGTCGCGCGACACCACCGCGACCACCGCGACGAACGGCACCGCCACCACCGGCCGCACCGGCGGTTCGGGCGGCACCACCCCGTCGGGAACGGTGGCCCCCAACGCCGCGGGCGTCCCCCTGAACGTGGCGTTCGTGCGGAGCGAGAAGATGGGCACCGCGCACCGGCGGGTCGCGCCCACGCAGGCCGTCGGCGCGGCCGCGGTCGAGCAGCTCCTCGCCGGCCCGACCGCCGACGAGCGCACCGCCGGGCTCACCAGCGCAGTTCCTGCGGGCACGCGCCTGCTCGGCCTCGACATCGCGAACGGCACCGCCACCGTCGACCTGTCGAAGGAGTTCGTGAGCGGCGGCGGGTCGCTGTCGATGCGCGAGCGGCTCGGGCAGGTGGTGTTCACGCTCACCCAGTTCCCGAGCGTGCAGCGCGTGTCGTTCCGCGTCGCGGGCACGCCCACCACCGTGTTCGGCGGCGAGGGCGTGATGATCGGCTCGACGGTCGACCGATCGGACTTCGAGGACGTCTCGCCCGCGATCTTCCTCGAGAGCGTGGCCCCCGGCGACGCCGTCAGCAGCCCGGTGAAGGTCGCGGGAACGGCCAACACGTTCGAGGCCACGGTGCGCATCCGCGTGGTCGGGGCCGACGGACGTGTGCTGGCCGACACGTTCACCACCGCCACCAGCGGAAGCGGCACACGCGGCACATTTCAGACCACCGTGGCCTTCGACAAGGGCTCGAACACCAGCGCCAAGGTGGTCGTGTTCGAGGACTCCCCCAAGGACGGATCCATGGTCAACGTCGTAGAGGTGCCGGTCCGCTTCGCGTAGTAGAACGATGCGCATGCCCGGAGCACTCGACGGAATCCGCGTTCTCGACCTCACCTGGGGCACCGCCGCACTCGGCGTGCTCCTCCTCGCCGAACAGGGCGCGGACGTCATCAAGGTCGAGCCCCCCGGTGGCGACCCGTTCCGCCACTACGAGGGCTACAAGGTGTGGACGCGGTCGCGCCGGTCCGTCACCTGCAACCTGAAGGACGACGCCGGCCGTGCCGCGTTCCTCGCGCTCGCCCCGACGGCCGACGTGGTCGTCGATTCGTTCACCCCCGGGGTGATGGAGCGCCTCGGCATCGGGCACGACACCCTGCGGGCCGCGAGCCCCGGCCTGATCACCTGCTCGGTGCCCGGATACCCCGAGGGCCACCGGGCCCAGCACCGCCCCGGCTACGACGCGCTCGTCGCGGCCGCGTGCGGGCAGCAGTTCGACCAGCCGGGATGGCGGCCCGGCCCGATCTTCCTGCCGATGCCGATGCCGAGCAGCGGCATGATCTGGCTCGTCGCGTCGGGCATCCTCGCCGCGCTCCACGACCGCGAGACCACCGGCCGCGGCCAGCACGTGCAGACGAGCCTCCTCCAGGGCGCGTGGCTCTACACCACCCAGATCTGGCAGAGCGCCGAGCGCGGCGACGCCGCGTACTACGGGATGATGGCGAAGACGTACCCGCCCGGCATCCACCAGCCGATGATCTTCGAGTGCGCCGACGGGTACGTGCACCTCAGCGTGATGAGCGGGCTCGCGCCGGTGAAGTCGATCGACGAGATCCTCGGGCTCGAGGCGCTGCCGCCGGAGACCTTCGCCGGCATGACGCCGATCGAGATGCACACGATCATCTCGAACCGCCAGCGCGACGCGATCAAGACCTGGAAGCGCGACGAGCTCGTTGCGCAGCTCGTCGCCAACAACCACGCGGTCGAGGCGATCGTCACGCCCGAGGAGCAGTTCGCCCACCCGCAGCTCATCGCCAACGACATGGTGGTGACGGTCGACGACCCCGACCTCGGCCCGACCACGCAGCTCGGCGTGCCGGTCCACCTCCTGGGCTCGCCCGGTGGGATCACGAGCGGGCAGCCGCGCGTCGGTGCACACAACCACGAGATCTGGAGTGCGGTCGGGCTGAGCGGCGCGCAGATCGACGCGATCACCGCGGTGGCCAACCCGGCTCCGGTCGGACCGACCGCGACGCCGATCCGCTCCACCGACGACCCGAAGGTGCGCGTGCGCGCGCTCGCGGAGCCCGGCGAGGCGCGCGGCCCGCTCGCGGGCGTGGTGCTCGTCGACTTCGGCCAG
>Ga0302322_100005175_pt1 | contig 11428 bp, 7 predicted proteins | sample Fen_T0_2_FD_203757 | JGI IMG/M metagenome (GOLD analysis project Ga0302322, IMG submission 203757) | Peat permafrost microbial communities from Stordalen Mire near Abisko, Sweden - Fen_T0_2 | ecosystem: Environmental > Terrestrial > Soil > Wetlands > Permafrost | place: Sweden: Abisko... | reverse complement strand
CACGACACCACAACGACCGCGCCGTGGGGCATTGATAGCCGCGTCGGTGGCGCACCCAGCGGTCCTTCCACCTGCGAACTCTTTGTCATCGATCGAAGCGACACCGTGCTCGCGCACCGGATGGCCGATGCCCATTCGTGGTTCCACCGCGACGCCGATCTCACCGGAAAATCGCTCCGCGTTCTTTTGGAAGAACAGCACCCGGAATGGGGTGCGCGATTACCTGCCAGCCTGTTTGAGGGTGAAGAAACTTTCTATCTGCCTGATATCGCACCCGGGGCTCCGGGCCTCGTGCTTGCTGTGCATCGTCTGCGCTGCGGGGGCCAGATGAACGTCACCCTGGCGCCGGAGCTCGCCCCTCGCGATTTGCTGCAGCATGCCGGTATCGCCGACTTCACGCCGGACCCAGCGACGTTCGCCAAGCTTTTTCTCCGCCTGCGCACCGTCGAAAACCGGCTCGACCACTACCTCGCGCACCTGCCCGGCGTCGTCTTCAACCAGCGCGCCGATCGCTCGTTTGCCTTCATCGGGCCTGGTTGCGAAGCCTTGGTTGGGCTCGAAAGCCAGTCGCTCAGCAAGGACGGTCAGGCTCTGCTCCGCCTGATCCATCCCAGCGACGAACGCGGCTATTACCAGGAGCTCGACCGCAACGCCGGAGCAACCAAGCCCTTCAGCCTCGTTTACCGGGTGCTCAACCCGGTGACCGGAACCTATCTCTATCTCCTCGATGTGCGTTCGCCGGTCCGCTCGGCCACCGGACTGCTCCTCGGCTATGAAGGCGTCTGGCTCGACATCACCCGGCAAAAAATTGCCGAACATCGCCTTACCACCCACGCGTGGAAGGAAAGCATCTCGTCACTCACCGGCGGGCTGCTGGATGAGTTCAGCAACGCCATGACCGGGATCTATTCCCTGAGCGAGCTCTACCACAACACCCTTGCGGCCAAACACCCGCTGCGCGACGGCCTCGGCCTGATCAAGGACAACGCCGCCCAAGCCCAGCAGCTCCTCCGAAAAATCATCGAACTTAACCGCGGCACCACCGGCGAGAAAAGCTACGTGAATCTCGGCAAACTCGTGCGCGATCAGCTCGATCTGGTCAAAATTGTGCTGCCGCGCGGCACCCGCATCACCAGCCCGTTGAGCGATGGCCACTGGCCCGTCTTGATCGACGAAACCGCTTTCCGCCAGACCCTGATCAATTTCGCGCTCAACTCCCGTGACGCGTTGCGCGGCGCAGGCGAAATTCGCATCCAGCTCCGCCGCCTCGAAGCCGGCGACGAACCAATGACCGGAACCATCCCGCCCTTGCGGGCCGGCGCTCAGGATTCGCTCGAACTCGTATTTTCCGACAATGGCGTCGGCATCGTCGCCGGTCACTTGCCACGCATTTTTGATCCTTTCTTTACGACAAAGGAATCGAACCGCGGTCCGGGGCTGGGCCTTTACCACGCGCGCCTCTTCGCGGAAGCCCATGGCGGCCAGCTCGCCGTCCGCAGTGCCACCGGGCGCGGCACCGACCTCGTCCTCGTCCTTCCGCTGGCCGATTTATCGCTGGTGAAGGGTTCGTCCCGGCCGTTTCCCGCGCAACAATCAGGCAAACATATCCGTGTACTCTATTACGAACCAGGCCTGACTGGCGACGCCACGATTCTCGACGAATTGTACCAGCCGGACTGGGACGTACTCACCGTCTGCACGCAGGAACACGCGCGCCGCGTCCTGCGCGAGCAAGGCCGACGCCTGGAGCTTGTGATTATCCGCCTGCCCCGGGCCGATGCCGAACTGCGCATCCTGCTCGCGGAAATCCGCCGCGACCACCCCGGCCTGCCCATTGCACTCGCCCTCAGCTATCAAAGTTCCGCAGAACTCTCACCCTCCCTGAGATCACAGGTTGACCTCCTGCTTCCGGCTGGCTTACGTGACCGCGACGCCGCCGACTCATTTGCCAAGTTGCTCCGAACCCCATGACGCCCAGTTCCGCCACCATCACGCCGCCCTCGCTTCTCATCGTCGACGATGAGCCGATCGTGCTGGCCGCACTGAAGGAAACGCTCGAGCGCGAAAAATATCATGTCGTCGCCACCACCAGCGCCTTGAAGGCCCTGGAGATCCTGCGCGAACGCGAATTTGCCGTCATCATTTCCGACCAGCGCATGCCCGAGATGCTCGGCCTGGATTTTCTCGTCGAAAGCAAAAAGCTGCGCCCGCTCTGCTCGCGCATCCTGATCACCGCCGTTCTATCGCTGCCCACCATCGTCGACGCGATCAACAAGGGTGAGATATTCCGCTTTGTTGCGAAACCCTGGTTGCGCGAAGAGCTCACCGCCACGGTCAAGAATGCGATCAACCGCTACGAGCTCATCGTCAAGAACGACCATCTCACCGCCGAGACCCAGCGCCTGAACGATCAACTCACTATCGCTAACACAGCGCTCAACGAGCAGGTCAAGAATCTGGAGACACAGAAACGCGAACTCGACCAGGCCAACCGCGAGCTTGCCACCAGTTACGAACACTCGCTCGACCTCTGCTGCCGCATCCTCACGACCTACGACCCGCTTCGCGGCGGCCAGACCAAGGCCATGGTGGAAATTGCCAAAAAGATGGCCGAGTCCGAACACTTCTCCGACGAAGAGCGCCACGTACTCCGCGCCAGCGCCTGGCTATGCGACCTCGGCCTGATCGGCGTGCCGCGCGAACTTATCCGTAATTTTCGCACAGCGCCGGAACGCCTCAGTGAACGCGAGCTCAGCACGATCCATAGCCACCCGATTTACAGCCAGACCCTCGCCTCGTTTGTCGACAGCCACTCTGCCGTCGGCGAAACCATTCGCGCCCACCACGAACGCTTCGACGGTGAAGGCTTCCCCGACGGACTCAGCGGCATGTCCATCCCGTGGACCGCGCGCTGCCTGGCCGTCGCCGTGTGGTTTATCGAGTGCGGCCTCTCAAAAGAGCAGGCCATCGAGTCCATCGTCGCCGAGTCCGGCAAAGCGCTCGACCCGGAGGCCGTCCGCCTCTTCCTCAAAGTCACCCACCTGCTCCAGCTCCCGCATCAGGTGAAGGAAATCCTGCTCGACGAACTCCAGCCCGGCATGATCCTCGCGAATGGCCTTTACAGCCCGCATGGTCTGCTGCTCGTCGGCGAAGGCCAGAGCCTGAGCCCGGCCATGATCTCGAAGATTAGGAACCACAACTTGGTCGACCCCATCAGCCAGCGGCTGTTGGTGTATTCCTGAACCGCAGACGTTTTTAGCCGCAGAGAAGCGAAAGAGCGCGCTGAGAATTGGAGCAGGTGCAGATACAACTTGGTTCGTTTTTCCGCGGAGATTTCTTTGCGGCTTTGGGCTCTTTGCGTGAGGAGATTCCCGTTTCGGAATGTCCCAAACCGCGCGAACCGTTCCCCCTCATTCTCCCCGCCCTCGGCGACCTCTGCGGTTGAATACCCCTTGGCCATAAAACAGGCACGCTTTTACACCATTTCTCACTCAGCCGTATAGAAGTAAAGATCCTCGGGGCAAGCCCCGAGGCATTTTCAAACCAACAACCACCTACTATGCCCGCCGCTCATTCGCCAATTTGAAGGAGACTGCTTGCAGGCGATTCATGTTCTCTTCGCCTGCAAGCAGGCTCCTACATTTCAACCAGGCCGAAGCGAGCTTCGGGGTATCGGACCCATTGCGAATGAACGGGGGGAATCGGAGGTGGGGCGAGTTACAAGGGACAACGCGCCGTCGCGAGCAGAGCACAACACTGCGGACTAAGGATAGTCCGCCCTACCGCCCAAACCGTTTTTATACTTTTGAAAAATAAACGGTATTACTCGAAGCGCTCTCGCGGAGGAATCCTTCATGCCTCGCGCGTTCTCCGAATTCCGAACGCAACGAAAGAGCCAAAGTGATACCGGGCATTGACGCGCGCGAAGAGCGCGCCCTGCGGCAGTTTGTCATCTATTAAATGACAAATCACTCGGCGGAAGATTTTACGAGTGCTCAAAATAGTACGTCCTCCCCAGGCGACTTGTCATTTAATAGATGACAAACTTCTGCCCGCGCTTGGTGCATAGGCGGGGGCTTTAGAAGCACCCGCGACGCCGGTGTTTGCCTCCCTGCTCCATGGCGGCGCCCGGGGCCAAAGTGGAGGGCTCGGGCGGGGGGCCAAAACAACATGCGGAATACGGCGGCCCCCCCGGCGCCCGAATGCGGTTCCTCATGACTCCGCGGCTGAACTCACCAGTACTTATTAGGCATTTTTTTACCAGCGCCGGAGGTGCTGATTCGTACGCTTATAACCCGGTGCCAAAGCCTGGTAAGTCAGCGATTTTGTGCGGCCTTACCTCAAGTTTACCCGCTGCGCGCCGAAAACATAAACACGTGGCCTAATATCGATCGCGCCTGCTCATGCATCTTCCTTACCAACGCCTTCACTGCTCGGTTCAGCCCCACGGTATAAACCTTCTCTGACCCATGGCTGGAGCACCTACCATCGGAGCCCTGTTCTCCCAGCGCGTCATCATCGGCGTGGGGGATATGGCTGTGTCCAACAACGCCATCGTCACGCTCAGCACCTACGCGCTCGGCTCATGCGTGGGCGTGATCGTTTATGACCCGATTTCCAAAGCTGGCGGCATCCTTCACTTGATGCTGCCCGACTCGACCATTTCCGCCGACAAAGCCGCCAAACAGCCCGCCATGTTTGCCGACACGGGCCTGCCGATGCTCTTCAAGGCACTCATCGGCGTACGCGCCGACCGCTCGCGCATGCGACTGTTCACCGCCGGAGGAGCCAGTGTGCTCAACGGCGCCGATCCTTTCAAAATCGGCGAACGCAACAGCACCGCCGTGGACAAATACCTCAAGGCAAATGGCTATAACGTCGTGGGCAAGGACCTTGGCGGCAACGTCAACCGCACCGTCCATCTCGAGATCGGCACCGGCAAGGTGAACCTGAAGATGCCCGATCGCGTCGAGAATTTCTCGCTGGGTTGAGCGGGCTGGTTAGGTCCGCGACTAGCAGACCCTGAAGTTTATATCCCCAGGCGATCAGCCGGAGGTCATTTCAAGGAATTCCTCTTTGAGGATTTCCATGAGTGGTGGTCCAACCGGATCGAGGTGTCGCGATGAGTGATCCGCTTGCCGGTTTGTCCCAAACGGGAGAATGATAAAGAGGAATGAGAACGAGAAAGATCAGGATCGCCCTTCACCTCCGATCAATTCGCATGCTCTAAAAGCGTGTACCAAAAGAAGCCTCCTCTTTCTCGTTCTCTTTATCTTTCTTCTTTCTCCCTCCCGCCCCCCGGTCTGCGATGAGCAGACCCCGCAGTTTGTACCCGCAGGCGACTAGCCGCAGGTCACTTCAAAGAATTCCTCTTTGAGGATTTCCATGAGTGGCAGTCCAACCGGATCAAGTTCTGGCTTTCCCCTGGCAATTGGTTACGGCTTGTTTTCAACTGGCCAAAAAAGCGCCCGGCCTGTGCTAGAAGCACCAGGCCGGGCTGACCACAACACCTGCAAATAATCGCCAGCATCACTTGGCGATATTGCTAATATCGGACCGTTCCGAAAATACTTTAGGCCTCTCGAAAACCAAAATTCCGGTGGGGACGCCGCTCGGGTTAGCCGTCCGGACGACGTCCCCGGAATCACACGACGCGCTTAGCTCATCGCTTCAAAAGCTCAGTGAACCGTGCGAAAGTTTCTCCTGCAAAAGTTTACCCGCGCGGGACACGACCTCGGGGATCGCCGCTTCCAGCACCGCAGGGGAAAACCCCCATTCCATTAACAAGGGCGCGTTCAGCTCGAACAGAAATCCATCTTCGGCCACGCCCACGCCAATCGTGACTGCGATGTATTTGGCGGCGTGCACGTGGACCAGCAAAGGCAGCACATCGGCTGGCGCGCTCGCGGTCGGTGGATTAAATGCGCACAGCGCAACAAACGACGGGGGAAATTTCCAGCGTTTGAGCAGTTCGCCGCCAACCTCGGCGTGATTAAAGCCCAGTACCTGCTTTTCCGCGTTGAGCCAGGGGCATCCAGCACTGGTCTGAAGTGCGCGAATGGCCGGGAAATAATCGCCGCATGAATATGCCAGGGCGAGTTTGCCGACTTCATGCACCAAGCCCGCCGTGTAAGCGGTCTTCGGATCGACGCGGCCCGATTGGGTGGCGAGGTACTCAGCGGCAACTGCGACCATGAGCGCAAGCCGGCAAAAATCGCCTGCCTCCCAGCGGTAGCCATCAATTTTCTGGTTCATCCAACGACTCGCGAGCGAGAGCGCGGCAAGGCGGTAAACTTCCAGCTGGCCGAGGCGCATGATCGCCTCGCTCAGGTTTTCCACCTGGGTGTTGCCAGCGGCAAAATACGCGGAGTTGGCGAGGCGCAGGGTCGAGCTCGCCAGCACGGTGTCGATCCGGATGACGCTTTCGAGTTCGTCGATGGAGGAATCTTCCTTTTCCAGGACCGAGATCAGGCGCGGCAACAAAGCCGGCGAGCAGGGCAGCCGCGTGGCTTTTTCACAAACCTCGAACAAAGTGGGTGCGGTGGGCATGGGCGAAAGAATTATCAGGCGGCTAAAAACAACGAACCAGGATCTAGAATTAAAGCGATGTTGCCGTCACCCAGAATGGCACCGCCCGAGATACCGGCCAGGCTCTGAAGGAAACCACCCAGGGGCTTGATCACGACTTCCTGCTTGCTGACCATGTCATCGACCAGCAGCGCATGGGCGCGACCGTTGTTCTCGACGATCACGATGATGGCCTCCCAGGGGTTCTCGATCGCGCCGGCAATGCCGAAGCGGCGGTGGAGCCGGTGGAGGGGAAGAATCTTGCCGCGGTGATCGAGCACCTCGCCCCGGCCCTGAACGGTGGAGAAGGCTTCCCGGGTCGGACGCAGGGCCATCTGTACCGAGGTGCTCGGCAGGATGAACCGGTCCTCGCCCACCCGGACCACCAGGCCGTCGATAATGGCCATCGTAAGGGGTAAACGGATACGGAAGGTGGAGCCCGCGCCAATCTCGGAAAGGATCTCGATCTTGCCGCGCAGCTTGTCGATGTTGCGCCGGACCACATCCATGCCGACGCCCCGGCCGGAAACCGCCGTGACTTTTTCCGCAGTGGAAAAACCGGGCAGGAAAATGAGGTTGAGAATTTCTTCCTTCGAAAGCTGGGCGTTGGGTTGAACGAGATTCTGCTTTCTTGCCTTGGAGAGAATCTTCTCGGGATTGATGCCGCGGCCGTCGTCGCTCAGCTCGATCACGATGTTGCCGCCTTCGTGATAGGCTTTCAACGTGACGTTGCCGTGTTCGGATTTGCCGGCAGCGATGCGTTCGGCGGTGGTCTCCAGCCCATGGTCAAGGGAGTTGCGCACCATGTGCACGAGCGGATCGCCGATGTCTTCGACCACTGTACGGTCGAGCTCGGTATCCTCGCCGCTCACATGGAAATTCACCTTCTTGCCGAAATCACGGGAAAGGTCGCGGGCGAGGCGCTCCATTTTCTGGAAGGTCGGCTTGATCGGGATCATGCGCAGCGACATCGCAGTGTGCTGCATTTCCTTCGTGAGGCGGCCAAATTGGGAAATATTCCGTTGAAGCGGAGAATTCTCGATGCCCAGAACGCGCGCCGATTCGCTGAGCTGGCTCTGCACGATCACGAGTTCGCCGACGACATCCATGAGCGAATCAAGCTTGTCGGTGTTGACGCGTACGGTGCTGGAGCTGCCGGTTTTGCCCTGCGTGGGTGCGCCGGGAGCGGCGGCTTCGGGAGATTTTTGGGCGGTTATCGATGGTTCTGGCGTGGCAGGGGCAACGGCCACAGGTGCAGCGTGCTCAGCGAAATGCAGCACGGGCACAAGCGGTGCATTCGTTTCGACCTCGGGCTCCTCGCGGGAAACGGCAACGGGGGCGGCCGGTTTATCCACATCGGGAACAGCGAGAATCTTCACCGCCCGCATCAAATGACTCACCGGGATAATCTGCGACGGCAGCGTGCCGTTTTCGAGCGCAGAAGTGATCTGCTGCACCATAGCCTGCACGGCATCGCGGCTCTTGAGCACCTCGGTGATGATGGTGGAATTTAGTCGCAGCTTACGGTTGCGGGCGAGATCCAGCAACGACTCCACCTCATGCGTCAATGTGTGCATGGGAGTGAGATGCAGGAAACCCGACACGCCTTTGATCGTATGAAATGAACGGAAAATGGAGTTGAGCGCCTCGGGGTCGCCCGGCTGTTCGTCGAGGACGAGCAGCGCCGCCTCGATTTGCTGCAGATGATCCAGCGCCTCAGCGTGAAACTCAGTCAGCAGTTCGCGGTTTTCTTCGAGATTGAGATCGAGCAGCACATCCTTGGACGCAAGTCCGTCGTCCACCACGGGGGCATTCGCCGCTGCTGCTGCAACGACAGGCAAGGCGCTGGGTTCCGCCGCACCGGGTGCCGGCGGGATCGTGTGGCCAGCTCGCAGAGCAGCGAGGGCCTTGGGCAGCCATTCGACCGCGGTGCGAAACGCGGAAAGACTGGCACCATCGAATGGTTTTGCCGCATCCAAAAGTTTTTCGAGCGTTCCGCGAAGAGCGGCCGCCGGGCCGTTGAGCGCCGGCTCAGTCGCGCTGAGTTCGCAGAGTTCACCCAGGAGGCTGTAGGCCGGGATAAGGCCCTCGTCCTTTCCTGGTTGGGCGAGAATGGATTCACCCGCGAGGCGGCTGATGATGTCGTCGAGGGCGGCGAAGGAGTCTGGAGTGATGGGCATACCGCGGGAGGAGTGTTAACCTCCTCCTAGTACGACGCAGCAGGCAGAAACTTGAACGATCTCTAGCACAACTCCGTCAAGCGCACGCCCTATGGCAGATATAGCCGACACACCGCGCCTTAACGGGCGCGGCTACTCTTGCCCTAACCGGCCCGCGACGAGCTTTCTCTTTCATCTTTATCCTTCTCTTTCGTCAGGGCTTTCCGGATTCGGATAGGATAAAGAGGAAAGATAAAGAGAATGAGGAAAGAACCCAGGGTCGCGATCTGGGGCCGTAGCCGCGACCATTGAGGCGAGGTGCGGCGCTCAAAACGAAGGCCTGCCGGGCCGGGTTTTAAAAACGTCATTCCCCACGGCCGGTGGCGTATTTTCCGCTAAAGCCTTTGGCCTCTTGGGTCGAAGAACAAGCCTGTCGGATCGTGCCAAACCGCGCGATCGACGCCATCCTCCATGAGCACTCCCGCCGCCCCCTCCATTTCCTCGACCATCGAAGCACAGAATGCCGGCAAGTACCTTACGGTCGCCCTCGACAATGAGTCGTACGGCGTGGCTGTGCTGAAGGTGCGCGAAATCATCCGTATGCAAAAAATCACGCCCGTTCCGCAGATGCCGGAATTTGTCAAAGGCGTGATCAATCTGCGTGGGCGTGTCATCCCCATCATCGATCTCCGCGTAAAATTCGGCCTCAAAGCCGAGTTCGCCGAGCGCACCTGCATCGTTGTCGTACAGGTCAAACTTCCTTCCGGCCAGAACGTGCAAATGGGCCTGATCGTCGACAGCGTCGAAGAAGTCGTGACCCTCGCCGCCGCCGAAATCGAGCCCACGCCCGACTTTGGCACGCGCATCGACACAACTTACATCCTCGGCATGGCCAAGATCAAAGGTGCGGTGAAGACCCTCCTCGACATCGATCGCGTCGTATCGCCCGAAACCGTTGAACACATCGCCCGCAGCGTCTGAGCGATTGCAAAAATTTCAGCTTCGGCCGGCCGCCTCAACGCGGCCGGCTTTTTTATGGCATGATCACTTCCAGATTCTTCCGCCTCCACGTCCCACAGCCAATATTTCAGTTAAATAGAACTAAAACTCGTGGCCTTCGGGCACGAATTTCAGATCTCGCTCGGAAACAAAGTACCATTTGGAGTGATCATTTTTCTGCCAACGGACTCCCTCCGGCGTCTCGTGCCAGGGCTCCGCATCGCGTTTCTCTTCCCAAATAATCGCGTCCACGTCGCGCCGCGATTCTGGCGGCCAGATCTCGTTTCCTGCCGCCAGAAAGCGCTGAACCGTCACACGCACGTGGACCGCACCTCCGTCGTTCTCGGTCGCTTCGATCTGCAAGCCCTCGGAAGTCATCCTCCAGCCGTTAATTTTTGCCTCTATCGGTCGATCGCTCTCACGACGCTCGAACCCGTCGGCCGAGATGCGCATGACGCCCAGCCGAACGTACAGCGGATGCATCCGCATAATCCCGCCCTTGTAATCCGTCGAAACCGGATCACCAAAACCGTTCTTTTGCGCCTCGTACCACGGAGTCTCCTCAAGCAGTCGGCGTTGAAGCGACGAGGGCTCGGCGGGCGTTTTGGATTTGGCAGACATCGTTAAGAAAAACAGGGCAAGACCCGTGGAGAAGCGAAACATATCAAAACCGACAATATCGACTAACAATCAAATCCTCCTCGCAAGCACCAATCCTTAACCACCAACCATTCGGTTCGAAAAATCTGCGAAACAAAAAGTTAAGGCAGAGGCGCAAAGCCGCAAAGTGAGGAGCATTGCTGACGCAGCAGGCAATGTCGCCTGTCCTCTCAAAAACTGAAACCCGTGACTGAATGGAGAATTCACTGCCTCCATGGCATTTCAAAAAATGGCGTCGCCGCGTCAAGTAGGGCGCGGGATTTTGCGCTCCTCCGATGAACGCTGCTTAACGGCAGCGGCTAGGACTACAGTTATACTCAATATGCTATATTCCTTCTTTGCGCCTTTGCGTCTTTGCGTGAAACAATCTACTGAAAGGCTCCGGCAACGGAGCCTACTTAGGAAAGGGCGCAGCAAGATGCGCCCCCAAAAGACCCCCCAAAGATTGCTGATCGCGGGCTGCTGTGGTCTGCGATGAGCAGACCCCATAAGAGGTACTCGTAGGCGATTAGCCGGAGGACACTTCAAAGAATTCCTCAATGAGGAATTTAATGAGTGGTTAGCCCATCGGGTCGACAGCTCGTCCAGTACAACCAATACTCAGGGGTTAGCACTTACGACGTGCTGTTGAACGCGAGAGAAGGCGCTGACAAGGTCCTCCTTGCGCAGCGGTTTGCTCAAATAGTCGTCCATGCCGGCCTCGATGCATTTTTCGCGATCGCCGATCATAGCGTTAGCGGTAAGACCGATAATCCAGGGCTGATGGTCGGCCGGGAGCTCACGGCGGATGGCGGCGGTGGCTTCGAGGCCGTTCATCTCGGGCATGTGCCAGTCCATAAGGATGACGTCGTAGTCAACTGCCCTGGCTTTGGCGAGGCCTTCGACACCGTCGCCCGCGACATCAGCCTGCTCGTAGCCGTTACGCTTGAGCATCGCAAGTGCGACCTTCTGGTTCACCGCATTGTCCTCGACCAGCAGGATCCGCAGCGGCCGTTGCTTCCCGTCGGGCATCATATTGGGTGCAGCAATCGGTTTCGGTGCCG
>Ga0302322_100005174_pt1 | contig 11429 bp, 14 predicted proteins | sample Fen_T0_2_FD_203757 | JGI IMG/M metagenome (GOLD analysis project Ga0302322, IMG submission 203757) | Peat permafrost microbial communities from Stordalen Mire near Abisko, Sweden - Fen_T0_2 | ecosystem: Environmental > Terrestrial > Soil > Wetlands > Permafrost | place: Sweden: Abisko... | reverse complement strand
GGCCTGGGATGCGGTGGTGAACCCCGCCCCGAATGACCAGCGCGCGTGGGCTAGACAAGTCCTTCAGGGCATCCAGCGCACGCTCGGTCCGCCGCGACTGGATGATGGTGATACCCATGACCACGAAAACGAAGCCGAGAAGCATGATGGCTTCGGAATGATCGCCAAGCAGTAGATACAGACCGCCAGCGACAATCAGCATAATGAACATGGGCTCGCGCACGACTTCGAGCACAATGGCCAGCAGACTGCGCTTCTTTTGCGCGGGCAATTCGTTTGGCCCCTGCTTCTCCAGCCTCAGGCGGGCCTCCTCCTCGCCAAGGCCCGCCTGCTTGCCAAGGTCGAGGGATGGTTCAATTGCGGTCGCCACGGCTACTTCATCCCCGCGTCAACGGCATCATCGAACGCATAGGCGGCAGCAGACGAACAGAAGCCAGGCCGCTGCCTCTCAAGGCCAGCGTGGTGGGCGGCCAATCGCCAAATTTCGCGAAGTAGGCCATCAGCACCAAGCTGATAGCCCGCTCCCGCTCATAGGTTTCGCTGTTGACGATGACATCGAACTGGGCGGGATTGCCGAGAGCGTGCTTCATGGCCGCCCACGCACAAGGCTCGAACGGAGCCACGAAATCTACGCGAAGGGCGTGGTTAGGATCCACCAGGAGCTGCGTTCCCCGTCCGACGATCACCGCCCTGCCACGGTGGACAATCGATTCGAGAATGAGGTGGACCCGGTCCGTGTAGTCCTCGGGTACGACTCGCTGACCAGGCAGCGTGGGTTCGAGAAAAGCCGCGATGGCCTCGCGGGCGCGTTCATCGACGACGATGCTGGCGCCGGTATCCGTGTCCAGCAAACCCGCCAGGTCCAACACCAGTTCTCGATCCCAGTAGCTGAAGCCAAGCCGTTGCGCAAGGCTGCACCCGAGGGCAGGTTCTTGCTCATCGAGTTCACGTGAGATGGTCACGACAGGATAGGCGCCCAGCAGCGCTTTCCAAGGCCAGGTCTGCCTGAGCTCCCAACGTCTTGCCTGCGCTTCGGCCATGACACCCACCTCGCGCGGATGTCGAAGATGCGGCCACATCAATCCTGGCATGATGGTCTCACTTTCCGAACGGGACTTTGCGGTTGGAATTCCCCTCGCTTACGGCGCGATCTTGTCGCTCAACCATTGCCGGGTGAGCACGATGGAGTCTTTCAGCCCGCCGTAGGACTCTTGGAAGCCCTTCTTCACGTCATTCCAGGTGGATTCGGTGGCGTTCTCTGCTTGCTGAAGCTGTTGCTTGGTCTGGGCCAGTTTCACGCGCGCGGCTTCGAGTTTGGCCGTGGCTTCGGCTTTGACGGCGCCGGCCGAGCTTGAAACCTTGGCGCCAAGGCGATCCAGATCTTCTTGGGTTGCTACAAGCTCGCTCTTCATCTTGGCGACGAATTCGGCCTTTCGCGCATAGGCGTAGTCATCCATCGCTATCACCGCCTCCGCGGTGGCAGCCTTTGCCTTTGCCAGCTGAAATGCCGCCGCGGAATCCTGCTTAGTCCCGCTTGTTGATGTCTCAATCGTCGGTTTGCACCCCGCGACCACAGCCGCCGCGAACAACAGTGCAATTGCCAATTTTGACTTTCTCATGGGTATTTCCTGTCTGAATTGCAATGTCAGACGATTCGGCGGCCCTGGATGATCCGGACCAGGACCAGAACCACGGCGGCCACCAGAAGGATGTGAATAACCCCTCCCATCGCGTGTGCGGTCACCAGGCCAAGCGCCCAAAGTACGAGAAGAACGACGGCAATTGTCCAAAGCATGGTGTGCCCTTCTACGAAACGTGGTTAGGTGTTGGCCGGGAGGTCGTTAGCCTCGGCGCGTGCCACAACATGTGCGAGATGGTCTGCGTGGCCAGGCGCGAGACTTCTCGCGGATCGGCGCTGTATTGTGCGGCATTGTCGAACACGGTTAGGATCAGTTCACCTAGCGGTACGGTCTTGGGAATTTCGGTTCTCATGTCTTTTCACCTTTCTTGGGACGCACCTGGTACCTACAGCAGTTTCCGGGCCATCAATTAGTCGGCAATGATAACGGCAGCTTGCAGCGCTATGGCTCGATAGTCATGGCTGATCCCTTCAAGATGAAGTACCTTCCCCATCAATTCGAAGGAGAGGGGCAGGTTGATGCGAGTCGGTGATCTGGATCTGAAGGAATTGCTTGAGTTGGATCCCGACGGAGGCGTCATTCGCTTCGCCGGACAACGTGCGCTGCTGCTCGACGCAGTGGCGATGGGACTTCTGCGCAAATATCTCGTCGAAAATTTCGGTGTGACGGCCACGCGCACCGTACTGACTCAATTTGGCTTCGCCCACGGCTGGCGCATGGCCGAGGCCATGCAGTCCGAATTCAAGTGGGACACCAGCGAGGAATGGCAGCACGCCGGTGCTCGCATCCACACCCTGGAAGGTCTCTTCAACCTCGAGCATGGAAGCGAGGGCCCTCTCTCCAAGGCGGGTGCCATGCTCCTGGCCTCGTACGAGGCAGAGCAACATCTATTGCACTTTGGTCGCTCGGATGCGCCCGCGTGCTGGACCATCTGCGGCCTCACCAGCGGCTACCTCAGCCGAAGCTGCGGGCACGAGATCTACGTCCTTGAAGACCGCTGCGTGGGCAAGGGCGATGCGGCCTGCCACCTGATCGGGCGAACGCGCGAGGAATGGGGCGACGAGCGCGCGGAAGAACTGCGCTTCTTCGATGCGACCCGGCTCAAGGACGGCCTCGACGTTTCGCTCCAGCGGGTCACCGAAACGCTGAAGGCGGCCGAACATAAGCTGCGCGTTCACCGCCGGGCGCTGGTTCGCGTGGCCCACGATGTCGATGAGCCGCTCGGAATTGTCGCCTCCAGCAAGGCGATGGCGCAACTGCTGGACCTGGCCCGCCGGGTGGCCAAGGTCGATTCGACCGTCCTCATTACCGGCGAAAGTGGTTCGGGCAAAGAGCGGGTCGCCCGCTTGGTCCATGATGAATCCACACGTGCGGCGGGACCGTTCGTGGCCGTCAACTGCGGCGCTATTACCGAGACCCTTCTCGAAAGCGAGCTGTTTGGACACGCGCGGGGCGCGTTCACGGGCGCGACGCAGGATCGGCCGGGCCTCTTTGAGTCTGCCAACTGCGGAACATTGCTGCTCGACGAAGTCGGTGAGGTTTCGCCCGGCATGCAGGTCAAGCTCCTGCGCACCTTGCAAGAGCGGGAGATCCGCCGCGTCGGTGAGAACAAGAGCCGGAAGGTGGATGTGCGCGTTCTGGCCGCCACCAACCGCGACCTGGCCCATGGCGTGGCCGGGGGCAGCTTCCGGCAAGATCTCTATTACCGCCTCAAGGTGGTCGAGTTGCACGTTCCGCCCCTGCGCGAGCGCCGGGACGACATCTTGCCGCTCGGCCGGGTACTGCTGGCAGCCGCGGCGCTACGCATGAAGCGCAAGATCACGGGTTTGGCACCCGAAGCCGCCGATCAACTGCTGCGCCACGAGTGGCCGGGCAACGTCCGCGAGCTGGAAAACGCCATGGAGCGCGCCGTGGCGCTGGCACGGGGAAGTCGCGTGGAACTAGAGGATCTGCCCGAGGAAATCCGCAAGGCCCTGGCGGCCCCCGTGGCCACCAAGGGGAAAGTACGACCCCTCGACCAGGTCGAGAAGGACTACATCCTTGCTGCGCTGGAACTGAATGATGGGAACCAGACCCATACCGCCGAGCAACTCCACATAGGCTCGGCAACCCTGTACCGCAAGCTCAAAAGCTATGGGCTCATTGGCAAGAAGAACGCCGACCCAAGCTGACCTGCAAGCGCAGTACCCAGGAAAGAATCGAGATGTGCTTTTCCGCAGGAGCGAGCTTTACGGCAGGCGTGTTGCTTACGTTTGTCGGCACAGAAACCTTGAGAAAGGTGCACAAGCCGTCTCAGATTGCGCTCGCAAGCTTCCCTGTCTTCTTCGCCGTTCAACAATTTGCAGAGGGCGGCGTCTGGCTGACGATAAACCAGCCCAGCCACGCCGGTCTGCAGACGCTCTTTACGCATCTATTCTTGGTGATGGCACAAATGGTTTGGCCCGTCTTGGTGCCGCTCTCGGTTCTATGGTTGGAACGTAACAAGACCAGGCGAACCATCATCTCTGGGCTTCTCATGGTGGGTGTGGCCATTGCGCTGTACTACGGGTACCGGATGATAGCCCATTCCATCCACGCCGAAATCATGGGCAAGCACGTGGTCTACCAGGACACTTCCATGGATTCTTCAGGTCTGGTAGCCATTGTCTTCTACCTTCTTGCGACCATAGCGCCTCTCTTTGTCTCCAGCACCAAGAGGGTCTACATCCTTGGAATAATCATGAGCCTCTCGTTCATTGTCTCGGCGCTGTTCTACATCCGCTGCCTTATGTCCGTGTGGTGCTTCTTTGCAGCCGTCATAAGCTTCGTGGTCTTCTATCTCGTCCGCGACGCGCACAAGAAGTTTCACCTCACAGCAGTCCCGCTCTCGCAAGCGCCCGTGTCGCACTAGAGCCGCCGAACTCTGGAGCCGCGAGTCCGGCCCCATCCGATCCCCTCGCCCCGCAAAGCGGGGAGAGAGCTAGGGTGAGGGGCACTCTCCGCTCAATTTGATAGAGAAGGTGCTTCATTCTGGTCGAGCCCACCCGTCCAATGGGCCGTCGCGGACCGCAACCACCTGAAATTGCTTCGTCCCCTCGTGGCTCGAAGGCTGGCGCGAAAGCTGCTGTAGCCCAGCAGCATGAACCAAGAATCACACCTCTACTTGAGACGCCTCGCGCTTCTCACGGTGGCCGCCGCCACGATCCTGTCCGCCGCGAGTCGGTCGGAGGCAACCGAGGTCGGCACCTCCCGGAACTTTGGCGTGGGCTTCCAGATCGGCGAACCAACCGCCATCACGGCCAAGGCGTTTATCGGCGGTGCCCACGCCCTCGACTTCGGGCTTGGCTTCGGCGGCTGGGGCTACGGCTGGTGCGCCGACGCGAATGGCAACTCCTACCGCTGTAACGACCTCAATCACAACTTCAGCTTCCACATGGACTACCTGTATGAAGAGAACATCGTCAATGCCACGAACCGGCTCGACTGGTACGCGGGCTTTGGTGGCCGTCTCATTACCTCGGCCTATGGCCGGAATGAACTGGGCCACGACGCCGTCGTCCTGGCCCGCGTTCCCATCGGGATCGCCGCCACCTTTCGGCGGCCGGACTTCCTTGAAGCCTACCTTGAGATTGCGCCTGCCCTCGTGATCATTCCGCCCTTGGACTTCACCATCGACGTTGGTTTGGGCGTTCGTGCGTATTTCTAGTGGATTGGAGTCAAATGAAGCGCTGGATAATTCTTGCTCTGCTGGCCGTGGTGACAGGCAGTGGGTGTTTCTGGGGAGTTCGGGGACCCAGACGGGACGAGGGCCACTATCGCCGAGACGAACATCGAGGTCACGACGAGCGTGAGCGTCGTCGTGGCGACCATGACCGTGACCATGACCGTGACTTCGACCATCGAGATGGCCGTTGAACAAATACAACCCTTGAATTCACGCCAACCGGAGCCGCCCCATGCAAAACATCAAGAGCCGTGAAGTTAGCCTAACCTCCCGCCCGACCGGCCTTCCAACCGCGGCGAATTTTGCCGTCGAGCAAACCACGCTGGAAGCGCCCAAAGACCAAGAGGTCTTGGTTCGCAACCTTTTCATGTCGGTGGATCCCTATATGCGCGGGCGCATGAACGCGGGAAAATCCTATGTCCCGCCGTTTGAGCTGGGCAAAGTGATGAGCGGTGGGGCGGTCGGCGAAGTCCTAGAGTCGCGCGCCAAGGAATTCAAACCGGGCGATACCGTCACCTCAAGCTTTGGCTGGCGAGAATACTTCGTAGCCTCGGCCAAGGACCTACATGCCGTCAGCCGTGACTTTCAACCGCTGTCGGTCTACCTGGGGGCGCTCGGCATGACGGGCATGACTGCGTGGGCCGGTCTGAATCTTGTGAATGTGAAGGCCGGCGACGTCATCTTCATTTCAGGGGCCGCCGGTGCCGTTGGCAGTATCGCCGGACAGCTTGCCAAACTGCGCGGCTGCACGGTGATCGGTTCGGCGGGCTCTGACGAAAAGGCGAAGTTCCTCAGAAATGAATGCCATTTCGATACGGCCTTCAACTATCACAATGCCCCAATCGGAGAACAGCTGGCGATAGCAGCACCGGATGGCATGGATGTCTACTTTGACAACGTCGGTGGGGAAGCGCTTGAGGCGGCACTATCGGCCTTGCGCGTTCATGGGCGAATCATCGCTTGCGGCGGCATCTCCGGCTACAACAACGAGAAACCACAGCCTGGTCCGACCAATCTCTTCAACATGACCACCAAACGCTTGACGATGAAGGGGCTGATCGTGGGCGATTCTCTAGACCGCCAAGTCGAGTTCGAACAGGAAGTCGGGGCCTACTTTCAAGCCGGCAAACTCAAGAACAAGGAAACAGTCGTTGAGGGTATCGAGCAGGCGGTAGCGGCGTTCATCGGGCTCTTCCAGGGCAAGAACATCGGCAAGATGGTGGTCAAGTTGGGCTGAACCAGGGCATCAAGTTGCGATGAACCACGAACGGGAAGAAGGCATTCATGAACACGATCACGACGGTGGACAATACACAGATCTACTACAAGGATTGGGGCGTAGGGCAACCGGTGGTCTTCAGCCACGGATGGCCGCTCAATTCGGATAGCTGGGAAAGCCAAATGCTCTTTCTGGCCACTCACGGCTATCGCTGCATCGCGCACGACCGCAGAGGGCACGGCCGATCCAGTCAACCCTGGTTTGGCAACGATATGAATACGTACGCGGATGATCTCGCGGCGTTGCTGGAAAAGCTAGATCTGAAAGACGTGGTGCTGGTTGGCTTCTCGGCGGGTGGTGGCGAAGTGGCGCGCTACATCGGACGCCATGGTACGCATCGTCTGGCGAAGGCAGCGCTGATATCGGCTGTCCCGCCACTCATGTTGAAGACGTCGGCCAACCCTGGGGGTCTGGCGATCGACGTGTTCGACGGCATTCGCGCCTCCTCGGTGGCGGACCGTTCCAAGTTCTATCAGGAACTTGCCACTGGGCCGTTCTTCGGATTCAACCGGCCCGGTGCCAAGGTTTCAAAGGGCATGAGTGATTGGTTTTGGCAGCAAGGCATGCAAGCCGGCCACAAGAACACTTTCGATTGCATCAAGGCCTTTTCCGAAACGGATTTCACCGAGGATCTGGGGAAGTTTGACGTGCCGACGCTGGTTGTCCACGGCGACGACGACCAGATTGTGCCAATCGGCGCCAGCGGACTGGCATCGAGCAAGCTCATCAAGAATGCCAAACTGATCGTCTATCCCGGTGCCCCGCACGGACTAACGAGCACCCACAAGGACAGGTTGAACGCCGACCTTGCGGCATTTCTAGAACACCGAAAGTAGTGACTCCTAGCCCTCGCCCCGCAAAGCGGGGAGAGGGCCAGGGTGAGGGCCTGCTAGCGTTCAGCTTGCAGGTGGGCCTCGACGAACCACAACCACTTGTCCACGCCACGGGAAACCTCGGTGAAGAGGTCGGTGGTGTCGGCATCGGACAGTTCGTCGCTCTTCCCGATGGATTGCCGAATCGACTTGCCGAAGAACGCCAAGGCTGATGATAGCGCCTCTGCGTGGTCGCGGCCGGCGCCCGATTTGGCCGCGTACTCGGGCAACGACGTTCGCTTGGCCACACTGCGGGATGTCCCGTCTGCTATGCCGCCAAGTTGTACGGCGCGTTCGGCGATGTCGTCCACGTAGCTCTCCACATCCTCATTCAGCTTGTCGAACAGTTCGTGCAAGGCGATGAAATCGGGCCCTTTCACGTTCCAGTGCGCTTGCTTGCACTGGGTTTGCAAGTCGATGGCGTCGGCCAGGCGAGCGTTGAGCAATTCCACCAAATGGCCGCGATCTTTCTCGTGAATATCATTCTTGGTCGGATACATGAGTTACCTGCTCTCTTCAATAATGGTTTCTGAAATGGAGTACTTGGCCGTTACATCGCGATCGCTTGCTTCAACTTGCTCTTCCGGGTCTTCGTCAGCGGCTGGGATGGCTAGGGGGCCCTCGTCCTCGTCACCGCTTGCTTCCCGAAGGAACTGTTCCGCCAGAAGCTCGGCCAAGTCATCCGAAGTCCCGGAGATCTGGGCAGTCTCCGGGATAAACGCGTCGGCCCCATCCGAACGTTCATTTTTCAGCTTGATCGCCTGCCTATCCACAGCACGAACCCTTTTTCGACTCTGACTTGGACTCTGCGTGAAGGTGGTCGAGCTTATTTCGAATGGCTTCCTTGGTATCGCCCACCTTCGCTTGAATGACGCCATAGAGCTTCTCTACAGAGCCCTCGGCCTTCTTGAAGTCGTCGTCCGTGAGAACGCCCCAAGCCTTCTTCGCCCTTCCTTTGATCTGGTCCCACATGCCTTTGGCTTGATCCTGGTTCATTTGATGTGCCTTTCTTCTATATCCAGGCACAGCTACAGCAGCATTCGAGCCAACCGCCGAACGTCAGCAATAGTGTGAGGTTGCGGAACACCGGAATCTGGCGAATCCGCAAGCTCGACCAAGATGACGTTGCAGCGCCATCAATCTGAAGGAGGCGCAGTACGCGCGCTCAGTTGCAGTCCAGGAAGAGGCTTGCGGTGCCTTGGCCCCAAAGATGCATATCGACTGGTTCGAGGCCCAGAAGCCTGCGGTCTTTTACCCAGCGCGAGGGCCCCAACGAAGAGTCCGAGTCCGGAAGGAAAGCAAAATCATGAGCACGAGCACCCTGATTGTCTTGGTGGTTCTAGGAGTCCTTCTCTTTGGCGGTGGCGGCGGCTACTACTGGAGGAGCCGCCGTTAGACGGTTGGCTGTTTCGTCCTGAGTCCCGACTACAATTCGCTGAATTTCTCGGGCGATGTCCTCGGGCGAAAGGACAAAATCGACGTACCCACTTGCTATTGCGCTCTCAGGCATATCCGGCTGGGTGGCTGTGTCGGCCTTCTGCGCAATAGTAATCCCGCCTACTTCCTTTATTTCGCGCAGCGCTGCCGCCCCGTCACCATCATAGCCGGACACAATAACGGCGATGAGTTTGCCGTCCCAGTGTTGCGTTAGGGAGCGCAAAAAAACCGTGATCACATCTGGCCATCCCCGGGGCTTTGAAATCGGTTTCAGATGGAACTGCCCATTAAGAACATGCAAATCCCGTTGCGCGGGAATGATGAACACATGGTTAGGCTGAATGCGCAGGCTATCCGTGATCAGTTCGACCGGCATTTCCGTGAAGCGTGGGAGAATCTCGTGCAGCAAGGTCCCAACAGTTCGTAGGTGATTCACGATGACAACCGCAACACCCATCTGCGCTGGCAGATGACGTAGCAACCGAGTGTAGGCGTCGAGGCCTCCGGCCGAACCCCCCACGCAAACAACGGGAAAGTCCCGCGCAAGTTCCTGAGCGCTCATTTTCTGGCAGCCTTCTTCGTGCTCTTCTTCGTGCTTTTCCTTCGGCTTTTGATCTTCCCTGGTTTGGGTTCAACGCGGGGAGGCCGTTTGGCCTGTTGAAGTCGGGCATCAAGCTGCGCCTTGTCCTGCTCAATCTGTTTCTGCTCGCTTATGTCACTTAATACGACGCGGCTCATAGGAGCACTGTCGGGCGCTGAGTCTGCCAATGGTTCCTGCATGCTAGCCGTCAGGCGAACCCAGCAGGTGGTTCCGTTGGCCTTCACCATGCGCAGCTCACACACATGCGATTGACCCGTGGCCAGGAGTTCCCTTCGATGCAGGTAGTAAACGTCTTGGTCGTCTTTGAATATGAAGCGCGTGATCGGCTGCTTGATAAGCGCGGCCCGCGGGACGCCCAGCAGGACGGCACCCGCCAGATTGGTCTCCAGAATTCGCCCCTCGTGCGACACGATGAAGTAGCCTACGGGGGCGAGGTTATACAGGTCGAAATAGCGTTCCCGGGTCGCGCTCAGCTCTGCCTGGGCCCGGCATAGCTCATCATTCTGCATTTGGAGTTCGACCTGATGTACGCGAAGCTCATGGACCAGCCTCAGCGCTTCTTCATGCGACGGTGTTGGGGGCGTCTTTCGCGCCCCGCCGCCTTGTCCCTGAATGATCTCTTCGGCTCGCCAGCGCAGTTTGGCGACTTCCTTTGATTCGTCATTCTTGCCATTCATTTGGGCACCACTGTCCTCTCTTCGCCGCGGCCAACTCCAAGATGGTCTCCAATATGCATCCAATATGCACCATAGATCTCTTTACTTCCCCAAAGATCTCCGTTCGAATCGACTTGCCTGAACCAGGCTCGACATACGTCTGGATCCCCAGGATTCCGAAGGGCAAAGCGTAACCCCAAATGACTCACAAACGAAAAGCGAAGGCACCGGACGTGGGAAGGCCTACCAAGCCGGCTGCAGGTGCGAATCCCGTTTTCCCCATCGTCGGCATTGGCGCATCGGCTGGAGGCCTAGAGGCGCTCGAAAGCTTTTTCCGCAACTTACCGGAGAAGAGCGGCCTGGCCTTCGTCGTTGTTCAACATTTGGACCCGACCTACAAGGGCATGTTGGCCGAGTTGCTATCGCGGGCCACGCCGATGAAGGTTCTTCAGGTCAAGGATCGTCTGAAGGTCGCGCCCGACTGTGTCTACGTCATTCCACCCAACAAGGATCTGTCCATCCTGCACGGGGTGCTGCACCTGCTGGCGCCAGCGGCACCACGCGGGCTGCGTCTGCCCATTGATTTCTTCCTCAGATCCCTGGCCGCTGATCAGGGATCCCAGAGTGTGGGCGTCATCCTTTCGGGAATGGGCTCGGACGGGACCCTGGGGCTGTCCGCCATCAAGGAGAAGGGGGGCACGACCTTTGTGCAGGCCCCTACCTCGGCAAAGTTCGATTCCATGCCCAGGAGTGCCATTGATGCCGGGACGGCCGATGTGGTGGCGCCGGTGGAGGAACTGGCCAGCAGGATCACAGCGCATCTTGCGCATGCGCCACGCCCAGCATCGCCCGATGTCGTCCTGGCCGCTAAGACCCAAAGTATGATCGAGAAGATATGCGTCCTATTGCGAAGTCAGACCGGTCACGACTTTTCGCAATACAAGCGCAGCACCGTGTACCGCCGCATCGAGCGGCGCATGAGCCTGCACCAGCTTGACAGCATCACCAGCTACTTGCGCTACATGCAAGAAAACCCTCAGGAAACTGTACTGCTCTTCAAGGAATTGCTGATCGGCGTGACCAAGTTCTTCCGCGATGCGGAAGCCTGGGAGCATTTGCAGAAGAAGGCCATCCCCGCCCTGCTGGCGGAACGCGCGGCGGGGGGGGTGTTGCGGGCATGGGTGCCGGGCTGCTCGACCGGTGAGGAAGCCTACTCGTTGGCCATGGTCTTCAAGGAGGTT
>Ga0302322_100005173_pt1 | contig 11432 bp, 11 predicted proteins | sample Fen_T0_2_FD_203757 | JGI IMG/M metagenome (GOLD analysis project Ga0302322, IMG submission 203757) | Peat permafrost microbial communities from Stordalen Mire near Abisko, Sweden - Fen_T0_2 | ecosystem: Environmental > Terrestrial > Soil > Wetlands > Permafrost | place: Sweden: Abisko... | reverse complement strand
CAATCGTTTTTCTGCCGGTTTCGCCATTCAGCAGGGTGGCGTATATTTCAGAAGTAATGATAGGCTCGACCGATGACGTACAGGTAATGATTACATCAAAACCCTTATGATAATCTTTTAATGCATCCAGGGAAAAAGCTTCGCCGTTCAGGTCCTCAGCCAATTGCCTTGCCTTCGAAATAGTGCGGTTAAAGATGGCAAAGTTGGAGAATTTATGCTTTTGAAGATATTTGGAAAGGTTTCGGTTGGTTTCGCCTGCACCGATGATCAGTACGCGGGCATTGGTGCAAAGTTTCAGGTCCTTTAACTTTCGGTAAGCTAAGGAGACCACCGAAATAGGATTCTTTGAAATATTGGTATTGGTATAAACTTCTTTTGCAGTTTTTACCACGCAATTCATAAACATACGCAAGCAGTCGCCGGTAAGGCCGGCTTCGCGGCAGTTTTCATAAGCTTTGCGCAACTGCGCAAGGATTTCTTTTTCGCCAACAATTAAACTTTCCATCGAACATGATGTACGCAGCAGGTGGTCAAGGGCTTCGCGGTTTTCGTAAATGGCGGCGGCTTCTAAAAATGCGGTGGTGGATACCGGGCATAAACCCATCTGCAGAGAATACATAAATTGCTTTGCAAAGTCTTTATCCACTACATGATCAGTGATCATTACAAATTCGACCCGGTTGCAGGTAGCTAAATAAAATATCTCAGAAATGCCGAATTGTTGTTTTACCCGGTGAAGTTTATCTGTCAGATTTTCCTGGCAAATCACTAATTTCCCCAACTCCTTCAGCTCAATCTGTTTATGCGTAAAAGCGATTACCTTTAGATACTTCAAAGCCATTTTAAAATTTAACCCTACAAAAATAATAGGATAAACCAGATCACGTGTCAACACTTTGTCATACCGTTGTATTTAGAATGGTTATAAATTAAATCCGAAAGCGGTTTTTATCGTATTTATTTGGTGAAAACGCTTTTCTGTAAAATATTATATTTTAACTGATGCATAAACTTAAAAAAACAAGCCTCATCCTGATGGTCATTGGCTACGCGGCGGCTGGCGCCAATCATTTCAGGAGCCCGGCATCTTACATTAAAATTATACCACCGTACTTCCCTCATCCCGGAATTTTAAATATTATTGCAGGCAGCTGTGAAATCGCGTTCGCAACGATGCTCATCTTTACCCAAACCCGCAGGTTTGCTGCATGCGGCATGATATTGATGCTGGTGGCTTTTTTGCCGGTTCACATCAAAATGGTTATCGACGCGCCTTTTACGCTGGGCGATTTAAAAGTAACACCGGTTATTGCCTGGCTGCGGCTGGTGGTATTGCAGCCGCTGCTGATTTTGTGGGCCTGGTGGCACACGAAAATTAATAGGGTAGAATAACGTATTTTTGTTTCATAAATAATCATGATCAAAAAACAATATTTTAATATACCCGGGGCAAAGGGCCGCGGCATGCTGATGGACCTAACCTTTGACGATACGTTAAAAAATGCCCCGATGCTTGTTTTTGCGCACGGCTTTAAGGGCTTTAAGGATTGGGGATCGCATAACCTGGTGGCGCATTATTTTGCCGAAAACGGTTTCAGGTTTTTAAAGTTTAACTTTTCGCACAACGGCACCACTGTTGCTAACCCGGTAGAATTTGCCGACCCGATTGCCTTTGCCGATAATACCTTTAGCATGGAACTTGAGGACCTGAACGCGGTAATTGATTTCGCCTGCGGCGGATCGGCCATGCCTTCGGCGCCCTGGGTTTATTTAACGGGGCACAGCATGGGCGGTGGTTTATGTATTATTAAAGCCGCGGAAGATGTGCGGATAAAAAAGCTGGTTACCATGGCCTCCATTTCAAGTTTCCGGAATTTATGGGCGCCCGAAATAGAACAGCAATGGCGGCTGCAGGGAATTACCTATGTGCTGAATAAACGCACGGGCCAGGAACTGCCTTTAAAGAAAACCCTTTTGGAAGACCTGGATAAAAACCCCGGCCGGCTGGATATCATCGCTAACGCAAAACAAGTGAAACAGCCCTGGCTGATCGTCCATGGCGATGCCGACCCAACCGTACCCTTAAGCGGCGCCGAAGAATTGAAAGCTGCCGGCGCGGGTGCGGAAATGGTAGTGATTGCAGGCGCCGACCATACCTTTGGGTCATCGCAGCCCTATCCGGGGGTTGTATTACCTCCCCTTTTAGAAGAATTTTGCCGTCAATCGGTTTTATTTCTTCATAAATAGTAAAAAACATACATCCGGGAGCAAACTTTTACCGTTTATCAATGTAACTGAAATGTATTATAGTTAATGAAGCGTTACGCGAATGTAACAATTTAGTAGCGTGCCTTTCCGGCTAATGCTATTGGAAGGTATATTTGACCTGAGATTACTTATGAGTTTAACCGGCGCTAAAAAAAGGGGCAAAAAGTTTCTGAATCCTATTCGTACTGACGAGGCAGGATTTGGTAAAATGATCCCGATATTAAAAGAATACATCAATAATAAAGCTGAAAATACCCCGAAACAGACCATTGGTCCCTTTAAAACGGATGTATCGGTTTACAATAAGCCGCCTGAAAGCGGCTTAAGGGTTACGCTGATAGGGCATTCGAGTTTGTTGATAGAAATTGACGGCAAACGCATCCTCACCGACCCGGTTTGGAGCGAAAGGGTTTCGTTTTTATCGTTTATGGGGCCAAAGCGCTTTTTTGAGCCGCCGGTTGCTTTAGCAGATTTGCCGCCTCTGGATGCGGTGATCATTTCGCACGATCATTATGACCACCTGGATAAAGAGACCATTAAATTCTTTGCCGGTAAAACTGTTCCTTTCTTTTGCTCGCTTGGCGTAAGCCGGCATTTAGAAAAATGGGGTATGTTGAAGAATTACATCACCGAACTTGATTGGGGCGACAGCGTAATGATAGGGACGGATTGTGTGCTTACAGCCACGCCTGCAAGGCATTTTAGCGGCAGGGGGATTATCGGGCGAAATGAAACCCTGTGGTCGTCGTTTGTAATAAAGGGCAATCAGCACAATATATTTTTCGGCGCCGATTCCGGGTGGTTCCCCGGCTTTGCGGAGATTGGCGATCTGTTCGGCCCATTTGACCTTACCATGCTTGAAATTGGTGCCTACGGCAAATACTGGGCGGATATCCATATGGGACCCGACAATGCTTCGAACGCCCACCTTGCATTAAAAGGCAAAATCATGATGCCCATCCATTGGGGAACATTTAACCTCGCCCCCCATGCCTGGTATGAGCCGATTGAAAGGCTGATCGGCTACGCCAAAGAAAAACACATTAAATTGTTTGTACCAGAACCAGGGAAGCCAACTGAGGTGAAGCCATATGTTTCTGGTTGGTGGCAGCGGTATTTGAGCCCCCCAACCCCCTAAAGGGGAGCAAACGAAAAATGCATCCGCCGGCTTATACCAAAAACTCAAACAGTGTCTGGTCCCGGTTCAAATCAATTACTTCGAAACGGTTGGTTTCCATCCGTTTTAGCAGGGCCGGGTAATCATCGGCAGATTTGAGTTCGATACCTACCAGTGCGGGGCCATTTTCTTTTTCGGATTTTTTGATGAATTCAAAGCGGGTAATATCGTCATGCGGCCCTAAAACATTGTTGACGAAGAGTTTTAGTGAGCCGGGCCTTTGCGGGAAACGGACGATAAAATAATGCTTTAAACCTTCGTACAATAATGATTTTTCTTTGATCTCCTGCATCCGGGCAATATCATTGTTACCGCCGCTAATGATACAAACCACTTTTTTGCCTTTGATCCGGTCCTTACATTGATCCAGCACAGCTACTGATAATGCGCCTGCCGGTTCCACCACAATGGCATCCTCATTATATAGTTTTAATATAGTGGTGCATACTTTGCCCTCGGCAACCAGCAGCATCTCATCCAAAACTTTGCGGCACAATTCATAAGTTAATTTGCCCACGGTTTTCACCGCAGCGCCATCTACAAAGCGGTCAATATCGGGCAGGCTTACGGGGCCGCCATGCTCGAACGCTTTTAGCATGCTCGGTGCCCCTTCCGGTTCAACCCCTATTAAAAAGATGCCGGGGTTTTGTTGTTTTAAATATGTACCGGCCCCGGCGGCAAGGCCGCCGCCCCCTATGGGCATTACCACTACTTCGGTGCCGGGCAGGTCTTCCAGTATTTCAACGCCAACGGTTCCCTGTCCTTCAATTACGCTGTAGTTGTCAAAAGGCGGGACGAAAGTCATTTTATGGGCTTGGGTATACGTTAATGCTTCCAGCAGGCAATCATCAAAGGTATCCCCCGCCAGTATGATCTCCACGTGGCCGTTGCCAAACATTTCGGTCTGGCTGATCTTTTGTTTCGGGGTGATGACAGGCATAAATATCACACCTTTTATGTTCAGTTTATTGCAGGAAAAAGCAACCCCCTGGGCGTGATTGCCGGCACTGGCGCATACCACACCCCGGCGTCGTTCGTCAGCCGTTAACTGGCTGATCATGTTAAACGCGCCGCGCAGTTTGTACGAACGTACAATTTGCAGGTCCTCGCGTTTTAAATAAAGTTGGCAGTCGTATCTTTCAGATAAGGCGGCATTATAGATCAGCGGTGTATGCTTAACGGTCTCTTTTAGCCGTTCATAAGCTGATTTAAAATCTAAAGGTATATCCACATCTATTGTCTCACTAACCTGTGCGCAACAAGGCCCAGCAGGTCGTTATCATCTATATCCAGTTTATTGTCGGCCAGGGTAAGGAAATTTTTATAAACGCTTTCCAGCTCAGCTTTACCCAGCGGGTGCCCAAGGCGCTCAAGGTGGAACTTCAAGGCATGCCTGCCGCTGCGCGCAGTAAGCACAATGGATGCACTCGGAAAACCCACGTCTTCGGGCTTAATGATCTCGTAATTTTCACGGTTCTTTAAAAATCCATCCTGGTGGATGCCCGAACTGTGCGCAAAGGCATTGCTGCCTACAATGGCCTTGTTTGGCTGCACCGGCATCCGCATTTGCGTACTTACCATACGGCTGATCTCGTAAAAATTACGGGTATTAATATGGGTATGCAACCCAAGCGCAGGGTGTGTTTTTAAGATCATTACCACTTCCTCAATGGAAGTATTGCCCGCGCGTTCGCCGATACCGTTAATAGTTCCCTCAATCTGCCTTGCGCCGTATTGTAAACCGGCAACCGAATTAGCGGTAGCCAAGCCAAGGTCGTTATGGCAATGCACGGATATAATGGCTTTATCAATATTCTGAACGTTGTCTTTGAGATATTTTATTTTGCTGCCATATTGTTCGGGCAGGCAATAGCCATTGGTATCGGGGATATTCACCACGGTGGCGCCGGCACCTATTACTGCCTCTATCATTTGGGCAAGGAAAGCCACATCGGCACGGCCGGCATCTTCGGCATAAAATTCAATATCCTCGACAGATTTTTTGGCGTATTTTACGGCATCAACCGCACGTGCCAGAATTTCTTCGCGGGTGCTGTTGAATTTATGTTTGATATGCTGATCTGAAGAGCCTATGCCGGTATGGATGCGCGGGTGTTTGGCATATCTGAGCGATTCCACAGCCACATCAATATCGCCACGGTTGGCCCTGGTGAGGGCACAAACTGTGGGATGATGTACACACCGCGATATTTCAACTACACTCTGGAAGTCGCCCGGGCTCGAAATCGGGAATCCTGCTTCAATAATGTCCACTCCCAATGCCTCCAATTCCCGTGCAATCTCTATCTTTTCAGCTGTAGTTAACTGGCAACCCGGTACCTGCTCGCCATCACGAAGCGTGGTATCGAAAACATAAACGCGGTTTGGATCGTGTATCATATTTTTTTCTTGATTTGAGATGTGAGATATGAGATGTGAGACTTTGCAAAGCTTCCCATTTCACACTGACATCGGTTAATGCTTACATTTTTACTTTTGTTTGCCGGATTACACCGATTGCTTAGTCCATGGTCCATAGACCATAGACCATGGACTATAAGTACTCCAGTACCTTTTTGCCCATGGCTGTTGTACCCAATATTTTGCTTTTATCGGTTTCGCTGTCGGCAATGTCACCGGTTCGGTAGCCTTCTTTCAGCGTTTTATCGATAGCGGCTTTAATACTTTTTGCTTCTTCAGATAGTCCAAAGCTGATTTCCAGCATCAGGGCAACTGATAATATCGATGCCAGCGGATTAGCTTTATCCTGGCCGGCAATGTCATGCGCCGAACCATGGATCGGTTCAAAGAAACCTGTGCCATCGCCAATAGATGCTGATGCCAGCATACCCATTGACCCTGCTATTTGTGAAGCTTCGTCGGTTAAAATATCCCCGAAAAGGTTAGCGGTTAATACCACGTCGAACTTTTTAGGGTTTTTAACCAGTTGCATAGCCGCATTGTCAACAAACATGTGCTCGGTTTCCACATCAGGATATTTTTTGGCGATTTCCTGAACCACTTCCCGCCAAAGGCGTGAGGTTTCCAGCACGTTTGCTTTATCAACAGAGCATAATCTTTTCCCGCGAAGTCTCGCTGCTTCGTATGCTTTTATAGCGATGCGTTCCACTTCGTAACGGTGATAGATCATCAGGTCGGAAGCGGTATCCGCGCTGCGTTTTTTCTCGCCGAAATAAACGTCGCCGGTTAGTTCGCGAAAGAATAAAATATCAGTACCCTTTAAGATCTCGGGTTTAAGGCTCGATGCATTTAACAATTCGTCAAAAAGCATAATCGGCCTCAAATTGGCGTACAAACCCAAACCTTTGCGGATGCCTAACAAACCTTGTTCCGGCCTTACTTTGGCTGATGGGTCGTTGTCGTATTTGGCATGACCAACCGCGCCGAATAAAATGGCATCACTTGCTTTTGCTTTTTCCAGCGTTTCATCCGGCAGCGGACTGCCGGTAGCCTCAATAGCCGCGTGGCCCATTAAAGCTTCGTCAAAAGTAAACTCGTGGCCGTAAGTTTTGGCAATTTGTTCTAATACTGCCTTGCCCCAGGTTGTTACCTCGGTGCCGATACCGTCTCCGGGAATTACTAATATTTTTTTATTCATCTGTTGTTTGTCATTGAGTCATCGGGTCATTAAGTCATTTTGACTTAACGCGCAGCCTCAAACTCTTCTATCAATTCTTTTTTACTTAAAATATAATCTATATCGTCATAGCCGTTGGTCATGCAGGCTTTTTTGTAGGGATTAACCTCAAAAGTTTCCTGCTCGCCGCTGGCAACGATTTTAATGAACTGGTCAACCAGGTCGATCTCTACCACTGCATGCGGGTCAGCATCAACAGCATCAAATATTTTCTTTAAAAACTCCTCGCTCACCTGAACCGGAAGCAAGCCATTGTTTAAAGCATTGCCTTTAAAAATGTCGGCAAAAAAGCTGCTTACCACTGCGTCAAAGCCGTAATCGGCAATAGCCCAGGCGGCATGTTCCCTGCTGCTGCCGCAACCGAAGTTTTTACCGGCCACCAGGATCTTGCCGCTGTACACCGGGTGATTTAAAACGAAATCCGGTTTTGGGTTGTCATTTTCATCAAAACGCCAGTCGCGAAACAGGTTATTGCCAAAACCTTCGCGGGTAGTGGCCTTTAAAAACCTGGCGGGGATGATCTGGTCCGTATCGATATTTTCGATAGGGAGCGGCACCACGCTGGTTTGTATGTGTTTAAATATTTTAGTTGCCATTTTTCATTTTCATTATTGTCATTTCCTGCGCGTCATTGCGTCACTAAGCCATTTTTGTTCTTCCACATTACAACCTTTCAACCTTTCAACTTTTCAACCTTTCAACATGCCTCATAGTGCTCAACAGTAGGGAAAGGGTCATAAAAATGGTGTAACAACCTTTTCCATTCCCGGTATTCCTGCGATCCTCTGAAGCCTTCTGTGTGGTCGCTTAATTTTTCCCATTCAACCAGCAAAATAAACCGGCTGTTGTTTTCTATACATCTCTTCAACTGATGCGACACATACCCCGCCATTTTTGATATGATCGCCTTCGCTTCTGAAAATGCCTTTAAAAAAGCGTCTTCCTGCCCGGGGATGATATTTAATATGGCTACTTCGAGTATCATTTTCATTCCTTTTGTCTGAACTCGAATTTTTTGAATTAGTGGAATTTTTTGAATTATTTTTTTGTGCTTAATTCAATAAATCTTACTCACCTAATTAATTTATTCGCTTCCGGACGGTACTTTCTATTTAATAATCTTTTGAACTGTAAACTTTTACTGCCGAAATTTATAAGCAAACCAATTTTAATGTTGTAAGCTTCCAGATAATTAATACCCTGGGCCATATGAACATCTTCTAATTCAATCAACGCTTTAAGCTCCACCATGATCTCTTCTTCAACAAAAAAATCAACCCGCCTTGTCCCGATTAACTCATCTCTATAAATCACCGGCATTTCCATCTCTCTAACAAAACCTAAGCCGGCTAAGCTCATCTCAATCTGTAAGGCTCTTTGATAAATCACTTCCTGAAAACCGTTACCCAAAGTAGCATGCACTCGCATGGCGCAACCAATTATTCTACTGGTTGAATCATTGAATTCATCTGCTGTTCTCTTTACGGCCTCCACTATTTCAAAATCAAAATTCTATTAATTCGTTTAATTCGAGTTCAGACAGTTATAAATGTCCTTATATCAGTTACCACCCCCGTTATTGCCGATGCTGCCGCGGTTAGCGGGCTGGCCAAAAACGTACGTGAGTTGGGTCCTTGCCGGCCTTCAAAATTCCGGTTGCTGGTAGATACACAGTATTTACCAGCCGGGATCTTATCCTCATTCATGGCTAAACAAGCGCTGCAGCCCGGCTCGCGTAAGGGGAAGCCAGCCTCTCCCAAAATAACGTCCAGTCCTTCGCGAATGGCTTGTTCCTGTACCTGTTTTGAGCCGGGAACCACCCAAACCGTAACATTATCTGCCTTGTGTTTGCCTTTTACAAATTCAGCTACCTGGCGTAAGTCTTCGATACGGGAATTGGTACAGCTTCCGATGAACACATAGTCAATCGGTTTGCCCAATAATTGCTCATCATCATGCAGGCCCATGTATTCCAGCGCCTTTTTGTACGAGCCTTGTTCTTTTTGTTCGAAAGACAGCGTTTCAGGTACATGCTGGGTAACGCCAATGCCCATGCCCGGATTTGTTCCGTAGGTGATCATCGGCTCAATATCTTCAGCTTTAAAGCTTAATACTTTATCAAACTGGGCATCGTCATCAGAATATAGTGTTTTCCAATAAGCAACCGCTTTATCCCAATCTTCGCCCTTGGGCGCGAACTCCCTGCCTCTAACATATTCAATCGTGGTTTCGTCCGGGGCTATCAATCCGCAGCGCGCACCCATCTCGATACTCATGTTGCACACCGTCATTCGGCCTTCCATACTTAATGAACGGAAGGTGTCGCCGGCATATTCTACAGCATAACCCGTACCGCCTGCGGCGCTGATCTGCGAAATAATGTACAGGATAATATCTTTAGCCCCTACACCTTTTTGCAGTTTGCCGTTCACTTCAATCTTCATCCTTTTAGGGCGCGATTGCAGTAAACATTGTGTTGCCATTACCTGCTCCACCTGCGAAGTGCCAATCCCGAAGGCAATAGCGCCAAAAGCACCATGGGTTGAGGTATGGCTGTCACCGCAAACATAAGTACCACCCGGAAGAGTAATACCCAACTCAGGGCCGATAACGTGTACAATGCCCTGAAAAGGATGGCCCAGGCCATACAATTCGATACCAAATTCTCTACAGTTTTTGGTGAGCATATCCACCTGGTAGCGGGATAATTCTTCTTTAATCGGTAAATGCTGATTAATGGTAGGCACATTATGGTCGGCAGTGGCGACCGTTTGTTTTGGCCTTAGTACGGGTAACCCTCTTGTGCGAAGTCCGTCAAATGCCTGCGGACTGGTTACCTCGTGAATGAAGTGTGTATCAATATATAAAATATCAGGAAAGCCCTCGTTACTACTGACGACGTGTGCATCCCAAATTTTATCAAATAATGTCTTAGCCATTTTTCAAGTCTTTAGTCTAAAGTCAGGAGTCGTAAGTACCGAGCCGTTGACTAACGACTCAAGACTTACGACTTCAGACTTGATATTATGCTTCTACCACCTGGTTTTCAGGCCGTAAGCTGCGTACAGTTTTGCCTGCCTGCCACATTTCGCTTTCGCGAAGTTCTTTTAACTCCACATCCAGTTTTTCGCGGTAATCCGGCTGGCTGTTTAAGTCGATTGAGCGTTGTGATTCTTTGCCGGTTGCTACGCTTTGGTATAATTCTTCAAATACCGGTTTTGTAGCATCACGGAACTTTTTCCACCAGTCCAATGCGCCGCGTTGTGCAGTGGTTGAACAATTCGCGTACATCCAGTCCATACCGTTTTCAGCCACTAAAGGCATTAACGACTGGGTTAACTCTTCAACCGTTTCGTTAAATGCTTCTGAAGGTGAGTGGCCGTTTTTGCGCAATACGTCATACTGTGCTGCAAATACGCCCTGGATACAGCCCATCAAAGTACCGCGTTCGCCGGTTAAATCGCTGAAAACTTCTTTTTTGAAGTCGGTTTCAAACAGGTAACCGCTGCCAACCGCAATACCTAATGCAATCACCCTGTCTTTTGCTTTGCCGGTAGCATCCTGGAAAATAGCGTAGCTTGAATTTAAGCCGCGACCCTGTAAAAACATCCTGCGCAATGAAGTGCCTGAACCTTTTGGCGCAACCAGGAACACATCAACATCAGCCGGAGGGATAATGCCGGTTTGCTCTTTAAAGGTGATGCCAAAGCCGTGTGAAAAATATAAAGCTTTGCCGGGTGTTAAATGTTTTTTAACAGTTGGCCACAAAGCGATCTGTGCAGCATCGCTCAATAAATAGCAGATCACCGTTCCTCTTTCAAGGGCTTCTTCAATCTCAAAAAGGGTTTCTCCCGGTACAAAGCCATCGTTTACTGCTTTATCCCATGTTTTAGTGCCCTTACGCTGGCCAACAATTACGTTAATGCCGTTGTCTTTTTGATTGAGCGCCTGGCCAGGTCCCTGAACGCCGTAGCCAATTACCGCTACCACTTCATTTTTTAATACTTCCTGTGCCTTTGCTAAAGGGAACTCTTCGCGGGTTACTACGTTTTCTTCAGTTCCGCCGAAATTTAATTTTGCCATCTTAGTTGGTTTAATGATTACACCGATTTTGTTTTGATTGCACCGATGCCTTGTTTTACTTTGTTTTTTTGTGTTGTTATATCTTTCGTAGAGACGCGATGCATCGCGTCTCTACATGCGTTTATTTCTTTGTTATTATGACTATGCCGGTTGCCCAGCCCATTTTGGTTAATATGATATCGTCGCGGCTGTCGAGGTCGGCTATCAATTGTATTGCTTTTTCGGCATGACCTGTCGGCCAGTTTT
>Ga0302322_100005172_pt1 | contig 11432 bp, 7 predicted proteins | sample Fen_T0_2_FD_203757 | JGI IMG/M metagenome (GOLD analysis project Ga0302322, IMG submission 203757) | Peat permafrost microbial communities from Stordalen Mire near Abisko, Sweden - Fen_T0_2 | ecosystem: Environmental > Terrestrial > Soil > Wetlands > Permafrost | place: Sweden: Abisko... | reverse complement strand
CTTCAATGCGTCTTGCGCCTTTTTAGACAGATTGACGGTTTGTATATTCTTTACTTGTTCAATACGGCCTTCAATCTCTTTTTTCTTTTCCTGCACAAGAGTCAATTTGTCATTCAGTTGATTCTCGTAATCCTTGAGACGTTTTGTCACCATATCTTTCTTTTCGGCAAACATCTTTTCTACTTCCTGCCGCTTCTCTGCAATTTTTGCATTGAGCTTTTCACGAAGGTCATTCTGAATCTTTGCCACTTCATCTCCGATCACCTGCCGCGTACGAGAGGCAAGCTGGTTGTCGAGGTCGGTTTCGAACGCGACATCAAACTTATCTTCATTGCTCCACATTCTCAAATTGACATCAAATCCCTTGATGGGAGCGAGTACGTCGTGTACGATCCGCTCCACCAATCCGTTCGGATCGCGATCAAACGAAAGCGACATGTTTCTGAATATAATTTTTGTATTGGAATCAAAATGGTTCCCCGGCACCGTCGCGCTCACAGAAGCGTCGATTATTACATTGGTCACTTTCGAAGGTAAAAAATCCGATCGGCCGAGAGACATATCCCCGACTACCAAACCGGACAGTTGTGCTTTATAAGTATCTACGGCAAGTTCCTTGCGCCGGTCAAATGAAGCATCGAGGGAAAGAGTCGTCGTTCTACCCCTGGTCGCCATCAGAGCAATGGTCAAAGGCAGACCGGTGAGGCGCTGGTCGTTACTGATGTTTAACACCTGTCCCTTGGCATAGAAATACTGCGGATCCCGCGCCTGGTCGGTACCGCCGGATATGAGAATTTTCTTGATCCAGAATTTTGGATATGCACGGTCGGCGGAAAAATGTATTGTTTGCCCTTTCAAACGTTTTGGTGTTTCAAGAGGCGGCGCATCGGACGTGTTCTGTATTTTCGTTCTTGCCGTTTCAACATACCCAAGATAGGCATAGGCTTTCCTTAAAAGATCTTTTCCCAGCACCATCTCAGCAATGCCCTTCATTGAAAGATCTGGCAACCGCGCCATGTTTACCATACGACGAAAATCCTGTGCCACGAGTAGATCCAAGTTTTCTATAGAACCGCCCAACGTATTCACACCATCTGTCAATACAGCCCTTCGGCCTTCAAACGATGTCTTTACCTCGTTCGCATTATTCAGTACGCTTTTGATATTGTTTAAGGCATCGTTTGCCGATTGAATATCCTTGATGTTTCCGAGGGTGATCAATTTTGTTTTGGTTTCAATATCGGCAAGTCTCGTTTTAGATTTTTCAATTTCATCCAATGTTGTTTGCCACTGAATGCTTGCATCGTTGATTTGCTTTTTCAGCGAGTCAATACGCCGGTAGGTGGCAAGATTGTTGGGATTCAACAGGCTGTCAATTTTCAATTCGCGCTTAATCTTCTCAAGATCAAACGAGGGAGATGTTTTTGAATCCTGCGGATCAAGCGCCGGCTTAGCTTGTTCTGAAAGGTGTGTGGTATTTCCTTTTGGCTTCGGAAGCGCCCCATTGGTTGTGCGTCTCGTACCGAGGATAAGGTTGTTAACCTCCATAGTTTCAATAATGTACTTGCCGCGGAGAAGCTGGCCAAAATTGAGTGCGAACGCTCCCCTCCCCGTTTCGAAGATATTTTTCCAGCCGCTATCCGGATTCGCGACCTGCAGACGGGCAAACTCAAGGCCAATCGGATTGAGAGTTACATGTAAACGATCAATTTCCACTTTTGCGTCGACAATTTTTTCGCCGGCGTACTCAAGCCCCGAGGTAATCCAACTGTCGATAAAAAAATATACAACAAGGGAAACGATGACAAGGGGAATAAAAACGAAATAAACAAACTTCCTTCTCATAGGACACCCCCGATGTCCCGTATGCGCTTATACCACTGTACGATCGCGCTTCGATCTATCAATTGATAGACTTTCATCTTTTGCATCCGCACGCCGAGAGTCGCACGGTACGCAATGACAAATTTCTTCATACCAAAATAAATTGGCAGAAAAAGAATGAATGCACTCACAAAACTTCCCATCACCACGGTATTGTTAAACCGGGTGAGTGGGGCGATGGGTGCATTGTACAGCGCCGTATACAAACCTTTCAAACTGTCGACATTCACAAGCAAGAAATAACCCAATCGATGAAACACAGGATCGAAGATAAACGCGATCATCGCAAAGAGTCCCAGGGAAAATGTTGCAGCTGATAAATTGACATCCAACACCAGAATGATCAACCATACCAATACGCCCTGAAGGGTGAGCATGGGAGATAAACCAAGAATGGATCCGAGTGCAAAGCCGCCGGCAACCTGTGCCGGTGTCTGTCCTTCACGTAAGATCTTAATAAAATTAACAATGAACTTTAACCAAAACATGAGACAATACTCCACGTAGTTATCATATGATTTCGGTGCTCATAAGATAACCGTTCAGAAGGTGTCTTTCAAGTGAGGAAACGGTAACAGCCGCCGCTTCTTCTAAAAAAGAAGGGGAGACGAGAAACGGTGTCAGAGGATGAGAACGGCGCGCATCTACAAGACGGGCGCCGTCCGAAACAAGGAAAGAGTATTTTTTAAAAAGTTATGCCGAACGCAATGCATTCACAATATTCAAGCGTGCCGCACGAACGGCAGGAAGAAAACCGCCGAGCAATCCCATCATCAAGGAAAAGAAGAGAGACCATCCCGCAATAGAAGGGGACAATGCAAATCCAAATTCCAATTCTGAAAACGAGCTAAAATTTAATGCCGAGATGGAAAAGAATTGAAGCACAGACGCCAGAGCAAGCCCGACGATGCCGCCAAGGAGAGCGATGATCAGCGACTCACTCAGAAACGCTGTTAATATACTCCTGCGCGGAAAACCAAGTGCACGCAATGTACCAACTTCCACTGTGCGATTTGCAACAGCAGCATACATGGTAATCATTGCCCCAATGGTTGCGCCAAACGAGAAAACGACGGTAATAAATATCCCGAGGACATGAATGAAGAGGGCCATATTCTCTGATTGTTCTCCGAAAAATTGTTGCTCTGGTTTTGGTTCAAACTGCTGCAAGCGTGGTTCACGATCAAAGGCAGCTTTAAAAGCACCGAAGGCATCGGATTGATCAAGCTTGAACGTCACCGTCGAATATCCACCCTGGCGATTGAACGCATCCTGTAATTGATCATTATCTCCCCACATCTCAGAATCGAAACCGCTACCGCCACCATCGAAACGCCCAACAATGATCCAGGTGTCACCACCAAAGGTGACCTTGTTCCCAACGCTTCCCCCAATGAAATTTTTCGCAATTGAAGAACCGACAATAATTTCCCTTGCTCCGGGATTAAAAACACGGCCTTCAACCATGTTCACCTGCGGTCGCAGTGTAAAAGCATCGTGAGCGACCCCGCGGACACAGACGTTGCTCAATCCACCTGAACGTTTATTCAGATTAATAATGACAACGGTCTCACCGGAAATCAAAGGTTTTCCTTCAGACGACTTGGCAATATGGGGAAGGGTCAACAATGTATTATAATCGTTGCGAAGAAGAATGCTTGAGATTTCGCCGTTCGCAGATTTTCGTGCAACGATCACATTGTCAGGCGATCCGGTTGCCGTGAGGGTCTTTTGGATGCCGTGCGCCATCATCAATACTGCCGCAAAGACAAAAACAACCATAGCAATTCCTACAATAGTAATCGCTGTTGTCAGCCGGCGGGATTTGAAATTTCTTAATGTATATTTCAACGGAATTTTCATAGGTATTTCCTCATCCTAAAAATCTAAGACCGTCCACTATCTTTGTACTGAGAGCGCGTTGAATTGGAAAAATTGATGCAGCGAGACCAACCAGGAGCGCCGCCGCTGCGCCGAGAACAATGGTGGTCGGTGTCACAAAAAAGAACGGGAAGAATCCTTTTGGCATCACCGCAGCAATACCCGCCACAATTGGGTACGTTGCGAGAAGCCCAAAACCTGCTCCAAGAACCGCAATGAGCAGTGATTCACCAAGAATCAATCCCACGAGATGCCCGGCGGAGAACCCAAGGGTTTTCAATACCGCGTATTCTCTGGTTCGCTCTCGAGCGGACATAATCATTGTATTCCCCAAGACCAGCATAATGATACCGATGATAATGAACGAAACAAAATTCATTGCCTGCAAGAGTGAATTGAGACCAGAAATAAAATTCTGTGTGAAGGCTCGCTCAGTTTCAGTTTTTGTCGCATTGGGTGAATTTGTAAACAACGCATCAATTTGATCAGAAATGATTGCCGATTGAGAAGGATCTTTAATTTTTACGATATACCATCCAACATTTCCAGCGCGTCCGGGCATATCTTGTTTCATGCGTTCATCCAGGTAGCTCCAATGAAAAACCATCTGAGTAGCATCGGTTGATTTTTCACGCGGCAGATAAATTCCACGGACTACAAATTCCCATTTGCCCGGATAAATATCGCCATCGATAGGAATGACATCTCCGAGTTTAAACCCGTACTGATTCGCGATTTCAGAACCAACGACACAAGAATTCCGTTCTTGCTTGAACGTCTCGAATTCTTTGGGATTCAGAAGAAGCTCCGGATAAACACTGAAGAACGTTTCAGGATCCACAGCCATTCGGGAGAAAAAATTATTTTTATCTTTGTAGGTACCCTGGAACCAATTAGCAAAAGATACAGTTTCGACTCCCGGAATCTTGGCAATTTTGTCGCGATATGAATACGGAAGCGGGAAGATAAACGAAACGGCCTGCCGTGTAATCAATCGATTAGCAGCGGTGGCTTCAACACTTTCGGCCCACATATCTAAGACGGTTCGCAGCACACCAAAAGCCATCACGGCAATTGCCATTCCTAAAATGGTTAACGACGTTCTGAGTTTGTGTCTCAAAGAATTTTTTAAAATTAACTTTAGCACTCTCATCATACGCTCCTAGGACAACTCGCCCTTATCAAGATGATGCTGGATGCTCGCGCGTTCTGCCGCGCGGGGATCATGAGTCACCATGACTATGGTTTTTTTAAATTCTTTGTTGAGGCGATCCAATAACACGAGAATTTCTTCAGCCGAATGTTTATCCAGATCGCCGGTGGGTTCGTCCGCAACAAGCAATGTTGGGTCCGTCACGATCGCTCGAGCAATCGCTACGCGTTGTTCTTGTCCACCAGAAAGTTGTTTCGGATAATGATGCAATCGATCTCCAAGTCCTACGACATTCAACACGAGCTCGACATGCTTTTGGCGTTCAGCTTTTGAAAGTGACGTCAGGAGCAGAGGAAGCTCAACATTTTCAAACGCCGTGAGTACGGGCAGAAGATTGTAAAATTGGAAAACAAATCCAACGTGTTGAGAACGCCATTTTGCCAGAGCCGACTCACCAAGCTCGGCAATGTTTGTTCCGCTGACAGTAAGAGATCCTTTCGAAGGCCGATCGATACCGGCAATGAGATTCAACAACGTCGTTTTACCGGAACCGGAAGGACCCATGAGCGCCAGGAATTCACCATTATGAACTTCCAGGGTAATATCATTTAATACGGGAATTTCGATACTATCCCGCCAATAGGATTTGAACACATTCTTTATATCGATAAGTGCGTTGGGCATTTTTAAATTCCTTCATGTATACGTTTAGTAACGGGAGTCCATAATCCGTTGTTCGTTGAACAACAGCCCTCCAGAATTATCCACAGGCTGTCTTCTGTCTTTTGTGTTATTGCACTTTCACTTTTACTCCCTCCACAATGGAGGCATCCAATTTGTCAATAACTTTCTCTCCCGGGGTGAGTCCATCTACTATTTCTATAAACGCACCCATAGGACGACCCGTTCTTACAGGAACAGCGCATGCCTTGTTGTCCACTATGGTAAATGCGAATTTCTTTCCATCCCGCTCCACAAGAGAAGTGATCGGAATTGTCAGGCGCGGCTTTTCAGTTAATGCGGCTGCATCAGATGCTTCTTTTAAAAACAATACCTTCGCACCCATTTCTGGTAATACGCGGCTGTCATACGAATGGAAACCAACTTTCACCATGACCGTTGCCTTTGCACGATCAGCTGTCGGGACAATCTTAGCAACATACCCCTGATAACGGATTTCGGGATAGGCGTCAAGAGTGATTTCGCATGGCTGATTCGAAACAATGTGTTCAATGTTGGATTCGGAAACATCGGCTTCTACCTGCAACGATGTCATATCTGCAATCGTGACAACTGCTGATTTCGAGCCGACACTTGCTGCCATCGGTACAACCATTTCACCGATGTCCGCATTCTTTGTTAGAACGGTACCGTTGAATGGTGCACGAATGAGGGTGTTTTCCATCGACACTTCTGCACCGGTCACCTGGGCTTTTGCTACCTCAATCGAGGCGGCAACACGTTGCTGGCGTGCATCGGCGGCGTCGTAGTCTGCCTGTGTTGTTAATCCTTTTTCTAGAAGAGTTTTCTGGCGTGCAACTGATCGAAGGGCGTCCTTTAAATCGGCTTCATTCAACCGGAGATTTGCACGGGACTGTTCCAACAACGCGTGAATGTCGGCATCTTCCAATCGGGCAATAACTTGATCTGTCTTCACGCGGTCCCCCTCTACCACTCCAAGAAATACAAGCCGCCCTGTTCCTTTGGATGCAACGGCAGCTTTTCGCTGTGCAACAACGTACCCGCTTGCAGTAAGGACCGAGTTTGATTGAGACGGGGATGTCCACGCGACTGTGGTGAGCCGAACATCTATCGTTGGGGCGAATAGTTTCTGGGAAAGAAGAAAGGCGCCGATACCAAGAACGGAGAGCGTCAGTGCAATTCCAACGATCATTCCAGTTTTTTTTGGTGGTCCATCTTTGTCGCCCTGTGAGCGATGAATGCGAAGAGCCGAGAGGTCAATATTTTTTGTTTCCATAGAGAATTCTTTGGAGTTTAATTCAGAAGCTTCCGGTGTTGTCCACTAAAACGAACGTTCTGTCGAAAAAGTTGCATCTTCAAGGATAGATCAATGATGATAATTAACATTTTAATTAATCCTCAAACTGTGTCAACGTACAGGAAAAAAACAGATAACGTATAATAATTTCGGCGGACAATGGAGATGAATCGGCGAGTGGAGGCTCCAGTGAGGATTTCAATTCAGTTGATGCTTTCAGTAGATTGAGAAAAGATTATAGATGCTTGCGGTAACACTGATTTTATGATGCGCTCCCCTGAGGGACCAATAATAATATATGTTATCCACATTGAGTGGCGTATTAATTTCTTCGAACAATTGAGAATAGGAATACGACACGCTCACAGTGAGGTAGGATGCTGTGGGGATCTTGAGCATAACATCAAGGCCGAAGGTCGCTGGATACCGCGTCGTTCCTGTATCTCGAATTGTTTGCCATCGAGAATCGGTTACTTGTGTCGGTGGAATATAGTATGGAGCATAACGGTCGTAGTCCGCCGTTCCCCAAAGCCAAGATGGAGTGATATGAAGGGAAGCGCTGCGGCCATCGGGATTTTGAGCATACAACGATCCCGCGCCACAAAACAAAAGAACAAGGATGAAATTTTTCATAGAATCTCCAACTATTTAGAAAAATGAGACATGGGATATCAATGCTCGAAGCTCAATACATACTTCGTTTGCCCCGAATAATAGATCAATGCAAAGTTAGCGATCTTCTTATGCATTGGCAAGCCAGAGAGGGAGAAGTCTCTGGCGAATAACTCCGACCTCCCCAAGAGTTACACGACGCCACCATATGGTCATCATTTCAAGTCTGTATGCTCATGTTTCCCCCGTTCCAGTAAAAACAAACAATCTGAAATTACACTTGATTACATTAATAATTTATGTTATTATTAGATAGAACTTAATAAAATAATGAATATCTACTTATTAGGAGCTATGTCGACACATGGAAAGGGAATTAATGATGGTGAAGGAATCGCTGGAAAATACTTTTGCATGCAATGTCTTTAGTGATGTTGTGATGCGGGCAAGGTTGCCTAAAAACATTTATAAGGCACTGAGAAAAACAATTGATGAAGGCTTGCCGCTTGCGCCGGAAGTTGCCGATATTGTTGCCAATGCGATGAAGGATTGGGCAATAGAAAAAGGAGCAACACATTTTACGCATTGGTTCCAACCGATGACAGGTATTACAGCAGAAAAACATGATTCCTTTATCTCTCCAACAAGTGATGGCCGGGTTATTATGGAGTTTTCTGGCAAGGAATTGATTAAAGGCGAACCGGATGCCTCGTCTTTTCCGTCAGGCGGATTACGTGCAACATTTGAAGCACGCGGTTATACGGCTTGGGATTGTACGTCTCCGGCATTCTTCAAAGACAACACGCTTTGCATCCCGACAGCATTTTGTTCATACACGGGTGAAGCGCTGGATAAGAAAACCCCGCTTCTCAGGTCAATGGAAGCCCTTTCCAAACAAGCTATTCGCGTTCTCCGCTTGTTGGGTAATTCCACCGCCACACGGGTTGTTGCAATGGTCGGGCCCGAACAGGAATATTTTATTATCGATAAAAAACTCTATGAGCAAAGAAAAGATCTCATTCTTACCGGACGCACGCTTTTTGGGGCAAAACCTGCGAAGGGTCAAGAGTTGGAAGATCATTACTTCGGCAATTTAAAAGAACGAATTGCAGCGTTCATGGCAGAAGCAGATCAGGAACTTTGGAAACTCGGTGTGCTGGCGAAGACCAAGCACAATGAAGTTGCACCGGCTCAGCATGAACTCGCCCCTATTTACAGTACTACCAATATAGCAACCGATCACAATCAGCTTGTGATGGAAACGTTAAAAAAGGTTGCAAATCGTCGTGGCCTGGTATGTTTGCTTCATGAAAAACCGTTTGCAGGTATCAACGGCTCAGGGAAACACAACAACTGGTCCATGGCTGCCAATGATGGACAAAATCTGCTTGATCCCGGAAAAACGCCTCACGAGAACGAACAATTTCTTTTATTTCTCGCTTCTGTTATTCAAGCAGTGGATGAGTATGCTGATCTGTTGCGTGTTTCTACTGCAAATCCTGGTAATGATCATCGGCTTGGTGCAAATGAAGCACCCCCTGCGATTATCTCGATTTTTCTTGGCGAGCAGTTGACGGATATATTAGAGCAAATAGAAAATGGCGGAGCGAAATCCTCCAAGGTCGGCGGCGAATTAAAACTCGGAGTTATCACACTTCCAGCGCTGCCTAAAGATTCCACGGATCGAAACCGGACATCACCATTTGCCTTCACCGGAAATAAATTCGAATTCCGTATGGTAGGATCCTCTTCTTCTATCGCCGGACCGAACACGACATTAAATACAATCGTTGCCGAGATCTTATCACGTATTGCAATTCGGTTAGAAAAAGCAAAAGACATTGACGCCGAAGTTCAAACCATCATCACCGAGATCGTGAAAAAACACAAACGTGTGATTTTCAATGGCAATAATTATACGGATGAGTGGGTAAAGGATGCGGCAAAACGCGGCCTGCCGAACATCACTTCAACGGTTGCCGCCATTCCGGCATTCATCAGCGAAAAATCTGTGAAGGTGCATGAAAAGCACTCAGTGATGAGCAAAGAGGAATTGCACTCACGGTATGAAATCTTTCTTGAAAACTATTCAAAAACTATAAATATTGAAGCCTTGACCATGTTGGAAATGGCAAAACGCCAAATTTTGCCGTCGTCTCTGAAATTTGCGAATCAAGTTGCTTCAACAATCGCTTCGTTGAAAAGCGTTTCTGCAAAATCAAAAGCTGCAGTAAAATTATTATCGGAATTGACAACCACCATTGATTCCTTCGATAAGAATATTGACGCACTTGACTCTGCACTCGACAAAGTGAAACATGGAGAGAACGCTCTGAAGCAGGCTCAATATTATCGGGATGTGGTCTTTGTGACGATGGGAAAATTACGAGTTGATGGTGATAAATTAGAAACTTTGGTCGATGCAACTCTCTGGCAGATGCCGACCTACGCTGATTTGCTCTTCAACATCTAATACGCCATCGCTTTTTCATGGGTTGATTCAATGGGCCCGCATTGGAATTTCAATGCGGGCTTCTTGTTGTACGAACAACAGACAAATGAACGGAACAATCAAACTATAACCTTCCGGGTCAACAGCACACCGAGCTCACACTCAGAACATCTCCCATCCGTACAGTAGAACGAATAAAGTTGAATGACAGCTTGCTGGCGGCTCATCGATTTCAACGACAGTCTTCCTTTCAATAATTGTTTTTCCATGAGCCGAATGATAGAATTGTTCCCGGATGCGGGAAGAGATTGGCAGACTTTCAGTGCGCCTTCGCGGACGGAGGCATCTTTAAAAATCCTTGCATACAACAACGCAATTGGCAGGACAGCGTTCATGACGATTTCATGAATTCGCGAATTGCCAAGAGCGTTCACCTGCCTTGAGGCCGCTTTCTCAAAACGGTAATGATGTTTCCAAAAATCATTTGATTCGACGGTGAAGAATTGAATCAGGTGGAGTTCCTTTTCTGCATCGGAAATATTCGCTTTGAGTGTTTGAATGATTCGCCGGAAGAGATCATGATCTAAAAACGCCTTGATCAGAAGGCTTGCAGCTGCAAGTCGAATTGTTGGGAAGTTTGAAGGACGTGTTGGAAAGAACTGCCAGTCGGCTCCATGGAGAATCTCCCCATGATATTGGGGTCGAAGTTCTTTCCACTTCTTCCGTAATTCATACACGTAGCGCCGCCCGTCTTTCTCCGGGAGACGTTTACTCTTCGGCAATAAATTGGCAACACCGAACAGCAAGGGTTCTATTGTAGCCTCTGAAATGGGCAATCCATAATTCTCAATTGTTTTTAATGTCACGGTTTCAGCTAAACGCAAAAAGGGTGCTTGATTTTTACTATACCCAAGTCCCTCCATAACACCTTCGTACAGAACCTGTTCCCATAATTTTATATTTGTGTAATCTTTTTGTGTGAACTCCGGGAGCAGTGATGGTATGTCTTCGTGTTCACCTTCCAAGGGGGGTTCACCGTACGGGCGCCGCCTTTCGTGTACTGCCTGGCGGCTTTCGTGAGCAAGCTGCTGTAATCGTAGCTCGAACCGATGAAGCTTTCGTTCAAGGCGCTCAATAGCCAACTTTGAAAACCAATGATCAAGTGACTCGGATGTCAAACGGAGATTCTTACTAAAACATGGAATCGTTGCCGATTTCTTTGCACGTTCGTCAAGAATCGCTTTTTGCCAAACGGTTTGGATGGAGTCGGAAAGAAAACAACTAAGGACAAGAAGAGGAATCCGCCTTCCGCTGTCGGTCAGGGTTGGAGGAACATCGCCGCCGTTTTCCAGAACAACATGGAGGATCACTTTATTGTACCGTGGATCTTCTTGATGTTGATGTTTCAGCCAATCGAAAACAGTGCGGTGAATTTCAATATCGCCAGAATA
>Ga0302322_100005170_pt1 | contig 11433 bp, 11 predicted proteins | sample Fen_T0_2_FD_203757 | JGI IMG/M metagenome (GOLD analysis project Ga0302322, IMG submission 203757) | Peat permafrost microbial communities from Stordalen Mire near Abisko, Sweden - Fen_T0_2 | ecosystem: Environmental > Terrestrial > Soil > Wetlands > Permafrost | place: Sweden: Abisko... | reverse complement strand
TGATGTCGGGATTCTGGCGCAGCACCGACCGGATCGCCGTGGCGAAGTCTGGCACGTCGAGACCAATTTCCCGTTGGTTGAAGACCGATTTATCGTCCTGAAAAGTGAACTCAATCGGATCTTCAATGGTGACGATGTGCCGATCGTGATTGTGGTTAACCCAGTCTAGGATCGCGGCCATCGTTGAGCTCTTGCCGGACCCGGTGGCGCCACAAATGAGGACAATACCGTCCTTTGCCTTCGCCAGATTTAAGAGCGGCTCCTCCTCAAGATTAAGATCTTTAAAAGTCGGCACGCGGCTCTTCACATGACGAAAAACCACGCTGACGGTGCCGCGTTGATGAAACGCGTTCACGCGGAAACGCCCGATGTTCTCCGCCGTGTAGGCGAAGTCGATTTGACCCTGCGTTTCCCAAACTTGTTTAAAGACCCGCGGGACATGATCGTCGACAAACGCCTGAGCTTCCGTGCCCGCGATCGGATCCATGTCCACCGGCTTTAAACGTCCGGACAAACGCACATACCCAGGTTTGTTGGATTTCACCACTACATCGCTGGCCCCACTTTCGACCGCGAGTTTTAACAAGTCATTGAATATTTCAGTGTGTAGCGACATAGGGATATACAGGTTAAAAAACCTTGCGCCTTTGGTAAATAGGACTGGTTTCTTGTGCAAGGTATCTTCCTGTAAACGCTCCATGAAACTCAGACCGCTCACCGGTGCCATAACCGCCCTCATCACGCCGTTTAAGAACGGTGCTGTCGCCTATGACGATCTGCGCAAACTCGTCGAAGCACAAATAAAAGCGGGCATTCACGGCCTAGTTCCCGTCGGCACAACCGGCGAATCACCCACCCTTTCCAACGAAGAACACCTCGGTGTCATCCGCGCCGTGATTGAGTATTCCCGTGATCGCGTGCCCGTCATCGCCGGCACGGGGTCGAACTCGACGCATGAAGCCGTTGAACTCACCCGCTTGTCCCACGAAGCGGGTGCGGACGGGGTGCTGGTGGTGGCCCCCTATTATAATAAGCCGAGCCAGGAAGGCCTCTTCCGCCATTTTTCTGCGCTCGCCGAGACAACCGACAAGCCGATCATCCTTTACTCAATTCCCGGCCGCTGTGGGATCGAAATCGGCGTGCCTGTCATCGAACGCCTCCGGGCCAAGTATCCGCATGTCCGTTACATAAAAGAAGCGGGAGGCTCGGTCGACCGCGTTGACCAGTTAAAGCAAGCAATGGGCAAAGACATCACCGTTCTTAGCGGCGACGACAGCCTCACGCTCCCCTTCATGGCGGTCGGTGCAGAAGGGGTAATCAGTGTCGCCTCCAACCTTTTCGCCAAAGAGGTGGTTCGGCTCACCGAACTGGCCCTTGCAAATGATTTCGCCAAAGCCGCGAAGCTCCATCGCAAGCTTTACCCGGTTTTCAAGTCGTTCTTTATCGAACCGAACCCCGTGCCGATCAAGACCGCCCTCGCCCACGCCGGTCGCATCGCTTCCGACGAAGTGCGCTCCCCGCTCTGTGAAATGACCAAGGCCAACCGGCAAACTCTCCTCGCCAGCCTCGCGCCCCTCGGTTTCTAAAACCATCATGCCGCTGCAAATCGCACTCGTCGGAGCCAAAGGCCGCATGGGCCAGGCCATAACCAAAGCCGCGCCCGAAACCGGCGCTGTCATAGCTTGGCCATTGGACGTGGGCGACGATCTCGCCGCTGGCATCGGAAAAGCGGACGTGGTGATCGACTTTAGCTTTCACAAAACCACCGCCGAGGTCATTCAGCTCTGCACCGCGCATCGCAAGCCTCTCGTGATCGGTACGACAGGCCACTCGGCTGACGAAAAAGCGGCCCTGCTCAAGGATGCGGCTAAAATACCCTGCGTCTGGTCTGGCAACTACTCCGTCGGGGTAAATCTCCTCTTCGCCCTCACCCGCCGTGCGACCCAAGTCCTCGGCGCTGCGTACGACACCGAAGTCGTCGAGATGCATCATCGGTTCAAAAAAGACGCCCCCAGCGGCACCGCCGCGCGCCTTCTCGAAATCATTCTCGAAGAACGCAATCTCACCGCAGACTCCCTCCGCCACGGACGCCAGGGCATCACCGGCGAACGCAAGCCCAATGAAGTCGGCATCCACGCCCTCCGCGGCGGCGATGTCATCGGCGATCACACGGTCATGTTCGCAGGCCTGGGCGAACGCCTTGAACTCACGCACAAAGCTTCCGACCGCGACATCTTCGCCCGTGGCGCCCTTAGATCTGCGCACTGGATCCTCTCGCGACAGCCTGGCATTTATGACATGCAGGATGTGTTGGGTTTGAAGTAGCCTTCGGCGAAGCGGGAATTGAGTAGCGAGCAGAGAGCATGATTTTTATTTTATACTCGCTCCCCACTTCCCGCTCCTCGCTTCTTTTCCCATGATCACCTCAATACAAGGTACGTTGACCGACGCCACGCCCCTTCACGCTATCGTCGAACTCAATGGCTTCGGTTACGAGGTAAACATTCCCGTCACAACGGCAGAAAAACTTCCAGCGACGGGTTCAGTAGTGAAACTTCACACCCTCGTCATCTACCGCGAGGATGCGCAAACACTCTACGGTTTTGCTACGACGGCCGAACGTGACTTTTTCCGCCTGATGATCGAGCACGTGACCGGCATCGGCCCTAAAAGCGCGCTCACGATCATGAGCAAGCTTTCGCTTTCCTCACTCGAATCAGCGATCCGTGCCGGTGACATCGCCACTCTCGCGAAATGTCCCGGCATCGGCAAAAAGACGGCCGAACGCCTCGTGGTTGAACTGCGCGGTAAAGTCGGAGCTAGCGGTTCTTTGGATACAGCATCGCTCGGCGCGAATCCCGACACCGGCCAGCCCGTCGCCGAAACCAAACTTCACGACGCCGTCCTCGCTCTCACTGCGCTCGGGTACAAAGCTGCCGATGCCGACGCCGCCATTCGTCGCGCCGCACTCGCTGTTGGTCCGAAAGCCACCACCGAGCAACTCATAAAAAAGGCGCTCAACTGAGCGCCTCTGCGATTGGGTTTTTAACTGAGCTGCAGCACGTTTTCTGGTCCGTCTATTTGTCCTTCTGGAACTGGAACGCAGCTTTTTCGAACAATCCCTGCACCGGGCGTCGGTTGTTGATGTAGAGCCCCGTGGGTTGCTGATCGGCGCTGGTTGGCTCAAGGACAAATTCGTCTACGTTCACGTTGCGCATCGGAGCTAGTTCGACATGTTTCATCCATTCGAAACTCGGCTGCTCTTCTCCTACGTTTACAGTTTCATTGTTAGTCGCCAACACTTGTACAGGTAGAAATTGACGGGCAGGAAGAAGCATTTGGAAAGCGCCGCGCAGTTCCGAGGCCCGAGGATCGGCCGGCGGAATCGCCACGGTTTGGATCGCTGGTGCTGGTTGGTCAACCACGGCAAGCGCTGCGGGACTTGGCGTCGATGCAACCGATGGGCGGAATGAAGCAGGCACCTGGCGCACTAGGAGAATTGCCACACACGCCGCCATTGCGGCGAGTCCAAGGGCAAAAGCGCCACGCTGCCGCCAGCGCGTGTGTTGTTCGGGAAATTCGACCACCTTTCGATCCGCCTCGGCCAGAGCGCGTGAAAATTTGGAATTCTCGGGTGCGGCCTGACGTTCTTGCTCGAATAGCTGCGTGCACGCTTTCTGCATGCGACAGTATTGGTGATATGTCCGCCGCCGTTCGGCGTTTTCCTGCAATTCAGCTTCCAGTTCGGTTGCCTCCGCCGCCGTTATCTGCTGATCAACGTAAAGGTTTAGGAGTTCGATAAATCGTGAATCGTTCATTTAAATTCGTCTCCAAGTTTCGCGCGAAGAGCTTCTCGAGCTCGAGCGATCCGGCTTTTTACCGTGCCGACCGATATGTCCAAAATCGCCGCTATTTCTTCGTAGGATAGGTTTTTTATGTTTCGCAGGATAAGAATCTCGCGGTGTTTCGCGCCCAACTTTTCCATTCCGACCGCGATGCGGTCCACGAGTTCCTGCGTGACAGTTGCGTCTTCCGGCGTCTCGAGTTCGGCAGCGAACAACTCCGAAAGCGGTGTGCTGTTATCGGCGCTCACCGGCTGATCGAACGATACGGTCTTGTCGCGTTTGCGACGCCACCAATACCAGTACCGATTTCGGGCCAAGTTGGTTGCGATTTGGTAGAGCCAAGTCGAAAAAGCCGCCTCGCCGCGGAAATTGACCAATCCGCGATGCGCGCGAATGAATGCGTCTTGAGTAACCTCCTCGGCGTCTTGCGGATTTCGCAATAACTGGTGAACCATGGCGTAGATGCGATCCCAATATCGCGAAACCATTTCGTTGAAGGCCGCTTGGTCGCCGCTTTTAAAACGGTCGACCAGTATGCGGTCAAAGGCCACTTCTTGAGCTTTCGTTGACATGCGATCAGCGGAAGTTTGATGGGTGTATTTTTCGATTGTTCCCACTATTTGAAGGTGACGCTCTGAACTTTAGGAAAGTGCGGAAATGGCCAATTGAAACGCAAAGGGTCAGCTCAAGTCCGGTTCACCGCCAGAATAATTTGTAAGGACAACTGCAATACTTTCGAAAAAATCCTTGCAAAGACTCCGACCCGAAACGTATTCACCTGCCTCCTTTCGGTTGGTCACTGGGTCGGTAGCTCAATGGTAGAGCAGCGTCCTTTTAAGTCGTTGGTTCCGGGTTCAAATCCCGGCCGACCCACCACCACCGAAATCCGAGCCGTTGAAAATGGGAGAAATGATTTACTCCCGAGGGCTCACGGTTCTTCCGCCGCAAATGATGCGTAGATAACTCCCAGCAAGTTTTCCTGCGTCACTTGATCAAGGTCCTCGATTTCATTGTTCAATCCTTGAACCCGCCAGCCGGCAGCTTCCTTTCCGATGATTTGATGCACCACCTGATGGCCTCGCCGATTTAAGTAGGCCACTGTCATGCCGGGCCTAAGATCTTCATAGGCAATCTTACTGATCACGATCATTGTATTGTCGCCAAAAACCGGCTGCATCGACCCACCGGAGCCAGCGGCCGAAACGCGTCCATCGCCCATTGAGGCGACCATCTCGGCGTCTTTCCACGCTTGGACCCGGCTTACGTTCGTCGACGGCACCAGTTTGGAAGTTGGAGCGGATACCGCGGCATTGTCATCCGTTGCGCATCCGCTCATTAGGATCAAAATCGCGAAAGTCGCGACCGGTAGAAGCATCCGCAAAAGGGGGTAACGGGAAGGGTTCACGACCTATCTTCGGACCGTTCCCGCTGATCCTTGAGTCCGTGTCGTAAAATCTATGTAAATACCGCTTAAGTACCGCACGGGAACGAGTTTTCACTAAAACTATAGGGGGTTTCCGCCGAAATCTTTGGGAACTGGCGCACGCTACCCATGAAACGACTCGTAATCATCGAAGACCAAACTGCGATCCGCGAAATGCTGGTCGAAATCCTCCGCACCGACACGAATTACCAGCTCGTTGGCGAGAGCGGTGATGGCCAGAGCGCCTATAATCTCTGCCTCGAAACGAAGCCTGACCTCATTGTGCTCGACGCCAAACTGCCCGGCCTCAACGGCGTCGATCTGCTCCGTCGGATCGGCAAACAGCTGAAAAATTTACGTGTATTGGTTTTCTCGGGACACGAAAATCCCGTACTCGTGCGCGAAATGCTCGAAGCGGGCGCGCATGGTTTCGTGGAAAAGACCGCCGGCCTTTTCGAATTCAAGAAAGGCCTCGAAACCGTTGCCAATGGCGGCACCTATTTTGGCCCAGCCGTCGCCGCCCTGCTCCGCAACGTCGTGGCTAATCCTGCCGCGAGCAACACCGCCGATTTTCTTACCGATCGCGAACGCGAAATCCTACAGCTCGTGGCGGAAAGCCACAGCACCAAAGAAATCGCTTCAAAGCTTGGCATTAGCGTCAAGACTGTGGACAACCACCGCACGAACCTAATGCGCAAGCTCAACCTCCACGACGTCGCGAGCCTCACCCGCTACGCGCTCGAAGTCGGTTTGATCGAGCCAAAGAAAATGGCTTAAGCGAGGGCCTGCCGGTAACGGTCGGCCAACACGGCGACCACTCTTTGATCACTGGCGATTGTTTCGGCTAAGTGCGTGTGCAACTCCGGACGTTCTCGTCGCGCTTCCGCGCAAATGCGAGCCACGTCCCCATCCGGCCCCGCGTGGCGCCCCGGTGACAAGAACTGCAATGCCACCACGACGTCGCCGTGATCGAAGGGCGGCGTGCGCAGGCGTTCAGCCAGCAGCGGATCGTTGAACGCGTATTCCGATCCTGGCCTTTTTTCCATCGAGGCAACCGCCACGGTTTCGGTCAAGTCGGCCAGCATAACCGCGATCTGGCTTCCGAGAAAATTGCGCACATCGCTGACCGCGCGCTGCGGGCTGCCGTGATCTACCACCACGATTTTGGGGCGTACTAAGTTTTTCCCTACAACCTTCCGACGCGCCGCATCGGCTAGCGCCCGGGCGATACGATCGTCGGTTTCTATTGGATCGACAAGCCAGCGCGCGAGACGCAAGCGCGCTTGGGGAAACTTTCCCGACAGCATCGCAAGTCGCCCTGGCACGTAGTCGGTCAATGCAGCGCTCGGTCCAAAAAACAGCGGCAGCGCGACGACGTCGATCATCGGGTTTTCCTCTAGAAACTCCACAAGCGCGGGCTCGAGCAGCTGCGCCGCTTTTCCGTCAACTTCGACAGGATTGACCGAGCTCGAGTGCAAAAGCGACACCGCACGCACTTCAACGCCCAACTCAGCCGCGAGCTGCCGCGCGGTTGCGCGCAGGCTCAAGGTTGCGGTCGCTCGTAGCGAACCGTTGTCGAACAGGAAACAAACAGGCGATTTATGCGGTTGCGCAGGGTGCATTTGCTAGGATTAATGACTTGCCGACGCAAAACCATTGCTCAATAAGGTCAACCTACTGACTTACTTCAAATGAACCTCTCCAAGAAACTTTGTCTAGTCCTCGCCTGCACGCTGGTCGTCTTCACCGGGTGCTTAAAGAAACCGCAACGGCCTGTGCCGGCCGATACGTTCGGCCAAGGTTCCGGTCTCAACCCGAACGATGTTCAAGGCGGTATGACCGACGCTTCGTCTGCTACACTCGCTCCCCGCACCGACGGCGTTTACGAGGACGCTGACATGATCAAGGGGCTCTTGAAGCCGGTCTATTTCGAATTCGACAAGTCCAACATCAAAGAATCCGAGCGCGAAAAGCTCAAAGCTGCCAAGGACTACATCGACAAGAATCCGCAGTACCGCCTGCTGCTCGAAGGTCATGCGGACTGGCGTGGCACCGCCGAATACAATCTCGGCCTCGGTGACCGTCGCGCCAATGCCTCTAAGAGCTATCTCGGCAAGATTGGCCTTCCCGCCACCAAGATCGAAACCCTCTCCAAGGGCAGCCTCGAGTCGAAGGAAAAAGGCACCGCCGACGAGATGAAGAACGACCGCCGCGTCGAGATCATCATCCTCAAAAAGTAATCTGTCACAGATTTTGCAATACAAAAGCCCCGGAGCAATCCGGGGCTTTTTTGTACCTGCAAATCAGAAGGAGCAAATGTGGAACTCAGGAAAGCTGGAACGAACAAATTCCGTTCTGTGTTTTTCCTGATTTCCTGAGTTCCCCATTTATCTTCTTTCGAGTCGCCCTATCCTCTCGCCACGGCTTCGAGGATCTTTTCGGACGCGCGTATTCCCTTTTCCATGACGTTCAGGTCGAAGCTTTCGTTCGGCGCGTGGAGATTGTCCTCGGGCAGAAACAGTCCGAAGAGCACGGAATCGAGGCCGAGCACGCGCTTGATGTCGGCGATGATCGGCACGCTGCCGCCTTCGCGCAGATAGAGCGGCGCCTTGCCAAAAACCTCGGTGATCGAAGCATCCGCGGCGCGAAACGCCCGCGCCAGCACCGGCGACTGATCCTTCGGCGTATTCGACCGGTCGGGCGGCACCACCACGTAAGGGATGCCCTGGTGCTGATCGATCAATTCGAACGTGACATCCTTGGGCATGCGTTCTCGTACTGTTTTATAAAGAAGGTCGCGAATTTTCTCTGGGTCCTGGTTCGGTACGAGACGGCAGCTGATCTTCACGAAGGCCTTGCTAGGAATCACCGTCTTGGTGCCCTCGCCCTGGTAACCACCGCCGATGCCGTTGAATTCCAGCGTGGGCTGAAAACGAGTTGCCTCGAACGGTGTGAAGCCCTTTGCCGGATGGAAAGCCGGGATGCCGAGAAACTCGCGGTATTGCTCCTCGCTCTGGCCGAGTTTGGCCAGTTCGGCGCGCTCCCAGGGTTCGACGTCAAGCACATCGTCGTAGAAGCCAGGGACGTTGACACGGCCATCGGGCGTGTGGAGCGAGGCGCAGAGTTCGGCTATCGCTTGTATTGGGTTTCTCAACACGCCGCCGTGCAGGCCGGAGTGCAAATCCATCTTCGGTCCCGTCACGACCACATCAAAGAGCGAAAGCCCGCGTAACCCGCAGGTAATCACGACCTGATCAGGACGCGGAATGCCAGTATCGGAAAGGTAGACAAAATCGGCTTTCAAGCGGTCGCGGTATTTTTCAATGAACGGCAGGAAACTCGGGCTGCCGGTTTCTTCCTCTCCTTCCACCATGAAAGTGATGCGTAACGGCAGATCAGGCCGGCGTTCCAACAACCGCGCAACCGCAGCAATGTGCGTCATGAGCGGGCCTTTGTTGTCCGCCGTGCCGCGCCCGTAGATGCGGTGGCCGCGAATCTGCGGATCGAACGGCGGCGTCTGCCAGAGATTAAGCGGATCAGCCGGCTGCACGTCGTAGTGACCGTAGATGATCACGTGCGGCCATTCCGTCTTGCCGGCTCGATGGGCCAAAACGATCGGGTGCAACGCGGTCGGCACGATCTCGGTGGAAAATCCGATCGAGGTCAGCAGGCCAGCGAGTAGCTCGCGGGCACCGCGCATGCCTTCTTTAGCCGACGGATCGGCGGAGATGCTGGGGTGGCGAACGAATTCCTTTAGCTTTTCGACCGGATCAAACATGCCTGCACCGTGGCTCAAAAACCTCCGCGTCGCTAGTCAGAAAAGTGACGATCGCGGCTAAGAAGGTTTGACGCTGTAGGAGCCTGCTTGCAGGCGATCTCGGTTGAAATCGCCTGCAAGAAGGCTCCTACAACCGATCCAGCCAATTTGCTCAGTGCTTAAAATGCCGGATTCCGGTGAAGACCATCGCCATGCCGCGTTCGTCGGCGGCTTTGATGACTTCTTCGTCGCGCACAGAGCCGCCCGGCTGAATGGCTGAGGTCGCGCCCGCATCGGCCGCGGCGATCAATCCGTCGGCAAACGGGAAAAGCGCTTCGCTCACCACCACTGAGCCCTTAAGGTCGAGTTTAGCCTCGCCGGCTTTCCACACCGCAATCCGAGAGCTGTCAACGCGCGCCATCTGGCCAGCGCCAATGCCGAGCGTCTGTTCGCCGCGGCAGTAGACGATGGCGTTTGACTTGACGTGTTTACAGACGCGCCACCCAAACATCATCGAGGCCCATTCTTCGTCAGTTGGCTGGCGTTTGCTCACGACCTTGAAGTTTTCCGGTGTACCCAGAATCTTGTTACGGTCCTGCACGAGCAGACCGCCGATAACCGAGCGCACGTCGAGCAGCGAATCCGCATCGGGGCCGGCCTTCGCGATCATCAAGCGAAGATTTTTCTTCTTCGCAAAAATTGCCAGCGCCTCGTCACTGAAACGCGGTGCAATAATGACCTCGGTGAAGATTTCGCTGATCGTCTTTGCAAGCGCAGCCTCGAGTGTGCGGTTGACGATGATGATACCGCCAAACGGCGCCTGCCGGTCAGTCGCGTAGGCTTTTTCCCAGGCCGCTTCCAGCGTTTCCGCCGTAGCGACGCCGCAGGGATTTGTGTGTTTGAGGATCGCGAGCGTCGGCTGCTGAAATTCGCCGATCAGGTAAGTCGCCGAGGTGATGTCGAGAATGTTGTTATAACTCAGTTCCTTGCCCTGAAGCTGCTGAAAATGCTCGTGGAACGTACCATAAAGAGCGGCTTGCTGGTGCGGATTTTCGCCGTAGCGAAGCGACTGCGCCTTCTTGTACGAGACGCTGAACGTATCCGGAAATCCGGACAGCGCGGCGAGATCCGGTTCGGCTTGTTGTGTTTCGAGATAGCGCGCGATCGCGGTGTCATAGCTACCTGTGCGCTGGAAAACTTTCAGGGCGAGCTTGCGGCGCAGCGCCTGCAATGACGCCGGCTTATCAAACGCGGCGACCACCGTATCGTAGTCGGCGGGATCGCACACCACGGTGACGCTTTCGTGATTTTTCGCCGCACTGCGCAGCATTGAGGGACCACCGATGTCGATGTTCTCGATCGCTTCCTCGAAATGTACATCGGGCTTCGCGACCGTCTGTTCAAAGGGATAAAGATTTACCACGACGAGATCGATCAGCTCGATCCCATGCTCTTTGGCGGCAGCGAGATGATCGGCTTTGTCGCGACGGCAAAGCAGGCCGCCATGAATTTTGGGGTGTAGGGTCTTGACGCGCCCTTCCATCATTTCCGGGAAACCGGTGTGCTGGCTCACCTCGGTGACCGGCAGGCCTTTTTCGGCGAGTAGTTTGGCAGTGCCGCCGGTCGAAATCAGCTTGTAACCGAAACGCTGGACCAAGGCGGTCGCGAATTCGACGAGGCCGCGTTTATCGCTCACGGAGAGAAGGGCTAGCTTTTGCATAAAGGGTGTTTTGTGCGCTCACGCAAAATCACTGGCAAGCGGAAAGCCCGCATCCCCGCTCAATGACACACCTCGGGCGCATTCGCGTGGCCGCCAAGCATCAGATGCTCGTGCATCCAAGCATGCACCCCGGGCAGACCGCGCACCAGCGTGAGCAAGCCAAAGAGCACGAGTGCCATACCGCCCAGCCGCACCAGCCAACGGCGCTGAGCAACGCCGATCCGCTGACCGAGCAGCCCCACCGCGAGCAACCCCGGCATCGTCGCGAAGCCAAAAACGTACGCACCTACGACCACGCCGACTGTCGAGCCGCGGTTGGCCAGCGCGAGCAGCGCCATCAGCGAAAGTCCGCACGGAAGAAATCCGTTCACCCAACCAATCAACAGACTCTTAAATAACGATGGCGAACGCCACAGCGCCGTCAGCGCACCGCATACCGCACTGCCCTGCCACCAACGCGTCGTGCCGGCCGGTAGTCGCCATTCCATCAGGTACGCAAGGCCCATCACGATCATCACCGCGCCCACGAGCCAGCCTAGTCCGGTCTGAAGGCGCAGCAGCGGCCAGCGCGCCTCGATCGCGCCGCTCGCGAACAACAGCAGCAGGCCGATAAACGCGTACGAAGTTGCCTTGCCCAACTGATAACTCACCTGTCGCCACAGCACGGTTGCCGGGCGCCGGGCGCCGG
>Ga0302322_100005169_pt1 | contig 11434 bp, 5 predicted proteins | sample Fen_T0_2_FD_203757 | JGI IMG/M metagenome (GOLD analysis project Ga0302322, IMG submission 203757) | Peat permafrost microbial communities from Stordalen Mire near Abisko, Sweden - Fen_T0_2 | ecosystem: Environmental > Terrestrial > Soil > Wetlands > Permafrost | place: Sweden: Abisko... | reverse complement strand
TGAAGCGCAGCTACGTCCGGGCGACGGACTATCAGCGCTGCCTTCGCGTCGCCGGCAAGCACAACGACTTCGAGGAAGTGGGCCGTACGCCGCGCCACCACACGCTCTTCGAGATGCTCGGCAACTGGAGCTTCGGCGACTACTTCAAGCGCGACGCCATCCATTGGGCGTGGGAGCTGCTGACCGAGGTCTTCCAGATCCCCGCCGACCGGCTCGGCGCCACGGTGTACAAGGACGACGACGAGGCCTACGACATCTGGGTCAACGAGATCGGCCTGCCGAAGGATCGAATAGCCCGCTGGGGCGACGTCGAAAAGGGCGACGACGCCAATTTCTGGCGCATGGCCGAGACCGGCCCGTGCGGACCTTGCTCCGAAATCCACTACGACCGTGGACCGGAGTTCAGCGAGGGCCCCCACTGCGTCCCAGACCACTCCCACACCTGCCCGCGCTGGTTGGAGGTCTGGAACCTCGTGTTCATGGAGTTCGACCAGCGCGCCGACGGCCGCCGCGAGCCCCTGCCGATGAAGTCCGTTGACACGGGCATGGGCCTTGAGCGGCTGACCAGCGTCATCCAGCAGGTCCCCACCAACTACGACACGGACCTGTTCACGCCGATCCATGCGGCCATGCGCGAGCTGCTGGGCCACGACCCCGAATCGTTCGAAGCCGAGCGTTTCAGCTACCAGGTGATCGCCGACCACTCCCGTGCCGTCACCTTCCTGGTCGCCGACGGCGTTGCTCCCTCCAACGAAGGCCGGGGCTACGTACTGAGACGAATCCTGCGCCGCGCCGTGCGCCACGGCCGCCTGCTCGGTCGCCGCGAGCCGTTCATGGACGTGACCGGCGCCGCGGTCATCGACATCATGAAGGGCGCCTACCCGTACCTCGAGGAGCAGCGCGAGCGGATTCTCAAGGTCATCCGGCAGGAAGAGGCGCAGTTCGCGCGCACGCTCGAGACCGGCACGAGCCACCTCGAGGCGGCCCTGGCTCCGCTGACGACTGCCGACGGCACGACCGGCCAGCCGGCGCAGCGCGTCATCGGCCGCCTGCCCGACAGCCTCCCGGCCGACGCCCCGACGCTCGCGGGCGACGTGGCGTTCCGGCTCCACGACACCTACGGCTTTCCCGTCGATCTCACGGTAGACATGGCCGCCGAATACGGCGTGCGCGTCGATCGGGACGGGTTCGCCGTCGCCATGGCCGAGCAGAAGGAACGCAGTCGCAAGGGCACCAAGGCGGAGCTGACTCGCCAGGCCGGCCTCGGGGAGATCTACCAGGACATCTTGCGCCGCGTCGGGGAGACGAAGTTCCTCGGCTACGACGGGACCGAGGCCGAGGCTAAGGTCGTGGCCATCCTCCGCGACGGCACGGAATACCAGGATCTCAGCGGCAACGGCGCCGCCGAGATCGTCCTTGCGAGCACGCCCTTCTACGGCGAGGGCGGCGGGCAGGTGGGCGATCACGGCGAGCTCCTGGAGGCCGGCGCCGGTTCGGCCCTGTTCAGTGTCGATGACACGCAGAAGCCGATCGCGGGGTTGTTCGTCCATCGCGGAACGCTCCACGGCCGGATCAAGGTCGGCGAGACGGTCACGGCCCGCGTCGATGGCGAGCGCCGCGCCCGGACGATGCGCAACCACACCGCCACGCATCTGCTCCACCGGGCCCTGCGCAACGTCGTCGGGCCGGAGGCGCATCAGGCCGGCTCTCTCGTGGCGCCGGACTACCTGCGCTTCGACTACCCGCTGGATCGGGCGCTCACGGCCGACGAGAAGCGGGCCATCGAGGACGAGGTCCGCGACATCGTGCGACAGAACCGCGCGGTCACGACCACGGTCCAGCCGATGGCAGCCGCGATCGCGGCCGGCGCCGACGCCTTCTTCGACGAGAAGTACGGCGAAACGGTCCGGACCGTCCGCGTCGAGGGCTACAGCCTGGAACTGTGCGGCGGTACACACTGCACCGCTTCGGGGCAGATCGGCAGTTTCGTCATTACCTCGGACCGCAGTATCGGCGCCGGCACGCGGCGCATCGAGGCGGTCACAGGCGACGGCGCCGATACGCTCCTCCGGGAGAGGCTGGCCCTGCTCGATCGCGTCGCCGAGGCGCTCGGCGTCACGTCGGTGGATGCCGCGCCCGAGAGAGTCGCCGCCCTCCAGGAGGAGTTGCGCGAGACCAAGCGCCGCCTCAAGGCCGGCGGCAGCGGTCTGCCCAAGGCCGTCGATATCGCCGCCGCAGCGACCGAACCTTCACCCGGCGTCAAGCTCGTGGCACATTCGGCCGTCTTCGATTCGCCCGACCAGTGGAAGGCGTACGTCAAGGAGATTCGCGGCGTCCTCGGCGACGGCGTCATCGCCCTTGCATTCGACGCGGAGGCGCCGCAGATCTTCGTGACCGTCAGCCCGGACCTCGTGTCGCGTGGCATTTCCGCCGGGGATCTCGTCAAGGCGGCCATGGTCCCGATGGCCGGACGTGGCGGCGGCAGGCCGGAAATGGCCCAGGGCATGGGCACGAAACGCGATGGCATCGCGGCGGCCATGGCGGCGATCGCGGATACACTACGGACGGCGGGCAAGTAGCCAACAGATAGGGGAGTGGCCGTGGCTTTCTGGCGCAGGATCTGGGGCCACGAGGAAGAATCTGCCATCGGCGCCTGCACCGCCCTCGATATCGGGACCGAGTTCGTCAAGGCTCTCGTCTTCGAAATCGACGAAGACGGCATGGGCACCGTGCGCGGCGTCGGGCGCAAACGCCAGGGCCTGGCGCACATGCAGTCGGGCACTGTGACGGACATCAACGCCGTCGTGGACAACTGCTCGGTCGCGCTCCAGGAAGCCGAGGAGATGGCGGGTTTCCGGCCGACGCGCTGTGTCATCGGCATTGCCGGTGAGCTCGTCAAGGGTTTCACCACCACGCACTCGCAGGAACGCAAGCATTCCGACGCCCAGATCACGGATGCGGAGCTTCAGAAGCTGATCGACGGCGTCCAGCAGGAGGCGCTGCGCGAGGCCGAGCGGGCGATCACCTGGGAGACCGGCCTCGGCTCGGTGGACGTCAGGCTCGTCCACGCCGCCGTGACCGGAGCCCAGATCGACGGCTATCCGGTGACCAACCCGGTCGGGTTCCGGGGCCGCCACGTCAAGATCAGCGTCTTCAACGCCTTCGCACCCCTGGTTCATCTCGGCGCGCTCCAGACCGTGGCCCAGCAACTCGAGCTCGAGCTGCTCGAGATCGTCGCCGAGCCCTATGCCGTGGCCCGGGTCCTCGCCAGCGAGCAGGTCCAGCAGTCGGGCGCCCTTTTCGTGGACATCGGGGGCGGCACCACGGACGTGGCCCTGGTGCGCAACGGCGGCATCGAAGGCACGCGCATGTTCGCCCTCGGCGGACGAGCCTTCACGAAATCGATTGCCGACCGCCTGGATCTGCCGTTCCCACGGGCCGAGGAGGTCAAGCTCGACTACGCCCGCGGCGTGGCCGTGGAGCATCGCGCGGAGGTCGCCGCGATCGTTGCCGACGACGTCGCGATCTGGTCCGCCGGAGTGGAGCTGGTTCTCGACGAACTTGCCAGCGGCGACCTGTTGCCCGGCCGCATCTACCTCTGCGGCGGCGGTTCGCACCTGCCGGAGATCGCGCAGTGTCTCGATGCCGAGCCATTCTGGAAGCGTCTGCCGTTCAGCCGCCCGCCGGAGATGGTCGTAATGGCCCCGAGCCAGGTGGAGCGAATCCACGACGCCACGCATCTTCTGGTTGACCAGCAGGACGTGACGCCGCTCGGCCTGGCATACCAGGCAATCGAGCTCCAGACCAACGATGACCCGCTGGACGTGGCTTTGCGCCGCGTCCTGCGAGCGATGAAGATGTAGCCGATGGCTATCTACTACCTCGACATCGACGACGAAATCACCTCGGCGGCGGCCCGGCTTCGCGATTCATCGGATAGCCGGATCGCTCTGGTGCTCTCCACCGGATCCCGCGTGGCCACGTCGCGGATCAACTTCAGGCTGCTCGCGCGCGAGGCGAAGCGGCGCAACAAGCGGCTTGCCATCATCGCCGCGGATCCCTCCGTTCAGTCCGTGGCGCGATCGGCAGAGCTCCCGGTCTACGCCAGCGTCGGCGAGTACGAACGGGCCGAGGCGGCCGTCGCGGCCCACAATGCCGGGCCGGTGGGTGCCGCTCTGGACGAGCTGGCCCTGACGGTCGGGCCGGGAACGCCGGGCTACATCGGCAGGAACGGCGCCACTCGCGTCAAGGGCGGACGCCCGGCCACGCCTCCACCCCCGGAAAAGAAGGCCGCGCACCGCGGCGTCCTGCTGGCTTCGTCGTTGTTGCTCGTGGCGGCGATAGCGGCCGCAGGCTTCTTCTTCCTGCCGGGTACCAACGTCGTACTGACGCTGCGCGAAGACCCGATCGGCCCGATCACCCTAAACGTGATCGTCGATACGGCAGTCACCACGGTAAACACCCAGTCCGGCACGGTGCCGGGCCAGAGCAAGGCGTTTCCGGTGCAGGCTTCCAACACGTTCAACGCCACGGGCGAGAAGTCGGTGGATACGCCGGCCACCGGGACCGTGACGTTCACCTCGCCCTGGTTCGCCGAACCGGTCACCATCGTCGCAGGTACGGTGGTATCCACGCCGGCCGGAGTCTCGTTCGCCACTACGTCGGCGGTGACGGCGCCAAAGGCGTCCCTCTCCAGTTCCCTAGGGCTCACGCCCTCCACGGTCAATGCGTCGGTCAAGGCGGTCAAGGGCGGCGTCGCCGGAAACGTGGCTGCGGGCGCGATCACGGTCGTCCCTCCGGCGGTCAAGAAGTTCTCAATAACCGTGAAGAACAAGGCCGAGACAACGGGCGGAACTCACACGGTCGAACCGCTCATCCAGCAGTCGGATATCGACGGCGCGCAGGCCGGCATCAAATCGCTGCTGCAGCAGAGCCTCGACGCGTCTCTCCAGTCGGACGGGACGGTTCCAGCCGGGATGACTCTCTTCCCCGAGTCGGCGAAATTGGGCGACTCCACGTGCGCTCCGGATCCGGCCGGCCTCGTCGGCACGACCGCCCCGACCTTCGACCTCGACTGCAAGGCCACCGGCACGGCGATCGTCGCCGACATGAGCAAGGTGCTCGAGATCGCCGGCAGGCGAGCCGCCGCGGCGGTCAAGTCGGGCTACACGCTCGTCGCCAGCTCCGTCAGCACCGCCATCGGCAAGGCGGTCGTCCACGGTTCCAGCCTGAGCGTGCCCGTCGTCATCACGGCCGGCGAGGTGCCCATCGTTGACGTTGACGAGCTTCGGGCGGCCATCAAGGGCAAGTCGATCGACACCGCCCGGACGTTCCTGTCGCAGTTCGGTCAGGTCGAGATTTCGGCATGGCCGGACTGGGGCTCGACGGTATCCGGCTTCGATTTCCGCATCGACATCAAGGTGGTAGACGTAGCGCCGGCGCCGAGTCAGGGCCCGTCCCCGACAACTCGCAAGACCGTGCCGCCGCCGACGATTCCACCCGACGTCACACCCACACCCGAGCCGAGCGGGACCCCGGAGCCAACGCCGGCACCGACCGACACACCCGCCCCGACCGACACGGCACCTCCGACCGACGGTCCCTCGGCAAGCCCCTCGCCGAGCTGATGGCAGTGGCTTCGGACTCGCCGGTGAGCCGGCCCGGCAGGATCGTGGGCATCGATCTCGGCGATCGCAGGATAGGCGTGGCGATCGGCGACGCGGCCACTCGGACGGCCAGCCCGTTCGCCACCCTGGGACGGGGAAAGCGCATCGGCGACGACATCGCGGCAATCGGAAAGCTGGCCGCGGAGCAGGGTGCCGGGTTCATCGTGGTAGGTTTGCCGCTCAACATGGACGGCAGCGAGGGTCCGCAGGCGACACTCACCCGTGAGTGGGCCGTGGCCGTGGCAGCCGCAACTGGACTAACCTTGTCCTTCCGTGACGAACGCCTGACCAGCGAACGGGCGGAGCGACGCATCGGCGGTGCTCCGCGCGGCAAGTCGGGTGGACCGCCGAGCCCCGCGCAGCGCGAGGCTTACCGGGCCCGCGTCGATCGCGAGGCCGCGGCGCTGATTTTGCAGGATGATCTGGACGCAACGCTGAACGAGAACCTGGATCGGAGGCCGACATGACGCTGGGAGGCGGCTACAAACCGCGTGGGGACAAAGGTCCGCGGATCCAGGGCAGGTCGAGCGCCGGCAGCGATCAGCCGAGGCGGGCCGTCGATCAGGGCTGGGACGACTACCGTGGCGCCGAGCCGGATGAGTTGGAGTACGAAGGCCGCCGGGGCCGCGGCATGAGCCGCGACATGAGCCGCGAATACGGTGAGGAGAAGTCCGGCGGCGTCGGCCGCTTCCTGCGCTTCGCTGTGTTCGCGACGGTGATCGCGGGCCTCGTTCTGGCCGGGCTGAACTTCGTGGTCCGCCCCCTCGTCGTTGACGGCATCGTGGATTGGGCGGCCGGCAACTCAACGGCGCTGCAGGTCCCGTTCGTGTCGGACATCGTGCGGGGAGCGCTCTGGTCGCACATCAACACGCCGACCAACGCCGATGACGGCACAGGCATAGTCGTCATCATCGGCGCCGGAGCCACCCCTCAATCGATTGCCGGCCAGCTGTCGGCCGCAGGCGTCATCGACGACAAGCGCGCCTTCATCTACGAGTCGATCGCCCGCAAGGCCGACCAGAACTTCCAGATCGGCCGCCACATCGTCTCCAAGTCGATGACGATGGACAAGATCATCGCCGCCCTTATCAGCAAGCCGGTCCCGCCGCCGCCAACCCGCATCACGTTCCGTGAAGGGCTGCGGATAGAGCAGATGGTCGCGAAGCTCGAGGTGATCGAGGCCACGCCCGCCGACCCGACGGCGCCCCTCACCATGAACGTGCAGCAGTTCTACGACCTGGCCATGCACCCATCGCAGGCGTTCCTGTCGCAATACCCGTGGCTCAAGCTGCCGGACGGCGCATCGCTCGAGGGCTTCCTGTACCCGGCGACCTACAACGTCGCGCCGGACACGACGCCCAGCCAGCTGCTGGGCATGCTCGTGGACGGGTTCGTCCTCAACTCGCCCAAGGAGCTGTTCAAGCTGCCGCCGGAGCAGATATACAAGACGGTCCAGATCGCCGCCCTGGTCGAGATGGAGGCGAAGGTTGACTCCGACCGGCCGCTGATCGCCGGCGTCTACACCAACCGGCTCAACCCCAAGATCTGGCCGACGGCGCTGCTGAACGCCGACCCGACGCTCAACTACGCCAACGATTCGGTCTGGCTGCGCGCCAACCCCGATATCAAGACGTGGGTTGAGTACTCGTTCTGGAATTCGATCAAGACGGACGGGACGCTGAGCCAGGTGGTCTTCCCCGACGACCTCGCCTCGTACAACACGTACCACAGCCACGGCCTGCCGATCTACCCGATCTGCTCGCCGAGCGGTCCGTCGATAGTGGCGACAATGACGCCCGATACCAAGGACGGATACCTCTACTTCCTGGCCAAGAACGACGGCAGCGGCACGCACGCCTTCGCCAAGACTCAGGCTGAGCAGGACGCCAACGCGAAGTTGTACGGGTACACGCAGTAGGGTGTGTACACCCAGAGGGGAACGATGAAAGCGCGAATCTGGTTGTGCGGCGTTGCCGTGGTGGTAATCGCGGCCGGCTGCTCTGGGGCGGGGACGCCCTTGCCGAAGACCGGCGTTCCTGCGGTTTCCGGGGCGAGCGGGGCGTCGCCGTCGAGTGGGGCGGCTGCGACCGTCGCGCCGTCGGCCGCTGCGACGTCTGCGGCCTTGCCGTCGATGACGCCCGGAACCTTCATGGAGATCGGGGCAGTTGCCGGGTGCTATCCCGACCCCGTCGCCGCTCTTGCCGGTGACGGCAAGCTGATCGTGACCGGCTGTGGCGAGTTCCACAACACCTGGCAATTCGATCCGGCAACGGGGAAGGCCAGCGAGATCGACGCCAACACCGAGGTATCTACTCGGGCGGTTACGCTCCGAGATGGTCGAGTTTTCGTGCTCTTCGAACAAGACGGTGGCGCGCTCGTGGTGGACTCCAAGGCGGGCAAGGCCGGAGCGGAAATTGACTCGCCGGGGAGCGAGGACTCGCCGGCGATCGGATACAACGACGCGACGTTGCTGCTGAACGACGGGCGAGTGCTGATCGCCGGCGGCGACAGCGGGTCCCAGAATCTGGTTGGCTACGCATACGCCAACCTGTTCGATCCGGCCACCGGCAAGATATCGAGAACGGGCTCGATGACGATCGTGCGATCGGACTTCACCGCAGTGAAGCTAGCGGACGGCCGTGTTCTCGTGGCGGGCGGCGAGACGGGCAGCGACCTCAATTCGGTCACTTCGAAGGCCGAGATATTCGACCCGGCGACGGGCAAGTTCACCGCCACGGGATCGTTGCGGAAGGCGCGCTACTCCGCCGGCGGGACCCTTCTGCCAGGCGGCAAGGTTCTCATCGTGGGTGGCACGGATGCAGATGAGAACTCCCTGTCGTCGGCGGAGCTGTTCGACCCGCGGACCGGCAAGTTCAGCCTCACCGGCTCAATGGCGAAGGCCAGGGGCAACCACGAGGACTGGGCACCGCTGGCCGTGCCCCTGCCCGATGGCCGGGTAGTCGTCATGGGCGGCGAGGACGACGACCTGAACTTCGTTTCCACAGTCGAGATCTACGACCCCGCAACGGGTAAGTTCAAGTCGGACGGCGCGATAGGCGGGTCGGTCTACTACTTGACCGGAGCCTTTCTCCAGGCCGATGGAACCCTGCTCGTCGTGGGCGGCGGGGAAACCGGAGCCCCTACCGTGTGGCGTTATCAGCCGTAGCCTGCGGCGACGCCCCACACCGATGGCCGGCCCCATTCGTACCAGGCTCGTTCTGCGCCGGTAACTCCCCGACATGGGGGATCACGCCGCCTCCGGCCACCTATAGCATGGCCGCGCTCGTCCGCGCGGGCAGCTTTGAGTTGCCGACACGGGAACGAGTGAAGGCGGAATCGGACCACGCCTTGTCCGATTCGTCGTCGCCAGGCGGCTCGGATTGCCACTATCGGCGCCCGTCCCGTCGAGAACGGGATGGAGTCGCAAGTCATGACGAAGATCGCCGCCTCGAGCCACTCAAGGTCGGGGCTGTCCGGGTTTGCATCCGTCTGGCGCAAGGGCGCCCTGGCTGTGGCGATCGCAATGTTGATCACGGGCCTACTGCCGCCGTCCGCATCGGCCGCAGTGCTGGACCACTTGATCCTCAGTCCCGCGACGTCGACGGTCGCCTGGGATGACGGCCAGGTCTACACGGCCGAAGGCTACGACGCCGCCGACGCCGATCTGGGCAACGTCACCACCGGCACAACCTTCACTATTGATGGCGGAGGTTCCTGCACCGGCGCAAGGTGCAGCAGTGACACTCCCGGTGACTACACGGTTACGGGCACCGATGGCACCGCGACCGGCACGGCCACGCTGCACGTAACGAGCGCGGCCGCCGGCGACTGGAATTCGTGGCACAACGGCCCGGCCAACACGGGCTTCAACCCCTACGAATCGACCATTTCCGCCGCCAACATCTCGCAGCTCGATATTGCGTGGTCCGGCAATTCCGGAGTCATGTACGGCAAGGGCGGGCCCGTGGTCGCCAATTCCAAGGTCTACGTCGCCGGCTGGGATGGCGTGCTCCGTGTCTACGCTGCCGGCTGCGGCACAGGTGCGGATACCTGCACGCCTCTCTGGACCGCTGACATCCAGACGAACACCAGCGACCAGCCCACCATCGTTAACGGCGTCGTCTACGTTGGCAACTGGAACCAGAAGATGTTCGCCTTCGACGCCGCCGGAGTCACCGGCTGCAGCGGTAGCGAGCCAAATCGGGTCTGCACGCCACTCTGGACCGCCAACCTGGACGGCCGAGTCGAATCCTCGCCGGCCGTCACCGGTGGTGTCGTCTACTTCACCACCTCATCTGGATGGCTCTATGCCTTCGCGGTCGGCTGCAACAGCGGCGGCGGGACATGCTCTCCGCTCTGGAAGGGCGCGGGAAGCCACGGCACAACCAGCTCACCTGCTGTGGCCGGCGGCGTGGTCTATGTCGGCGGGTACGACGGCAACCTGTACGCCTATTCCGTGGGTTGTGCCAGCGGCGGCGCGACGTGCAGTCCGCTGTGGAGCGGCGCCACCGGCGCGACCACCATTGGCTCCTCGCCCGTTGTTGCCAACGGTGAGGTCTATATCGGCGCCTCCGACGGATACCTCTACACGTTCAATGTTGGCTGCGCGAGCGGCGGTGGCACCTGCACGCCCGCCTGGAAGGCCAGTGTCGGCGGCGAGACTATGTGGGTTGGCTCCCCAGCGACCGCTGATGGTGTCGTCTACGTTCCCAGCACCGATGGTCTATATGCGTTTGCGGCGGCTTGCGGAAGCGGCGGCAGTACCTGTACTCCAACCTGGACGGCAGCCATCCAGAACGCGACAACGCCCTCGGTCGCGAACGGCCTCGTATACGTCGGCTCCAGGGTCGGCGTCCCCTCTGCGGCGAAGCTCTTTGCTCTGGCCGTCGGTTGCGCCAGCGGCGGCGGCACGTGCACGCCGGTGTGGTCGCATCTCGTGCCCGGTGGAACTGAGACTGCCATCACCGTCTCCAACGGCGCGGTGTACGTCGGGACCGGCGACAACAACGTCTACGCGTTCAAGCTGAATGCGGGCCTCGCCCACGGCGACTGGCGTTCCTGGCACAGTGACCCGGCCAACACGGGTTTCAACCCCGACGAAACGACCATCTCCAGGGCCAACGTTTCCAATCTCGACATAGCGTGGTCCGCCAATACCGGGCAAATAGACTCCAGTTCTGCGCCCGTGGTCGCCAACGGCGTCGTCTACGTCGCTGCTTGGGATGGCGTGCTGCATGCCTACGCCGCCGGCTGTGGAGCAGGCGGTTCGCCATGTACGTCGCCGCTCTGGACGGCGGACCTCGGGTCCTCCGTCAGTAACCAGCCCACCGTAGTGGATGGCGTCGTCTACGTCGGCACCTGGGACAGCCAGATGCTCGCGTTCGACGCTGCCGGAGTCATCGGCTGCAGCGGTAGCCCGAAGGTTTGCACGCCACTCTGGAGAGCCAGTCTCGACAACCGAATCGAGTCCGCCCCGGCCGTCACAGGCGGTGTCGTCTACATCAGCACCTTCGGGGGATGGCTCTACGCCATCGCGGTCGGTTGTAACAGCGGCGGCGGGACATGCACTCCGCTGTGGAGAGGCGCCGTCTCCATCTTCACCTCCAGCTCGCCTGCGGTGGCCGGCGGCGTGGTCTACGTCGGCGGGAATGACGGCAACCTGTACGCGTTCTCCGTGGGATGCGCGAGCGGCGGCGCGACGTGCAGTCCACTGTGGGTCGGAGCAACGGGTGCCGACCACATTGGCTTCGCGCCGGTGGTTGCCAACG
>Ga0302322_100005167_pt1 | contig 11439 bp, 14 predicted proteins | sample Fen_T0_2_FD_203757 | JGI IMG/M metagenome (GOLD analysis project Ga0302322, IMG submission 203757) | Peat permafrost microbial communities from Stordalen Mire near Abisko, Sweden - Fen_T0_2 | ecosystem: Environmental > Terrestrial > Soil > Wetlands > Permafrost | place: Sweden: Abisko... | reverse complement strand
AAATTTCCTGAATAGGATCCATGGGTATCACGATAATCTAATCCTGGAGGATGGTACGCACCGATCCATGCGTTGAACTTAACGTCATCGGACTGTATTAAAAAAGGTATTTGAATGAGCAACCATAACACCGGAATTATGAAGTGATAATATCGTGTTTTGTTTGTTTTACCACGAATCAAACTGATCACCATCAGGTAAAAAGCGGGTCCAATTACAAAAGCAAGCGGTTCTGAAAAATCAACCAGCCACAGGCATAGTTGGATGTAACCCGTGTAACACAAAAAAATTTCGAAGGTGCATGCTGCCATACTCAGCACCATCAACCCTTCATATACATTGGCTTCTATTTTTCTATTCTCCTTTGAAAAGAAAAAAAGCGAGAGAAACACCGCCTGCACGATGCCGAGGAAAATAAAAATAGCAAACAGATCAAGTTTATAGGGCATGATAATAAAAACAACGAATCGCTAAGTTAAAAAAGCCTGCGGGTAAATAGTAAACATAGTATCACAACAATCAGAAGTTGATTTTATCAGAGAGTTTAACTTTAATTTTATTGGCCAAGGTAAGTTCCTCGCGGTAGCGGTCAAGCAGCTCAGCTCGATTCACCAAACGCAAAGAAAAAATATTGGTGAAGTCATCTTGTTGAATAAATTGATCTAAGTTCACTCCTTGATGAACGACAGAGCCCTTTGCTCCCTTTTTAAGCCCTTTGATAGAGATGTTCTTCATGAAGTAAGGAGCAATAGTTGAATTAACTGTTTCCCGCTCGGCTATTTCAACACCTTTTCCAGATTCGTAGAGACGATGGTACTCAAACAACATCGCTTTCAAATTAATATCTTCCAATAGCAACATATTCCCTGAACTGGTCAGATCAGAAAAAGTAGCATCCTTCGAAACAAAATTAGGCCGCTCCATCACCTCCTTGATCGCTGTAGCAAATTCCTCCATCTTTATTTCCTTAGGATTATCGGACAGACTCAATAACCAATTCGCCTTGCCAATAACATTTTCTGTGGCACCGATCACTCTTTTGAGTTCATTAATATCAGAAGTGATGTCACCCAGCAAGGCTTTTAAATAAGCTTGCTCGGAAGCCTTTCGATTGGATTCTTCTTTGAAACTATCGAAGGTAAACGAGATGGTGATGCTCAGTATAATAACCAAAACATCAACGATATATTTTGGCCATTGCGAACGTAGCAACAAACCAATTTCTTTAAAGCTGGCCCAACGGCTTGGTCCTGAAGCTGGGCTTACCGATTCTTTTTCATTCTCCACTGTGCAAAATAATGAATTATTTGTCTCCTAAAGGTCTGTATGTTTTGAAGTCATGCCACGATTCAAATTTTATTTTGGCATTTTCTCCTCTTGGCAGAATAAATCTACCCTAAAACTGATCTGGTTAACATTATTAAAACTGAAACTGTTTTATTTCCGTTTTAAACGGAAGATTTGATAAAGAATATAAAAGAATATGTCATCAATAATTTCAATCGGGATCAAACACAAAAGAAAGATCGTTCTGGTGCTGGGAGTCATCATCGGCATCATCATTTTTTTGATTCAATATAAAGCAATATGAAAACCAAAATTGTCAGGGTGAAGAATGCTGTTTTGGCTGTTAGCTGTGTGCTACTTAATTACGTTTACTCTTATCAAGCGTTCAACCGACATCGTGCGACGTATTATGAAAATCTTTGGAAGTTTTAATTTTATAAAATGAGCAACAACAAAAACCTGGTCCCCTACCTCGCTCTTGGTGCTGTGTGTATACTGTGGGGTACTACCTACCTTGCCTTGCGCGTAGGTGTAACGCAGTTTCCTCCATTTCTTTTTTCAGCCATACGTTTTTTAATGGCGGGCCCCATTCTTATCGTGATCATGTTAGCTCTCGGAAAGAAAATCCCCTCGGGAAAAGTACTGAAAGATCAAGCCATTGGCGGACTGATGATGTGTACGCTTGGCATAAGTATTGTCGGCTGGGCTGAAGTGAATGTATCCAGCGGGGTGGCTGCGGTCATTTGCTCGATGATGCCTATCTGGACGATACTCATTAATCTATTCGTCAATAAGGATGAACGACCAACACCATTGATTATTTTTGGTTTGCTTATGGGCTTAAGCGGCATACTTTTGATTTTCAGCGAACATCTTGTTGAGTTTTATAAGCCGGAATACACCAACAGTATCATTGCTATATTTCTGGCGAACTTGAGTTGGGCCCTCGGTACCGTATGGATGAAAAAAAGAGGAAGCGGTACCGATCCATTTATGAATGCCGGCCTACAAATGCTTTTTGGTGGGTTGTTTCTTATTCCACTTAGCCTTATGCTTGACGATTACGCAACAATAAAGTGGACTTCGGGAATTCTATTCTCTCTTTTCTATTTGATGCTGATTGGTTCTGTAGCGGCTTATGCGTGTTATTTCTATGCCATCGGCAAGTTGCCGATGACTATCGTTTCACTCTATGCTTATGTTAATCCAGTAATTGCTGTGATTCTCGGTTGGGTGATCTTGAATGAGAAGTTAAACGCGAGAATACTAATCGCCATAGTAATTACTTTGTTCGGAATTTATTTAGTGAACCGCGGCTATCAATTAAAAAGTCTATGGAAAACGCAGTTGTCGAAATCCTGACATACCAACCGGAACATCAGCGGTGGTTTGAAAAACTAAACCGCAACTGGATTGAGAAATACTTTTGGATGGAGCCGGTCGACTTTGAAGTGTTACAACATCCAGACGAAAACATTGTGAACCATGGCGGAACCATTTTCATGGGAACATATAACAAGGAGATTGCCGGCACAGCTGCCGTAAAATTTGTTGAGCCTGGCGTGTACGAGTTTACCAAGATGGCAGTGGACGAAAAATTTCAAGGCAAGAAAATTGGTAAGGCGATTGCAGAGGCTGCAATAAAGTGGTCGAAAGATGCTGGCGCAAAGAGGATTATCCTTTATTCCAACACAAAACTTGAAACCGCTATTGCGATGTACAGAAAATTGGGCTTTAAAGAAATCCCACTTGACGGGCCTTATAAGCGAAGTGATATTAAGATGGAGTTGAAATTAGATTAGAAGTAAAACAATCTAAGAAGTTCGATAGATGAACATGATCAAAATAATCATCAACAACGATTAATAATAACATGGCTCTTCCCTGGTTTGAAAGAAATTTAAAATTCGGATATGCTCCAGAAATGCTTCCTTTCTTTTTGGAGAGATTGCAGGGAACGATCATCCGTCTTGAGCAAAAAGTAAAAAGCATTGATGATAAAATTCTTTCGAAGAAAATAGAAGGCAAGTGGTCAGTAAAAGAAAACATCGGTCACCTGGCAGAGGTTGATGAAGTTGGAAATAAGCGCATTGATGAAATGACTTCAGGTATTGCAGTGATGTCGCCCGCTGTGTTTGAGCCGAAAGATTATAACCCATTGCCAATAGAAAAAGTACTTGACTTTTTTAAGACTAGTAGGTTAAGCAACCTTAAGAAATACAAAATGCTTTCTGATGATCAATTAAAGAAATCATCGTTTCATCCCCGATTAAAAGTACAAATGACTCCTGTAGACCTTGCCTGGTTTGATGCCGAGCACGATGACCATCATTTGGTGAAGATTAATGAGATACTTAACCACACGCTTAATAAATGAGTACCCAGCAAACGAAATGGTTTGACCGAAAATTTGATTTCAGCGCTGAGCAGAACATCTTTCCTTCCATCATCGAACGCCTGAGAGGAACACCTGCTCGATTAGAAGAGAAAATTCATTCTGTTCCTGAGGATATATTAACAAAAAAATTAAATAGCACTTGGTCGATAAAAGAAAATATCGGTCATCTGATTGACTTGGAGCCTTTGTGGGTGGGAAGATTAGAAGATATTTTGAATAAAGAAACTTATTTACGCACTGCTGATTTGACTAACTCAAAAACAGATCAAGCCAATCACAATGCAAGCCGGGTGCAAGATCTCTTAAAGGAATTTCGAAACGTAAGACAAAAGACAATTCAAAGACTTGAGGAACTTAAAGAAAATGAAATTTATCAAAGTTCGCTTCATCCGCGGTTAAAAACACCCATGAGAATGATGGATCATTTCCTCTTTGTAGCGGAGCATGATGACCATCATCTTGTCACGATCAATACCATCCTTCAAACGTTATCCAAAAAATGAACAAAGAACATCACTACGCTTTATCCATCGAGTGGACGGGAAATTTAGGAACGGGAACATCCGATTATCGAGCTTATACTCGCAATCATTTGATCTCTGCTGAAAACAAACCAGACATACCAGGCTCATCCGATCCACATTTTCGTGGAGACAAAACGCGTTACAATCCTGAGGAGATGCTAGTCGCAGCATTATCCGCATGTCACATGCTCTCCTATTTGCATTTATGCGCGGTGAACAAAGTAATTGTTTTAGAATACAATGATAAGGCAACTGGAACAATGGTGGAAAATCCAGATGGCAGCGGACAACTCACGGAGACAACACTTAACCCAATTGTAAAAGTGAAAGACAGCTCGATGAATGCCAAAGCACTTGAGCTTCATGAGCAGGCTGAAAAAATGTGCTTCATTGCGAGTTCAGTAAATTTTCCGGTTCATCACAAACCAACAATTATCAATTAAAAACAAATCTGAAACCCAAATAACAAATCATGTTAGTTCAAGAATTAAGGAAAGTTTTTATCAAAGACCTGGAGAAGCTGAAGGAAGAGATAGGGCTTTATCGCAGCGAGCAAAACATTTGGAGGATTGAAAAACAGATTGCCAACTCTGCGGGAAATCTTTGTCTGCATTTGGTGGGCAACCTCAATACCTATTTCGGTGCGGTAATAGGCAAGACCGCATACATAAGAAACCGTGATCAGGAATTTTCCCTTAAGAACATTCCACAAAGAGAACTGGTGCATATGGTTGAAAACACAATTACAATGTTAGACAAAGTGATGAAGTCTATGGGCGATGATGAATTGAAAGAGGAGTATCCGCTATTGGTACTGAAGGAAAAAACTTCGACAGGGTATTTTTTATTTCATTTGTCAAGTCATTTAGGCTATCACCTAGGGCAAATAAATTATCACCGGAGACTGATTGACACCAATTAACATGAACTCACTTTTACAAAACGATTATAAAAACCTGTCGAAAGTGCTGAGCCAAACTCAGCAGCTGGCAGAAGAATATTTTAGAAGCCAAGCCGAGCTTGCCCCAGGGCGTTTTGTAAAAAATATTGAAATGTCTGCGCTGCCTGAAAAAGGAATGGGTACTGAAAAGACATTAGAATTCTTTAAAGAAAATTATGCTCACCTAATTACCAACAGTGCCGGGCCTCGCTACTTCGGCTTTGTTACTGGTGGCTCCACTCCTGCCGCTGTCGCGGGTGACTGGCTGGTAAGCACCTACGATCAAAACAATTGTGGAAGCAACGATTCAATTGCTCCTCAACTGGAAATGCAGACAATTAATTTCTTGAGACAGATTTTTGGGTTGGGTGAAAATCATTTTGGCTCCTTCACCACAGGCGCAACCATTTCCAATTTTGTCGGGCTATCATTGGCTCGTCAGTGGGCAGGAGAAAAATTAGGATTTGATTTCAGTGAAACTGGGTTAACTGATCTTTCCAAAATAAAAATTATAAGTAGTACAGCTCACTCCAGCATTTTCAAATCACTTTCCATGCTTGGTTTGGGAAGAAAATCATTGACTAAAATTCAAACTCTTCCCGATCGTGAAGCAATAGATTTAAATATACTCGAAGACTTCTTAAAAACTCATTCAGAGAATCCGATAATCCTGATCGCCAATGCCGGCACAGTCAACACGGTTGACTTCGATGACATTGCTGCGATCAGTCGCCTAAAGACTAAATACAACTTCTGGCTTCATGTCGATGCTGCCTTTGGCGGCTTCGCTGCCTTGTCAGAAAAATTTAAACACTTGACCGAAGGGATCAATCACGCGGATTCCATTTGCATTGATGCGCACAAATGGTTGAATATTCCCTATGATGCTGCTATGCAATTCACTCGTCACAAGGATTTGCAATTAAAAGTATTTCAAAATAGCGCAGCCTACTTGGGCGATCCATCACAAAGTCCGGACTTCTTTCATTATACACCTGAGAATTCGAGAAGATGGCGCTCGTTACCTGCGTGGTTTACATTGATGGCTTACGGAAAAGAAGGGCATCGCGAAATAGTAGAACGCAACTGTGCGATGGCAGCAAAACTTGGTGACTGGATTTCAGCGGCCGAGAAATACAAACTGCTTGCTAAAGTGAGAATGAATGTAGTTTGTTTCACATTTAATAAGTCAGAAGTTTCAACAGTCGATATAAAAGATTTTCTCTCTCGCGTGCGGGATGATGGTCGTGTATTTTTCACACCTACGATTTATAACAATGTTCCTGGTATTCGCGCAGCTATTTCCAATTGGCAAACCGAAACCAAAGACATTGATATAACTATTCAGGTTTTAAATGAAATTAATTAGAAATATTTCACACGCAAACATTCCATGTACACGCCAGCACATTATAAAAATGAAAATCAGGAAGAACTCCATGAATTTATTCACCACAATGGCTTTGGTATTTTAGTAAGCCTTGTGAATAAAGAATTGTGGGCCACACATATTCCTCTTATCCTCACGCCCGACAATAAATTATGGGGGCATATTAGCCTGGGAAATAAGCAATCAAAATCGTTACCCGATGGCGAAGAGGTGATGGTCATCTTTACTGGGCCTCACGCTTATATTTCATCTTCCTGGTATGACCATGAGAATGTGCCGACCTGGAACTACATAGCCGTTCATGTTTATGGAAAAGTTCGCACGGTTGAAGGCGAGGAACTAATCGAATCATTAAGGCAGCTTACCAATAAGTACGAAAAAAATTCTGCGCATCCCGTTTCGGTAGATACCATGTCAAAAAAGTATTTGGACACCCAAATGCATGGCATCCTTGGAATAGAGATCACCATTGACCGCATGGAGGCTAATTATAAGCTTTCTCAAAACCGCGACGAGAAAAACCACACCCACATTATTTCAGAATTGGAAAAAAGAAAAGATGAAAATTCTGTAGCTGTGGCCAAAGCGATGAAAAAATACGGTCATCGCAATAAACCAAAGTGAGGCATTAAATAATTTTCATTTAGTAACAAACTCAGTACTTTTACAATATAAACCAAATAATTATGGCCGTCCTGACTGCACCTATCCAGATTGAACGTGTGAAGAAGTCACGCTTATCAACCATTGATTTTTCGAACCTCGGTTTCGGCAATCATATTTCCGATCATATGTTGGTCGCGGACTATAAAAACGGTGAGTGGCAAGAAGCTAAAATTGTTCCGTACGGAGATATGGCGTTGTCGCCTGCGATGCTTTCGTTGCATTATGGTCAATCCGTGTTTGAAGGAATGAAAGCTTTTAAAAATAAAAAAGGTGAGATCACTATCTTCCGTCCGCAGCGCCATCAGCAGCGATTGAACAAATCGCTGGAGCGCATGTGCATGCCATCTGTTAGTGAAGAAATGTTTTTGAGCTGCTTAACGGCATTACTTGAGGTGGATAGTGATTGGATCCCGACTTCCGAAGGATCATCGTTATACCTTCGCCCATTTGTTTTTGCATCTGAAGCTAAACTTGGTGTGAAAATCGCTGACGAATATAAGTTCATTATAATAACCAGTCCGGTCGGTCCTTATTTTGCGAAACCTGTTCGCGTAAAAGTGGAAGAAGAATTTGTTCGTGCGGCTGAAGGTGGAACCGGCTTTGCGAAATGTGCCGGCAATTACGGTGGCGCATTCTATCCAACCATGCTCGCACAAAAGCAAGGGTTTGATCAGGTGCTTTGGACCGATGCAAAAGAGCATAAGTATATCGATGAATCCGGTGCCATGAACGTGATGTTTGTTCTTAACGGAAAATTGGTAACTCCTGTACTGACTACATCGTTGCTGGATGGCGTGACTAGAAATTCTATTTTAGCTTTGAGCAGTTCTCTTGGCATTGAAAAAGAAGAACGCAAAGTAAGCATCGCAGAAATTGAAGAAGGATTTAAAAAAGGAACGCTTACAGAAGCATTCGGTGTTGGCACCGCTGCGGTTGTGAGTTCTATAGCATCTATCAGTATACATGGAAAAAATTATGAACTGCCTCCCGTTGGACCTGATAGTTTTCAATTGCGCGCCAAGAAAAAACTAAATGACATCCGCATGGGTATCGAACCCGATGTGCACGGATGGAATTATGTTGTTCGAGGCTGAAACTAGTCTGCTGATTTTCTGTGGATCAAATTACTTATCAAACCGATCGAAAAATATCGGTTGAAGAATTTATTGATTTGCTTGTGCGGTCAACCTTAGCAGAGCGAAGACCCGTTCATGACAAAGTGAAAATCGAACAGATGTTGACTTACGGTAATATTCTTGTTACCGCCTGGCACAATGATTTACTCGTAGGAGTTTCACGTGCGCTGAGCGATTTTTCATTTTGTTGCTATTTGTCAGATCTGGCGGTTGATGAAGCTTATCAACATAAAGGAATTGGTAAGGAACTCATCCGACTAACGCATATGGTAGCTGGCGACACATCGCTGGTTTTGCTTGCCGCACCTAAGGCCGCGGAATATTATCCTAAAATAGGTATGGATCGGTTTACAGATTGTTTTCTAATTAAAAGAAAGAACTGAGCATGGAAAAATTTCCAATCACTGAAAAAACCGAGATCACCCGCTTACCAAAACGTGGTGTCTACGAAAAAGAAACGATCTACCAGATTTTAGATGAAGCTCTTTTTTGTACTCTTGCCTATGTTCATAATGGTCAGCCGTTTCAAATACCAACAGGATTTGTCCGAATCAGTGATAAAATTTATTTGCACGGATCAGTGGGCAGCTTTTATATGCGCGAGCTGCTCGACAAAAAACCTGCGGTGTGCATCAGCGCTACCTTGATGGATGGATTGGTGCTGGCACGATCGGCATTTCATCATTCAGTCAATTATCGCTCTGTAGTAATTTTTGGAGAACCTGTGCCAGTGATTGATAATGATGAATTGTATCATGCATTGGAAATGTTCACTGAGAAAATGTGCGCTGGGCGATGGGCTGATGTGCGCAAGCCTTCCGATAACGAATGGAAAACCACAATGGTTTTATCTATTGATATCAAGGAAGCTTCTGCCAAAGTTCGCACAGGTCCACCTAAGGACGATGAAGAAGATTATTCCATGGATGTATGGGCGGGAGTGGTGCCACTAAAAATTCAGCACCTCACTCCTATTCCCGATGCTGATCTGAAAGCCGGTATCACGCTTCCGAATTATCTAAAATGAAAATCGAGCACCTTGCGATATGGGTGCAAGACCTGGAAAAGATGAAATCTTTTTACAGCAAGTATTTTGGCGCGAATGCTGGACCGAAATATTTCAACACTAAAAAGAATTTCGAATCTTACTTTCTTCATTTGAAAAAAGGTTGTAGAATCGAGTTGATGCGAATACCTCATGTAAATAAGTTTTCTAAAAAGGAAATGCTGGGCCTCTCTCACATAGCAATTGCTGTTGGCACCAAAGAATTAGTAGATAGCCTCACGCAGAAATTAAAATCCGACGGACTTAGAGTGATTGGTGAACCACGAACTACCGGTGACGGATATTACGAAAGCGTTATCTTAGATCCTGAAGGAAACAGGATCGAGATCACCATTTAATTTTTTTATCATGTCACAAGAGATTCCGATTGATGTGGTTCATTTGTTACCTGTTCTTGATAAGAAGCTCATTGATTTATTAAAATCATTATTACGAGACGAGTGGCAAAAGCAAACCATTGCCAAACTTTGGAAAGTGAAAGATGTAGCTGCCCATCTTCTTGACGGAAACATCAGAATCCTCTCCATGCTGCGCGATGATTATTATGGAGAGCAGTCCAACATAAAATCATACCGAGACCTTGTTGATTTTCTAAATGGCTTAAATGCCGATTGGATAAAGGCCATGAAGCGGGTGAGCCCAAGCATGCTTGTTCTTTTACACGAATCAACCGGTAAATTATATTGCGATTATTATGCATCGCTTGATCCGTTTGGTAAAAGTGCGCTCGCGGTAGACTGGGCTGGGGAAACAGAAAGCAAAAACTGGATGCACATCGCGCGCGAGTACACTGAAAAGTGGCTGCATCAACAACAAATCAGAGATGCTGTAAACAAACCCGGTTTAATGACTCGTGAATTTTATTATCCCTTCATCGACATCTTCATGTTAGCGTTACCCCACACCTACCGTGATGTGAAAGCCGAAAATGGAACGAGTATTAAATTAACGATAACCACTAAGATTGGTGGCTCCTGGATTTTGAAACGATTTAATGAAACTTGGAAAGCTGATAAGTCATCCGTTGAAAATCCTACCACGGAAATAAGCATTGATCCCGACATCGCCTGGAAATTATTTTCAAAAAGCTTGAGGCCACAAGAGGTTAAAGACAAAATAACAATTACCGGTAATCAACAATTAGGAGAGGTTGCGCTTACGATGGTTTCAGTAATCGCGTAATAAAGTCTGCTCGTTTTTCTATTTGACCATAATTTCCTTGAAGTACGTAAGGATATCCTTAGGTTAATTTTTTGGCCGGTTCGATTAAAATCTCTTTATTGAAACCCAAATTACAAACCAATCCCAACCACATGCAAATTACTTTGTTAAATCGTTCTAGAGCTGCGTTTCTTTATGCACTCCTATTCATCGGGTTTGTTTCTTCGGCACAAGTAAAGTTAAGCGACCCCGTTCCTGTTTCTCCGGAAATAAAAATCGGTAAGCTCCCTAACGGTCTTACTTATTACATCCGTAAAAACGGTCGACCTGAAAAAAAGGTAGAATTACGTTTGGTCGTGAAAGTTGGTTCGATCATGGAAGATGATGACCAACGCGGTTTAGCCCACTTCACTGAGCACATGGCCTTCAACGGAAGCGGACATTTCAAAAAGAACGAACTGGTTTCATTTTTGCAATCGATCGGGGTGCAATTTGGTGCTGACTTAAATGCCTATACGAGTTTTGATGAAACAGTTTACATCTTACCCATACCCACAGAAAATTTTGAAAAGGGAATGTTGGTGCTTGAAGATTGGGCAAGCACAGTAACATTTGAGGACACAGAGATTGATAAAGAACGAGGTGTTGTCTTGGAAGAATCTCGTCTGGGCAAAGGGGCAAATGATCGAATGAACAAAGTGATCTTTCCAAAATTGCTCGCCGGATCAAAATATGCAGAACGACTGCCCATCGGCAAAGATGATATCCTTAAAAATTTTAAATACGATGTTCTCAAACGTTTTTATAAAGATTGGTATCGCCCTGATCTAATGGCTGTAGTAGTTGTAGGTGATATTGATGTGGCTGATGC
>Ga0302322_100005166_pt1 | contig 11440 bp, 8 predicted proteins | sample Fen_T0_2_FD_203757 | JGI IMG/M metagenome (GOLD analysis project Ga0302322, IMG submission 203757) | Peat permafrost microbial communities from Stordalen Mire near Abisko, Sweden - Fen_T0_2 | ecosystem: Environmental > Terrestrial > Soil > Wetlands > Permafrost | place: Sweden: Abisko... | reverse complement strand
GTGTCCGCTACGCCCTTGATCAGGGCTTCGGTAAGGTTACATCCGAACGTGTTCCAGGAGTTCCAACCCATAGGTGGGGTAGCGGCAACACCACCACTAGAGCCGCCAGAAGCCGCGCCGCCAACTGCCATGCCGCCGGTTGAATTGGTGCCGCCCGTTGCTTTCCCGCCCGTTGCAACGTTTCCGCCCGTTGCCTTCCCGGCCGTTGCAACGTTTCCGCCGTTGGCCGCGGTTCCACCGGCTGGACTAGCGGCACCTGCTGCTGTCGTGCCACCAACCACGGCCCTGCCGCCGGTTGCCATCGTGCCACCCGCCGCAGTGGTCCCGCCCGTCTGACTCTGGCCGCCTGCCGCAGAGGCGCCTCCGGTTGATGACGATGTCAATCCGCCCGTTTGGCTGCTACCGCCAGTGCTTGACGCCCCACCAGCGGCTGGTTTACCGCCAGTACCCAACCCGCTGGTTGTCAGCGCACCGCCACTCTGAAGCGCGCCGCCAGTGCTTGGTGCGCCGCCCACTCCCGAACCACTCGTGTCTGGACTGGACCCTGAGCCACTGCAGCCAAGAGCAAGAATGCCAGCGACAAGTCCATGAAAAGCGAACGACCTCATGTGATCGTAGTGACAAGCCACTGCTCGATCCGTTGCCAAATCCGCCCTAACGGAACTGCCCGGAACCAACTATCGGAAGATTTCCACGGGGGCGCCATGCCTGCGAGGCACCAGAGCGCAATTTTCCCCCCAGACCACCCAAGCCGGTACAGTCGCTAATCCTATTCGGACGCAACTGAGATCCCAGTCGCCAAACGGAATCGAATCGGACTCTGGACGGGTTGCTCGCGAACCGGCTGAAGAAGCTGTCCAGACTACTACTAGGCTCTTCGCGCTAGGCTAGAACCGAATTGAGGGCTTCCGTGTCACAGAGCGGAGCCGTTTCGAACTGGCGCATGGCTTGCCTTGTCGCGCCACTCGTTGTGGTCCCGGAGTCCCCCAACAGGATTTCAGGCCCCCGAAGATGCGTGCCTTGTCTGCCGCTGTTGCGACAAGGCTTCCCGCACTAACTAACATGACCAATCCCGAATTTCCGAATTCATTCCGGACAGGGGAGGTTTCGCTTCAGGGTTCTAGCGTTGTGCCGCTGGAGCGCCGCTTCCACTTCTTGGCGTGCGATTCGGAGTCGCGAGTACACTGTATTGAGGGGCACGCCGATTGCCGTTGCAATTTCCGGCGCTGTCATCTCTTCGAGCTCTATGGCCACAAACACTTCTCGTTTGGGCGGGTCGAGCCTTTCCAGTAAACTCCAGAGAAGCTTCGAGTGCTCGGATTGTTCGGCCATTTGCTGCGGGGTAACCATGGCTGAGTGCAGAACTTCGATCTCCACCAGCTCCGTTCCTGTCCGAATGAGCGCCGTGCGCTTGGTGCGATGGTGAACCCCAACAATGCGTCGTATTATGCCGTAGATCCAACTGCGTAGCGACTCTGGTTGCTGCAGGGTGTCGAGGCGCTCGTATATAACTACGAATATATCCTGAACAACGTCGTCTAACTCGCCGTCTCCGACGCCCAAGTGACGCGCCATCGACCAGACGAAATTGAAATACGTTCCGTAAAGTTCATCAAGGCTCGGCACGCGAACCGCACGGGTCGTGCAGAGTCGAGGATGGCTGTCCGCTGGCTCGTCCCGAGCGACGCGGTTCGTAGGTAACGTTCTCGCCAAAGCAGCAGTGGTCATGGTCGCCCGAGTCCGTCGTCAAACCGGCTAACGAGAACATTCAAATCTGATGTTTGGTTCATGCGGCCTCCGGTTGGATTTGCGGACGCAGACACAGGTCCGTCGTGCGCCACCCATAGATGCTGTCGGGAGTCCGAATTCGCTGCGACTGGCAGTCCACTTGAATGTTCAATAGTAGCGTCAGGTGTTGATGACCTTGTTGGGACTGGGACGATGGCAATCCCCGAGAGCCGAACGCACCGGTTCTTGCAGCAGAGCGGTCGGAGCAAGGGCTGCTTGTCACCACTGTCGCGTTGAAACTGATCGCTCCTAAGCGGCCAACTTCGCTTGGGCCATTCAGGTGAGGGGCTCGAGGACCAGGCTGTCTTAGCCATCTTCCACCTCTCTATTGTTTTTACCGTCCGGAGATTGTTACTGGGCCGATCACTATCTCGTCGCGGACGGAGCAATCGGCCGTTGAGCGGATCGCATGTCGACGTTCCGGCTCACCGCTGGAGGACCTCTGCCGCCCAAGGTCCGTGGTTGGGCGCCGAATCCACCAACACTTCCTACGAACGCGCCGCGGCAAGCTCAGTGCGACCACTGAATTCGGGCTATTGCGCTGTCGTGCATTCAGCCTCTGCGGGCGACAGACACCACTTGTCGCCAATCCGTCATATTGTCAGTGAGGCTTTTCCAAGGTCAACCGCCTTTGAAGACGAGTCAAGCGGAGCGCAAGTCCCCCGACATTTGAGGACATTCACTAGTGTCACTTTCGGTTGCCCAGCATTTCATCGATCCGTCCGAGTAAGACGCTGCGCGGAAAGCGTTCTCGGAACGTGGCCCCAACGGCGCGGGCTTCCGCCACGCGTCCAAGTCCGAGCAAGGTCTTCACTCGCAACGCCTCGCGCTCTTCGGTGAGCCTTCCAGCAGCGAATCGTCGTTGATGCTCCGAAATGGCGGCGAGGGCTGCTCCAAAGTCGTTGCGCGCCACGGCTTGTCGTGCAGGCTGCAGCACTCGGAGCTCCCGAGCATAGGCCTCACTCTCGGTGGTAGTGTTCGTGGAGTTAGTAGGTTTCGCTCTCGCATTGACTAGGTCGACCAGCCTTGGCCCTGGCGGTGTGACCGCCGCAACAATCGAAGTTGAAGGCTGGACTGGTGGCGCCACGCCCAAAGTCTCATGCATCGGCGCTTTTGATGTTTCGGGTGGGCGGAGCCGATAGCCAGCGTAATAGGCGGCTGCACACAGAGCGGAAAGCATAAATGCACCGACTGCGACGCGCTGCGGGGATACTCGTCGCGTCGAAATTGGGCGACTTGGTCGCCACAGCCACGCATTGCCGGGCAACGACTCTCGCGCTCGTGCGATAGCACGTTTGCAGAGCTCGTCCGATTCGGGAACGATCGCCCGTTCGACCGCAAACATCGCCTCAATCTCGGCAAGATTGGTGTTGAGATTCACCTGATTCATGCTTCGCCTGCCCCACGTAACGAACCTACCGCTGCCGCGAACTCTTGGCGCGCTTTGCGCAGCCGGGAATAGCCGGTAAAACGATAAATTGAAAGAGTGGACGCAATCTCGCCCATCGGTAGTTTGTCGATGTCGTGCATGATAAGCACCGCGCGTCGCGACAGCGGGACACGATCGAGAGCTCGCAGAACTAGCGCTCGCACCTGTTTCGCCTCTAGAGTTTGGTCAGGATGTAGCGCGCCGTCGCAAACATTCATGACCGCGTGCGGAACCTCTCTTCTGCCCTTTCGCGCGTGATTGCGCGAGACTCTGAAAGCGATGCCGAAAATATAGGCTCTAAGCGGTCGCGCCGGATCGTACTTCTCCCACGTGTGGTGGAGTACAATGAACACCTCTTGAGCAACATCCTCGAGATCACTGCGGGGAACCCCCAAACGGCGCAGGGTGCGGATGAGATAGGCGAATTCGCGCTGGTATCCCTCGAGCGAAGGGTGGTCCACTTGCTTTCCGAAGTCCTCCTGCCCTACGCTTGGGCGGCTCGAAATCAGGTGGAGGTGACTCATCCTGGGTTTGACCTAAATTGATATTGTCTGGATGCGCTCGAATTGTCACCAAAAGCGCACTGCCAGATCGATTCCGGCGACAGAGCCGAGTCGCGGCATGGTCCAGACTGCCACGCGATTGAGGGCGATGTTCCACGGTGTGAACAGGTAGAGCGCCTCGACGTGTCCCAGTAGGAATGTGTGGTCACTAAGACCCACTGAATACGCGAGCCGCGGTCCGCTCTGTGCCGCCAGTCCCTTTGGCGACTCGGGTTTGTCGACCCCGAACCCCTGAACCTGGACGCGCCCCACTTTGGCCATCCAACAAGCAGACAGGGACATGTACCAACCACAGACGGCCAACGTCCCAAGCCGCAATTCATGTCTAAATCCGGCACCATATGGCTGGTGAGTCACTGCGGGCAGACTTGCCTCCATGCCCACTTCAACCTCGGCTGGGCCCAAGCGCAAAGCCGAAAAGACTCTGCCAAGGAAAATGGGGTGTGGGCCAAGTCCAACCCCAATCGCAGGTCCGATGCCAAGGATGGCGGACCAGTCGGTCGCACTTCGCGAGCCTAACTTGAACACATCCGCAGTCAGAGTAACCGTTGAGCTTGGGAAGGGCCGGCCGGTTGAATTTGGGCTGTTTAGTGGACGCTCAGTGGGGCTAGCCTCTGGCACCGCAGGCGGCAGCGTTGGTTCAGCCGCCACCTCGGTTGCCATGAGTTGGATTTGAACTGCAACGACAAACCCCACGGTTGTCATCATCTCAACGCAATCTTCGCTTCGCGCCTCGAAGTGTCGCTCACCGGCGCCCTTCTCCAAAGCTGTGTCCCACTTGATTGTGCCTTCGATTCGATTGCCCGAAGGTCGAACATGAACGTCGACACCAATCTTGGAACCGGAACGATACGGATCATAGCCAAGTTGTTGGGCGATGATAGCTCGAAACTCGGTGACACTTGGGCAACCCTGTAGCGCCGGATCGACCTCGTACTTTAGGTCCAAGGTTTGCTTTGGCGCTGGTTGCGCGTTGGTTCTGTTAGCTAGAAGTAACAACGACGAAACCGTCGCGCACCACCTCCAACTCCCGCACGGACTACGCATCGAGGGCATTGCCTTCTCGCAATAAATCCAAATCGTGTCGGGTCAGCCAAAACACCTTTTGGACTCATATCGCATGAACCGTCGCGCCAAGGAATACCCGACCAACCATTTGCAACAGCAAGCAGTGTTCCGGGCTTTCGGCCGGTGTCGCTAACCTACTGCACGCGCAGTAGCGCAGCTGACTCACCCAACTTTTTGCCCTGCCCATCGACGACACAAAGCTTGTACGTTCCCGCATTGGTCGGAACGGCGATAGTCGTTGATGTACCGGTTGCTTTAGTCATGGTGGCGCCCTCAGTAAAATTCGTCGTCGCGGCCGGAGCTAACCACACGGTGTTCGAGGCGCTTCCGCTGCTTCTAATGCTGATGGTGTTCGTTCCCTTCGCCACGGCGCAGCTCGCCGGGAAGACGAAGTCTTGCGTAGATATTAGACTGTTGGGGACTATTGCCCGGTACGCTTCCTCGACCCCAGAGTTGAGGCAGTATCCGTACTGCGTCACCGGCCACACGTTGTCGGAGACGACCACCGGCGGATTGATGGTGCTTGTCGGTGGGTTCACTCCCATCTTGTTGACGGTTGCGTATGTCCGCAAGATCGTCAGATCGTGCTTTCCGCCGTAATCTTCGCAGTTAATGGTGTACTTGACCCCTGGATCAATGTCGAGAACGTTGTCATTTTCGGTAATGTACGCGCTTCCTTCGTCGTTGTGCAGTCCATAAGTGGGCCCTGACGTTGCCGCCGGGATCCCTTTGACGTAGTTCTGGTTGATGTTCGTGTTAGACATTTGGCCTAACGTGTAAATTGCGCCACTGTCATGCAGTCGGTTCAGTGTGTTACTGAAGCGGTTGTAGCTTACACTGTTGTTCTTGCATGTTGTTGAGTCTTTGAAGTTCTGCCACCCCCAACCAAGATTGATGCCATTGTACGCGGTCGTGTGAATGTGGTTGTGCGTAATCGATAGGGTGTCCACGAAAAACGCCGTTACCCCGGCGTGCCCGCCGAACCCGCGGAGGGTACTAACGTCGTAGATGAAATTATTAGTGATCGAGACTTTCGTGCAGATACCTTCCACGCCTTTGGCGTATTTCTCCCGGGTGCCGCCGTCTCCCAAGTACACGTGCTGCGGGTGCCCCACTGTGATGCCGCTTCCCGCAATATCGGTGATGTAGTTGCCGGTAATGTTGGAATTGACGACGTCGTTTATCATCGAAATGCCTTCGTTGCCGCTGTGCTTGACCACATTGCCAACAAAATCGATAGAATCGGCACTGTTGACGGTAATCATACCCGGCAGCGTGTCGGTGATCTCATATTTACTGTTGTGCCAGTTGCCGTCACCGTAGGCGATGTATACAGTTGCGCCCTGGACTGTCGCTTTGCCACGCGAGCCAGCAACGTCATAGAGATTGTAGTCCGTGTGTGCAAACGTAATGCCTTGGAAGGTAATGTTCTTAACGCGGGTTGTGTTCGACGTGCCGGCGATATCGAGCAGCTTCTCCACGACCGGCGCTTCCACATCGGCGGAGGTCATGTTTTCCCCGGAACGCGGGTAATAGTAGAGCGTTTGGGTGGTCTTGTCGAAGTAGAATTGGCCCGCAGTGTTCAAAAATTCATAAGCATTGTAAATTGTGTGCGACCCAGTTACGCTGAAGCCCGAGCTCCAGCCCGGTAACTGCGCGATTGCGCCGTACGGCTGTTGCAGCATCAAGCCGCGGTAGCCATCGGAAGTCGTGACTACGTCTCTGGTGCATACGATGTTTTCGTTCCAGGTTGTTCCATTGACGATCTCAAGGTCGTCCTTGTTGCTGGCGATGGCTGGAATATCTGTGGTTGCGTACTTGACCCCATCACTCGCGCTGCCGCTCGCCCAGGCCCAGCTTGCTTGCCCTGAAGTGACCGCATACGTTCCAGTTCCACCTTTGGAGCTGACTGTTTTGCTCGTCATGGAGGCTCTTGCATCGTTGACGTACAGATTTCGCAATTTCGTCGTACGGGCTAGGGTCGCCTTGTAGATGCTGCCGCTTGCAGCCGTCCACCCGGTGACTTTGACCGCGCCGTTCAAGACGGGTGTCTCACCGGGATACGCCTGGTAGTAGATTCTGTGTCCCGCAGTCCCGGAGTCTTGTGTTCCAAACGAGATGGTGCTGGCGATTTCATAGTTGCCACCACGCAGGTAGACAAAGATGTCCCCTGTCATTGCACTATTTACAGTTCGAACTGTGTCGCGGGCTTTGGTAATCGTTTGAAAGGGAGCACTGAGCGTCCCCGGGTTGGTATCAGCGCCAGTGGGTGACACGTAATAGGTTGCTTGTCCCGTGTTGCCGCCGATGCCGATGGCTGTGCCGCCACCCGTCGTTGCCAACGTGCTCCCACCAATGGCAGACGCGCCACCCTTGGGCATGTTGCCACCTGTTGCGCTTGTGCCGCCGGCGGCGGTTGTGCCCCCCGGTGAGGCGCGTCCGCCGGTCCCTGCGCCACTGCTACCGCCGATTCCGGAGATGCCGCCACCCGAAGCTACATTGTTGCCACCGCCAATCGCGCCACCTACCGCGCTTGAGCCAGATCCCGATCCCCCGCCAATGGCAGTTGTGCCGCCACGGACCACCCCGTCGCCGCCCGAACTCGAACCACCCGCCTTCAACATCGAGCCGCCAATTCCAGTAGCTACCGACCCTCCGCCATTGCCACCTCCCTCATGCGTTCCGGAATTTCCGGAGCATCCTCCACTCGAAAGTGAAGCCAAAACCAAGGTCAATCGACCAACGTTGCTGCGGAGACTTCTAATCATTTTGTCTCTTAGTTCCTAAACCTTGCGTTTTGAAGAGGCTTTTCGTCGTGCCGTGATTTGGTTCCAGCGGCATAGATCCGCAAAAAGGCCGGCCAAAACTGAATCTGCGCACATTGACCGACTACCCAGTGGCTTGCCGTAGGTCGCTGCTGACTACCGAACAGCTCTGAGCAGTGATTCGATTGCGTATTTGCCGTTGGAAAATCGACTTGTCCCGCCAAGCCCCGGAATCCCCGGAGTTGAACGACTTCACCAGGAGCGATTTGCGACCGCACATCTGGTCAAACGACTCGGGCAAGAAAGACGAACCTTGTCGCGAATGTCGGACCAGGCGCGCCGGCGGGCAGAAGTCGTAGCGAACCGCAGCGCTCGGTTTCCGGTTCCCTCCGATGGAGGTTTCCTGGTCGCAACGGCATCAAGTGGGCAAGGGAATTGGGAGCGGGTCAAATCCGCATTCATTGGCCACACCGCGCACAGCGACCGCACGAATCTTGGCAGATTCTATGAGGTGCCGAAGTGGCGCGAAGGCTTGCGCGGCAGCTGCTGCGACTACTTGCCGTACCCAGCAGCGACGATGTTCGCCTGAACGGCGTTTTCTGTGGCGTCGTTTGGATAGCCGGTAACGATCGCTCCCTCGAAGAAGATCCCAGAGCTTGCGTTGGCTCCGCCTCCCGGCTTGCAACAATCACCACCGCAGCCCAAAATAATCGCCCCCTGCTTCTTCATCGGGTTGTACGGAATGGAGCCCTTGTAGTAGGTGGTCAAGTTGCCAGACGTGGCATCGCCACCTCGAATGGCATATTCCGTCGTTCCGTTGTTCCTTAGGACCGCGGTGACGAAATCGGCGGTCTGCGTTGGATCGTTCGGATTTTTCGAGTTGTTGCCCTGCGCAAACAAGCCCCATTCGAGATCAGCCATGATCCAAGGACCCGTGCCAGCTCCTGAGCCCCACGCTGATGTCGTGCTGATGTTAATCGAATCCATAGCACCGCCCACATCTGCACTTCGTGTGGTCTCACTATTTCCATAGTCAAAGCAACAGCCGCCGTTGGTGTGACGGGCGCTCGTTACCATGTACATCGCTTCGGGTTGGCTGCCGGTGGCCATTCCCGACTTGCTACCGTCGTGCCAATAGCAGTTTCCGGGGCTGATGTAGAGCGAGTAAACTTTGTGACCTCCAACGGTCACCGTATCGGTTGCTTTCGCAGCGCTGCTCGAAGTTGAGGCAGGTACCTGAGTCGAGCCCTGGTACCATAGGTCATTGGCCTTTCCGGACTGGTCATACACGACCGTAACGACGCAAGCAGAGCCCGAACAGAACGTGTCCTGCGGTGCTGTGTCGGCAATGCCACCGGGCGTGAGCGTTAACACGTCTTTCGTTGTGTTGTCGGAGCGCCTGACCTGGTAGAGCTTACCGGTATACGCTCCGTAGAGTGCTCGCACCATACTGTGAGCGGCAACGCATGGATTGTTAGCTGCCCCATAAATATCGCATGGCCCGGCTAACGTGCCCGCGCCGCCCGACGAGCTAGCGCCGCCCGAAGTAGCGGGATTGCCCGCGCTATTCGAACCACCGGATAGTGGAGCCCCGCCCTGGCCGCTTCGACCGCCAGTAGCAACTGTGCCCCCGGTGCTGATCGTGCCACCTGTATTGATTCTCCCGCCCGCGACAGTTACGCCACCGACACCAATTGTTCCACCTGCGCCGGGCTGTCCGCCTGCGCCGGACGATCCCCCAGCACCTGACGCCCCGCTCTTGTTGAATACGATGGAGCCCGCCAAAGTCGGAGCGGTCGACTGCGGTAAAATGGTCAACTGATTTCCGGTCGAGCAATATGCATACTTGAGCGTATCGTCAGTGCTAAGCGTGTTGCCCGATGTCGCATACGCGCCGGTCGGTGATGCGTAGAACGAGACCAACCCCATGCCGCTGTTCTGTCGAACATTTGCCGAACAATCGCAGCCACCACCTGCAGCTGATGTGCAGATGACCGACGAGTACCCCATTGCGGTGAGAACACTTGAAGCTCCGACACAGGTGGTCGGTGTCGATGAAATGACCAAGCATGCGGCTTCCAAACTGAACTGCTCATTGCCGATCGTGGTCGTGGCATCCAGGTAGGTGCCGTCGGATTTGGCGGTCCACGTACCGGTCACCGCCAGCGAACCGGTGACTGATGGGGACGCACACGTCATACCAATCAGTGACACATCCAGCTTCCCAGATACTTTTAGACATGACGACGCTACGTCCCATGTTCCGAGCACGTTGCCGCCGCAGGGCGTCATACTGCTGGAGACACTTGAACAGTCTACGCTTGAGCCACCGCCCGTTTGACTGTTGCCGCCCTTCTCAGTCCCGCCGGCGTTGACCGTTGACAGACCGCCTCCGGCGGAACTCCCACCTCGCCCTGCTCCGCCGCTGCCCGTCGTGGTACCACCTGAAGGTGGCGTGCCGCCGCCATTTGCGTTGCTGCCGCAGCCTGTGCCGGCCAAAGTGAAGGCAAGCACCATCCCACCCGCGAGTCCGGACATTCTGTTTCGCATGAGACCTCGTCGGTAATTGTCAAATGGTGCACGAGATTGGAAAAGAATCTGAAGAAACGTGGATTTCGCGCGGAACCATCAGCCGACCATCTCGAATAGACTATTTCCCCCTAGCAACAAGGAACTGTCGATCAGACATTGGGCTCGGGCATTCGTCGGTCAGACATTGGGCTCGGGCATTCGTCAGTCAGACATTGGGCTCGGGCATTCGTCAGTCAGACATTGGGCTCGGGCATTGTCGTTGGCGTCGATAGGGTGCATTCCGAGCAGACGTCGCAGCAACCGGCGACGCTTGTCGTCCCCTTCAATCGGTCGAAATTGGGGCTGATTTGATACCAAACCGACAGTTTTGTCGCGTCTGGCTCGGAAGCGTTCAAATATTTGACGGGATCAAGCGGCTGACCACACTGCGTCGCATGCAAACTCGATTCGCCTGCACTCTTGTCGTTGGAGCAGCTGCCATTGTCGGATGCAGTGGGAACAGTGAGCCAGGTGGTACGGCTGCATCTTTCGGCGGAGCCAGTCAGGGCGGAATCATATCAGCGGGAAGCTCGCCCACCGGAACAGGCGTAACCGGCGGTGCCACGCAAAATTCGAGCTCCGGCGGGAAAGCCACGGGTGGCACCACGGCGAGCACAAACCCAGGGGCAGGCGGCGTTCTCGCAGCCGGAGGTGGAATGGCCACGGGAGGCCGCCCCGCGTCCGGCGGCGGACCGGCAACTGGTGGCTCGACGAGTGTAACGGGATTGGGCGGAGCGGCAACGTCGGGCGGCAGCAAAGCCACCGGGGGCAACAGCGCAGCAAGCGGTGGCAATGCGGCCACGGGCGGCACCAAGGCAACGGGCGGCACAACCGCTACCGCCGGAGCGACTTCTGCAACCGGTGGCGTGATCGGCAGTAGTTGCGGCGCAGGCACGTCCACTTCGAGTGACGTTGTGGTCAACTTGAGCAGTACCCAACAGAAGATTACCGGATTTGGCGTGTCGAGCGCGTGGGCGGGGAGCTACCGTAACGCGTCGGATGCTGACTATCTCTGGTCCACTACGACGGGCGCCGGGATGTCACTGCTTCGCATCCGGTATGGTGACGGGCTCACGATTGCCAAGTCGGCATCAACATATGGTGTCAAAGTTTGGATGACTCCATGGGGCACCGGTACTAACGGTGCTAAAGGAGGTGCCTACACCACTGTCCAAACCAAACCCAACGGTTGCAGCTCCGACCAGCCTGTGCTCACCAACCCAACCGGTTTCGCGAGCGCGCTGGTCACCTGGGTG
>Ga0302322_100005165_pt1 | contig 11440 bp, 11 predicted proteins | sample Fen_T0_2_FD_203757 | JGI IMG/M metagenome (GOLD analysis project Ga0302322, IMG submission 203757) | Peat permafrost microbial communities from Stordalen Mire near Abisko, Sweden - Fen_T0_2 | ecosystem: Environmental > Terrestrial > Soil > Wetlands > Permafrost | place: Sweden: Abisko... | reverse complement strand
CCGGGCGGTCAGCGCATGCGCCAGCGTCACCGTATCGACGTACTCCAGTTCGCCACCCATGGGGAGACCGCGGGCCAGCCGTGTCACGCGCACAGCATGTCCCGACAGCAGCTGCTGAATGTAGGTAGCCGTCACCTCACCTTCCATGGAAGGATTGGTGGCGAGGATGACCTCGAGTACGCCGTCCTGCTCCACCCTGCGGACCAGCTGGTCCATGCGAAGCGCCTCAGGCCCTATCCCTTCCAGGGGTGAGAGCCGCCCGCCCAGCACGTGGTATCGCCCGCGAAACCCGGTCGCGCGATCGACCACCCCGACCGCTGACGGTTCCTCAACGACACAGAGCAGCGTCGGCTCGCGACGGGGGTCAGCGCAGATGGCACAGAGTGCAGTCTCGGTGAGGTTACCGCAGGTGTCACACGGACGCACCCGCTCCGCAGCCACCTGGAGGGCGGCGGCCAGTCGAACGACCTGGTCAGGGGGCTGCTGCAGCAAGTGAAACGTGAGCCGCTGCGCCGTCTTCCGCCCGATGCCGGGCAGGCGCGCCAACTCGGTGACCAGTGCCTCGATGACGCTCACCCTCGGCTCAGAGCCCCGGACCGATTGGCGGGGTCGGCAGCTTCTTCATTTCGGCCTGCACCAGCTCTGCCGCACGGCGCTGCGCCTCAGCGACTGCCGACAGCACGAGGTCGGACAGAAGGTCGGCATCACGGCCGGCGAAAGCTTCGGCATCGATGCGCACGTCACGGATGTTGCCCCGCCCATCGGCGGTGACGCGCACCAGCCCCCCACCGGCCTGAACCTCGAAGGTCCGGTTGGCCAGCTCGGTCTGAAGTTCCTGCAGGCGACCCTGCCATTGCTGGCCGAGCTGCCACATCTGCTGAAGGTCAACCATTCCCATGTTCGACTGCCACCGGCCAAGGGTAAAAAACGCGGCCCTACTCCACGATCTCCAAATCTAACGCCTCGGCGGCCGCATCGAGAGCCGGATCCCGCACCCGGAGGCCCTTGAGCCGGTCGGCCCGCAACGCCTCAGCCGACAGCCGCTTCGGGGGCTGGGGCTGCACCGCATCTCCGTCCGCCACCTTGAGTTCCACCGGCGCTCCCACGATCTGCACAAGCAGTGCCGCCAGCCGCTCGCGCTGCCGCTCGAGGGTAAGCGCCAGACCGGCATCCGGGTCCGTAAGACGCAGCGTCAGGTGGGGGGGCGCCGCTGCCGCAGGCATGGTGGCAGCCAGCGCCGTGCCGAGCAGCGGGCTCTCGGCGCGCGCCGCAGTGACGATGCCGGGCCACGCCGCGGTCAGGGCCTCGAGGGTGAAGCTCACACGGTCGACACTCGGCGCGGCAGGCGCCGGCGGGGGCACGACCGGAACCGCAGGCGGCGCGCGGCGCTGGGGCTCGGGTGGTGGCGCCGCGGAGGCAACCCGCCCTGCCCTTGAAGACGGCACACCAGGCGCGCCATCCAGTACGGCCTGCAGGTCTACCACGCGGTCGAGCATCGCCCAGCGGAGCAACAGCGTCTCCACCACCAGCCGTGCGTTTCCACTACGCCGGATGGCCGTCTCATTGTCGGCGAGGAGGCGGAGCATGCGGAGAATGTCGCCCGGCTCGAGCCGGGCACGATACTGCTCCAGCATGGCACGGGCGGACTCGGTCAGGCCCTCAGGCTCGGCACCCACCTGTACCATCAGCAGTGCTCGCAACATCTCGGCGGCGCCGTTCATGAACTCGCCCAGGTCGGCCCCGGAATCGAGCACCTGCTCCACCAGTCGAAAGACTCCGGCGCCATCCTGCTCCACGACGATGCGGCAGACCTCGGCATATGTGTCATCGGGAACCAGGCCGAGCACCTCGCGCACGCGCTCGACCGTCACGGCACCCTCGCCAAAGCTGAGGCACTGGTCGAGAAGCGAGAGAGCGTCGCGCATGCCGCCGTCGGCGTGGCGCGCAATCAGGGTCAGCGCATCTTCCTCGGCCTTGATACCCTCCAGGGCGAGCACCTCCGTGAGCCTGTTCCGGATGGCGGTGGGCCCGATACGGCGGAAATCGAACCTCTGCAGCCGGGACAGGACGGGGGCAGCGGTGGACGCGATCTTCTGCGGCTCGGTGGTGGCGAAGACGAACACCACGCGCGGCGGCGGCTCCTCCAGGATCTTGAGCAGCGCATTCCACGCCTCACGCGTCAGCATGTGCGCCTCGTCCACGATGTAAACCTTGTAGTGGCCCTCCTGGGACGCCGCGTACATGGCACGCTCGCGAAGTTCCCGGGCATCGTCTACCCCGCGGTGGCTGGCCGCGTCGATCTCCACGACATCGAGGCCTGCCGACCCGCTCCACGTCCGCCGACAGTTGTCACACTCGCCGCAGGGATCACCCGAGGCATCGCGATTGGCGCAGTTGAGCGCCATCGCCAGGATGCGGGCGGCCGTGGTCTTGCCGACCCCACGAGGACCCGTGAGCAGGTAGCCATGACCGACGCGGCCACTCGCCACGGCACCGCGCAATACGGCGGTGACGTGATCCTGGACCAGGAGGTCGCTGAAGCGCTTGGGACGGTAACGACGGGCGAGGGCGATCATGGGGGGAAATAAAGTGCCTCAGGCTCCCCGAAGCGATACCGGACATCGCTTAGCGCTGCTACCGGCAAGGTCCTGACGCGATTCACGCGCCGGCACCCTTCGGACCTGAGGCGCCGTCAAGATAGCCGCCCTCACGTCCTCACGCCACCGCTCCTTGCTTGCGCTGTAACCTCAGCGCTTCCCACCGCTCCGCCACGACACCGCCGATCAGGAACACCACCGCCATGTAGTAGACCCAGAGCACGAACAGCACCAGCGCGCCGAGCTGGGCGCCGCCGCCGAACGCCGATGCCGGCAGCACCGACCTCGCCAGATAGAGGCCGTACAGGCGCTTGGCGATCTCGAACCCGAAGGCCGAAAAGGTCGAGGCGATGAGGACCGACGTGAAGCTCATGCGACGCGGTGACGCGAAGCGATAGATGAGCAGGAACAACGAGATGGAAAACACAAACGCGACGATTTCGGTGAACAACCGGCCCACGGTGCCGACCACCAGCACATACGCCGGCAGCACGGCCGCCTCGCTGCGTGACCGGAGGATCGCCAGGCCCGCCGACAAAACGGTATTGACGAGGAAGAGCGTCACCACGGTCAGCGCCAGCAGCGCGTCCCGCGACTTTCCCCTGAGATAGTTGATGATGAAGCCGTGACTCGTACCCGGCCGCGACCCCACGTCATACACGAAGTTGAGGGAGTTTCTCATGCTGGCGAACAATCGGGTGCTGAACCAGAGAAACGTGGGCACTGCCACCAGCGACAGGTTGCCACGGTTCTCGAAGATGCGGGTCAGCAGGCGCTCGACCGGGCCAAAGGGATCCTGCCCCGGCAGGTTGTTGTGCGGGGGCAGGAAGCGGTGGAATAGTGAGTCGGGGTCGAGCGTCGTCCCGTCGGGGGCCAGGCCCTGCACCACCACGGTGAAGAGCACCAGCAGCAGCAGAACGAACGGCACCGCCGCCAGCAAGGCATCGAAACTCAGTGCGCTGGCCAGGAACGGGACGTTGTTTTCGTCTGCCGATTCGAGGGTGCGCCGAATGAAGCCCCAGACGGAGCGGTGCCAGCTCCTTACCCGGGGGGGGGCGCTCAGGCGCCCTGTTCCTCCGATGCGTCCGCCACGCCACGGCGCCGTGAGCGAGCCCGGGCCAGTCGCTGCTCGAGTTCCGCCTTGGGTGTCACGGGCGCAACTTCCTCTTCGTCCTCGTCGGCCTCATAGCCCTCGTCGTCATCGTCGAGGTCGGGCGCCTCCCCGGCGTCCTCCAGCCAATCCTCAACCCGCTGTCGCCGGTCACCGAGTTGCTCGGTGAGTTCATCCATCTTCTCTCCCGCCATGGCCCGCAGCTTCCGGAGGCGTCGCTGCACCCCGCGCCGGGTCTGCTCGCCAGTGGCCGGGGCATAGAACAGCGCAACGGCAGCGCCGGCTAGCGCGCCCCACAGGAACCACTTGGCAGAGACGTCGCCGCCTCGCTCGACATATACGACTTCGCGCTCGCGATCGCGCATGTTGCACCTCCATTTATGCGTCGCCCGTCAGCGGCCGACGTCGAATACTAGACGCACCAGGCCCCGGACGAAGCGTTGCCTAGGCGAAGTCGCCCGGATCGGCTGGCGGCTTCGGGACATTGGCGCCACCGGCACGTCCCATGGCGGCAAAGGTCAGTTGCTTGCCGAGTTCTACCCCGGGCTGGTCAAACGGGTTGATGCCGTACCATGCGCCGGCAAATCCGGTCGCCAGCTGGTAAAACATCAGCAACTCGCCCACCGTTTCTTCCGACACCTCGGGGAGACGCAGCACGGTGTGCATGCGGCCCGCCGACGCCAGGGCACCCGACGTCGCGCGGCATTCCGCCGCGAGCAGTTCGTTGAGTGAGCGCCCCGGCAGGTAGGACAGTTCGGCCGGCAGCTCGGACCGGCCGGGGATGGCCACGTCGATGCCGTGATCTTCCACCGACACCAGCGTCAGCACCTTGTCGAACGGCCCCTCCATGAACAGCTGCACCTGGCTGTGCTGGTCGGTGGCGCCCACAGCGCCGACCGGCGTTGGCCCGGTGAAGACCTCCGCACCGCGCCGGTCGTGACGCTTGCCCAGGCTCTCCGCCCATAGCTGCCGATACCACTCGGTCATATCCCGCAGGCGGTCACAGTACGGCATGAGGACGTCGATGCGCGCTCCCAGCCAGGTGTCCGCCGCCCAGTGCAGTGCCGCATGCAGTGCCGGCCGGTTGCTGAGCAGGTCGGGTGACTCCGCATCACGCAGCGCGCGCTCCGCACCGCTCAGGAGCGCCGCGATGTCGATGCCGACAAGCGCGGCAGGCAGGAGCCCGACCGGCGACAGGACACTGAAGCGGCCACCGACGCCAGGAGGAACATCGACCGCCGCGATCCCCTCGCGCCGGGCAATGTCCCGCAGGACGCCCCGCTCAGGGTCAGTCGTGAAGACGAGGTGGCGAGTCGCGGCGGGGCCGAGCGCTTCCTCCAGCCAGGCCCGCACGACGAGATACTGCGCCATCGTTTCTGCGGTCGATCCCGACTTGCTGACCACGTTGACGAGCACCCGCCGCGGATCGATACGCCCGAGCGCGGCGTGCACGCTCACCGGGTCCACGTTGTCGAGGATCGTGAGCCGGGGATAGAAATCGCGCCCCTCATCGTCCAGCTCGTTCCACGCCGGTGCGCGAAGCGCCGACAGCAAAGCACGGGCACCCAGTGCCGAGCCTCCGATACCGAGCACGAGCACATGATCGAACGCCTGCCCCACCCCGCTGGCAAACTGGGTGATGCTCCGGATGGCGCTGCCCTGCTCGGCGAGGTCATGGAACCCGTATTCGCCCACTGCGCGGCGGGCCCGCACCTCGGCTTGCACCCCAGGAAAGCGCCGACCCAGGTCCGCCAACTGTGCCCGCGTCAGGCCGTGCACGCCGTCGAGGCCATCCTGTAGCATCCGTCCGTATTCAAGTCGCATCATCGCTCAGATCTCCACGATCAGGCCGTCATGCGCCGGGAAAACATTGGATGGGAGCTGCGCCAGCAGCTCCGCGTGCCCTGTCTCATGGGTCAGGTGCGTAAGCCAGGTGCGCTCGGCGCCAACTGCACGCGCCACATCAACAGCCTCGCCGATGCTGAGGTGCGTCGGGTGGGGACGCCACCAGAGGGCGTTGAGCACCAGCACCCTGAGTCCCAGCAACTGGGCGCGCGCGGCCTCGGGAACTTCCTTCACGTCCGTGAGATACGCCAGATCCCCGATCCGGTAGCCGAACACTCGGCCGTGGCCATGGCGGAATGCGAGCGGAAGGACCGGCACCCCGCTGACATCCTGCCATCGCCCCGGTTCCAGCGCGTGCAGGGCCAGCAGCGGCTTGGAGGTGCCCTCGTACGCAGTGACGCCGACGTCGAAGATGTAGCGGAAGCTCTCCTCCAACCGCGCCAGCGTTTCGGGTGCCCCGTACACCGGCAGCGCCTCTCGCTGCTTCACCGAGAAGATGCGAAGGTCGTCGATGCCGTTGATGTGGTCGGCATGTTCGTGGGTATAGAGCACTGCATCGACATGTGAGCGCCCAGCGGCGATCAGCTGGAGTCGCAGTTCCGGCGGGGTATCAATGAGCAGCGTGGTGCCGTCGACGTCCACCAGCGCCCCGGTCCGGGTGCGCCGATCGCGTGGATCGGAGGAGGTGCACACCGCACACGTGCATCCGATCTGCGGAACCCCGAACGAGGTTCCCGTTCCGAGGAAGGTCAGCCGCACGCCTGCTACACCGCCTCGACCTTGAGCAGGTTGGTGGTGCCCGGCGTGTCGAACGGCACGCCGGCGGTGACCACGATACGATCGCCCAGCGACGCGAGGCCGCGGGAAAGCAGCTGCTGCCGCGCCACGGGAAGAAGGGCATCGTAGGTTGGGAAGTGCTGTACCAGGAGCGGCACCACCCCCCACACGAGCGAGAGCTGGCGAAAGGTCTCGGGTTCAGGCGTCACGGCGAGGATCGGCACCGAAGGCCGGTACGCGGCGACAGTGCGTGCCGTGAAGCCGCTGGAGGTGAGGCAGACGATCGCCGGGGCGTGCATCAGCTCGGCCGCCGCACAGACTGCCACGGCGATCGCCGACTCGGTGCGGGTCGTCATGGCCGCGGCGTCATCGTCACTCAGCAAGCGGTCCGTCTTCTCCACCCGCCGACCCACCGCAATGTCGAACGCCGGGCTTCGCCCGCGCGGCTGCTGTTCCAGCTCCCTGGCGATTCGCACCATGGCCTCGACCGACTCCCGGGGATAGGAACCGACGGCCGTCTCCGCAGAGAGCATCACGGCATCGGTCCCGTCGAGGATCGCGTTCGCCACATCCGAGGCCTCCGCGCGCGTCGGCCGCGGCGCGTGCACCATCGACTCCAGCATCTGGGTGGCGGTAATGACCGGCTTGCCGTGAATGTTGGCCTCGCGGATGAGCCGCTTCTGGGTGAGCGGCACCTCCTCGAAGGGCAGCTCGACCCCCAGATCGCCCCGGGCCACCATGATGGCATCCGCTGCGCGCAGGATGCCCTTGATGTTCCGGAGCGCCGTGTCCTTCTCGATCTTGGCAATGATGCGGACCGAGGACGGCACCAGTCGCCTGAGTGCCTCCACGTCCTCGCCCCGCTGCACGAACGACATCGCGATGTAGTCGGCACCCGCCGCCACCGCCCGGCCGACCTCTTCGGCGTCGCGCTCGCTGATTGCTGGCGCGCTGACCTCGACCCCCGGGAGGTTCATCCCCTTGTTGGGCTTGAGCAGTCCGCCATACCGCACCACGCCAGTGACGCGGGATCCCCGGACATCCTCGACTTCGTCGCTCAGGAGACCGTCGTCCAGGAGGATCGTGGACCCCGGTTTTACGTCACGGGCCAGGCCCTCGTATGTGGTCGGGATTTCGTTCGGCGCGGCATCGGCCTCGGGTGCGAACACCACCCGGGTACCCGTGGCGAGTTGCCGCGCCTCCGGCAGCGCACCGACCCGGATGCGGGGTCCGCGAAGGTCAACCAGGACGGCCGCCGCCTGGTACGACGCCCTCGCATCAAGAACCGCCCGAAGTTCGCGAATCCAGCGCTCCCTCACCTCGGCGGTACCGTGGGAGGAATTGACGCGCACGACATCGACGCCTGCATCAAGCAGCGCGCTCATCTGTTCCGGCGTCTCCCACGCGGGCCCCAGCGTGGCGACAATCTTCGTCCTGCGAATTGATGAATGGGTCACGGTGCGGGCAGTCTAACGCGGCGGGAACGCTTGCGCACCGGTCGCCCGCTGAGCCGCGACTTTGCTGTCGCGCCACCCATGATGGAGGGCGACTATCTCATCGATTCGCTGGGGGTGGGGATACCCACAACGGCCGTGTGGAAGAGTTTTCAACATTCAGATGGAAAACAGGTTCCGCGGGAAAGTGTCAGGGAGAAATCCCATTTCAAGGACATCCGATTTCCACATGTTGAAAAGTGCCGATTTGATTAGGGGCCGATGCGATCGGAAATGGAGTCATCGTTTGAAATGGAACGCGAAGCAGGACTGTGCAAATTCGCTATTCTGATGCAAATCAACATCTTATGCCACTCTGTCTCAAGCAGGATATCGGATGATGACAGTGTCGTTACCATGCGAAATCGCCAACACTTTCCAGATTGCGAACAGATTCCACAGCGCAAGAACCGGTAGCGCCACTGTCGAATCCATGCCCCCAATTCCCCCCACAATCCAGTGCCTGGCTAGTCAGGAATCCGGGTCAGTTCGGCGATTCCACCCTGGTACATGGGGCCCACGTACCGGATCGGGGATTTGCGCAGGAGCCTGGCGAGCTTGTCCTTCCCCTCGATGACCAGCGCCCCGACCATCGAGCGGGTGGTACTGGCGGTGAGCTTCCACCGCGCGAGGACCGGCCTGCTCCGCGGTCCCTTGATCACCCAGACCCGCTCGACCGGACCGCCGGCAGGCGCAGAGTCCGCCGCGGCGTGGCCGTCCCAGATGATCCTTGTCTTCCCGATGTCCATGACATGGCGTTCGTCGTCTCCGTGTGCCGCCTTCCCGAATGTGGCCTTGACCTGCTGGAGCGGGATGGCCGTGGAGTCGGTGACCTTTACCGCCCGCTTGTCGCTCGTGAATACCATGCCTACCGACAGCGCGTTGGGCGGCTGGCCGGGCATGACTCGCGCCCCAAACGCCACAATCCCGATCATCTCGGAAGTCCCGGGTGCCGCCACGAGTTCACGGCCGGCGATGTCGGCACGCCCGAACCGGTAGACGCACACCGCGGCTGGCATCCAGGCGGCATACTCGGGCTGATCCGCCAGCACCCGCGTCAGCACCGGCGTCGCGTCACTCATGGCATCGAGGCGCACCGACTGGGCATCGTTGGGGAGGACTCCCGGCGCATCCTCCGGACTCACCAGGAACGTGATGCAGTACCCCTGCTCCAGGTTGCCAAACTGCCAGGGTCCCTCGTCTCCGCCTGCGTTGGGCGCGAGCGGCACCGTCAGGCAGCCCAGCCCGATCAGGGCAGCACGGAGGGTCACGGCTGGGCCGCCTTGGCCACGGCGCGCCTCAAGGCCTCGAACTCGCGCTTGTCCTGTGGATCGAGGGCCAGGTCGCGATAGCTGATCTTGCCATCCGGTTTGATCACGTAGACCGTCGGCCGGTCGATGCCATCGGCACCGTCGCTGCCATAGCGCCGAGCCACCCGCTGATCCGGGTCGCTCAACAGCATGAATCGAACGCCAAGACTGCTGGCAAACCGGTGATGCGTCTCGAGCGAATCACTGCTGACGGCCACGACCACCACCTCCGCGCCCGAGGAGTCGGCCACGGCGGCAAGTCCCTGAAGCTCGGCCGTGCTTCCCGGCGTGAAGTCGCGCTGGAAGAAGGCGAGCACTACCACCTTGCCCAGGTTGTCGGTGAGCCGGAACGACTGATCTTCTGCCCCGACCGCGTCCCGGTTGGCCCAGGGCAGCGTAAAGTCCGGGGCGCGCTGCCCGGTTTCAGGACCCTTCACGATTCGCGCGGTCGGCGTCGAGGGCCCCTTGGGATCCGCCTGTGCCCACGCCCCCGGCACGCCACCGAGCGCCAGCCCCGCCAGGACCAGCCCGGCCATACGACGCGGCACCGGCAGCCACCTAGCGCTTCGTAACACGGGCGAGGGCACTGGAGATGTCCTGGTCGGCGCCGGTGCCGGTATAGGCGACCTTGCCCGCCGCATCGATGATGACGATGTAGGAAGTGACCGGTGCCTCATAGGCACGGGTGCTCACGCCCTTGTCGTCGTACAGGGTGCGATACGGCGGATCGTTGCTGGCGATCCACCTGCGCACGCGTTCCTCCGTCTGGTTGACGGTGACATTGACGCCAAAGAAGGCGACCGACTTCCCGTAGGTGGCATGCGCAGCCTTGACCTTGGGCAGGAGCTCCTCGCACACGCTGCACCAGGTGGCCCAGAACTCCAGCAGTACCGGCTGCCGGCCGATGTAGTCCGCCAGGTTGACCGGCTTCCCATCGATATCGTTGACGACGACTGCCGGTGCCTTCGTGCCCAGCGCGATGCCCTCATCCTGGGCATGGGCCGGTCCGACCACGCCGGCAAGGAGCAGGAGGATCGTGCCGAACCACCTCATGAATTGCGTCCCGCCTGAAAGATGTAGTACTGCGCCATGACCAGGAGCAGCACTCCCCCGGCGCGCTTGAGCCGGAGCATCCAGGGCCCACTCCGCGGCAAGGCCGCGAGGGCGCCGGCCGACACTCCCACGGCCACCAGGACCGCCGTCATGCCGAGCGAGAACGCCAGCATGTAGGTAAAGCCGAGCAGCGCGCTGCCCGTCGCGGCCACGAAGGTCAGGACCACGGCAAATGCCGGCGCGCCGCATGGCGCGGCGACCAGACCAGAAGTGGCACCCATCATGAATGCACCGTACGGCCGTTCGGCGGTGAATCGCGCGGCCCACGCCAGCAGTCCGCTCGTCGCCCGCACGCTGAAGACGTCCAGGAGGGCCAATCCTGACACCAGCAGCAGGTTGGCCATGATCAGCAGGGCCCACTTGTTGGTGCTGACGCCGCCGAAGATCGACCCACTCAGTCCGGCGATGACACCCAGCGTTGCATACACGAGTGCGACACCCAGCACATAGAGCGCCACCATGCCCAGCCGGGCGCGTGGGGACCGTCCTGCCGCCCCCGCCCCACCGAGCAACCCGGCGGTGATGGGAATCATGGGATAGACGCAGGGGGTGAAACTGGTCAGCAGGCCCGCCCCAAACAGCAGTGGAAGGGCCACGAATGGACGATCGCGCAGCGTCTCGGCCAGAGGGGCATCGAGGAACATCATTGTGGGGCGGCCACTACCGACCCGAGCCGCCCTCGGTCGCGCCGGCCCCGGCGGCCATGCCGTATCGCGCCGTCACGTAGTTCTCGAGAATCTCGAGGAACTCCGGAACGATCCTGTCGCCCTTGAGCGTCACGAACAGCTTGCCGTCCACGTACACCGGCGCCTTGGGTTCCTCGAAGGTGCCGGGCAGCGAAATTCCGATGTTCGCGTGCTTCGACTCACCGGGGCCGTTCACCACACATCCCATGACGGCCACCTTGAGCTCCTCGACCCCGGGATGCACCGCGCCCCACACCGGCATCTTCTGCCGGAGATAGCCTTCGATGTCCTGCGCCATGTGCTGGAAGAATGTGCTGGTCGTGCGGCCACAGCCGGGGCAACTGGTGACCTGCGGCGTGAAGCTCCGCAGTTCCATGCTCTGGAGAATCTGCTGGGCCACGCGAACCTCTTCTGCGCGGTCACCGCCGGGGGCGGGAGTCAGTGACACTCGGATCGTATCGCCGATGCCCTCCTGGAGCAGCACGCCCATCGCGGCGGTCGACGCGAC
>Ga0302322_100005164_pt1 | contig 11442 bp, 8 predicted proteins | sample Fen_T0_2_FD_203757 | JGI IMG/M metagenome (GOLD analysis project Ga0302322, IMG submission 203757) | Peat permafrost microbial communities from Stordalen Mire near Abisko, Sweden - Fen_T0_2 | ecosystem: Environmental > Terrestrial > Soil > Wetlands > Permafrost | place: Sweden: Abisko... | reverse complement strand
GGATCGTCCTTGGAGATACTTTCGATCATTGCGAGATAAGCGTCGAACATCGCTAGCTGCTCGGGGTAGAGGATGCGCTCGGTCTGGCGCATTTCGGCGGCAGAGGCGAGCAGCGAGGTGCGTCCCGGGTAGCCCGCCACGAATACCAGATCACCCTCCGCGAGCGGCGTCGCCGAAAGCTTCAGGAACGATGGCGGTTGATACGGCACATTGTCGAGCGAGTAGTCCGCGGGCATCCCGTCTTTGCCCACGTAGGCGCGGAAGAACGCGACGTCCCCGTCGTGACGGGGCCAGCGCCAATTGTCGATTTCTCCGCCAAAATCGCCAATACTCTCCGCGGGCGCGTAGACGATGCGAATGTCTCTGAGTTCCAAAGACTCGATCGAGAAATAGCGCAAGCCCGCATACATGCTGACGAGCCCGCAGCGAGTACCGGGACGATCCTTTTCGCAGCTGCCGACGATCTCTTTTTCGAGCCGTTCGTACTCGAGCTCGCGCGCGAGATCATCCTTCACCTTGTCGAGCAGCGGTCGAATGCGCTCGGTGACTTCGGTCATCTTGGACAGGACTCGCAGGCGCGACGAAGGGCCGCTCGAGCGCTCTTCGGACCGAGTCTTGGCCAGTGTTCCTGTCTCGAGTAGATTCTCGGTTGCGCTCGAATTGTGCTGCAGTGCGCCTGTGGCACAGTGATGATTGGTGATCACTAGGCCATCCTTCGACACGAAAGACGCCGAGCAGCCGTTCAGATTCACGATCGCACCGAGCAGGCTCGATTTCGGATCCGAGAGCAATGCGGGGTCGATCGAAAGCCCGAGTCTGGACAACTCGGCCGCGCGCTCCGGCATCTGCGAAGGCAGCCACATGCCGCCGTGATTGTCGAAGACGGGCCGCGCCGCCCGCGGCGGCCCCGCGGGGACTGCGGGAGCACGGGCGCTGGGACTTGCCGCACTTCCAGCCGGCGGCGCCGATGGCGCGAGCGGCGCCGGCGAAGCACAGCCGAAAAGCACTGCGCAGAGCAGCAGCCGACACGAAAACGACCCGAAGCGGCCAGCGAAATAGCTCGACATGAGCCGCCATGCTAGTCGTTTGGCAGCCCGACGCTAGCCGAAGAACGAGACCCGAATTTCCACGATCCGTGAAAGCTACTTCGTGGGTATCACGCGTTCGGCGAGGGAGATGTTCACGCTTTGCCCTGCGTCGCGCGCGGAAGAGGCGAGAGTAATCCGGTAGACACCGGCCGCGATATGGAAGGCGTGGCGCGGAGGCTCGTAGCTCCCCAGCAGGCGGGGGTCGACCGTCAGCGTGAGTGTTTGCGAAGCCCCGGGGGCGAGTTCTACCTTGCCGAATGCGCCCAAGCGCGTCGGCCCTTCCCAGCCGCCGGCTTCGGGTGCAACGTAGACTTGGGCCACGTTTTTGCCTGAGAGCTTGCCCGTGTTGCGGACGACAAACGTGACTTTCAGCTCTCCGCCTTCGACGTGGGCGGCAAGCTTGTCCTCGGCGAAGGTCGTGTAGCTGAGTCCGTGCCCGAACGGAAAGAGCGGGTCGAAACCCTTCTTTGCGTACCAACGGTAGCCAACGGCGGCACCTTCGTCGTAGCGAACTTCGAAGTGCGCGTCGTTCGGCGAGTTCTCCCCCGCGCTTTTGGCACGCGGCAATTGATCCAGAGTACGCGGGAAGGTCACGGGCAGACGGCCGGATGGATTGACGGCTCCGCTGAGGACCCGTGCTATCGCCGGGCCACCTTGGCTGCCCGGATACCAAGCTTCGACCACTCCGGCGACCTGGTTCAGCCAGGGCATCAACACCGGCCCGCCGGTTTCGAGCACGACCACGGTGCGCTTGTTGGCGTGCGCCACGGCGGCCACGAGCGCGTCCTGAGCATCGGGCAAAGTGATCGGGAAATCCTGCGATTCGGTGGTCCACTGGGTGACGAAAACGATCGCCACGTCAGCCGCCCGAGCCGCGTCTGACGCGGCTTTGAGGTCCGTGCCAGATTGCCAGCTGATCGAGGACAGGGGCAGTTCACTGCGCAGCGCGGTGAGCGGCGAAGAGCGTGCATAGACCGTCGGGCCTGGCCAACCTTTCGGGCCAAGACCTGGCACTGCGTTGCCGCCCGGTGGATACACTTGCGCGGAACCACCGCCGGTCAACACCCCCACGTCGGCATAGCCGCCGATCACGGCGATGCGCTTGGCTTTGGCGGTCAGCGGCAGCACGCCTTGGTTCTTGAGCAGTACGATGCCTTCTTCGGCGTCCGCCTGCGTCACCTTGGCGTGCGCGGCGAAGTCGATTGGTCCCGGCTGTACCGGCTCATCGACGGCGCCATTGACAATCAAGCTGCGCGCGATGCGACGCACCATGTCGTCTAGCCGAGCTTGGGGCACGCGCTTCTGCTCGATGGCGGCAGCGAGCTTGTCGAGCCAGACGTACTTTCCCTCTTGGGCGACGCCGGTCTCTTGGTCCAGTCCATTGTTCGCATTCAGCACGGTGTCGTGCTGTGCGCCCCAATCGGTCATCACGTAACCCTTGAACCCCCAATCATGCTTCAACACCTGATTGAGCAGCCAATCGTTTTGGCAGGCGTAGGCGCCGTTGACCAAATTGTAACTGCACATGATCGAGCCAGGGTCGCCCTGCTCGATGGCGATTTGGAAGGCCAGCAGGTCCGACATGCGGGCCGCGCTTTCATCGACCAACACGTTGACCCGATCGCGCCCCATCTCCTGATCGTTCAGCGCGAAGTGCTTGAGGGTGGCCACGATGTGGTTCGACTGAATGCCGCGCACGAAGGTGCCGACCATCATGCCGGCGAGCAGCGGGTCTTCTCCGCCGTATTCGAAGTTCCGGCCGTTGCCGGGTTCTCGCATCAAGTTCACGCCGCCCGCGAGCATCACGTTGAAGCCACTCGAGCGTGCCTCACTGCCGATCATCGTGCCGCTGCGTTCGGCGAGCGGCGGGTTCCAAGTGGAGGCAGTGAGCATGCCGGACGGGAGCAGGGTCCGCTCGAGCGCAGGTGGCGCCTCACGTTGAGTGGCCACGCCGCTGCCCGCGTCCGTTTGCCACTGCGCCGTGAAACCGAGCCGTGGCACCCCGCGCACGAAGCCGGCGGACTGCGGACGGGCCTCTTTGAAGTTGTAGTGGTTCCAATTTTGCTGCACGCCGAAATAGCCGGTGACGAGTGACAACTTCTCGTCCTGCGACATGGCGGCGAGCAACAGCTCGGCTCGCTGATCCGGCGAAAGCCGCTTGTCCATCCACGCCATTTTCGCCGAAACCCCGCTGCTGGCGGCAGCGGCGGAGGCGGAGGCCAGCGGCGGCGGAGGCTTCTGGGCGGGGCTAGAGGACGTGGCCGAGCCCCCGACAACGCAGCCGAAACCGAAGCCGAGCGTGCACAAGGGCGGGACGATGAGCGCGCGTGCGCGTGAAATTCGCATGAGATTACGCCGGGAAATCGAGAAAATTGCCGCTGAGCATCAGCAGCGATAGGACCGTCCAGGAATGATTATAGTAGCGGCTGCGCGCGAGCAACTTGCCGGTCCGCACGCGCGCGTAGCCCGCGTCGATGAAGGCTTGATATTGCGGATCGTGCATCGCCCCGACCGCCGCGGCGCCGACGAACACGGCCGATCCCGGATTGGGACGCGCCGCGCGCGGATCGGGCGCAGGTTCGCCGCTCAACGTGTAGCCGTCCACGATTCGCTCCGCGCCAACGCTCGCAAAGAAGGCGCTCACGCGCTCGAGATATTGCCGCGCGCGCGGATCGCGCGAGGCGGCCCAATCTTGGGCAATGCGAAAGGGCAAGCGCGCTGAATCGTACTGATAGTTGGTCATCGCACCGGTGAAGGCCTCGACCGGAGTGCCGGCGGCGTTGCACCAAGCTGGCACCAGCCCGTTGTCGCGATTTCCATTGGGCGCGTTGAGGCTCGCAAACACAATCTCGTACCCGCGATCGATCACCCGTAGCCAGCCGGAGTTGCCCGACACCTCGGCGAACAGTCGGTACTGATGCGGCGCAAAGTACGAGGGGTTGAACACGTTTTGTCCGCGCCAATCATCACCGGGCAGCAGCATGTCCGGGTGGCGGTCATGGTCGACCTCACACGCCCAAACGCGCTCGATTTGCCGTCGCGCGCACGCCAAATACGGCTCTGCCAGCGCGCCTTGCCCGCCCCATTGCCGGTGCGCCATGAGCAGCGCCCAGGCGATATCCTCGTCCGAATCGGTCGCCGCGCCGACCGCCAGTGGTCGCGCGCCATCCGGAGCGATGTACCAATCCATCAGCCCGCTCTTGTTCTCGAAGCACAAAGCGTAGCGATAGAAGTCGTCGAACAAAGGCTGCCGGTCGAACAGCACTGCGATCACCATGCCGTAAGCGATGCCCTCCGACACGGTGGAGTTCGCCACCCCATCCGGAGTGTCCGGACGCCGGGCACGCAAGAACCCCCGCGCGCCTTCGGCCGTCACAATCTCGGCCCGCCACGCTTCGAACGCCTGCAGTGCGTCCTCGGGCGTAGCGGCGGTCGGGTAACACAGGTGCTCGAGCTTGCGGGTATGGGGAAACGGATAACGGCTCATCGACTCGTTCGACTCACTCACACGATCCGACGTCGGCGATCGTCGTGCGCACGACGAAGTCCGAATCGATCGTGTGCCGCTCGGCGAAAAACAAATCGAGCGGATACTTCTGGCCCTTGAGCAGCCCGAACTGACCCGCGATTTGATCGACCTTCACGCTCGCAGATTCATTCGTATGCAGGCCGCCCAGATCAATCACCAAGTGGTCGGCGATGAACACCCACACGTCGTCGTCACCGGAGAACGTAAACTCTTCTTTCCCCTGGTACACGAACGCGGTGTGCGTTTCGAGGGTGAAGTGAAAGTTGTGAAAGTTGCCTTCATTACCGAACAGCTGACCGTCGATCGGGAAGAACGGGCGGCTTTGGTAGTAGTAGAGACCGGGCGCAGCCGGGTCTTCCTGCAACTGCAGGTTCTGCTGGGTGGACTGGTTCACCCCCGGCGTGTCGTGGTACCAGACATCGAAGCCCGCCTTGCCGGACGGCGTGGTGCGCGTGGTCGGGTGGCCTGCATACACCGGCGTGCGATCGGCGCCGATCACACTGTCCACCATTCCGCGGTCATCCACGTTCCCGAACACCGGCAGCTCGAAGTCGTTCTGCGTCTTGTGAAAATCCCGAATCGTGGTGTGCAGCACCGGCGGCTTCGGCAACGGTGCATCGCACGCGCTCCAGGCGCCATTCGCGCAACTACTGTGCCCACTGCCACAGACGCTACTGCAATCCCGCTGCGCCACGGGAATCACGCACGCCCCCAGCTTCCCGCCAGTGCAAGTCCGAACCCCGACGCCGCACAGTCCCGAGCAAGCCACGGCGACGCTAGGCACCTGACAGCTGCCCCAATAGCCCGCTGTACAAGTCTCCGTGCCAACCCCACAGTCGTCCTGACACGGCCGCGTTTCGCCCGGACTGCCACACGCCTCCGCGACCTCGATCGCGGTTCGCGCGCCACAATCGGGCAGAGCCGCCAACGCGAGCAACGAAAGGAAGCAACCGGCAGCACTCGATGGATGGCACACCCGCGACACGGGCGGCAGCCTATCAGCATTCGTGGGGATTGATGGTCACGCTTCGATTCGCGCCGCGTCAGTGCCTTCGGCGTCGGGCTGCGGCCGGGCGCGCGTGCGATTGTTAACGACCTTGCCCCGTCGCGGGACGCAGCACGGCGAAATTGCGCGGTTTCCCGCGACTTCACTGGGCGTCACTTGGCGGAGTCACTTTTTAGTCGGTTGCCCTCACGTGGACTCGCCACCGACGGCGCCACACCAGTACGCGTGGCAGCCTGGCTCACGTCGAACGAGTCACCCCCACCAGCCAACGATGCGTTCGTAGTCGGCCACGGCCTCGCCTATGCCGAGCGCGACCGCAACCCGCGCTTCTCGGGGCTCTCGAGCCAAGCCTCGCGGTCGAGGAGTGACGCGGCGCCGCGCGCGGGTCGCGAGTCGGCGCGAGAGCCTTCGCCTCCGCGGTTCCCATTGTCCGGCTACGAGCCTAGGCTCCGGCCGTGACTCCGCTTTGGTTGAGCCTGTTGGCGGCTGCCGTCATTCTCCTCTGCATGTGGCCGGGGCTGCGATTGGCTCAGGGCTGGCAAATACCGCGCGCCGCGCGCCTGCTCGCCATGGGTGCAGGCATTGGCTACGGCTTGCTGGGGCGCTTGTTGTTCGGTCTGAGCTACGCCGCATGGCGCCCTGCACTGCCGGCATGGTTTACTTCGTCGTTTGCCGTGATGTCGCTGTCGTTCTTGTTCTTGATGCCGGTCGTGATTGGCTTCCTGGATCAGAGCGGGCCCGATCCGGCGCTGCGCTTCGCGCCGTGGCGTCGCGCTTTCTTCGCGCCGATGCTGCCAGTGCTGGTCATGTTGGGCTTGATGGCGCTGCTCAGCATCGAGGGCGTGCTGTGCATGGTGATGGCGCTGCCCATCTTCTTGATCTTGGCCGGCATCGGCGGTTGCCTCGGCCTTCTTTCCCGCCGCCGCAGCGCGGGCAAGGCTCGCGCGGGCGGCACCGCGGCGATGCTCGCGCTGCCGTATCTGCTCGCGCCGGTCGAGCAGCGCATCGCGCCGCCGGTAGAGCTGCGGCAGGTCGAAAACGTGGTGATCATTCGTGCCCCTCCCGCGGTAGTTTGGCGTGAAATCAAGTCGGTCCGCGCGATCGACGCCCGAGAATTGCCCCTCCACCTGGCGCACCTGATCGGCCTGCCGCAGCCGCTCGAGGCAACGCTCTCCCGCGACGGAGTCGGCGGCATTCGTCGCGCCAAGTTCGAACGCGGCCTCGAATTTCGCGAAACCGTCAGCGTCTGGCAACCCGAGCGCCGGCTCTCTTTCACCATCTCCGCGGAGCCCGCGCCCGCCGCCGCGCTCGACGAGCACGTGGCCGTGGGCGGCGCTTACTTCGACGTGCTAGACGGCAGCTACGAGCTCGAGCCACGCGCCGATGGCTCGACCCGACTCAAGCTCACGAGTCATCAACGACTCTCCACGCACTTCAACTTCTACGCGCGCCGGTGGACCGACTTCATCATGTTCGATCTCCAATCCGCGATCATGGACGTGATTCGAAAGCGCTGCGAGCAGTCGCCCAATGAGCCTTGACGGTATGTGCAGCTCGCTCGCGACTTTCGCTGCTCGTCGCGGGTCAGCGGAAGCATGAAGCTCACCGAGCCACCACCCTCGACACAGTCGAGCAGTCGCTCACCGAGCTGTTGGCCGACCGAGCTCGATCCATGTCGAAGCCAACTCAGGGTGGGTCCGCTTTGCCCGGATGCCGAGCCGCTGGGCGCGGCCGCCGAGAGTGCTGCACTGCGGCTTCTACGCGCGATTTGCCAAAGTACTGCCGCGCTTACCGCTGATTGTGAGCTCTGCAGCGCAGCCGAAGATTCTCAATCGTGCCCTCGCCGCCCACCACCCAAGGCGCCACGTGCTCGAGCTCCAGGCACCGGCGCGCGCTACAGCGCTGCCCATCCGGCGAGACATAGCTACACTGCTTGCCGTCTCGTATCGGTGCATTTCTCATCGTGACGTTTCGAGAGCGACGGACTCAGTTGGGCTTGCGGGGCGAACCGGTCGACGTTCTCGCGTCGTACCGCGCCCGACGTCTTCTCGTTACAGCTTTCTCTTGCGCGCGAACACCGTCGCTCCCAACGCCAAGAGCGCTCACGCATTCGAAACGAAACCTCATCCTGCCGTGGGCGCACCGCGCTGGCCGCAGGCCAGCGCTTGGGCAGCCGGGCGCCCGCAGCACGGAGTGCGAGGACGCCCTCGTGTCTCGACGTCCCACGCGCGGGGCACCCAATCAAAGATCTGATGGCTCGACCCCGCGCTATCTTAACCGAACGGCATTGGCCCTAAGGCCGCCCAGGCGCCGTCACACTCGCCTTGCGCTCCTACTATTCTTGTAGTAGGAGCCGGGAATGACCTCGGCGCACGAGCTCGGCCCACTCGAGATGGAGGTGCTGGGTATCGTCGAGACGTGCGGGCCACAGAGCGTGACCTTCATCCAGGCTGAGTTGAAGCGTCGGGGCAGCGCGCTCGCCTACACGACCGTGATGACCGTGCTTTCACGCCTGTACGAGAAGGGCGCGCTCAGTCGCGTCAAAGAGGGGAAACGCTTCGTCTATTCGTCCGCGAAAGGGTCGCGCGCAATCAAGACAGGGATGCTGAAGCGGATCAAAGCGGCGCTTTTCCAGGGCCGCGGGGTTTCCCCAGTAACGGCCCTGCTCGACGGGGAGGACTTGTCCAAGGCCGACTTGCACGAGCTCCGGCGTTGGGTGAACGCGCGACTTCGGGAGCACACCGAATGACGCTGGTCGGAGACGTGCTGTTCAACTTGATGCTGAACGCGGTGGCCTCCTTTTGGTTGGGTCTAACGCTGGCCGTGCTCATTTGGCGCGTCGCGCCGCCCGCGCGCGTCGGAGCTAGAATCGTCGTCCTGCTCGTGCCGCTGGCAAAACTGCTCTGGGACTTGCGCACTGGCATTCCCGCAAGTTCGTTCTTTTGGGCCTCCGAGCACGGAGTCCGGCATCGTTTGGGTTCCTTTCAGATCGGCCTCGGTGTCCACACATGGGGTCCCGCCATCGAGGGGCATCTTTGGGCCCTGCACGCCTCCGGGCGTTCACCGCAAAGTGTCGCTGACTTGCTTGCGCGTGCCTTGCGCTTTCGGGTGAGCGTCTATGCGACCTCGGTCGTCAGCTTCACGGTGCTTCTCATTTCGATCCTGAAATGTGGCGTGCGCAGCCTCCGTCTCACGGCATTTCGCAAGCGGATCCGGGCGCAACTGGCTACCTCGGCTAGCACCGAGTGGCGCGCGATCGGGCGGCGCACGGTCCGCGTCCATACCAGCCGCGCGTATCAGGGCGTGCCCTTCGCGGCAGGACTCTTACGTCCGTATGTCGTCTTACCGGCGCGCCTGGTGGAGCGCTTGAGCAACGATGAGCGCGAGGCGGTCATCGAGCACGAGCTGGGTCATATTCGGCATTTCGATCTCGCGCTGCTCTTGCCGCTCGAATTCGTGTGCGACTTGTTTTGGTTCGTGCCGGGCGTGAGTTGGCTCTCGGCTAGGCAGCGCGGTTTGCTCGAACAGCGCGCCGATGACTGCGCGGTCGCCGCTGGAATTGCGGCTAAATCACTGGCGAGTGCCCTCCTGGTCGCGGCTGAGCTGGCGACAGTCCCCGGACCGCTTCCGGTGCTCGCCATCTCCCGCGGACCGTCGACGCTACGGGTTCGCGTGCGACGCTTGCTCGACCCCGAACCCGTGCCAGTGGTCAAGCCGTGGTTCACGCTCGTGCGAGGGCTATTCTTGATTTGGCTCGTGCTCGGCACCCTGCAAGCCAGCGCTTGCGGCAACCATCTCTAGCTCGGCGCGCTCTCTTTCAACCCCCGATTCAACCCCCGAGCGCGTCTTCGTTCCCCACTACTACGCAGATAGTAACAGGAGTTTGCCGCATGATCGTTGCTCGTCCGTTGCTGATACTCTCGCTCGTAGCGTTTGCTTTCACCCTGAATGGTTGCGCGCACGCCTCCCTGAGCCCAGTTCGCGTGCGCGCCAGCGGGTCTACGCCGTGGCCGCCACTACGCGAGGGGCAGCCGCTGATCATCGACTTCAAGGCGGGCGAGCGAATTCCTGTCTCGATTCAGGTGGACGGTGAAGTCGTCGAGACGACGCCCAGTCCAAGTACGATCTGGTTGACCGCCAAGCGTGACTTTTCCGTCCGCATCCAAGGGGCCGAGATCAAAACGAGCCTCGACGGCCTGAACTTCGACCAGAAACCGGCAACTCCAGGCCATTTCCAATTCGGTGTAGAGAGCACGCGCGAGGCAGGCACAAAGGTCGTGGTTCGAATCACGACGCCCGTCCACAGCAAGCCTTGACTCAGGCTTCCTCCTCGAGCGGTCCGTCGAGCCGATCCCCGGGCCCTGCTGGGTCAATTCCCAGGCGGTGCAAGAGCGGGCAGGCCTTGCACTTCCACCGGCAAATCCTGCGGCCAGCTTCCGCCCCAGCCGACAGTATCTTTCTTGGGTGAACGGGGCGTCTCGAGCACGTGCAGTTCGATCCTCGTTCAGCAGCCAGTGTAATGACGAATCGTGAGCGCCAAGCGGAGTGACGCAACTTGACTGTCGCTATGCGTCGCGCGGCGTACGAGGGCGGGCAGTGCGCCTTGGTCTCCGCAGACGGCAGGCGCCGTCCTGCGCGCGGATTTCTCGAGTTCGATCACGTGAAGCTGATTGCCAAACGCGGCTCGGCCGATCAGCAAGAGTACTCGCTTGCGAGGCGCCGAAGCGAATCGCCTTAACCGATCGGCCGATCAGCAAAACATTCGCTTGCCGTATAGGTCGCACAATCTCCTTCACGCGCGCAGACGTTTCGGTTCCCGGTACATCCGCGCAGAATTGCAGCGCGACAGACGAGCTGGCTTGTCTCGCGATGGGGCATCCTTTCCGCGAAAGGCGGTCCGGTGATATCGAGTCAGCGCTGCACCGACAGGTGGCGTGAAGCCGGCTATTTCACGACACAGTATTCTCCGAGCGCGGGTGTATTGATTCGTGACTTGACCTCGAGCGCGCGCCTCCCGTAGCGTGTGTCCATGCTCAGACGACCACAGGTGCTGGCACTGGCAGCCTTGCTCCTCTGGGCATGTAGTGGCGGGGGGAAAGGCGGAACGGCTGCTTCGACGGGGGATGGCGGCATACCGCCATCGACGGGGGATGGCGGCATACCGCCATCGACGGGGGATGGCGGCATACCGCCGCCGCCCTTCCAGGCCGCTCTGCCCCAGTCCTATGTCGCGAAGGTCAAGTACCTGCTGACGGGATTGCCAGTTACCAATGGCGATCTTAATACCGTCAATGCCAATCCGGATGCGCTGGGCGGCCTCGTGGATACTTGGCTCGAGCTGCCCCAGGCGGACACGAAGCTCCTCCAGTTCTTCGGTGACGCATTCCAGCAAACGCAAATGACCGGAGACGACTTCACCGATCAGATCGGTGACATGACGGCGGTGCCTGATGCGCTGCTACCGAATCTGCGCGAGAGCTTCGCGCGCACGGCGCTCCAGATGACCAAGGATGGCACACCCTTCAATCAGACCGTCACGACTCACACCTTCATGTTGACCACTGCACTCTTGCAGTTCTACGCCTTCCTCGACGTGCGGCGGCGCGACGACCATCAGAAAGATCGCGACAAGTTGGCGCCGCCGCGTACCATGGACTTCGCCTGGACCGCGGTCGACGACTCGGTGCAGCACATTCCACTCGCGGATTCGCTCAATCCGGCGAGCCCCAACTATCTCACCTGGTCCGTCGGCCCATCCTCGGTGCTGGGCCCCGTCGGCAGTCAGTGCGTGCCTCGGACCTTTCATTCGGCGCAATACA
>Ga0302322_100005163_pt1 | contig 11442 bp, 11 predicted proteins | sample Fen_T0_2_FD_203757 | JGI IMG/M metagenome (GOLD analysis project Ga0302322, IMG submission 203757) | Peat permafrost microbial communities from Stordalen Mire near Abisko, Sweden - Fen_T0_2 | ecosystem: Environmental > Terrestrial > Soil > Wetlands > Permafrost | place: Sweden: Abisko... | reverse complement strand
TCCGGTACCGTGGCGTCGATCTGGGCATCGGTCAGGTGGCGCTTGCGTGCCTCTTCGGTGAGGGCCCTGCCGATCTGGTCCCCCCAGCGATCCCGGACGAAGGCGACCCGCTCCTCGAGTCCCGCCGTCGCGAAGCGGACGGCCTCGCGGAGCACGACGGCACCGACCGCCGGGGGCTCGGACTGCTCATCGGTCCACACCCCGTTCTTCAGGACGGGACGAAGCGACGGCGAGTACCCGATGCTCCGGTACTCGTGCGTCCCCCATTTCGCGAACCAGAAGCGGTACGCGCTCCCCGTCGGCCAGACGAGCCCGTACCACGCTCCGTCCTGCGGCGGGTTCCAGTCCTTCCGAACCTGGAGGTAGAGCCGGTTCATCCCGGCCATGTCGGCGACGTCGGGGATCGACACGTTCATCCACTCGTCGACCTGGCGTTTCTCCCACAGGTCGTCACGAGAGCGTGCGCGGAGCTTGACCGGCCTGCCCTTGCCCTGGTAGCCCGGGACCTCGTACAGGCGGAGGAGCGGGTCCCAGCGGGCGTGGTCCAGGGGCTCGACCGGCGGGTCCGACATGGGCAGGCGTCGCGGCGGCCGCCCCCGCTCGAACCGGGCGACCGCTCGCTCGACCGCCCTCGCCACGACGGCCTCGGCCCACGCCCGGTCGGCCGCGTCGAGGGTGTCGAGGGCCGTGCCGCCCCACGTCAGCTCGACCTCCTCGAGCGCGATCCGGTGACCGGCCCGCACACCCGGGACCTCGCGACCCGCGCGGCCCAGGACGGCGTCGAGCGCCTGCCCGAGCGCGTCGGCGACCGGCTCGCCGGCCGTCAGGGCCGTGGGGTCGGTGACGATGCGGATCGGGACGCTGACGTGGGACGCCATGCGGGTTCCTCGCGTGGCCTAGAGCGACTCGAACGAGGAGGCCAGCGCCTCGAGTCGCCGGTCGATCGCGGTCTGGATCGTGTCCTCACCCACGAAGTGGACCTCGAGGTGGACCGGGAAGTGGTAGTGGACGACCCGCTCCGGATCCTCCACGGGCTCGCCGGTGGCCTCCGCGTCAGGCTCGCCGGAGATCGTCTCGCCCGCGTGGGCGAAGATGATCCCGTCGCCGGTGATCCTGACGGCGTCGGGCTCGCCGCTCACGGGACCGGGATGCTGGCGGCGCCGGCGGCCTTCGTGTCTGCCGTGGCGTGGAGGCTCACGCCGGAGAAGGTGGCGGCCGGTGCGCCCGTCACCGTCGCCGGCGACGGCGAGGCGCTGGTGATCACGCAGTCGCGCAGCACCACGGAGTGGAACGACCAGTCGTCGCCGGTCTGCTCCTGCAGCGTGATGTCGAACCGGGAGCGTGTCATCGCCAGCGACGTGAGCCGGCCGACCACGTCGCCGATCGCCTTGACCGTCATCGAGAAGCTGATGGCCTGCGGGTTGTAGACGACGCCGATGTGGGTCTGCTCGATCGAGTGGAGGACGTCGGCGTTGAGCGCGAACGTCGGCGAGAACGAGTCGATCGGCGTGATGGTGATCGTGTTCTTGGAGTCGGGGTCCACGTAGGTGACCGCGAGACGGGTGCTCCAGTCGGGCATGGCGGCTGCTCCTTACACGAAGCTCGGGTTGAGCGAGATGGACAGCCGGTGCACCGCCGGGCCGTAGAGCACGCTGACGAACACGTCCACGGTGCGATTGCCTCGAGCCGTGGCCACCTGGTTGGTCTGCCCCGGGGTCCAGCTGCTCTCGGGGATGCTGAGGATGTCCAGCACCGGGATCGCGTACGAGTAGCCGTCGATCGTCTGGTTGGACAGGAGCGGCTGGAGGATGCCGTCGATGCGGGTGGCGACCTGGCGCAGCCCGAAGCGGGTGATCCGCGCGTCCCCGATCGCGCCGACGAGCCCGGCTTTGAGCCGGAAGTCGATGTCGTCGAGCACGCGGACGGTGTCGATGTAGCCGAGCACCCCGTCGGAGTACGTCCGGCCCTCGCCGAAGTAGAAGCCGGACGGCAGCAGCGCCGGGCTGATGATCGGGATGATGTTCAGCTCGGAGAGCTGCTTGATCTCCGAGGGCGAGTACCGCGAGACGCTCGGGATCGAGACGCCGTTGAGCGGCTTGAGCACCAGCGAGACCAGCGGCGCGTACCCCGCGATCGCGGCCGCGGCGGCGGTCGCCACGTCCATCGTCGCCCCGCGCGCGGCAACCACCACCATGCGGCCGTCGCTGCTCTTGAGCTCGGCCGTGATGGCGCCGTCGAGGTCCCCCGCGTAGGTCGGTGACTTCGCGATGGCCGGATCCACCATCGCGACGCCGATCCGCTTGTTGCCGGCGGCCGACACCCGCTCGACGTGGTCCTTGAGGGCGCCGAGCTTCGTCGGCGCTTTCGGGGGCGCGTCCCCAGGTCCGCTCTCGTTGGCAAGGGTCACGAACGTGACGTCGCCGACCGATTCGAGCGTCGCGAGCGCGGCGCCGTAGTCGTCGCCGTCCACCTTGACGCCGTAGATCTTCTGGGGCGGCGGGTTCTGCTGCATCGCCAGCACGAGCGAGTCGTAGAGGCTCGTCCGCTTGGTCACGGCGCCGCCGCCGTCGAGACCCGCGAACTGCGCGGCGTCCTCGAGGGTCGAGACCTCGAGCGGCGTGTTCACGGGCGCGCTGCCCACGTTGTTGCCGCCGGACTGGGCCTTGCCGACGACGGCGACGACGCCGGTGAGGCGCGTGGCGATCGGCGTGAGCCCCGCCGTGTTGACGACGACGTCGATGAACGGGTACGCAGCGGGAATGATCGCCACGGCCTCTCCTTTCGAGCTGCGGGGGGTGCGGACGGGAGCGGCGGCCCGGTGGACGTCCGGGTGCCGTGATGGGCAGTCCCGGGCGGCTCTGGTGGATGGGGATGGTCAGCTCACCGCCGCGAGGGCGATGCCCTCGCGGGCCAGCCAGAGCGCCGCCCGGTCACGGCGCGCGGAGGTGTTGGCGCCGGGCCAGGCGGCGTCGTCGAAGAGCGTTGCCGGGAGGATCCAGGTGACCGTGGGGACGCCGCGCGAGGGCAGCCCGCCGTCGGGCGGCTGCTGGCCGGCTTCTCGCAGGAGGGCGCGGACCTGCTTGCTGTCGTGCAGCAGGTCGGCGATGGACGTGGTCGCCTCGCGCACGAGGACGGCCGTGCGGATCGGCAGCTGCCGGACGGTCCCGGCAACCGGCTGGGTGACCTGCATGACGAGCTGGAGGGTCGCGGCGGCGAAGCCGGCCCCGTTCCGGTCAAGAAGCTGCGACACGGAAGACGCGCCCGCGGCGGCCATGCTCCGGTCGAAGAGCTCGTCGGTCAGGGCATCGGGCTGGGAGAAGCCGTCGCGCAGGTGCCCGAGGTAGCGGCTGCGGCGCTCCTGCTCGAGCGTCGCGGGGTCTGCCGGGAGCGCGCCCAGCGCGGCGACGATCTCCGCGTCGACCTCGGACGGGCTGGGCCACGCCGAGCGCATGGAGCCGATGACCGCGCTCGGGAAGTTGACGGTGGCCGTGACGCCACCGGTCCACAGCGCGTCGACGCGGATCGAGGAGCGCGGGAGGCCGGTGACCTCGAAGCGGGCCTCGGTTCGCTCGGCGTCGGCCATGCGCATCCACGAGCCGGCGGCGACCACGGGAACGGGCAGGTCGAGGCCCAGCTCGAACTCGTCGAAGATGGCGCCGTAGGGGGCCGCCACGCTCATGGAGCCCGGCGTGTAGGTGGCGTCGACGAGGGCCGCGAGCGCGCCGCTGTCGATCACCTCGGCGCGCGAGGCGGGGTCGGCAAGGCGGACAAGCGTGGCGTCGACGAAGTCCATCAAACCTCCGTCGCCGACGCGGAGCCCACGGCAGACAGCGGCCGCCGCCGGGACGCGTGGCTCTCGGTGCGCTGCCAGTGGCCTGTGGCTGGCGTCGCCTCCTGAGTATCCCGAGGCCGTCAAGGGAGCGCGGTGATCCTGTCTGTTGCTCAGCGAATCCGTCCGTGCCAGCTGCTCAGTGACGTTGTCAGTCTCTGCAGATGATGGAGACGATCACGATGACGATGACCGACCAGCGCGCGCACGGGTCCTGGCGAGGCTCGTGGGCGGCGAACGGTCGGTGCACGAGGCGGCGGTGTTCCTGCGGCCCCTGCCACTTGTCCCGCCCAAGTCGTGTCAGATGACTCCGGTCTTATACGTGCTAGAAGCATATAACAGGCCTACGCACCCACCAGTCGAGGTCGACCATCCAGCCCAGGTGACCACCCGCATGAGCGACACCCTGAACCTCGTCCTGTTCTCCGGCACCGCCGACAAGCTGCACGCCGCGGCCACGCTCGCCGCCGGCGCCGCCGCCATGGACCGCCCGGTCAACATCCTGCTCCAGTACTGGGCGCTGGACGCATTCCGCTCCGCGCGCCTCGAGGAGAGCCACGGCCTGGCCTGGGACTCCAATGCCGACGGCGCGAGCCGGCCGGTGAACGGCACCAAGTCGATCCCGTGGCTCGAGACCTTCCGCATGGCGAAGGAGCTGGGGTCTGTTTCGATCCTCGCCTGCTCGGGCTCGCTCGACGTCCTGGGGATCGATGTCACGACGCTGGATCCCATCGTGGATTCGTCGGGCGGGATCGCGGTGTTCCTCATGAGCGCCGAGGACGGCCAGCTCGTCTTCATCTAGCAGCCCGCAGAGGGCAAGGAGCCACCATGGCAGGTCCCGAGAAGCTCGTCTTCATGGTCACCCACGGCCCCGCCGAGCCCGAGCTGGCCACGATCCCGTTCGTGATGGCCGCCGCCGCGCTGGCATCCGACGTCGCGGTCGTCATGGGCTTCCAGGGAAGCGGCGTCGAGCTGGTCACGGCCGGCATCGCCGAGACGGTCGCGGCCCCGGAGTTCCCGCCCCTCGCCAAGCTCCTCGCCGATGTGCGGGAGCTCGGCGGGTCGCTGCTCGTCTGCAGCCCGTGCCTCAAGAGCCGTGGCACCACGCCAACCGACCTCGTCGAGGGCGCCGAGGTCGTGGCAGCAGCGCGGTTCATCGCCGAGATCACATCCGCCACCAACGCCCTGACCTACTAGAGAGGCTCCCGAACCATGTCCGTCACCGTCGAAGAGCTCGAAGCCATCACCGACGCCAAGGTCGTGGACGCCCGAGGCACCGCCTGCCCGGGCCCCCTCCTCGAGGCCAAGAAGGGCATGGCCGGTGTCCCGATGGGCTCGACCATCGAGATCTGGTCCACCGATCCCGCCACCAAGAACGACATCAGCGCCTGGTCCGGCAAGGTCGGCCACGACTTCCTCGGCGTGCTCGAGGCCGACGGCTACGACCGCGTGTTCGTGATCCGCCGCAAGTAGTCCCCACCCTCCTCGCGCAGGAGCAGCGTTCGATGACCGCAACCGCAACCGCCGGGCCCGGGACCGCAGCCGGGGCGTTCGTCCCGAGGATCCTCGTGTTCTCGACGAACAACATCTCCGACCCCGGCGTCGACCTCGCGGGCTCCGCGCACTTCCACTACTCGCCCGGCGTGAACGTGATCTCCCTGCCCTGCACGAGCGGGATCCGCCCGTCCTGGATCCTCCACGCCCTCGAGACCGGCTTCGACGGCGTGTTCATCGCCACCGACGGCGAGGAGTGCGCCTACCTCCACGACTGCGCGAAGCGCTCGAACAGGGTGGTCACCACCGCCCAGAAGGCGCTCAAGGAGCGGGGGATGGACGCGAGCCGCATCCGCGTCGCGGCCATCTGCTCGGTCTGCGCCGAGCCCTTCACCAAGCACATGACGAACTTCTCGGCGGCGCTCGTCGCCATGGGCCCGGCGAAGGCGGAGTGACCGAGATGACCGACACGATCGACACCTGCACAACCGCCGACGCCCCCGCTGCCCTCGACTACGACGTCCTGGTCGTCGGGGCGGGGATCGGCGGCATGGAGTCCGCCCTCAAGCTCGGCGACATGGGCTACAAGGTCCTGCTCGTCGAGAAGGAGGCCTCGGTCGGCGGGAAGATGATCCTGCTGTCCAAGGTGTTCCCGACCCTCGACTGCGCGTCCTGCATCTCGACGCCCAAGATGGCGTCCACGATCCACCACCCGAACATCACGCCGATGACCTACGGTCGGGTGGACCAGATCCGCAAGACCGCCGACGGCACGTTCCGCGCGACAGTGACCCAGAAGGCGCGGTTCGTGGACATCGATGCATGCACCGGCTGCCAGAAGTGCGAGACGGCGTGCACGGTCGCTGTGCCCGACCAGTTCAACGCAGACCTCGTCGCCCGGCGTGCGGCCCACATCACGTTCCCGCAGGCGGTGCCCAAGAAGGCGGTCATCGACCGCGCCGGCAGCTCGCCCTGCTCGTTCGCGTGCCCGGCCGGCATCCAGGCGCACGGTTACGTCAGCCTGATCCGCAGCGGCCTCGACGAGGAGGCGTACCGCCTCGTGCTCGACGCAACCCCGCTCGTGGGCACGCTCGGGCGCGCCTGCTACGCCCCCTGCGAGGGCGAGTGCACGCGGGGCTCGCTCGAGGGCACGCTGCCGATCCGCCGCCTCAAGCGGTTCGCGTCCGACGCCCATGACGCCAGCGGCGCCGGCAACGGCGTCGAGCGCCCCGCGCCCAACGGCAAGCGGGTCGCGATCGTCGGCTCCGGCCCCACGGGCCTTACCGCCGCTTGGCAGCTCGCCCGGCTCGGCTACGCGGTGAAGATCCTCGAGGCCGCCCCGGTCGCGGGCGGGTTCCTCCGTCTCGGCATCCCGTCCTACCGCCTCCCCGAGGCCGTGGTCGAGCGCGACGTCGAGAACGTCACGGAACTCGGCGTGGAGATCGAGACCGGCCACCGTGTCGAGGACCCGGCCGGCCTCAGGGACCAGGGCTTCGACGCGGTGCTGGTCGCGACCGGCACCCACCGCTCGACAAGCCTCGGCGTCCCGGGCGAGGACCGCCTGGGCGTCCTCGGCGGCACGGACTTCCTCCGAAGGGTGAAGCTGAGCCAGGCTGTCGACATCTCCGGCAGGCGCGTGGTCGTCGTCGGCGGCGGCAACGTCGCGATGGACGCGGCGCGGACCGCCCGCCGGCTGGGCGCCGCGTCGGTGACCGTCGCGTACCGCCGGTCCCGGGCGGAGATGCCGGCCCACCACGTCGAGGCGGCCGACGCCGAGGGGGAGGGCGTTGCCTTCCGCCTGCTCGTCGCCCCGGCCGAGGTCATCGGCGACGCGCAGGGGCGCGTGGCCGGCCTCCGATGCGAGGAGATGCGCCTCGGGGGGCCGGACGCGTCGGGCCGCCGCTCGGCCGAGCCGGTGCCGGGATCCTCGGTGACGCTCGCTGCGGACGTCATCATCGCCGCGATCGGCATGCGGCCCGACACCTCGATGTTCGGAGACCGGGTCGCAGTGCTCGCGAACGGGCGGCTTGCCTCGGACACGGCCACATGCCAGACCGCCGTGCCGCACGTGTTCGCGGCCGGCGATGCGGTCCACGGGCCGACCGACATCACCCGCGCGGTGGGCGAGGGGCGCAAGGCCGCCCACCAGATCGACGCGTGGCTGAACGGCCGCGCGTTCGACAGCTGGGACGACCGGCTGCCGGTCGTGGACAAGCAGGCCGTCCTCGCGCGCCAGAAGGCGTACGCCCTGAACGCCGCCACGCCCGACGGCATGAAGCTCGACCCGGCACCCGTGGACTTCCGCGAAGTGGAGGCCCCGCTCACCGAGGCCGAGGCCAGGCGGGCATCCGGCCGCTGCATCGACTGCGCCGTCTGCTCCGAGTGCAACGAGTGCGTGGAGGCGTGCCCCGTGGACGGGTGCATCGACCTTCGCGCCCGCGACGAGACGCGCGAGCTCCGCGTCGGCGCCGTGGTGGTCTCGACCGGCTTCAAGCTGTTCCCGGCGGACCTCAAGCCGCAGTACGGGTACGGCGTCTACAAGAACGTCATCACTGGCATGCAGATGGACCGCCTCCTCGCCCCGACGCGGCCGTTCAACACCATCCTGCGCCCCGGCGACGGCAAGGTCCCCGAGCGGATCGCCTACATCCTGTGCACGGGCTCGCGCGACGAGCAGGTGGGCAACCCCCTGTGCTCGCGCTTCTGCTGCATGTACTCGATCAAGCAGAACCAGCTCCTCATGGGCGCGCTGCCCCTGGCCGACATCACCGTCCACTACATGGACATCCGGGCCCCGGGCAAGCGCTACGACGAGTTCTACGAGCAGGCCAGGGCGATGGGCGCCAACTACATCAAGGGGCGCGTCGCCGACGTCACCGAGACGCCCGCCGGCGACCTCGTCCTCACGTACGAGGACATCGAGAACGGCGGCACCATCGCCCACGCCGAGTACGACCTGGTCGTGCTCGCCGTCGGCGTCCAGCCCAACCACGACGCCGAGCAGCTCTTCAACGTCGGCGAGCTGGCCACGGACCCGTGGCAGTGGGTCGACGAGCCGGAGGAGGACGTGAACCCGGGGGCGACGAGCATCCCCGGCGTCTACGTGGCGGGGGCCGCGTCGGGCGCCAAGGACATCGCGGACTCCATCGTCCACGCGGGGGCCGCCGCCGCCCAGGTGGCAGCGCACCTCGAGCGGAGCAGGAACGCGCTGCCGCAGATCGAGATGGTGCCGGCATGAGCGACCTGGACAAGCCGGACGTCCGCGCGGATCGACCAGGGCAAGGCGGAGCCGAGCACGGGAGCGAGCGCACGTCCGCCGTCCGTGAGCGAGCGCGCGCGGGCGACAACGCCGCCACGGCCGATCCCGGCGGGCGCCGCATCGGCGTCTACGTCTGCCAGTGCGGCGGCAACATCTCCGACTACGTCGATGTCGAGAAGGTCATCGCGGACATCCACGACGACGGCGGCGTCGTCGTCTCGCGGACCACGATGTTCGCCTGTTCGGACGCCTCCCAGCAGGACATCGAGGCCGACATCCGGGGCAACGACCTCGACGGGCTCGTCGTGGCGTCCTGCTCGCCCAAGCTCCACACGTACACGTTCCGCGGCGTCGCGGCGCGCGCCGGCCTGAACCCCTACGAGTACACCCAGGTCAACATCCGCGAGCAGTGCTCGTGGGTCCACACCGACGACCCCGAGGGCGCCACGGCCAAGGCCACGGCCCTCGTGAAGGCGGGCATCGGGCGGACGCGGAACACCGTCCCGCTGGTGCCGCTCGTCGTGGACACGATCCCGCACACGCTGGTGATCGGCGGCGGCATCGCCGGCCTCCGGGCCGCGGTCGGCCTCGCCGACATCGGCCTGCACGTCACGCTCGTCGAGCGCGAGCTCACGCTCGGCGGCCAGGTCAAGCGGCTCGGCGCCATGTACCCGCACGGCAGGGACGGCGCCACGCTCATCGCGGGCCTCGTCGCCGAGGTCAAGCGCCGCCCCGCGATCACGGTCCTCACCGGGGCCGAGGTCGTAGGCAAGGCCGGCAGCTTCGGCAACTACCGCGTCAGCGTCCGCGTGGGCGGCGAGGGCGCCGGCACCATCGAAGTGGCCGTCGGCTCGATCATCGTGGCGACCGGGTTCGACAGCTACACGCCCGGCGACGGCGAGCTCGGCTTCGGGCTCGACGGCGTCGTCACGCTGCCGGACTTCAAGGCCCTGGTGGACGCGGCCAGGGGCCCGCTGGCCTGGAAGGGCCGCCCGGTCCGCAGCGTCGCCTACGTCTACTGCGTCGGCAGCCGCAACACCGCCGGCTGCGACAACGCGTACTGCTCGCGCTTCTGCTGCGCCGCGACCGTCCAGACGGCCGTGGAGGTCTCGGGGCTCGACCGCTCGGTGCGCCAGTTCCACCTCTACCGCGACATGCGCACCTACGGCAAGTTCGAGCCGCTGTACACCGAGGCCCGCGACGCCGGGTCCGTGTTCCTCAAGTTCGACAACGACGAGCCGCCGACCGTGGCCACCGAGACCGGCGGGCGCCTCACGGTGACCGTGCGAGACCTCCTGACCGAGCGGACGGAGCTCGCGATCCCCGTGGACCTGGTGGTGCTCGTCACGGGCATGGTCCCGCGCGAGAACCAGCCCCTCATCGACGTGCTCAAGCTCCCCAAGGGCGCCGACGGGTTCTTCAACGAGATCCACCCCAAGCTCCGCCCAGTCGAGACCGTTGTGGACGGCGTGCTCATCGCCGGCGCCAGCCAGGGTCCCAAGACCTCGTCCGAGTCGGTCATCCAGGCGCTCGCCGCGGTGACCCAGAGCGCGGCGATCCTCAAGAAGGGCTTCACCGAGCTCGACCCGCTGGTCGCGATCGTGGAGCCCGACGCCTGCACGGCGTGCGGCGAGTGCCTCACGGCGTGCCCCTTCGACGCGATCTCGATGGCCGAGGAGGGCGACCGCCACTTCGCGGTCATCAGCCCCACCGGCTGCAAGGGGTGCGGCGGCTGCGTGCCGATCTGCCCCGAGAACGCGATCGACCTGCTCGGCTACACCGACGCCGAGATCACCTCGATGATCGACGCCCTTGTGGAGGTGCCCGCCTGATGCCCGCGACCAACCGGGACCCCCGCGAGATCATGCGCGAGGAGGCGGTCATGCGGCCGCTGATCCTCGCCTCGCTCGCCGCCGGCCCGATGACCGTGCCCGAGATCGCCGAGGCGATCGGCGCGCCATCCCACGAGGTGGTGTTCTGGGTCATGGGCATGCGCCGCTACGGCTGGCTGGCCGAGATCAAGGGCAGCGAGGGCGACGGCTTCTTCCGCTACGAGCCCACGGGGCGGGTCTCCTGATGACCGCCACCGCCGTTACCGCCGCCAAGCCCGTCCGCGTGGACCTGGGCCTGTACCCCGAGATCCAGCGCTTCGGCGCCGCCGACATCAGCGCCTGCTTCTCGTGCGGCACCTGCTCGGCGACCTGCCCGATGAGCCAGACCGACGGCACCTTCCCGCGCCGGATCATCCGCTACGCGCAGCTCGGCATGAAGGAGCAGCTCCTCTCCTCCAAGGAGCTCTGGGCCTGCTACCAGTGCGGCGAGTGCGCCGAGACCTGCCCGACCAAGGCCGACCCGTCAGAGTTCATGGCGGCGACCCGGCGCTACGCCATCGCCTCGTACGACAGGACGCGCCTCGCGAGGACCATGTACACGCGCCCGGCCGTCGCGTCGGTGCTCGCGGTGCTCATCGCATTGTTCTTCGCCGCGTTCATGTACACCGCGCACGGGCCGATGCCCGGCGAGGAGCTCGCGATCTTCACGTTCATCCCCGAGGGGCTCATCCACACCTTGGGCATCGTGGTGATGGTGGTGGTCCTCCTGGCCGGTCTCGCGGGCGTGGCCACGATGGCTCGCGACATCGGGAGGAAGGAGGGCGTGTCCCTGGGCAGCACGCTCGGGTCGCGCAGGGACCTCGCCCGCACCGGGCGCGCGCTGTGGGCCGCGGTCGGCCGCGAGTCGTTCGGACAGGCCCGCTTCCGCGAGGAGTGCGAGGCCGACGCGGTCGCCATGGCCGTGCCCTGGTACCGCCGCCGCTGGCTCGTCCACGCGCTCGTGGTCTGGGGCTTCGTCGGCCTCCTCG
>Ga0302322_100005162_pt1 | contig 11444 bp, 12 predicted proteins | sample Fen_T0_2_FD_203757 | JGI IMG/M metagenome (GOLD analysis project Ga0302322, IMG submission 203757) | Peat permafrost microbial communities from Stordalen Mire near Abisko, Sweden - Fen_T0_2 | ecosystem: Environmental > Terrestrial > Soil > Wetlands > Permafrost | place: Sweden: Abisko... | reverse complement strand
AGTTTCCGGTAGTTGAAAAAATCCTGCACGAATCGGATGGGCTGTGTGTGCGTGATGGTTAATTCATTCACCCGCACCGGTTCATGGTAGATGTAACCCGGATGGAAAAACTCCACGCGAAAAGGCATCTCCTCGGAAGCCCACAGCGCGCGCTCGTGACGGAATTCGATCTCGCGGTATTTGTCGTAATCGAGGTTGTCCTGACGCAACACCGCGGGGAGATCAAGCCGCGGCGAGCGGAATGGTTTGCGGGCCTTCTCCTCGGCTTTTTTCGCGACGTAATCCAAAGTGACCTGCACCGATTCCCGGCCCGCCGCCCGGGCCAGGCATGGCAGGAGGCAGAGGAGTATAATGGTGGGCAACCCGCGAGAGTTCATTCGCACGCCGGAAGGAAACCAAAAAAACGGGGGAAAATCAAGACGACCCGGGGCGGGCATACAATTGCCGCCTTGACAAAGCCGCACCGGAATCTTCGTCGTGATGGCTGGCTTCTGCTTTGAGCCGTCGCGGAAATCGGACCTTCCCCGCTCTTGCCGCCGTGGTGAATATGCACTAACTCATTGTGAGCATTGCATGTCAGCCAAACGACCAGCCAGCGTTGATCCGAAGATCCTGACCATTCATTTTGATGGTCCGCATCCGGCCTATTCCGAGACGAAAGACGTGCTCGCGGACAGCAAGCAGCGCAAGGCGGGCGGCGTGTATTTCTGGGCCATCAAGGTGGACGCCAGTTATCGCATCACGCACATCGGCCAGACGGGAACGTCCTTTTACCAGCGAATGAAGGAGCACATCATCAACACGCTCGGCGGCAATTACCGCATCTGCGATGCGGATGCGCTGGCGCGCGGAGAGGTGAAGTCGCTGTGGGAGGGGCTCTGGCGGGAGGGACATCGCGAACGGCTGCCGGAATTTTTGCGCGACAGCACGCGCTTGTGGGAAGCGGCGAAACGCCATTTGAAAATGGAGCGTATCTTTCTGGCGCCGCTGGTGACGGAAGACCGGATGCGGCGGCGCATCGAAGGCGCGCTCGCCAAGCAGATTCGCAAGGACAAGGCGGCTTCGAGCCTGTTCCCGCCCGATATCCGGGTGCTGGGAAGATTGACCACCGAAGTGCCGATCCCGATTCGCCTCGTGACGCCGGTCAAGATTCTGGGGTTGCCGGAGCAAATTGACGTTTAGACACTTTGAACAGGAGTCGGCGCAGCGCCGTCCAAGTTTGCGCCATGTATCCTCTAAAGATTATGATGACTCGCCGCCAAGCAATCAAAACCACCGCCTTCGCCACGGTAGCAGCGGCCACCAATTCCGGCACGATGGGCCAACAACCGGATCCTGGACTCGGCACCACGAAGCCGAATGGGTCGTTCACTTTGCCACCGTTGCCGTATGCGCTTGATGCGCTCAAACCGTACATCGACGCGCGCACCATGGAGATTCATCACGACCGCCATCACAAGGCTTACGTGGATAATCTGAACAAAGCGGTGGCGGAGTTTCCTGAATTGGGCAAGAAATCTGTCGAAGATTTGCTGAAGGATCTGACTTCCGTTCCCGAGAAAATTCGCCCTGCCGTCCGCAACCACGGCGGCGGTCACCACAACCACTCGTTGTTCTGGCAGATGATGAAGAAGGATGGCGGCGGCGATCCCAAGGCTGAACTTGCAAAAGTGATCGAGGCCAACTTTGGTAATTTCGCCGACTTCAAAACCAAATTCACCGAAGCGGCGACGAAGGTTTTCGGGAGCGGCTGGGCATGGCTGGTATTCAAGGACGGCAAGCTAGCCATTGAATCCTCACCCAACCAGGATTCGCCATTGAGCACTGGCAAACAACCTCTCCTCGGCCTTGATGTCTGGGAACACGCATATTACCTGAAGTATCAGAACAAACGCGCCGATTACATCGCCGCTTGGTGGAACGTGGTGAACTGGGACTTTGTTTCCGAGCGCTACGCGACATTGAAAGCCTAGCCACCGATGTCGCGGAACTTGAGTCCATGAAAACTCGCACCGTCGCCGGCGAAAAAATTCGTGTTCATCTCCTGGCAACCGTGGTAGAAACCTCTTCATGAAAACCAACATGTCGCGCCGCGCTGCCATGGGGAAAGTCGCCGCCGGAGCTGCCGCTGTAGCGGTGGCGGCCAAGTTTCCCGTCCGCGCCGGCGCTGCCGAAGCCGCGCACTCCAAACTCAAAGGCCATATCAACCATTCCGTCTGCAAGTGGTGCTACAGCAAGATCCCGCTGGATGATTTCTGCAAGGCGAGCAAAGAGATCGGCCTCGTCGCGGTGGACCTCCTCAATCCCAGCGATTTCGAGACAGTCAAGAAATATGGCCTCGTCTGTTCGATGGTGAGCAACCCGACGGTTGACGGCCTGGGCGGCATCACCAAGGCGTGGAATCGCACGGAGCAACATGACAAACTGGTATCCGCCTACGAAGGGCACATCAAGGTCACGGCGGAGGCGGGCTTCGAGCGATTGATCTGTTTCTCCGGCAACCGCGCCGGACTCGACGATCAAAAGGGGCTCGAAAACTGCGCGCTCGGATTGAAACGCATCATGGCACTGGCCGAGAAACACAAAGTCACGGTCTGCATGGAATTGTTGAACAGCAAACGCAGCCACGCGGATTACCAGTGCGACCATACCGCGTGGGGCGTCGAACTCGTCAAGCGCGTCGCCTCGGAACGCTTCAAATTGCTTTATGATATTTTCCACATGCAGATCATGGATGGCGATGTTTGCGACACGATCCGCGAGAACCATCAGTACTTTGATCACTACCACACCGGCGGCGTGCCCGGTCGCGCGGAGATCGATGACTCGCAGGAGTTGAACTACCCGCGCATCATGCAGGCGATTCTCGAAACCGGCTTCAAAGGTTATGTGGCGCAGGAATTCATCCCCCGACGCGACCCGCTCGTCTCGCTGAAACAAGCCGTCGGCATCTGCGACGTGTGAGCCGCGCGCCTGGATTTGTGAGATGGGGACGAATGATCTTTCCGCGTGGCAGGCGGCGGCGGTCTTGGTTTAATTCCGCAGCGACATGAAAGAGTTCCCCACGCCGCTCGACCTGAAGCGGATCAAAGTTTTTCCGCTCGCGCAACGCCCCAGCCTGAGCACGCTCGCAGAGATTCTGGTTGCTTCCACCGCGCCCGCGCTGCATTGCCCGCCGGAGATGCTTGCAGAAATACGCGGCTGCGCGGAGCGAATCAAACTGGCCCGGCAACGCGGCGCCAGCGTGATGCTCATCTATGGCGCGCACCTCGTGAAGAACGGATTGCAGGCGACCGTGATCCAGCTGATCGAACAGGGCTGGATCACCCATCTGGCCACCAACGGTGCGGGGACGATCCACGATTGGGAACTGGCCTGCCTCGGTCGCACGGAAGAAAATGTTCGCGAAAACGTTGCCACCGGAACCTTCGGCACCTGGGACGAAACGGGACGAAGCGCCTGCCTCGCCCTGCTGGCCGGCGCTTTGCGAAGTGAAGGATACGGCCGAAGCCTGGGAAGATTGATCGTCGAGGACGGCGTGACCTTGCCGGCAAAGGGGGAACTGGAGAACGCCCTTCGCGCCGAGCCCGCGCATCCGCAAGCTCCCGCCCGCGCCGAACTATTGCAGGCGATGGTGGCCCACCATCTCCCCACCGGCCGCATCGAGATCAAACATCCGCATCAAGAGAGTTCCATTCTCGCCCAAACATTTCGGCATCGGGTGCCGCTGACGGTGCATCCAGGCATCGGTTACGACATCATCGCCAATCACCCGATGTTTTGTGGGGCGGCCATCGGTCGCGCCGCGCAACTCGACTTTGCCCAGTTCGGCGCGGCGGTGGAAGGGCTCGATGGAGGCGTGGTGTTGTCCGTCGGTTCCGCCATCATGGGGCCGCAGGTTTTCGAGAAGAGCCTCAGTTGCGTCAACAATCTCCGCCTTCAGGAAGGTCGCCGGATTGTGCAGGATCACGCCATTTACGTGGTGGATATCCAGAACGGCGGAAGCTGGGATTGGTCGCAGGGCGAGCCGCCAAAGGACAATCCGGCTTACTATCTGCGCTTCTGCAAAAGTTACGCGCGCATGGGCGGAACGATGAACTACCTCGAGTGCAACAACGTCGTGTTTCTCCGCGAGCTGCAACACGCACTCGTGTAAATCACAAACGCTCCCGCCCGCCGTAACCCGTGTCGAGGTCGTGCCAGAATTCCACGTCTTCCTCGTCCTGCTCCCAACAAAGAAAAACTTCCTTGCCGCCAATGATGGCAGGGAAATCAAGGAGCCCACGCTCCAGATCCTTGATGAGGATCTCGCGTTTTTGAAATTCGCCGAGCACCTCCTGCATTGCGGCCAGCGTCCGGGTCCAACGGTTGACCAAGTCACCCCCGAGGTCGTTGCCGGAAACCGTGAGCGAAGTCAGACGTTTCTCGCAGCGTTCCAGTTCGGGCCGCAACTCGGCGAGCCGCGCGAGCCAGCACCGCACGGCCGGCAATAACGCGGTGGCTTCCTCCCGCGTGTAGTGTTTGGCGAAGCGATAATTCATGCCAGTCACGGTTTTACCGAATCCAGTTTCTTTCGCACGGCTTCACTGGTTTCAATCGAGACGGACTTTGCCCATGCTTCCCGCGCCTTGTCCATCTGTTTCAAGGCCGCGTAAGCGTCGCCCAAATGGTCATAAACCGTCGCATCCGGCTGTTCGAGCTTGGCCACCGCTTTCAACAGATACTCCACCGCTCCGCCGGCATCGCCCGACTTGAAGAGGACCCAGCCCATGCTGTCGAGAAACGCATCATTGTCCGGCTCCAGCTTCAGAGCGTGCTCAATCAACTCCCGGGCCCGGGGCAGATTCCGCCCCTGTTCGGCCCACATGAAACCGAGATAATTCAACGCCTCAGCGTTGTCCGGGGCGAGCGCGAGAGATTTCTCGAAATATGCTTCCGCCGCGGCCCGATCGCCCATCTGCTCGCAAGTCGCACCCAGTTGAAAATAAAGCGACGTGTTCAAGCGGTTGGTTTCGCTGGCGTGCGCGATGGTCTCGGCGGTTTTGAGATGAGTCAGCGCTTCGGCGAATTTTTTCTGCTCATGATACGCGGTGCCCAGCAGATATTCGCTCGCGAAACTCGCGGGCTTTTGCTTCCGCAACAATTCCAATGTCACGACGCCATCCGCGCTCTTGCCGGCGGCGATTTGCGCCGAGGCGAGATCAAAATAGGCCTGTTCAAAGCCGGGATCGTAAAGCAAAGCCTGGCGAAAACTGGTAATCGCCTCCTCCCAGCGCTTGCCTTCGAACGCCAGCGCGCCCAGGAAATAGTGGGCGCCGGCGTTGGCCGGATTGTCCCGCACGATCGCGGCGAGCTGCTCCTCCGCCCGGAGGCGATCCTCTCCCCGCAGAAAGATGTCGGCAAGTTTGGCCCGCAGGATGTCGCGCAAGGGCACCCCCGGTTCGCCGTGTTCGAGAATCTCGAGATACCATTTCGCCGCCTGGTTGGTAGCGCCCAGGAGGTTGAAATTCTCCGCCAGTTTGAATTGCAGCGGTCCGGCGGAGGGGCGCAGGGCGGCGGCGCGGTCCAACACAGCAATCGCCTTGGGGCGGACGCGGGCCTGGAGTTCGGGGAATTGACGGCCGCAATTGGAATAGAGCTCCGCGAGGTTGACGAGATATTCCAGGTCGGTTCCGGGCTGGGCGGCTGCTTCGTCCAAGACCGCCAGCGCCCGCTCCGGCTGCCGGGCCTGGACGAAATTGAGATAGAGATTATGCCGCGCCGGGAGATAGCCCGGCAACCGCTGCACAGCCAGCTGATTGGCCTGGATGGATTTTGCATTCTGCCCCAGTTGCGCATAGACAAACCCCAGCCGCACAAAGGCCATACCATCGGCTTCCGGCAACTCGGTGGCCCAGGTCAATACGTCCAGCGCCTGGGCAAACTGCCGGCCTTCGATCAGTCGCCCCGACACTTCCAGCAACAATTCCGCATCCTCGGGATCAGCTTCCGCCGCCAGATAAAATTCCTTCAACGCGGCCGGCGTGTCTTCCGCCAGCTCGTGCACCACGCCCGCGGCAAAATGCGCGTGGGCCTCCACCCGCTGTTCCAATTCGTCGTCCGCCGCGAGCGCGCGTTGGGACGCGGTGGTGCGACAACCCGTGTTCGCCAGCAGAAGCGCGAGCAACAGGGCAGCCAACATTCTGTGAATCGAACATCGCATGACAGTACACGAAACCACGCGCGGCAGTTCAGTTTGCTTGAACCGCCGGCGTGGGTGCAAAGAATCGGCTAGACGACCTATTTCTGCCAGGTGCGCTTCTTGTGACGATTCAAGCGCAGCTTCTTGCGCCGTTTGTGTTTGTTGATTTTAGCCTTGCGGCGTTTTTTCAGTGAACCCATAGGGTCGTCAAGTTGTACCGGACTTGCCGCCCGAAGCCAATCTGAATCTTTTCTTCAATTTACCGGTCCACCCCCAAGGCAGGAGCCGCCGCGCAAGAAACCGAGCCTTTCTCGCAGCCACGGCGTGGACCAACTGCACCGATCGGGCATCGCCAGTGCTGGCGATACTGTCCGGATCCTTGCCGCCCCCCCGGGTTGCTTTGCCTGCGCAGTCGGTGATAAATTTGCTTCTCGTTACGGGACGCGATGATGAACAAACCCACCACGCCGCCGCGCGCGCGGGAATTTCCGCGTTCGCTCCAGCCGGCCCCCGCACGATGAAACTGAACTTCCGCTCCATTGGCTACGGCCCGCCGCTACTCATTCTCCACGGTCTGTTGGGTTCGCTTGACAACTGGGTGCCGCAGGCGCAATTACTGGCGGCGCACTTCCAGGTGCTGTTGCCGGACCTTCGCAACCACGGGCGTTCGCCTCATGCCGCGGAGTTCGATCACGAGGTGATGGTGGCCGACATTGTAGAATTGATCCAAGACCAAAACCTCGGTCAAGTCAGTGTCCTCGGCCATTCTCTGGGCGGGAAGGTGGCGATGCGCCTGGCGCAGTTGCATCCCGACAAGGTGCGCAGACTCGTCGTCGTGGACATCGCACCGCGCGAAGACCCGCCGCGCTACGCCGATATTCTCACGGCGATGCAGCGGTTGGACTTGCACCAGTTCCAGCGCCGCGAGCAAGTGAACGCGGCGTTGTTCTCGGCCGTTCCGGAGAAACGCCTCCGGCAGTTCCTTTTGAAAAACCTCGGACGGAACGACACGGGCGGCCTGTATTGGAAACCCAACCTGGCGGCCATCGCCGCCGGCTACGTCAACGCCTGCCGCGCATTGCCGACCGGCTCCAGCTGCCGCGTCCCGACTCTGTTCGTTCGCGGCGGAAAATCCGATTACCTGCGGGAGGAGGACGCCGTTTTGATCCAGCGGATGTTGCCCGAGTCGCAGATGACCACCCTCGCCGCGGCGGGACATTGGGTACACGCCGATGCGCCCGAGGAATTCCGCCACGTCGTCACCGCATTTTTGTTGGGATAAATCCCACCGCACATTTGCCACCGGCTTGGTTTCCCGCAATACTCCGCGCACATGAGCAATCCGCGGCCCCCGAGCAACGCCACCGCGCCGTGGTGGCGCGGCCTGACCGGTTATCACTGGTTCGTTTTCAGCGTGGCTTCCGCCGCCTGGTTTTTTGATTGCCTGGATCAACGCCTCTTCTCGCTGGCTCGCCTTCCCGCCTTGAACTCGCTGATGCAGGGGCAGGAACCCGGAATCATCCAGGCTGCTGGGAAGGAAGTCACCGCGATCTTCCTGGTTGGCTGGGGTGTCGGGGGACTCCTATTCGGTGCGCTCGGCGACCGCTTCGGACGCGCCAGAATGCTCACCCTCACCGTCCTGCTGTACTCGGCTTGCACGGGACTGACTTTCTTCAGCCGCACGTGGATTGATTTCGCCCTGCTGCGGATGTTGACTGGCATGGGAGTCGGCGGCGTGTTCGGCCTCGCCGTGGCGTTAATCGCCGAGACGGTGCCGGACAACTCGCGCCCGGGCGCTCTAGGCATGTTGCAGGTGTTATCCACAGTTGGGAATGTCTCCGCCGGTCTGATCAAATGGCGGATTGATGGCTGGGAAGCCGCCGGGACAATTACGCGAGGCGCTGGGTGGAAATGGATGTTCCTCGTCGGCGCCTTGCCGGCCCTGCTGGTCCTCCTCATCCGAAAGTACCTGCGCGAACCCGAATCGTGGCTGAAGTTGAAACGCGAAGGCCGCCTCCCCACCGGCAGTATCTTCGCACCGTACGCGGGGCTGCTGAAAGAAGCGCGGTGGCGGAAAAATCTTTTCGTCGGAGCGGTGATCGCTTCCACGGGCGTCGTCGCGCTGTGGGCCATCGGGGAGTATGGCGTGGACTTGCAGCGCAATGTTTTCAAAACATGGTACCTCGCCGCGGGCGTGCCCGCGGATCAGGTCATGGCCAAAGTGAATGAGGCGGTGACGTATTCCTACCTGATCTCCATGCTCGGCGCCGCGGTGGGGATGTGGTGGTTCACCAAGGTTGCGACCCGATTCGGTCGGCGCAAAGCGTTCGCCATCGGCTTCAGTCTCGCGCTGGTCGTGACGGTAATGGTCTATTGGAAAATGAATTCGCCCGCCGATGGCTACTGGATGCTGCCGTTAATGGCGAGTTGCCAGTTTGCGGTGTTCGCGGGCTTTGCGATCTATCTGCCGGAACTTTTCCCCAGTCGGCTGCGCAGCACCGGCACTTCGTTCTGTTATAATCTGGGGCGCTTCGCCGCCGCGGCGGGAAGTTTGTTTTCCGCCCAGCTCGCGACCAGAGTCTATGGGCGGTTTGGCTCGCCCGCGATGGAACGCTATTCTGCGATGACCATGTGCGCGATCTTTCTGCTGGGGCTCGCGATCCTGCCGTTCGCGCCCGAGACCAAAGGCCAACCACTCCCGGAGGATTGAACCATGCAACGCTGCGCCTGGCCCAAGACCGAACTTGACATCCGCTACCACGACACGGAATGGGGCGTGCCGGTTCATGATGATCGCCTGCTGTTCGAGATGTTGATCCTTGAGGGCGCGCAGGCGGGACTGAGCTGGTCAACCATTCTCAAAAAGCGCGAGAATTATCGACAGGCCTTCGACAACTTCGACGCCCGTAAGATCGCGAGATACGACGTCCGCAAAGTGCAATCTTTGCTCGACGATGCGGGCATTGTGCGCAATCGCCTCAAGATCGCTTCGACCATCCAGAACGCGCAGGCCTTTCTCGCCGTCCAAAAGGAGTTTGGCAGCTTCGACAAACACCTCTGGCAATTCGTCGGTGGAAAGCCAAGGCAGGGCCAGCGCGAGTCGCTCCAGGAAATCCTGCCGCGCACACCGGAATCGGATGCCTTGAGCAAGGATTTGTTGCAGCGCGGATTCAAGTTTGTCGGCTCCACCATCTGCTACGCATTCATGCAAGCCGTCGGCATGGTGAACGATCATACCGTGGATTGTTTCCGTCATCGGCAACTGCGCTGAGTTCAGATGCGGAGAAAGATTTTCCGCTGATAAAGAAATCGCACCAGCCAGAAGGCAATCAGGAGGCCACCAATCGAGATGGTCAGGTCGCCAAAACCTTTGGCAACATGATCATCCAGGCAGGCTTTGACATCCCCGCCCACCAGCCGTGCGGAAAGCTTGCTGAAGCTGCCGCCGAGGAAATTTTTGATCAGATAGATTGTGATCGAATTCATCCCCAGCCAGACAAAGGGCTGGCACCATCTCTGATATTTCCAGACATCCACGATCAGATAGAACGTGCCCAGCAGCAGCGCCGAATAGCCGCCCGCCACCATCACGCAGGAGGAGGTCCAGATTTTTTTGATGACGGGGAATTGCAGACCCCACAGCCAGCCAAGCGCCACGCACGCCGCACCCGCGCCAAACAACCACGCGAGTTTCTTGTCGTCGGAGCAGGTGCCGCTTTGCAGCAGCAGCCCCGCGAATACGCCGAGCAGACAGGTGGCGATGGCCGGCAGCGTGCTCAAAATTCCTTCCGGATCCCAGAACAGATCCCACTTCTTGCCCGGCAAATGTTCGAAATCAAAATGATTGGCCACGTTGTAGCCCATGTCAAACTTGCCGGCGACGCGATTGGTTGTGGCAAGATACAGTTGTTGCGTCGCAGCCCATAGCGAGCTCTCTTTGATCGCCGAAGGATTGACGAGTGAAGCGGGACCGGCCTCGCGAAATCGAGCGGCAAGTTCGGGGTCGCCCGCCTGCTCGGCCAACGTGGCGAGGCTTCTTTTCTCCAGCCGAATATCGCGGATCGGGACGAACGACATCAGCGCCCAATAGCCGATCAAAATGCCCCCACAAATGCCCGCCAGCAGGCGCGGCTTGAAGCAGCAAAACAAGAGCCCTGCCCCGGTGTACGCCAGCGCGATGCGATTCAGCACCCCCATCAACCGCATGTCCGGCCAGGGATTTGTGAAACCGCCGGAATAGATGAGGCCGACGGCGAACAGCAAAACGCCCCGCCGCAAAACGCGCCCGACCGCCTGGGCGCGCCCGGACTCCTTGATGATTTTGGTCAGCGAAAAAACAATGGACGCACCTACCATGAACACGAACAACGGGAAAATCAGATCGTAGAACCGGAAGCCTGCCCACTCGGCGTGATCGAGTTGTTCGGCAAAAAACTTGGTCGCCGGATTCTGGCTCATCCGGGTCAGCGCATACACGAGCGAGTCCGCGCCGATGATCCAGAACATGTCAAACCCGCGCAACGCGTCGAGGGACATCAGGCGTATCGCCGCGGGAGTTTTTGCAGCGGGGTCACTCACAAAATCCAAGTAAACAGGATGGCCGCCAGCACCACGATCCCGGCCAGCCACCAGACCCAATGCAATCCCTGCGGCTTGGGTGACTGCCCGGCAAATTCGCGCTGGGTGAATTCGTCATAGTCGAAGTTTTCCTCGGGCAGACCGAGATCAGCCGCGGTGGCTTGTTGCGCATCCTCCGCCCAACCGCTGTGCTCATCCGCGCCGCAGCCCGGACACGCCTTGGCTTTGCGTGGGACATTTGCGCCACAGTTTGGACAAGTTTCCGGAGGACGCATGGCTCAATGCGGATTGCGGCAGGGGAAACGCGAAATTGTTTCAACGCCGCCATTCGGACTCATTCCGCACTTCACGGCCTGCACTCGGCTTCCGTTCATCCGCCGACGCCGGCGTATTCCTCGTCTGTTTTCAAATCGAGCCCCATCAACACATAGTCATGGGAAATGGCCTGCATGTCTTTGACGTAGTCATCCAGCCGGAGCAGCTCGCTGAAACCGAGCATGGCAAACATGTGAATCGCTCCCGCTTGTTCGCCGATGAATTCTGCCTCCACTTTCTCCAGGCCGGTTGCCCGGGCGATCTCAATGATCTCACCGATCAGCCCGGTCGCAATGCCCTGACCGCGCACCGCCGGCTGCACCAGCACGCTGACGCGACCGATATGACGTTTCCAACCGCCAAGTTGTTG
>Ga0302322_100005161_pt1 | contig 11445 bp, 8 predicted proteins | sample Fen_T0_2_FD_203757 | JGI IMG/M metagenome (GOLD analysis project Ga0302322, IMG submission 203757) | Peat permafrost microbial communities from Stordalen Mire near Abisko, Sweden - Fen_T0_2 | ecosystem: Environmental > Terrestrial > Soil > Wetlands > Permafrost | place: Sweden: Abisko... | reverse complement strand
CGTGGGTGCCCGGGTTGCCGCCGGCGCGCTGGGGGCGTGCGGCGCGGGTACCCCGCCGCCCACGGCCCGATGCGAGGCCGAGCGTGACCTGGTCCTGATCGGGCTGGTCGCCCTGGATGACCCCGACCTCGTCCCGTGGCCCACGGCGCGGGCTCTCACTACCGTTCCTCCCATCGCGTGACGACGACGTCAGCCACCTGACGAGCGCTAGGGGATTCCTGCCCAGGTCGGCCATCTCGCCGGAGGTCGTCTGGTTGGAGCGGGACGAGGTGCTGGTGCGGTTGGTCGACCGGACCCAGGACGTGATGGCCACCCGGGACCGGTTGAACGGGTTGCTGCAGGCCACGCGGCTGGTCGCCGCCGAGCTGGCGCTGCCGGTGGTGCTGCGGCAGATCGTGGAGCCGGCCCGCGAACTGGTCCAGGCCACCAACGCGGCGCTCGGCGTGATCGGTGCGGACGGCCGGCTGTGCCAGGTCGTCCACGTAGGAATGGCGACATCGGACGCCGAGCCGTCGGCGACCTGCCGCGGGGGCGCGCGATCCTCGGCGTTCTGACCGGCGATTCCCGACCGCTTCGGCTCGACGACCTGGCGGCACACGGTGCGGCCGTCGGGCTTCCCGCCCCATCACCCCGCCGATGAGTTCGTTCCTGGGCGTCCCGATCCGGATCCGCAAAGAGGTTCTCTGACGTGCACCGATGGACGACTGTCGCCTGAGCGGGGTTGACCACCCTCCGTCACACCGGGTCCTTGACAGGTGCCCCGCAGTCCCGGGTCCGGGCCAGGTACGGGATGGTGGCCAGGCCGAGGATGGTGATGGCGGCGCCAGTCACGGTGGGGATCAGCTTGGTGGTGGTGGGCGTGGTGGTGGCGATGTCGAAGGCGGCATGGAACAGCGCGACGACCAGGATGCTTCCTCGGCCCGCGATGGACAGCCAGGCCATGACCAGTGCTCCCACGAGCAGGCTGACGTAGAAGCCCAGGAAGCCGGCAGCCGGCATGGCCCGGTACGTCGGTGTGATCCAGAACAACGGTAGGTGCCACAGCGCCCATACCAGGGACACGGCAGCGGCGGCGGTCAGGGCGCTGCGGCGGCGCTGCAGCCATGGTTGGAGGAAACCGCGCCAGCCGATCTCTTCGCCGTAGCCGTAGAACAGCAGGTTCGCTGCCCAGTAGCCGGCCAGCGGCAGGGTCGTGTACTCGGTGCTGGTACCGAACTCGCCCAGGGCCGGCCACCTGCCCTCGATGGCCCTGGCGGCCAGGACGGCGATGCCGAACAGGGCCAACGGACCGAGGACCGCCACCGCAAGCAGCCGCGACCGTCCACGCCACGCCACGCATCGCGTCAGCAGATCGACGACGCCGGTCCTGCCACGAAGCGCGGAGGTCACGACCAGTGCGGCGACTGCCGGGCCGAGGCCGCCGGCCAGGTGCAGGAACGGGGACGCCGTCCAGGTCACCCAGCCCTGGCGGTCCGCCAACAGGGGGAGCCAGCACGCCCACGCCCACACGTATGCCAGCGTGGTGAACGACGCGACCGGGTGGCGGGTCACCAGTCCGCCGGACGCCGTCCCACCGGTCATGCCTTCAGCCTGTCCGGCGCCGGCTCGGACCGCCGATGTCCAAGGACTCGTCCGTCGCGGGTAGGGCGGTGAGCTCAGTGAGCGTGCGGGACAGGCGCTCCAGGAGCAGCCCTGCGTCGGGGCCGGTGTCGGGGTCGGTCGTCACCGCGATGGCGAGCCGTCCGGCGTGGCGTGTGGTGGCGAAGGCCGCGGTGGTGTTGCCCTGGTTGATGACGAGGGGGACGACGGCGGTGACCGGGGTGCCGGCGACGCTGATGGGTCCCGGTGTCGGCGGGACGGCGCTCAGGAAGGTGTTGACGAGCCTTTGCCGGTCGAGGAACCAGCGGACGAGGTGCAGGGTCCGCACCACCCGGAAGGCGAGCAGGACCAGGGGGAGGGACTGACCGTGGACTCCCGCCAGCTGTGCCCTCCTGTGTCCGGTGACGGTCCGGACCCGTTCGGTCAGCACGCCGGTGGCCGGGACCGGGATCGTCATGACGCCGACCGCGTTGCGGGGGCTGCCGCCGGCGGCTTCGACGGCATCTGCGGCGTCCTTCGTGCGCCGGATGGTGGTTCGTGCGGCGACGGGCACGGAGACGACGAGGTGGTGGAGTTCCTCGCCCGCGTCGGCGGCGGCGGCGCGCAGTGCCTCGACGACGGCGACGAGGACGAGGTCGTTGACGGACGCGCCGAGCCGATGGGCGGCGGCGCGGACGGCGGCCTCGTCCACCTCGGTGGCGTGGAGTTCCCGGTGTGGCCCGGTGGGCCGGTTGAGCACGGATCGGGGTGCCGGGGTGCCGCCGCCGAGTTCGGTGCGGCCGTCGAGCAGTGCCCTGCGGGCGTGGCGAGGGTTGAGGAGCCGGCGCAGGGTTTCGGCCCGGCGGTGCCAGGTGTCGCGGACGAGGTCCGCGTAGTTCACCGGCCGGCCCGCCGGACGCGTCGCACCGATCCGTTCGGGTCCGGTGCCCGTGCCCGGCCGGTCGGCGGCATCGGTCAGGGCGCCGAGCAGGGCCAGGCCGCTGACCCCGTCGGCCAGCACGTGGTGCAGGACCAGGACGACGCCGGCGGCAGTGCCGTCGGGGCCGGTCAGCACGGTCGCGGTCCACGGTGACCGGCCGGGCGGTGCGGGTGTCGTCACGGCTCGGACGGCCGCCTCGAGCAGGGCCTGGGTACCGGTCTCGGGGACGGTCGTCATGGTGAGGTGCTGCAGCGGGTCCTGGTCGTCGTCGAGCCAGTACCAGCCGCCACCGCCCAGGGCCGGTTTGACGGGCCGCCTGCGCAGCTGGGGAAGGCGGGCCAGACGCACCGCCAGGACGGCGGCCAGTTCGTCCGGTGCGAGCGGCGCTGCGGTGGCGAGGACGAGCAGGCCCCCGACGTGGTGGGGCACCGGCCCGACGTCCGCCTGCCACTGCATCAGGTCCCCACCCGTGAGGCGTTCCACGACCCGCTGATCCAGGGGCTTGCCCACACGCTCGGCCATGGGCGCTTCAGCCGTCGGTGGCGATCGCGGTGAGGATGTCGAGCCGGACGGCGCGCAGGGAGGGCAGGACGGCTGCGAGGACGCCGACCACCCCGGAGGCGATGATCATGGTGGTGACCATCGGCCAGGAGACGGCGAGGGTGTCGACTCCTTGGGAGATCAGGCCGTGCTGGAGCGCGACGCCGAGCCCGAGGCCCAGCACGGTGCCCAGGACCGCGCCGAACACCGCGGTGGCGATCGCCTCGATGGTGATCATTTCGGAGAGTTGTCGGCGGCGCAGGCCGACGGCGCGCAGCAGGCCGATCTCGCGGGTGCGTTCGACGACGGACAGGGCGAGGGTGTTGACGATGCCGAGGATGGCGACGATGACGCTGAACAAGAGCAGGACGTAGAGCAGGTTGAGGCGAGTGTCGACCGAGGTGCCGGTGGCGTCGGTGAATTCCTGCCGGTCCTGGACCGAGACCACCAGGTACGGCTTGGCCACGGTCACCAGGGCCCCTCGCAGGGCGGTCAGGTCGGTGCCGGGGGCGGCCTTGACGTAGACCGCGTCGTCGGACTGCTGGCCGGTCGGGACGGCGTCCTGGTACAGCTCGCGGCTGATGATCAGGTGGGTGCTGAACGCCTGGCTGGCCTGGAAGATCCCGGCCACCGTGACGGGCTGCTGCTTGAGCGAGCCGACCGTGGTGTCGAGCACGGTGCCGACGGTCCAGCCCTGGGCGGTGGCGGTGAGTTCGTCGACCAGCGCGGTGTCGCGGCCGAGGGCGTCGAGGCGGCCGGAGCTGATCTGCAGGGCGAAGTTCTGTGCCAGCGAGGTGGCGTCCGCCGCGACGGCGTCGGTGGTGAAGGCGCCGGCCGTGAGGCCGACGTGGCCGATCCGGGCGGCCGACCTCACCCCGGGCAACGTGGCGACCGCGACCCCGACCGGTTGAGGTACCGAGGCGGCACCGGCGGTCAGGACGTAGTCGGCGGTGATGTCCCGGGCGACGGTGCCGACCACGCTGGCCTTCACACTGGCGGCGAGCACCGAGATGGCGGCGATCAGGGCCAGGCCGATCATCAGGGCGCTGGCGGTGCTGGCCGTTCGCCGGGGAACGCGCAACGCGCTCTCCCGGGCGAGGCGGCCGATGACGCCGCCGAACCGCTCGAACGGCCAGGTGATGACACGGACGACGGGGCGCGCGGCGACGGGCGCCGCGACGAGCATGCCGAGCACGGTCAGGACCGCCCCGACCGCCGCGAACATCCACTGCGGGTCGTCGCGCCATAGGCCGCTCAGGAGCAGCCCGGTTCCGGTGGCGAGCATCGCCGCGCCGAGGGTGCCACGCAGTCGCAGGCCCTTGGTGGTGTTGGAGGCGTCGGCGCGCAGCGCAGCCATCGGGGCGGTCCGGGACGCCCGGCGGGCGGGGATCGCGGCCGCGGCGACGGTGACCAGGGTGCCGACCAGCAGGCTCCAGACCACGGTGGCGGTGTGGACGGGCAGGCCGGTGCCGATGTCGGCCCCGAGGAAGCCGCGGATCGCGGCCTGGGCGCCGGCGGCGATCAGCAGCCCGAGCCCGAGGCCGAGCCCGGAGCCGACCAGCCCGACCACAGCGGCCTCGCCGAGCACCATCCGCAGGACCTGCGCGCGGGAGGCGCCGACGGCCCGCAGCAGGGCCAGTTCACGGGTGCGTTGGGCGACCAGCATCGAGAAGGTGTTGACGATGATGAACGAGCCGACGAACAGCGCGACGCCGGCGAAGACCAGCAGGAAGGTGGTGAAGAACCCGAGCCCGGTCTTGAGCGTCGCCGCGCTCTCGTCCTGCATCGTGGCCCCGGTGACCGCCTCCGCCGTGGCCGGCAGCACCGCCGTCACGGCGTCACGCAGGGCAGCCTGGGTGATGCCGGGGGCGGCGGTGATCGAGAAGGAAGGGACGGTGTCGTTGGGGGCGAACGCCGTCCGGGCGGTGCCCTCGTCGACCAGGACGGCGGTGGCGCCGAACAGGGACCCGAAGGTCACCTCGCCGGTGATCTGGACGGTGCGGGTGCGGTCGCCGATCACGACCTGGGTGGTGTCGCCGACGGCGAGCTTCGCCTTCTCCAGCGTCGCCTTCTCGACGGCGACCTCGCCCGGTCCGGTGGGGCCGCGGCCGGCCACCAGGGTGAAGGCCGGGCTGTCGGATCGGAAGGCGAACCCTAGACCGGGGGCGCCGCCGCTGCCGCCGACGGCGGTGCCGTCCTTGCCGGCGATCAGCGCGCTGCCCTGGTAGTCGGGGACCACCCGGGCCGCACCCGGCACGGCGGTCAGCGTCTGCTGCAGCGTGAGCGGCAGGGTGGCGGGGGTGCCGCCGCTAGAGATGCCGGCCCCGGTCCCCGAGCCTGCCGCGCGGACGGTGACGTCGACGCCCTTGAGCGAGTTGGACAGCAGACCTTTCAGCGTGACGTCGATGCTGTCGCTGAGCACGAAGGTGCCGGCCACGAAGGAGACGCCGAGCATCACCGAGAACGCGGTCAGCAGGAAGCGCACCACGTGCCCGCGGGCGCTGGTCAGGGTCAGCCGCAGCATCTCAGGCCTGCCCGACCCGCCCGGCCTGCTCGAGCCCGGCCATCCGGTCCAGGACCGTGGCCGCGGTGGGGTCGGCGAGGTCGCCGACGATCCGCCCGTCGACCAGGAACAGGACCCGGTCGGCGTACGCCGCGGCTGTCGGGTCGTGGGTGACCATGACGATGCTCTGCCCGAACTCGTCGACGGACCGGCGCAGGAAGCGCAGGATCTCGGCGGAGGCGCGGGAGTCGAGGTTGCCGGTCGGTTCGTCGGCGAAGATCAGCGCCGGTCGGCTGACCAGCGCGCGCGCGCACGCGACCCGCTGCTGCTGCCCGCCGGACAGCTCGTTCGGCCGGTGGCCGAGCCGGTCGCGGATCCCGAGGGTGTCCACGACGGTGTCGAACCAGGCGACGTCGAGGCGGGCGCCGGCGATGTCGACCGGCAGGGTGATGTTCTCCCGCGCAGTGAGGGTGGGGACCAGGTTGTAGGCCTGGAAGACGAACCCGAGCCGGTCGCGTCGTAGCTGGGTCAGGGCCCGGTCCTTCAACCCACCCAGATCGACGCCGTCGACCACGACCCGGCCGGACGTCGGGACGTCCAGGGCCGCCATGCAGTGCATCAGCGTCGACTTCCCCGACCCGGACGGGCCCATGATCGCGGTCAGTTCACCTCGGGCGAAGCTCACGGTGACGTCGTCCAGAGCGGTCACCATCGCCGGCCCGGTCCCGTAGACCTTGCTCAAACCGATCGCCTGCGCGACGACGACGGGTGCGACGACCTCGGCCGCAACGGCGGACGGCGCCGCGGCGGAGCCAGCGGCGGGCGGGTTCGGGGGAGGGGTGGTGGGGGCCGGCTGGGTTCGTCCGAGCATGGGGAAGACCTTTCCTGGTGGTGTCGGTCCGTTCGTGGTCGGACTGGTCGTCACCAGGGGGGCTGGAGGCGAGGGTCGCCGTCCGGTTCTGCTGTCAGAGGGCGGGGGCGTGCGGCGTGGCGGTGGGGACGACGGCGTCCCGGGCCTGGACGTTGTGGTCGAGCTGGTCGACGTGGAAGTCGAGGTAGGTGAACGCGCCGTCCGTTCCGGCGGCGTGCCAGCGGGCTTCGCCGTCGACGGCGACGTGCCGCGCACCGACGTCCCGGTAGCCCTGTAGCGAGGTGGACCATCGCCGCGGCGTGAAGGTCCGGCCGTCGGCCGACGCCGCGGACCGGTCGTGGGAGACGAAGTCGACGAGTTCGTCGTCGGTGTTGAAGGTGAGGTCGGCGGTGATGGTCCGGCCGCCCAGGGTGTAGGCGGCGCGGACGGTGTGTTCCCTGCAGTCCTGCCAGGTGACGGGGGCGTCGACGAGGGCGGCGGGGGCGAGCACGCACAGGTCGTTGAAGACCGTGACGGTCTCCGCCAGGTCCAGTTCGGGGCCGTGGGCGTCGACCAGCGGGGCCAGCGAGGCCAGCCGCACCTGCATGCTGGCGTGGGCGTGGCTGAAGACGTGCAGCACGTCCACGGGCAGGCCGGAGCGGGTGGCGTCGATGAAGAACTGGCGGGTCGGCTCGGGTCCGTAGGTGTTGACCTGCTCACCGGTGAACGGCATCCAGCGCTGTGTGGCGCCGCCGCGGATGCGGCCGTGGACTCCTGCGCGGAAGCCGGCGATCCGGGGCTGTCCGACGGCGCCTGACCTGCGCACGTATCGCGCGACGCACTCGGGCAGCGGCTCCAGGTCACCCTCTGTGACAGGGCCCGTGGCCAGCCTGTTCGGCGATGCCGTCGTGGCCAGGGCGGCTTCGACCTCGCGGTGGTAGCGGGCGCGCAGGCTGCGTTGGCCGTGGGCGGCGTACCCGTGGGCAGCGGCCAGCACGATCAGGAGGTTGGCCAGGGTGCCGGTCCGGGCGTCGCTCCACGACATGATGATCACGATCTGCGAGGTCACGACCGCCGGCACAGCCACCCACCACCAACCGTCGACGTGTCGCGAGGCCAGCACGGCGGTCACCAGCAGGAGTGCGGCCGCGGCCAGCCACCCGAGTCCGGCGACGGTCCCGATCGGGTCCTTCAGCGCGGAGACGTCGGCCCATCCCAGCCCCTTGGCGGCGCCGAGGAGGTGGATCAGCCCGTGCAGCACGATGACGAGCAGGACGCTCCTTCGCAGGAGATTCCGCATGGGATCCTGCCGCCTTCGGGCTGGTTGATGGTCCGTGCAGAGTGCCGGACAGTCCATCACCAGGGGCCGGAGCGACGCTCTCACCGTACACACGTTCGGCCACGCCCACCCGGGATCGAGGCCGCGGCGGACGTTGGGTGCGACCGTTGGGCGGTGCCGCGGCGTAGGGTCTGGGTGTGGGGAGGCCCGGATGTGGCCACGAAGAGTTCTCAGTACGTCAGCGTTCGTTCTCGGCGCGGCAGCTCTCGCCGCGCTGATCCGGCGGACGTCGCTGCGTTGGGGAGCAACGCCCGACGAGATCCTCCTCGCCTTGCCCGGTGACGAATTGATGCCGTCCGCGGACCTGCAGTCGACCCGGGCCGTCACCGTGCACGCCGAGCCGCATGACGTCTGGCCCTGGATCGCCCAGCTCGGCCAGGGCCGCGGCGGGTTCTACAGCTACGACCGGCTCGAGAACCTGCTGGGATGTGACCTGCACAGCGCCGACGTGATCCGGCCCGAGTGGCAGGACCTGCGCGTCGGTGACCAGGTCCGGCTCGCACCCGAGATGCCGCTGACCGTCGCGGTGGCCGACCCCGGCCACGCGCTGGTGCTCACCGGCGGCATCATGATGGGCACGGTGCCCTCCCCGTGGACCTTCAGCTGGGCGTTTGTCCTGCGGGAGGCGGGGGATGGGTCGACCCGACTGCTGGTCCGCGAGCGGTACGGCTACACCGCCTGGTGGGCCGGCCTGGTCGCCGAACCGACCGAGCTCGTGAGCCTCGTGATGACCCGCAAGATGCTGCGCGGCATCCAGCACCGTGTGCAGCAGGCTCGTCCGGTCGAGCCGGAACCGAGCCTGTCGAACGCCGGCCGTCGTTGGGTCGCTCGACCGCTGCGTAGGTAGCAGGCCCGCTCCAGAGACTCGACGTCACGCTGTCCAGCCCCCGCAGCGACCGTGAACCGCTAGGTCGCACCGGAACAGGACTGCGCATGACCGTGCCACCGACGAGTGCACCCGCGCGCGCCCCCGCCAGCCTCGCCGCCGGCTATCCGGGCAGCCCGGTCGGGGCGACGCAGCCGTGGCTCGGGCTCGCCCTGGCAGCGGCCGGCCTTGCCGCTGCGGGCAACGTCGTGGGGCTGCTCGCCGCTCACCGAATCTACGGGAACGAGACCGATGTGCTGGCCGACTCCTCCCTCGCGCAGGACGCCGTCAGCCTCTGCCTGGTCGTCCCCCTGCTCCTCGTGCTCGGCCTTCGCGCCGCCCGCGGGTCCACCAGGGCCTATGTCTGCTGGTTGGGTTGCCTCGCGTTCACCGCGTACAGCTACGCGATCTACGCCTTCGCCCTGCACTTCGGGCCCCTGTTCCTGCTCTGGACGGCGGTCCTCGGACTGTCCTTCTATGCCCTGATCGGCAGCCTCGTCCGCGCCGACGCCACCGGCGTCCACGGCCGCCTCGCCGGTCGCGGGCAAGGCGCGATGGCATGGACGCTGATTGCCGCTGCGACGCTGTTCGGTGCCGTCTGGCTGCGCGAGATCGTCCCCGACCTGCTGACCGGGCGCGCCTCGACGAGCGCCTCGACGATGCTGCTGCCGACCAACCCCGTGCACGTCCTGGACCTGGCCCTGTTCCTGCCCGCGGTCCTGACCAGCGGCGTGATGCTCCTGCGCGGCAAGGCCTTCGGCCACCTGACCGCGCCAGGGCTGCTGGTGTTCCTGGCCCTGACCTGCGTGCCCGTGCTGGTCACCCCGGTGGTGGCCGTCGTGCGGGGGCACGAGCCGAACTGGGGCGTCGTCGGACCGCTCGGCCTCGTGCTGGTCCTGGCGCTGGCCGTCCTCACCCGTGGCCTGCGCGGCCACGCCACCGGAGAAGACACCACCCGAGAAGAGACGCCATGCTCCACCGTCTGACCCCCGTGCGCCCGACCGCTCGCGTCGGCGCACCCGTTGCGCTCGCCGTCGTCGTGCTCGACGGCGTCCTGACCGGGTGGGCGACCCCACGCGGACCGGCCACCACCCTGCAGTCCCTCGCCGCGATCGCGGTAAGCCTCGCGGTGGGCCTGACTGCCGGGCTGCTGTCCCGGTCTCGGTGGGCGATCCTCCTCGCACCGGTCACCTTCGCCGCCGTGTTCGAGCTGACCCGGCTCGGCACGAACGGCCCCCTCGAGGACGGAATCCAGCTCAGCAGCACCTACGGCGTCATCGCCTTCGCGCTCGGCCGCGGACTGCACGCCGTCCTGGCGCTGCTGCCGATGATGCTCGGCGCTGCCCTGGGCGCAGCGCTCGCCCGCCGCCTGGACGGTGGCGAGAGCGATCGGCACGGCTGGGCCAGGGCCGCACAGTGGGGCCGTCGCGGCGTCACCGCGCTCGTCAGCATCGGGCTGGTCACCCTGACCGCAGGACTCGCCCGGCCCGCCGGCACCGCGCCCATCACAGCGGCGGACGGCAAGCCGTTGGCCGGGAGTGTCGCAGAGTTGCGCCGGATCGACGTCAACGGCACGAGCCTGGCGATGATGATCCGCGGCCACGACGTCACCAACCCGGTCATCCTCTACCTCGCCGGCGGCCCGGGCGGCAGCGACATCGGCGGCCTGCGCCGCAACGGCGGTCCCCTGGAGACGCGGTTCACCGTCGCGACCTACGACCAGCGCGGTACGGGCAAGTCCTACGACGCCCTGGATCCGACCTCGACCCTGACCCTCGCGGGCGCGGTCAGCGACACGGTGGCGGTCACCAACTACCTGCGCGACCGCTTCCATCAGCGGAAGATCTACCTGGTCGGCAACTCCTGGGGCAGCATGCTCGGCGTCCTCGCCGCCCAGCAGCACCCCGAGCTGTACGCCGCGTTCGTCGGCTCCGGCCAGATGGTCGACGTCCGCGCCACCGACCGCCTCTACTACCAGGACACCCTGACCTGGGCCCGCCGCACCGGGAACACCGGCGTCGAGAAGCAGTTGACCGGCAACGGCCCGCCGCCGTACACCGACGCCCTGGACTACGGGACGCTCCTGGGCAACGAGCACGACGTCTACCCCTACGACGACACCGGTCTCGCCGAAGGATGGGCCGGGTTCTCGGAGAACCTCTTCCACCCCGAGTACAGCCTGATCGAGCAACTCCACCTGTTCGCCGGGTTCCTCAGCGTCTTCCCCGTGCTGTACCCGCAACTGCAGGGCATCGACCTACGCACCCAGGCCACCCGGCTCGCCGTCCCGGTCTACCTGGTCCAGGGCGGTCACGAGACCCGTGCCCGCACCGAACCCGCCGCCGAATGGTTCACGCTCCTGCAGGCCCCGGCCAAGGAACTCATCGTCTTCGAGGCCTCCGGCCACCGCGCCCTCTTCCAGGAACCCGACCGCTTCGCCCGCGTCATGACCGACACCGTCCTGACCCGGACGACCACCGCACGACCCACGTCGTGACCGGTGCCCCGGCACGCCCGGCGGCCCCTTCACGCAGACTCGCTTGGAGTTGGACGACATGACGGCACGCCCCTACCCGATGCACGTGAGCGCGACCCTGGACGCACCCCTGTCGCGATGGCTGTGGCTGGTCAAGTGGCTCCTGGCGATCCCGCACTACATCGTCCTGGCGTTCCTGTGGCTCGGATTCGCGGTCACCACGGTCATCGCGTTCTTCGCGATCCTCATCAACGGCACCTACCCCCGGGCGATCTTCACGTACAACGTCGGCGTCCTGCGCTGGTCCTGGCGCGTGTCCTACTACGCCTACAGCGCCCTCGGGACCGACCGGTA